>Ga0302325_10026502_pt1 | contig 12033 bp, 5 predicted proteins | sample Palsa_T0_2_FD_201948 | JGI IMG/M metagenome (GOLD analysis project Ga0302325, IMG submission 201948) | Peat permafrost microbial communities from Stordalen Mire near Abisko, Sweden - Palsa_T0_2 | ecosystem: Environmental > Terrestrial > Soil > Palsa > Peat permafrost | place: Sweden: Abisko...
GCGAGGCTCGCGAGGTCGAGCCGGCGGACCTCGGTCTTGCCGGGCATGGCTGCGGCGGCGGCCTCGCCCTTGTCGGTGTTGCGGACCGCTAGGACGACATGCGCGCCGGCGCCCGCGAGCGCCGCGCCGGCGGCGCGGCCGATGCCGCTGTTCGCGCCGGTGACTATCACGGTGCGGCCGCTGATATCAGGGATGTGGAGGCTGCTTGAAGTTGTCATGGGCAACAATGTAGTTCATGACAACAATGCTGTCAATGTCTACTCCTTGCGGTAGGCTTGGGGAATGACCGACGCGACCGCCACGACCACGCTTGAGCACGGCACGACGAGCGAGCGCCCCTACCACCACGGCAGCCTGCGCAAGGCGTTGCTGGTGGAGGCCGAGCGCACGCTGCGCGAGCAGGGCGTTCAGGACCTCTCGCTCAGGGAGCTGGCGCGCGCGGTCGGAGTCAGCCATGGCGCTCCACGCCGACACTTCCCCGACCGCCAGGCGCTGCTCGACGCGCTCGCGGAAGCGGGGTTCGAGCGACTCGGGGCGGAGCTGCGGGCCGCCGTGGAGGGGGCCGGACAGGACTTCCAGACGCGTGCCCAGGCGACCGCGGCGGCATACGTCCGCTTCGCGACGCAGGATGCCGCGTTACTGGAGCTGATGTTCGCGGGCAAGCACGGCGATCACGCCGAGGCGCTCGCCGACGCTGCGCACCGCGCTTTCTCGGTGATGCTCGAGCTGATCGAGCAGGGGCAGCGCGAGGGGGCGCTCGAAGCCGGTGATCCCGAGCGTGTGGGCCTGGTCCTGTTCGCGACCATCCAGGGGATCGCCGCGCTGGTGACCGGCGGGATGGTCGAGGGTGACTTGGTGGACGGGCTCGTGCGGGATTCGATCAAGCACTTCCTGCGGGGCTGCGAGCAGGCGTAGGGTAGCCTGGTCAATCCGCGGTCTTCTCTGCCGCCCGCTCTCCTGGCCACCGGGGGGTTCGGATTCGTCCTCGTCCGCCAGAGGATTACAGGCCGCGGTGGGGCCGCCGCGCTTGCTCGACTCGCCTCGCGTGGTCCGCGATGCCAGCTGCTCAACGTCTACGGCGAGGGGCGTATCGCCACGCTCCGCGCCCGCAGCGATTGACACCACAATGCTGACTGGCTGGTTGCGGGGACGCGGGCACAGCACGCCTTGTTTACACAGCCGCTCGCTATTGATACCCGCGCTGGCGGCGCAAGTGTAGAGGCCGAGGACGGCCCAGGCGAGCGTGAGGTGCACGACAAGCGCCTCCAGATCGTTGGACTAAAGCCCGCCGGCGATAGCGATCGAAACGATCGCGGGCGGGCTGTTCGAGCTCTGCCTCGAGTAGGCGTTGCGAGGCAGAATCCGTGCGCCCCCAAGGGTGCCCGCCGCCTACGTGGCGCGTGCACCTTTCCTCGGTGGCAAGGAGGCGGGGCGGGTCCGAGCGATCTCGCGAACATCAATCGCACAAAAACGCCTTGAGAAACAGCGGACTACCCGCCTCTCGGATAAAACGCGTTTGAACCGACCTGACGCGGGTATTTGGTAATCGAGGAGACGAGCAGCATACACCGTCAAATTCTAGGTCCGCCCACCATGTGCGCCGGCCATCGGTACGCTCGAGCAACCACAGCGTTGCTCGCCCGCAAGCCGGTGGTGCCGGGGCACCTCTGCCCTGAAAGACGAGTGCCCCGGCACTGGTCACCAATCCAGCCGGCCGTACGTAGCGACCGGCGGGAGCACCAACGATTGTATCCGCGTTCACCGGCTACTCGATGGGTGGCTTGCGACGCTCGGGTGCGCGCCGCTCGGACGAACATCCAGGACCGCGCTGCAGAATCCGTTTGCTCACCTCAAACGGATGATCACTTTGCTGCGCCGCACTTTGGATGTGGTGTTCGAGCGGGTTCTTGGCTTCGCAGCTGGGTCCTCCCAGCGACCGGATCGACAGCGCCTCTGCCCTGAAAGACGAGCGCCCGGTTCGGGGTCATCCAATTCAATCAATAGGAGTTAGTATGAAGCGCAGGAGAAGACTGGTATTGGCATGCTCCGTGACTGTCTGCGGCATGTGCGCGATGTCGGGGGCGTCGGCGTACGCGAGCAACAACATCTTTACGTCCGAAAAGTATCCCGACAAGGTGAAGTCCCGTGCCACCAACGACCAGGGCTTCAAGGCGAGCGTCGCCACGTCTGTGTGTACAAAAGGCGCGTTTACCGAGGTAGGCGAGACCACCGGGACATCCAACGAACTTGTCGTCCACCCCGAATACTCGGAATGCAGCGCGGGGCTCAGTGGTGTCAAATATCCGGTCAAAGTCGAAACGACAGGCTGCAATTACAGGTTCTTTGACTCCGGTAACGACGTCAACATAGAATGTGAAAGCGGAAAAGAAATCCACGTCGTCCTAGAAGGTGCGGCGGCATGTAAGATCAATACGCCAGCCCAGTCGGGGCTCAAAACCGTTACGTACAACGATACGAAAAACGGCTCGGGGACGAAGGTGGTGGACGTCGAAGCAAACGTCAAGGAAATCGAATTCAATTCCAACTGCTCCGGAGTCATAGGTGGAAAGACTGCTGAATACCGCGAAGGCAAGTTCGGCCCCATCGTTCCCGAACTGGGTGAAGGACCGGCCAAGGCGGAAACGGAAGGATTTTCAGAAAACGAACTTGGCGAATTCATCACTCCAGACGGGGTTGGAGCCCAGGGAGAACCCACCTACACGGCGAGCCTCTCGACATACGAATACGAAGGCAAAGAAGTCAAACTCAGGCCGGGTGCAGTCGCGATCGACCCAAGCGGGAAAATTTGGGTCTTCGACAGCGCCCACGACCACCTGGTCGAGTTCAACTCCAAAAACGAATTCGTCAGGCAGGTCGGCACAGAAGGCGATGGAACAGGGCAGTTCAGCTTCTTTGACGAGAGCATTCCGGGAGCAGTGGGCATCGCCACCAACAGTTCTGGCGACGTGTACGTCAGCGATTTCGGCAACAACCGCGTCGAGGAGTTCAACGAAAAAGGCGAATACGTTCGCGAGTTTGGCGTTGCGGGTACCTCCGAAGAACAGGTACGCCTGCCCGGCGCCATCGCGGTCGACTCCGGAGGCAATGTCTGGGTCCTGAACTCGTTCGACACTGAAGGCGCCCGCGTGCACGAGTACTCGCCCACGGGTACCTACATGAGCCGCTTTGGCGCCACAGGCAACGGGGAAGGCCAGCTTCAGTGGGCCTTTGGCATGGCGTTCTCAGGGGGAAACCTGTATGTGGCCGACTTCAGCCACCAGCGGGTGCTCGAGTTCTCAACCGCGGGCAAACTCGAACGGACGTTCGACGAAGCGGGCTCCGGTGCCGGCCAGTCGGACGTGCCGTGGGGTATTGCGGCAGAACCGAGCACAGGTGACCTCTACGTCGCAGAAACGGCAGGCGACCGCGTGCAGGAGTTCAGCGCCGCTGGTAGCTACATCACTGCGTTTGGCTCGGCTGGCACCAGCGCCGGCCACTTCGGCGGTCCGCGTGGACTGGCCGCCAACTCCGAGGGCCATGCCGTCGTTGCAGACACCGGCAACAAACGGACACAGGAATGGGTGCTGACGCCATAGGGCGAGCTTCGCGGGGCTGCGCGGCCAACCGAGCGGCGATCGGCTGCCGGACGGCCGCTGGACAGGGGTCGCGCAGCCCGCGTGAAGCGCTCGTAAGCGCCAGTGAGAGAGCGCCGAGGCGCCGCAGAGCTTCCTTTCCCCGAGGTGTTCGGTGCCGCGACGGGGAGTGGGAGCGCATGGAGAAGCGGGCTGACGAGTGAGCGCTGCTCGGCGAATGTCGACGTTGCATGCCCGCTTGACCTTTCTCTGGGGTCGCATTCGCTTGCCCGGTGCTGCTGGCCTGATCGCCACGCTCCTCGTGGCGGCGTTTGCCGCCTCCTCGCTGGCTGAAGAACCGGCCCCGCGCTTCCTCTTCGCGTTTGGAGGCGAAGGCAGCGGAGCCGGCCAGTTCAATGTCGCGCGCGGGGTCGCGGTGAACCTCTCGAGCAGCGATGTCTACGTGGTGGACCAGGGCAACCAGCGAGTCCAGGAGTTCAACCCGTGGGGCGCGTTCGTTGGCATGTTCGGCAAGGAAGTCAATGAAACCAAGGACGGGAACGCAGGCGCCACGGAACCCGAAAAGGACCTCTGCACACAGAAAGAAGTCGAAGAAGAGGACGTCAAGTGCAAGATGGGAGCCACAGGTGAAGGTGGCGGCCAGCTTCACACACCCGAGGGGGTCGCGGTCGACAATGGCGAAAGCTCAACCTCGCGGGGCGATGTGTACGTGGCGGACTTCGGCAATCACCGCGTCGAGAAGTTCACACCGACGGGCGAATTTGTGCTCACCTTCGGCAAGGAAGTCAACGAAACCATCGACGGCAAAGCCGGCGCCACCGAAGAGGAAGAGAATGTCTGCACCGCGGCATCAAAAGACCATTGCAAGGCCGGCAAGGCGGGTACGGGAGAAGACGAATTCGAGTGGACGGCCGGCAACTACATAGCGGTGGGAAGCACAGGGACCGTCTATGTAGGCGATGAAAATCGCGTCCAGGAGTTCGAACCTACGGGTCAGCACAAGGGCCAGATCACGCTTTCGAGTGCGGGCAAGGTCAGCGCTTTGGCAGTCAACGCCAGCGGAGATGTCTATGTCAGGTCAGCCGCACTCGAGGGCGTGCACGAGTACAACGGGACGGGTGGTGAACTTGCCGCGTTTGACTCGGGAAGCGAAGCCGTGGAAGCAGTGGCGCTCAACCCGGCTGGCGATCTGTTCGTGGGGGAACGCCCGGGTGAAAAGCGCGTCCAGATCATTGAGTACAGCCCGACGGGAACCCAGCTCGCGAGCTTCGGCGCCGAAGGCCTGGGCGAAGGCAGCGCATCGACGGGCATCGCCGCGACCGAAAGCGGCACGGTGTATGTGTCCGAACACACCTCCCCCTTCAAGGTCGCCGTCTTTGGGAAGCTGCCTCCCGGCGAACCACCGCTTGTGGCCCCCTCGATCGACGCGCAGTCGGTCACCAACCTCGGCGTCACGGAGGCCGTCGTGGGCGCGCAGATCGATCCGCACTTCCTGGGAACGAAGTACTACGTCGAATACGGGACGAGCACGGAATACTCCCTCGGCAAGGTTCCGGCCCCGCCCGGGACAGTCCTCGGCGGCGGTATGGTGCAAAGCGACCAGCCCGCCAGCGTGACCCTATCGGGGCTCACACCGGGGACGGTCTACCACTTTCGCTTCGTCGCGCAGAGCGAAGACAAGAAGGGTGAAACGCGCACGACCTACGGCGCCGACAGGACCTTCACGCCCTTCGCCTCCAGCGGCCTCGCCGGCCTTCCCGACGGGCGCGTCTACGAGCAGGTCTCCCCGCTCGAAGCGAACGGAAACGGAGCGGGGGGCATCACACGGGTAAACGAATTCAACGTCGGGTACGGGCTTGCCGAAAGCGCGGGCAATCGCGTCTTCTACTTCCAACGGGGGTCGTTCGGGGAAACTCGCAGCGGCTACGACGTCTACTCAGTCTCCACCCGTGAACCGACCGGCTGGAAGACGAGCGCCGCGCTGCCGCCCGGGTGCGCGTACAACGCTTCGAACTTCTCCGGCGAGAAGCCCACGGCGCTCCTGCTCTCCGCGGACTTCTCGCACCTCGTGTTTGGGGCCCCCGGCGGGTTCGGAGCCGGGAACTGCCTTGAACCAAGTGCAGAAAACCCGGAAGCATTGAACAGGGGTCTGTACCGCACGGCGGTCGACGCCGAGGAACCGGAAGTCTGGCTCACCAAGCCGACCATCACCAGCACAGAAGAAAAAGAAGGGGCGCCGGGGCCGACACCGAACCCGATCATCGAGGAATCCCAGTCCCTCGTCGGAGGCTCTCCGGACCTCGATACGGTCTACTTCACCTTCTTCGGAACGCTCGTTCCCGAAGACAAGACACGTGCCCCCCACGTAGATGCTTCCCCCGGGACCAGCGCTTGGGGCTTCTACGAATGGAGGGAAGGCGCGCTTCGCTCCGCCGGGATCCTCCCGAACGAAGCTGGTGAGCCCGCGAAGGGCGAACCCGACCCGTACGGCGCGGTGCCGGCGGCGACCAGAGAGGAACGCGGCGAAGAGCCGTTTACCCCCAGTGAACTCGACAACGAGGTCTCCAAGGAAGGCACGACTGCGTTCTTCGTGAGCCCCGACCCAAAGTACGCAAGCGAAGCGGGCACGCCTACCGAGCTCTATGCGCGCGAGCAGGAAGCCGGCAACGAGGCCCGCACGGTGCTTGTCTCGCGCGACGAGCTCGAGGCAGGGAAGCCTGCGCCTGGCGCTGGACACGAAGAAGCGGTCGTCCCCGTGAACAGCTCGTACGTGTTCGCCTCGCCCGACGGGTCACGGGTGTTCTTCGCCAGCGAGGACCGCTTGACGGAAGCGGCGCCATCGGGAAGCGGTGTGAAGGAGTACGAGCTCAACCTCGACACCAACGAACTGACCTACCTGCCCGACTTCGCCGAGCCGACGTCCGCTCCCTTTTCGAGCATCCTGGCCTCCTCCGAAGACGGATCGCACTTCATCTTCGAGAACACGGCGGCACACAAACTCGAACTGTGGGAAAGGTCGCCGGGCGAGGAAGAACACGTGACAGAACTCGCAACCTTCTCCACGCCGTCCTCGCCTACGTTCGAAGCGCGTGCGGTCAAGGATGGCGATGGCACGGCCTTCGTCTTGCGGACCAATGCGGTGCTCTCGGGAGGCTTCAACGACGGATCCGCCACCCAGCAGGTCTACCGCTACGTCACCGGCGGCAAGCTGACGTGCGTCTCGTGCGCGCCGCCGGACGGGACTGCCCAGAGCGAAGCGCTGGAATTCCGATCGGCTCGCGTGCTCGCCGACGAAGGCGCGCGCGTCTTCTTCACGAGCGCCGAGCAGTTGCTAGCGCGGGCCCCCGGCGACGGCGTCGAGAACGTCTACGAGTGGGAGCAAGACGGGACCGGGGGCTGCGGGTCAGAAGAACGCGAAGGTGGCTGCATCTACCTGATCGCATCGGGCACGAGCCCCAACCCGTCGTTCCTCATCGACAGCAGCGAATCGGGCGACGACGTGTTCTTCGCCACCACCCAGGGGCTGGTCAAGGGCGATAGCGGCGAATCGTACACTGTCTACGACGCGCGCGTGGACGGCGGCTTTCCCGAAGCAGCGCCGCCGGCCGAATGCGTGGAATCCTGCCGCCCGCCTAGCGTCGCGCCCACGCTGGCGGCGCCGCTGAGCACTGCGCTCGGGCCCTCCGGGAACCTCACCCCGCCCCAGGGCGGGGTTCTAGGGACAGCGATAACCAAACCGCCGACACAAAAGCAGAAGCTCGCCGACGCACTGAAGGCATGTAAGAAAAAGCCAAAGAAGAAGCGGGTCGGGTGCGAATCGCAGGCTAGGAAGAAGTACGGCCCGAAGGCGAAGGCAAAGAAGACCCCCAAGAAGACCCGACAGCCGAGGCGAAGGCACAATTGACACCACGTTCCTCCATACACGCGATTCTGTTGGGAGCGCTCGTCGCGCTGCTTGTGTTGGCTGCTCCTCCCGCGCTCGCCGCAAACTCCGCCGGGCCACCGCAGTGGGTTATCACCTCCGTCTCCGGGCCAACGTATTTCAAGCCCGCCGGCAAGAGCGATGTGTATATCGTGACCGCGACCAACGTCGGCGGCGAATCGACGAGTGGTCCCGTCACGATAACGGACAGGCTCCCCACAGGCGTGACGGCGACGCGAGTCCCCTACGACTCGGGTTCCGAAGGGGGAGAGGCGTTCACGGAAACCCCCTTGGACTGCCCATCGTCCCTCCCTCTCTCGAGCCCATTTACGTGCACCTATGCCGACGACGCCGGCCACCAAGTTGCGCCCGGCGACACACTGTCCTTCACGCTCCCCGTCGAAGTGACGGGGGGCGGGAAAGAGCTCGAGAACGAAGCGACGGTATCCGGCGGCGGCGCCGCGACCGCGTCGACGAACGAACCCACGACGAAGCCGACTCCGGTCACGAGTGAAGCGGTACCGTTTGGCGTTGCGAGCCTCTTTGCCCTGCCCTCCACCGCTCAGGCTGGGGCGCACCCGAACTTCACGACCAGCTTCACATTAAATCTCGGCAAACCCGAGGAATCGGCCGGCTCTCCGCATGAATTCGACATCGATCTGCCGACGGGGTTCACCGGTGACCCGCTCGCCGCGGCGCGCTGCAACCCCAACGACATCGATCGTGGCCTGTGCCCGCAAGACGCCGCCGTAGGCGTCGCCACGGTGGCGGTTGGCCACACAGAGGGCGTCTTCACCGATCGCTACGTCGTGCCCGTCTACAACATCACGCCCTACCCCAACGAGCCAGCGGCACTCGCGTTCGCGATCCTCAACGGGCTAGCAACGGCGCAGCTGGACGTAAGTCTGGTCCCGCGCTCAGACGGCGAATACGCGGTCCACGTCAGGGTGCCGGATGTCAACCAGTCCGAGCCCCTGATCCTTTCCTCGGTGACACTCTGGGGCGTGCCCGCGGAATTCAACGGCCCGGGACCGGATAAGACCTCCGAGTCGTTCGAACGGGAAGGCAAGATCTCAGATGTGACGTTCGGAGGGCCCGACGAAGAAGCGCCCAGCACCCCGTTTCTGCGCAACCCGACCTCGTGCGGGGAACCACTGCCGGTCGGCTTTGAAGTCGACTCCTGGCTAACGCCGGGCGTACCCACCAGTGGTGAACCGCCGCCGTTTCCCACTCCGAGCGGGTGCGAACTGCTTTCACCGCGGTTCATGCCCGCGCTCCAGGTCTCGCCCGAAACCGCGCAGGCGGACGCCCCGGCAGGGTACGCGGTCAACTTGTCGGTCCCCCAGAGCGAGAGCCCGCAGACACTCGCGACGCCCGACCTCAAGGACGTCACGGTCACGCTGCCGCCGGGCACGGTCGCTTCGCCCTCGGCCGCGAGCGGCCTCGAAGCTTGTAGCAATGCCGAGTTCGGCATCAACGAAGTCAAGCCCGGCGAGGACATCCCCTCCACGGCGCCCGCAGCGTGTTCGCCCGCCTCTCAAATCGGCACGGTCAGGATCAAGACCCCGCTGCTGGAAGAAGAACTAACCGGCCAGGTGTTCCTCGGCCAGCCCGAATGCTCGCCGTGCGAAGCAGGCCTGGGCGGCGATCCGGCCGCGGAAGGCAGGATGCTGAGACCGCTCTTGCAGGTTCAGTACGGATCGGGCTCGCATGTGCGAATCAAGCTCGCCGGGCGCACGTACGTGAACGAACAAACCGGTCAGCTCACGACGGTATTCCAAGAGAACCCCCAGCAGCCTTTCGAAAAGCTCACCCTCACCCTCGACGGCGGCCCGACGGCACCGCTGGCGAACCCTTCCTCCTGCGGGGTCGTTACGGCCACCTCCCAGCTTGTGCCATGGAGCAGCACAAAAGCGGCGCCGTTCACCGCCGAACCGTCGAGCAGCTTCACGGTGGGCGGCTGCGGAGTGCCGCAGTTCGCACCGTCCTTCGGCGCCGGCATGACCGGCAGCGCGCAGGCCGGCGCCTACAGCCCGCTGTCGCTGACCTTCTCGCGTACCGACCAGGACCAGGACCTCGGCGGGATCACCGTGCAGATGCCCCCGGGGATCGCCGGGATGGTCTCCCACGTGGCGCAGTGCGATGAAGCGCAGGCCAACGCGGGCACATGCCCACAGGCCTCTGAAATCGGCACGGTGACCACCGGCGTCGGGCCCGGCTCGGACCCATTCTGGATCAGCGACGGGCGCGCGTATCTGACCGGCCCCTACAAAGGTGCTCCCTTCGGCCTGTCCGTGGTCGTGCCGGCGGTCGCCGGGCCGTTCAACCTCGGCGAGGAAATCGTGCGCGCTGCGATTTACATAGATCCCCACACTTCCGCGGTCACTGTCGTCTCGAACCCGCTGCCCACGATGAAGGACGGGATCCCGTTCCAGATAAGGACCATCAACGTGAACGTCAACCGCCCGCAGTTCACCTTCAACGCGACCAACTGCAACCCGATGGCGATCGGCGCGACGATCTCGAGCACGCAGAGCACCGCCGCAGCAGTCTCCTCGCCCTACCAGGCGACAGGCTGCAAGAACCTGGCGTTCAAGCCCACGTTCACGGCGTCCACGCAGGCGCACACGAGCAAAGCCGACGGGGCCAGCCTAGACGTCAAGATCGCCTACCCCCAGGGTGCGAACGCGAACATCGCCAAAAGCCTGACCGAACTGCCCACGGCGCTGCCCTCGCGCCTGACGACCCTCCAGAAAGCCTGCGTCGACACGGTGTTCGAAGGCAACCCCGCCGCGTGTCCGGAAGGCTCGGTGGTCGGTGAGGCGATCGCGCACACGCCGGTGCTCAAACAGCCGCTAGCCGGACCGGCCTATCTCATCTCACACGGCGGCGCGGCCTTCCCCGACCTTGAGATCGTGCTCCAGGGCGAAGGCGTGGAGGTCATCCTCGACGGGCAGACCGACATCAAAAACGGCATCACCAGGACGACGTTCAACGCGGTTCCCGATGCGCCCGTCGAAACGTTCGAACTGAACCTCCCCGAGGGTCCCCACTCGGCCCTGGCGGCGAACGTGAAACCGTGCTCGACGACGCTTGACCTGCCCACGGTACTCACCGGCCAGAACGGCGCCGTGCTCAAACAGACGACGAACATCGCAGTCATCGGCTGTCCCCCGACGGTCGCGCTCACAGAGACGAAGCTCTCGGGCGACGCCCTGTTCGTGACGCTCAAGCTGAGCGCCAAGGGCACCGTTAGGATAAGCGGTGAGGGTCTGAAGACGACCACCAAGAAGAACCTGACGGCCGGCAGCCATCAGATCCGGGTGGCGCTCACCAAGAAGGGCAGGTCGCTGCGCTCCCATCACAACAAGGCGAGCGTGCGTGTCAGCCTGACTGTGGGCAAGCAGGCGGTAGCCAGCACGGCTGATGTGCGCTTGTAGCAGCTTGCTCGCCCGCGTCGCCCGCGGCCTGTAGGCCTCGCCGCCACAGCCTCCTGATCCATCCGTCATCTGTCGGAGAGAAGCCGGCTCAAGCCCGGAGAGCTCAAGCTGGGCGTGAGGCTCACCGATAACGCCGGTGATGTCCGAGGATCGTCCCGGATACGGACCGCTCATCGCGACGGCGAGTGCGGCAGTGCTCGCGCTGTCGGTATTCCTTCCCTGGTACGGCGTGAGCCTGACCGCCAACGGGACCGCCTACTTCCAGCAGGTGACCGATAGGGTGGTCACGCAGTGGGGCAACGCGGCGCTCCAGAGTCAGCTGGGTGCCGTGAATACGCGTGCGAGTGGGCTCGCCGGCCAGCAGCTCACAACGTTGAGCGGCCATCAGGCGCTCAAGTACACGAGCATCGTCCTGCTGCTGATCGGCGGCGTGGCGTTCTTGCTGGCACTGCTCCGCCTGGTGGACTCCCCCGGTCTGCCGTCGGCGAAGGGCTCGTCGAATGTGGGGCTCGGCGTCATCGCGACCATCTGTGTGCTCCTCCGGATGGGCGATCCGCCCTCGGCGCCAGGTCAGTTCGCAGAATACTTTTCGCTGTCCCTGCACTATGGCGCGTGGCTGGCCCTGGTCAGCTCTCTCGGAGTGGTCCTCGGAAGCGTGGGGCCGCGCATGGTCTCGCGGCGGGCGGGATCTGCGCGGGAGAGCCAGAGCCTGTGGGCCGAGCTCTCCGGTTGGACGCCTGACGCTTGAGGTCGAGCGGCTCATTCGCCCGACCGGGCGAGTCCCCTCACCAGGCGACCGAAGCGCTGGTTTCGTGAAGCAGGCCCGGGCCGATGTCGGCCTCGCTGTGCACGTGGCGCGGCGGCGTGTAGAACGTGGAGTATGGGCGTAGCCGCAGTGCCACGCGATTCTCCTGGCGCGCGCCCTCGGCCACCATTGGGCGTACGTCCTCTGACATGGGCGCGCCGGCCATCACGCCTGCGATGCGCATCATGACGTCGACGACCGAATCGAAGTCCGTGTCGATCACGGCTTCGCAATAGACCTGGAGGTAGCTGGGCGGCCATTGCTCGTCGAGCA
>Ga0302325_10026506_pt1 | contig 12032 bp, 7 predicted proteins | sample Palsa_T0_2_FD_201948 | JGI IMG/M metagenome (GOLD analysis project Ga0302325, IMG submission 201948) | Peat permafrost microbial communities from Stordalen Mire near Abisko, Sweden - Palsa_T0_2 | ecosystem: Environmental > Terrestrial > Soil > Palsa > Peat permafrost | place: Sweden: Abisko...
AGCTCTCCGACCGGGTCAAGCGCGGGCGGCAGCTCAGGATCGATGAACGGGAAGCCGCGGAACCGGTGCAGCATCGACGTGCGGGCGATGAAGGCGCGCTGATCGTCCAGCGCCCGCTGGCGCGCGCGCCGCTGCAACGGCCCGTACTCGGCCAGGAAGTCCCGGTAGCGCGCGGCGACGTCGTCGAGCCTCCACGCCTGGGCGATGAGCGCGGTCTCACGCGACAGCCGGCCGACGAACACGGATGCGTAGCCGGCCATCCCCAGCGCGGCGAGCACGCGTAGCACCTCCTGCTCACGATCGCTGGCCGCCACCCAGGTGGCGTCCTGCAACGACCCGAAGCCGAGGAACCGCAGGCGCGACACGAGCCGAGAGCGGGCCACGCGCTGGTCCTCCGGGATCGTGTGCCAGACGATCGTCCACAGCTCCGGCGCCGGGCCGGTCCGTCCGAAGCCGAAGATCCGGCGGTCGCCGTCGGCCAGCAGCTGCTCGGCTCGGCCGCTGAGCGCGTAGTGCACGAAGCGCGCCTGGCGCGTCCGGCGCAGGAGGTCGCGCAGCACCAGTCGCGACAGCGCCGCGCGGGCGGAGCCGGTGGTGAACCCGAACGACCCGAGCAGCCTCACCATCCCGCCTGACCAGACCGTCTCGTCGGGCCGTCGCAGGTGGGCGCCGAGCATCGTCAGCACGAGGTCCTGCGGCTGCGGCGCGTCGGTCACGCGCGGCGCGCTGTCAGGGCTGACCATGGTGAACGACGACCGCTACGAGCTCTCGCCCGGCACGAACGCGTAGACGCGGCTGGGGCTGCCGGTCCCGCCGACCAGTCGCAGCGGGGCGACGACCAGCAGCGCCCCAGTGGCCGGCAGACGCTCGAGGTTGGCCAGCTGGGTGAGGCCGAGCCGTCCGGCCCCGAGCAGGAAGTTGTGCAGCGGAAACGGCGGCTCCATCCCGCCGGCGCAACCGGCGTCGATCCCGACCGTCTCGGTCCCGAAGCCGGCGATCCCGCGCTCGCCCGCCAGCCACCGCGACGCCTCGACGTCGGGTCCGGGGGTGCGCGGCCCGTGCTCGCCGACGTTGAGGAACTCGTCCTGGTCGTGCGCGCGGGAGCTCCAGCCCGTGCGCAGCAGCACCCATCCGCCGTCGGGGATACGCCCGTGCGCGTCCTCCCACGCCTGCAGGTCGGCGACCGTCAGCAGGTAGTCGCCGTTGGCCGCCTCGGTCTCGGCGGTCTTGTCGATCACGCAGGCCGGGCCGACCAGCGTGTCGGCGGTGACCGAGCCGATGTCGAGCCCGTCGCGCCCGGTGACCCAGTGGATCGGCGCATCGACGTGCGTGCCGACGTGTTCACCGAGCGTCAGCGTGTACCACGCCCAGGCCGGCCCGCGATCGTCGTAGTGGCTGATCGCCTCACGCGTGAGCCCGGGCGTGTTCGCGAACGGCGACGGCAGCTGGATGGTCGGGGTGGACTCGGTCAGTGGCTGGGTGAGGTCGACGATGCCCACCGCTCCGCAGGCCAGCGCCGAGATGAGCTCAGAGACGGGGGTGCTTGACATGACTCTCTCCTTCGATGGTGGGCGGCGCCGTCAGCCGCCGCGGAATGCTTCGGCGAGCCATTCGGCGCAGACGGCGGGATTGACCTTCGCGTCGAGCACGAGCGGTCTCAAGGGTGCGCGATCCAGCCAGTCGTCGAGCGCGGCCAGGTCCGGCACCGCGCGCACGGTCACCCCCTCGGCACCGGCGGCTCGGCCGATCGCGGCGAGGTCGGAGTCAGGGAACCTGACCGCGTCGACGTCGTGGCCCAGCGGCGCGAAATGATGGACCTCGGCGCCGTAGGCGCTGTCGTCGTAGACCACGATGACGAGCCTCAGGCCGAGCCGGACGGCGGTCTCGATCTCGGCCAGGGCCATGAACGCGCCGCCGTCGCCGAGCGCCGCCACGGTCACGCGCTCGGGGTTGGCGACCGCGGCTCCGATCGCGTTGCCGAGGCCGAGCCCGACCGCCTGAAAGCCGTTGGGAAACACCCACGCGCGAGCGTCCGGCACCGACAGGTACATCGCCGGGTATCCGAGCGAGTGGCCCGAGTCGACCGCGACGGCGCGGTCGGCCGGCAGCCGCCGCTCCAGCTCGATCGACAGGGTGCGGGGATCGATCCAGCCGTCGTGGCCCTCGTCGTCGTAGGGAACGTGCGGCCAGCGCCCGGCCACGACCGCGGCCGCGAGCTCCGGCGTCCGGAAGCCGACGTTGTTGTGGCCGCGGCGGCACAGCTCGTCGCACAGCGCCCGCGCGGTCTCGGCGGCGTCGCCGACGAGCCCGGCGTCGACGGCGAGATGACGGCCGATGGCCGCCGGCTCCACGTCGATCTGCACCACCGGGGCACCGCGGGCGATCAGCTCGCCGTGTCTGGTCGTCCAGTGGTTGCCCGAGGCCCCGAACAGGATCACCAGGTCGGCTTGCGTCAGCAGTTCGGCGGCGTGGGGGGATGCAAATCCGCCCGAGATCCCGAGCGCGAACGGAAGACCGGTGAACAGCCCGTTGGCCGGGGCGGAGGTCGCCAGCAGTGCCCCGGTCAGGGCCGCCAGTCGCTCGATCGGCTCACGTGCGTCGGACAGCACCGCCCCGCGCCCCGCGATGATCACCGGATGCCGGGCGGCCGCCAGCAGGTTCGTCGTCGCGCTGATCGCGGCCGGCGGTGGCATCGGCGGGTCCGGGATCGGCGGGCTCGGGATCGGCGCCGTCGGGGCGGCCCGGCCGACGCCGCCGTTCTCGCCGGCCGCCGCCTGCGCCTGGGTGTCGATCGGAAGCATCAGCACGATCGGCCGGCGCTCGAGCTGCGCGCGGCGGTGGGCGCGGATCGCGTCGGCCCCGGCCGACGCGGCGGTGAAGATCCGGTCGCAGCCGGCGCCGACCGCCTCCACCAGGTCGTCCTGAGCGATTCTGAAGTTGGACGTCAGCGCGGCCGCGGGCGCCTCGCCCGACAGCACCAGCATCGGCGTCCGGCTCTTGGCCGCCTCGGTCAGCCCGGTGAGCGTGTTGGTGAGGCCCGGGCCTTGATGCACGCTGCAGATCCCGACCTCCCCGGTGACGCGGGCGTAGCCGTCGGCCATACACACCGCGCCACCCTCGTGACGGGCATGGTGAAACGTGACGCCAGCCCGTCGCAGCGCATTGGTGACGACCAGGTTTCCGGACCCGAGCACCCCGAAGGCGTTCCGCACGCCCTCGGTGGCGATCGCCGCGCCGACGTCGTCGGCGACCGTCAGCTCACGCTCGGTGGCCGGGCCCATGCCGGGATCCTAGGTCGTTGACCGGGCTCTGAGTCGGCAGCTCTGCGCTCTGGCATGTCAACCGGACCGCGGCGTCGCCGGGCGGGCGCCGCGGCGGGTCTGTACCGGCGCTCAGTTGAGGCGCTCGTCCAGGCGAATGGTGACGCTGTCGCCCTTGTCCTTGTCGATCGCCGTGCGGATGGCGGCTTTGATCGAGAGCTTGTGGCGGCCGTTGCCCAGCGCCATGAACGAGCTGGCGAACGGGTGACCGTCGACCGTCCCGCGGACCTTGACCAGCCTGCGCGTCCCGAAGAACTCGGCTGAGCCGGGCATCACGACGTAGGTGTGCGCTCCGGTGCCGTCGCCGCGCTCGAGTGTCGCCGTGAATTGCTTGAGCATCTGTGTCCCTCCGTCGGTCGAATGCTGACGATGTCGCCCTCATGAGACCGACCTGGCGCTGCAAACTCACCGCTGATCGGGCGGTGTCAGTCGGCGACGAGCGCTGGCCCGGCGGTGAGCAACGGCGTGATCCCGGCCTCGACGACCGCCAGCACGCGGTCGAGCTCTCGCTCGGGCACGCGCAGGTTGTACAGCGGCGAGACCAGGCCGTCGCTCAGCAGCCGCCGGCAGAGCGCGATCGCCGGCGCGGTGACCGCCCGGCGCTCGTCGCCGATAGCGTCGGCGAGCGCCAGCAGCCGCGGCGCGTAGCGCGCTGCGCGGCTGGTCGCGATGACGATCGGCACGCGGGAACCGGCCCGGCCGGCGCGCGCGGCGACGCGCAGCGAGGCAGCGAGGCGACGGCGTTCGGCGGGGTCGTTGGCGAGGCGATCGGCGAGCCTGAGGACCTCGGGGATGGCGTTCATGTCTCCGTGCGCGACCAAGGACAGCAGCAGCCGCCGGCGCTCATCGACGGCCAGTCCGCAGATGACGAGCGCGGCGATCGCGCCGGCGCCGACCGATCCGGCCAGCTCGACGGACTCGGTGAACGCCAGCACGACTCCGAGTGCGACCAGGGCCGCGAACCACTCGAGCATCTGGTGCGAGCGATGGCGCAATGCCGCCAGTCGGGCCGACGCTGCGGACAGCGTCGCGGGAGCGTTATCGAATGACGTCGGCATTGTCCACAGACAGCATTATCCGGGATCGCGAACGCTTGTTCGCGATCGGTCACACAACCAGGGCATCGCAACCTGATCTTCATATTCCCAGTGGACCACTAAGATCCTTGCCGCTCGAGGACGGCCACCCCTCAGGCAGGCCAACGGGCCGCGGCCCGCCGGCAACGCCCCGTCATCATGAGCGTCCGAGTCTCCATCGAGCACCGCACCGAGTACGCGTTCGACCGTGCGGCCGAGCTGGGCCCACACGAGGTCAGGCTCCGTCCCGCGCCCCATGCGACGACCCCGATCGACGCCTACTCGCTGACGGTCATACCGGCCGAGCACTCGCTGAGCTGGCGCCAGGACGCCTTTGGCAACCACGTCGCACGGGTCTCGTTCCCGAAGCGAGCCACCGCCAGGCGCCTCACCTTCGAGGTCGGACTGGTCGCCGAGTTGGCGCCCAACAACCCGTTCGACTTCTTCGTCAGCGACGACGCCGACCGCTGGCCGTTTGCCTACGACGCCGCGACCACCCGAGACCTCACGCCGTTCCTGGAGGATCCCGCCGAGCCGTCGACGCCACTGCTGCGCAAGCGCATCGACGCGATCGGGCGAGAGTCGATGGCGACCGTGGAGTTCCTCGTCGCGCTCAACGCGATCGTCGCCGAGCAGATCGAGTACACGACCCGTGACGAACCCGGCGTCCAGACCCCGGAGCAGACGCTGGGGCTCAGGCGAGGCTCCTGCCGCGACAGCTCGTGGCTGCTGGTCGAGCTGCTGCGCGGGCTCGGGCTCGCCGCTCGCTTCACCTCCGGCTACCTGATCCAGCTCGAGCCCAAGCCCGGCGCGCCGGACAGGATCGACCTGCACGCCTGGGCGGAGGCCTACATCCCCGGAGCGGGCTGGGTCGGAATGGACCCGACCTCGGGCCTGCTGACCGGCGCGGGCCACATCCCGCTGGCGAGCGCGTCGACCCCGGCCGGGGCCGCGCCGGTGATCGGGTCGATCAGCGACGCCGGCTCACGGCTGGTCCACCACATGGAGGTGGCCCGGATCAATGAACGGGCGGGCGGGCAGAACCCCGAGCGTCCCTATTCGGAGGTTCAGTGGGGGCAGATCGACGAGCTCGGGCAGACGGTCGACGAGGCGCTCGATGACGGCGACGTGCGGCTGACGATGGGCGGCGAGCCGACGTTCGTCTCACGCGCGCAGATGGACGAGCCCGAGTGGCGGGTGCAGGCGCTCGGCGGCGACAAGCACGAGCTCGCGATCGAGCTGGCGCACCGGCTGGCTGCCGACTTCGCGCCCGACGCGCTGATCATGCACACGCAGGGCAAGTGGTACCCGGGGGAGCCGTTGCCGCGCTGGCAGATCGGGATCTGGTGGCGCACCGACGGACGACCGCTGTGGCGCGGTCCGGCGCTGCTTGACTCGCCGGCCGACGCCGGCGAGCGGACCGACGCCGACGCCGCGCGGTTGGCCAACGGCTTGACCGGCGCGCTCGGACTGAACCCCGACACCAAGCTGCTGGCCGCCTACGAGCCCGCCGCCGCCCCCAGACGCGAGCATGGCGACCCCAACGGCTACGTGCTGCCGATCCACCGTGACGCCGGTGACCCCGGATGGTCGAGCCAGCGCTGGAACACCCTCCACCGCCACGTGACGCTGCTGCGCGGCGACGGGCCGATCGGCGCCCGGCTGCCGCTCAGCGAGCTGACCGCGGTGCAGGAAGGCGAGGATCCGTTGCCGTCGACGGCGCTGACCGTCAACGAACGCGACGGTCACATCCACGTGTTCCTGCCGCCGCTGAGCGAGTTCGCGCACGCGGCGGAGCTGCTGGACGCGCTGCAGCGCACGGCGGCCGCGCAGCGGACGAGCGTGATCGTCGAGGGGTACCCGCCGCCGGACGACGAGCGCCTGCGCCACTTCGTCGTCACCCCCGATCCGGGCGTGATCGAGATCAACATCCACCCGAGCGAGTCGTGGACCGAGCTTGCCTCCAGGACCGAGGCGATCGCGGCCCACGCGCAGGCGCTCGGGCTCGCCAGCGAGAAGTTCGACATGTCCGGCCGCCATCTGGGCACCGGCGGCGGCAGCCACGTGACGCTCGGCGGCGTCACCCCGTTCGACAGCCCGCTGCTGCGTCGCCCGCAGCTGCTGCGCTCGATGCTGACCTACTGGCAACACCACCCGTCGCTCTCCTACCTGTTCAGTGGCCAGTTCATCGGGCCCACCAGCCAGGCGCCGCGGATCGACGAGGCCCGCCACGAGGCGCTGTACGAGCTCGAGATCGCGTTCGATGAAATGGATCGGCTGAGCGAATTCGGACCGCCGCCGCTGTGGCAGATCGATCGGCTGCTGCGCAATCTGCTGACCGATCTGACCGGCAACACGCACCGCGCCGAGTTCTGCATCGACAAGCTCTACAACCCGGAATCGGCCAGCGGCCGGCTCGGCGTGCTCGAGCTGCGCGGCTTCGAGATGCCGCCCCATCACCGGATGAGCCTCGTGCAGGCGCTGCTGATCCGCGCGCTCGTCGCGTGGCTGTGGTCGGACCCGTACGCGGGTCGGCTCGTACGGTGGGGCAACCGTCTGCACGACGAGTTCATGCTCCCGTGGTTCCTCGAGCGTGATCTGCAGCTGGTGCTCGACGATCTGCGCCGGCACGGCTTCGCGTTTGACCCCGAGTGGTTTGAGCCGTTCACCTGGTTCCGGTTCCCGCGCGTCGGTCAGATCACCCGGGCGGGCGTCACGCTCGAGCTGCGTGAGGCGATCGAGCCCTGGCACGTGCTCGGCGAGCAGCTGGCCACGGCCGCCACCGCTCGCTACGTCGACAGTTCCGTCCAGCGCCTGCAGCTGCGCGTCGACGGTTACGTCGAGGGCCGCCACGCGGTCCTCTGCAACCGCTGCCGCGTGCCGCTCGCCGACACCGACACCGCCGGCACGGCCGTCGCCGGGATCCGCTTTCGCGCCTACTCGCCGCCCTCGGCCCTGCACCCGACGATCGGCGTGCAGGCGCCGCTGACGTTCGAGCTGGTCGACCTCGGCTCAGACCGTTCGCTCGGCGGCTGCCGCTACCACGTCGATCATCCCGGTGGCCGCGCGTTCGAGCGGCTGCCGGTCAACGCCGCCGAAGCGGAGGCGCGGCGCAACGCGCGCTTTGAGCCGATCGGCCACACCCCGGGCGACCTGCACTCCCCGCCGGTACGCCGCTCCAGCGATTACCCTCGCACGCTCGATCTGCGGGAGGCGGGCTACCGGCGCCGGTAGCGACCCCACGTGATGACTGGCACGGCTTCATCTTCGCCGGCGGGCTACGCGCCGCTGGACGGCAGCTGGGACGAGCTGCTGGACCACACCGGGGCGGTGCGCGGCGAGTGGACGTTCATGTCGCAGGCGCTGACCGAGATCGGCGTGCCCGAGCTGCTGCGCCGCCAGCACGAGGCCCACCGGCTGCTCGAGCAGGACGGCGTCATCTACAACGTCTACGGCGACGGGGACGGCAACCCGCCCACCCGCTGGCAGCTTGATCCGGTACCGACGCTGATCGGCAGCCGCGAATGGGAGGCGATCGAGACCGGCGTGATCGAGCGCGCCGAGCTGCTCAGCATGATCCTCGAGGATCTCTACGGTCCGCGTGAGCTCTTGACCCGCAAGCTGCTGCCGGCCGAGCTCGTGTTCGGATCGGACGGTTTCCTGCGCGCCTGCGACGGGATTCGCCTGCCCGGCGCCCAGCAGCTGTTCACCTACGCCGCGGACATCGGGCGCGACGCCGACGGCCGCCCGGTGGTGATGGCCGATCGCACCCAGGCGCCGTCAGGGGCCGGCTACGCGCTGGAGAACCGGACCGTGATCCAGCGCGTGATCCCGAGCCTGTATCGCGACTCGCACGTGCATCGGCTGGCGCCGTTCTTTCGCTCGCTGCGCCTGGCCCTGAAGGAGGCGGCGCCCGCGCGGGCCTCCGAGGACCCGCGGATCGTCGTGCTCACGCCAGGGCCGTTGAACGAGACCGCCTTCGAGCACGCCGTGCTGGCCTCGACGCTGGGCTTCCCGTTGGTCGAGGGCCGTGACCTCGTCGTCCGGGATCGTCGTGTGTTCATGCGGTCGGTCGGCCGGCTGGAGCCCGTCGACGTGATCCTGCGACGCGTCGACGCGATCTGGTGCGACCCGCTGGAGTTGCGCCCGGACTCGCAGCTCGGCGTCCCGGGCCTGGTCGAGGCCGCCCGCGCCGAGACCGTCTCGATCGTCAACTCGCTCGGCTCCAGCGTGCTCGAGAGCCCGGCCCTGATGGCGTTCGTGCCGCGGCTGGCCGAGCACCTGCTCGGCGGGCCGTTGAAGTTGCGTAGCACGCCCGCCTGGTGGTGCGGCGAGGAGCCCGCCCGCAAGCACGTGCTCGCGCACCTTCGTGAGCTGATCCTGCGTCCGACTTGCACCGCGATCGGCGAGCCGACCCACCGCGGCTGGGAGCTCTCGACCGCCCAGCTACGGCGGATCAAGCGGCTGATCGAAGCGCGGCCCGGCGACTGGGTCGGCCAGCAGCCGCCGGCGATGGCCTCGTCGCCGACGCTCACCGCCGATGGGCTGCAGCCGCGCCGCTCGCTGCTGCGGGCGTTCGCGGTCACGCGCGGCGACTCCTACGTGGTGATGCCGGGTGGGCTGACGCGGGTGGCGCCTGAGGCGCACCTGGGCCGGATCTCCAACCAGGCCGGCGCGACCACCAAGGACACGTGGGTGCTGTCCTCCGAGCCCGAGCCGCTGACCGGCGTGTGGCTGCAGCCCGGGCCGGCGGTCGAGGGGATCGACCCGATGAGCTCGATTCCCTCGCGCGCGGCCGAGAACCTGTGGTGGCTCGGCCGTTACGCCGAGCGCGCCGAGGCGGTCACGCGGATGCTGCGCACCGTGCAGGACCGCCGCAACGAGTTCGAGGGGTCGGCCAACCCCCCGGGCGTGCAGACGCTGCGGGCGCTGCTGCTGGCGCTGACCGAGTCGACGGGCACCTATCCGGGGTTCGCCGCTGCCGCGGCCGCGGGCGCGGGCGCGGGGGCCGGCTTGGATGCCGAGCAGCTGCTGGAGCGCCCGGGCGACGAGCTGCAGGCGCTGATCGGCGACGCCGGACGGGCCGGGACGCTCGCCCATTCGGTCCGCGCCCTGCTGGACAGCGCCTACGCCGTGCGCGACCAGCTGTCCGGCGACACCTGGCTGATCGTGGGGCCGCTGGAGCGGGCGATCACCCAGTTCGGCCGCCCCGGCGGCGCGACCGAGCGCAGCACCCGCGCGCAGTCGGCGCTGCAGGAGGTGATGCGCAGCCTGCTGGTCCTGTCGGGGCTCGGGATCGAGTCGATGGTCCGAGACATCGGCTGGCGGTTCATGGACGCCGGCCGGCGGCTGGAGCGCAGCCTGCAGCTGCTGTCGCTGCTGCGCCACACGGTCTGTGCCGTCCGCGGCGACGTCGCCGACTCGATGATGCTCGAGTCGGTGCTGACCACCGCCGAGAGCATCATCACCTACCGGCTGCGCTACCGGGCGCGGGCGCAGCTGGAGACGGTGCTGGAGCTGCTGCTGCTCGATCCCGGCAACCCGCGCTCGCTGGCGTATCAGCTCGAACGGCTGACCGAGGACCTGCAGGTGCTCCCGCGCGGCGCCGAGCTGCGGCTGCCCGAAGAGCGGCGGATGGTGCTCGCCGCCCACACCGACCTGCGCCTGGCCGAGATCGGCGCGCTGGTCGCGGCGCAGGTGCCGGCCGCCGATCCGCTCGCCGACGGCGCCACCGCGACCCGTCCGTCGCTCGACGCGTTCCTGCTCGACCTGCATACGCGGCTGTCGGCGGCGGCGGACGCCGTCGACCGCGCCCACTTCGTGCACGTCACGCCGAGCTTCTCGCTGGTCGGCCCGGCCGGCGCGCAGCCGTCGATCGGGCGGGGCGGCCTGGCCGGGCCGGGCGGCCTCACGGGGCGGGGCGGCCTGGCGGGGCGGGGCGGCTTGGCGGCGCGGGGCGGCTTGGCGGCGCGGGGCGGTCTGATGGGGCGGCCGGACTGATGGCGCGCGCGTATCAGGTCACCCACCGGACCGACTACCGCTACGAACGCGACGTGACCGCCAGCTACGGGCAGCTGCACCTGCTGCCACGGGACTTCGACCGCCAGCGGCGGCGCTCGGCGACGGTCACGTTGACGCCGGGTCCCGACGTGCTCAGCTCCCGACAGGACTTCTTCGGCAACAGCGTCTCCTACTTCGAGATCCACGAGCCGCACCGCCGGCTGACCGTCACCGCGCAGAGCGTGGTCGAGGTCGCCGACGGCGCCCGTGACGTGACGCTGCTGGGCGGACGCGTCTGGGAGGACGCGGTGGCTGCGGTGGCCGGCGGTTCGCTCAGCGAGCATCTGGAGGCGAGCCAGTTCGTCCTCGGCTCGCCGCTGGCGGCGCCGGCCGACCGCTACCGCGCTTACGCGCTGGAGTCGTTCCCCGCGGACCGGCCGCTGCTGGAGTGCGTCGAGTCGCTGTGCGCGCGGATCCACGCCGACTTCCGCTACAAGCCGGGCTCGACCTCGGTCGCGACGCCGCTCGCCCAGGTGTTCCGGCGCCGGCGCGGCGTCTGCCAGGACTTCGCCCACGTCGGGATCGCCTGCCTGCGATCGGTCGGGCTGCCCGCCCGCTACGTCAGCGGCTACCTGGAGACCCTGCCCGCGCCCGGCCGGCCGAAGCTGACCGGCGTCGACGGCTCGCACGCCTGGTTCTCGGTCCTGATCCCCGGCGCCGGATGGCTCGACGTCGACCCGACCAACGACCAGTTCGCCAACGACCGCTACGTCGTCACGGCGTTCGGGCGCGACTACGGCGACGTGCCGCCGTTGGGCGGGGTGATCTACACCCAGGGCAAGACCGAGGCGCTGAAGGTCGCGGTCGACGTGGTGCCGATCGGCTGACTGGCCGCGGTCCTGCGAGCGCTCCCTGCTGAAGGTCCCGTCGAGACGCGAACCATGGCAAGTTGCTGCGGAGGGGTCGCAGCAGTTCGCCATGGTTATCCTGGAATGCGGTTCCGGAATCGATACCATCGCGATGTGGAAGTGGGCGAGCGGTTCGATCAAGAGTTGCCGGGGCCGGTCGGCGCGCCGCGCTCACGCCGACACCGGGCGAGTATGCGCGAGGTCGCCGAGCGTGCGGGGGTGGCGATGTCGTCGGTCTCACGCACGCTGTCGGGCCATCCCGACGTCAGCGAGGCGATGCGCAGCCGGGTGCTGGCCGCGGTCGACGAGCTTGGCTACAAGCCCGACCTGTTGGCGCAAGGGCTGCGCAGCCGCGCGTCGCTGTCGGTCGGGTTCGTCGCCGGCGACATCTCCAACCCGCTGTTCGCGCAGATCGTCTCGGGTGCCGAGGTGGTGCTGCGCGAGGCTGGGTACTCGCTGCTGTTGACCAACTCGCTGGTCGATCCCGAGCTCGATCAGCGCAACATCGAGCTGCTCGAGCAGCGACGGGCCGACGGGCTGATCGTGTTGCTGGTGTCCGAGAGCCACCGGCCGACGATCGACGCCCTGGCGGACGTCGAGGTGCCGGTGGTGGTGGTCGAGCGTGATCTGCCCGGCCGCGTGGCCGCCAGCCGGGTGCTGTCGGACCACCGCTCGGGGATGACGCTCGCGGCGCGGCATCTGTTCGAGCTCGGCCACCGGCGAATCGC
>Ga0302325_10026507_pt1 | contig 12032 bp, 11 predicted proteins | sample Palsa_T0_2_FD_201948 | JGI IMG/M metagenome (GOLD analysis project Ga0302325, IMG submission 201948) | Peat permafrost microbial communities from Stordalen Mire near Abisko, Sweden - Palsa_T0_2 | ecosystem: Environmental > Terrestrial > Soil > Palsa > Peat permafrost | place: Sweden: Abisko...
GGTCAGGTCGCCGGGATTTGGAAGGCCACCCCCACGGCGCGCGGACCGGAGTGCGTGCCGATCACCGCACCGACCTTGGTGACGATGATGTCCTCGCCGGGGACCAGCTCTTTGAGCATCGCCAGGGCGTCCTCGTAGTCCGGTGCGTCGGCGTTGAGGAGGAACAGGTGCTCGACCTTCCCCGCCTCGCGCACCTTGTCGGCCAGGTGCCGGAGGGACTTGCCCCGGGTCCGCTGTCGCGATTCGGCCTCCACGACGCCGTCGACCAGTTCGATCACCGGCTTCATCGACAACACCGTCCCGAAGAACGCCTGGGCCCGACCGATCCGTCCGCCCTTGCGAAGGTTGTCGAGCGTGTCGAAGGTGGCGTAGAGGCGGGTCCGGCCGACTTCCTCCGCCGCCGCCGCCGCGATGTCGTCGAGGCTTTTGCCGGCCGCTGCCAGGCGGGCGGCGTTGGCGGCGAGGATGCCGACGCCGGCGCTGGCCTGTTTGGAGTCGACGAGGCGAACCGGGATGGTGTCGGCGACGGCGTCAGCGGCCAGTTGGGCGGCCTGCAGCGTGGCGGATAGGCCACCGGACAGGAGCACGGCGACGACGCCGTCGTGGCCGGCGGCGGCCGCGTCCCTGAACGCCGCCTCGAACGCTCCTGGCGATGGCGCCGCCGTCTCGGGCAGCGTCGGCGAGGCGTCGCAGCGGGACCAGAACTCGGCCGTGGTCAGGTCGATCCGATCGACGAACTCCTCGGTGCCGAACCGGATGGTCAGCGGCACGATCGTGATGCCGAGCTCCTCGACCAGGTCCTGGGGCAAGTCGCAGGAGCTGTCGGTGATGATCTTGATCGTCACGGCTGCGCCGCGGGTGTGGGCTGCACGACGGGGGGCGTGACCGAAGCCGACGACTTGATGTCCTCGGCGATCTTCTTGTCGATGTGACTCACGATCCAGGTGTCGGCCGACGCGCCGATCGTTACATGGACGGTGTTGGCGATCCCGCTGTCGTAGTTGTAGGTCTCGACCACGTCACCGCTCTTTGCCGCTTCCTTGGCGGCGGCGGTCGCGCCCGCCTGATCCCGCACCGCCGCGGGGGTGCCCACCGGCGCCGAGGCGATGGCGTAGGCCGCGTCACTCGCAGCGGCATGGGCGGTGTTGCGCACGTCCTTCTGCGCCTTGGCGATCTCGATGCCGTCGTGGGCGAAAACGCCGATGATGGCGAGCACGACGATCAGCACGACCAGCTTGCCGAAGCTACTCATGTCGGGTGCCTCCGCAGGTGCAGCCGGGTCCGGATCTCGGCGAACGCAAGGACGCGTGCGGCAAGGAGGTAGACGGTAACACCCACGACGACGCCGGCGGCGACCCGCACGGCGATCCCGAGCTGGCGGTGGCCGCCCGGGAGGTGCCCCAGCAGCGTGGCCAACCCCCAGGCCGCCCCCGCGGCGATGCCGGCGCCCATAGCGACCCTCGCAGCGCCGCGGGCAAGGGTCCCTCCGCCCATGCCGCCGACCCGGCCGGAGAGATGGACGAAGGCGATGATCGCGGCCACCGTGTACGCGAGGCTCAGCCCGGCGGCCAGGCCCCGCACGCCGAAGCGGTGGTAGAGCGCCAGGTCGAACACGATGTTGAGACCGTTCTCGACCAGGTAGATGAAGAACATGGTGCGGGTGTCCTGCATGGCCTGATAGACCCGCATCAGCAGCAGGTAGAGGCTGTAGCCCGGGAGCCCGAGGGCCATGCCGATCAGAGCGTCGGCGGTGGCCCGGGCTCCGGCAGCCGAGACATTGCCGTGCTGGAGGACGATGGCGATGGTCGGGCGGGCCAGGACAGCCATTCCCAATGCCGCCGGCACGACGATCACGAGGGCCAACCACAGCGCTTCGACCATCTTGCGGCGAGCCCCGTCCTTTTCGCCCGCCTGCCAGTCCTCCGCGACGCGGGTCTCCATGGGCTGCATCACCGACACGGTCCACACCCCGTGCGGGAGGATCATGAACGTGTAGGCGAAGAAATAGGCTGTGTAGTCGCCTGGGTGCGGGTCGGCGAGGAGGATGACGACCAGCAGGGCGACCTGATTCGCAACGACGAACCCGAATGTCCACTTGGACAGGTGGAGCATCTGGCGGATCGCCGGGTGCCGGAAGTTCCACACCGGCCGGAGGCGGGCGCCAACCTGCCGCAGGTAGGGGAGGAGGCCCATCGTCATGGCCGCGACGCCGGCGGTCGTGCCGATGCCGAGGAGGAGCACAGCGTCGTGTTGGTGACGGACGGCCGCGGGCGTGTCCACCGTGATCACGACGGCGGCGGTGACGAGCACCCCGATCACCACCAGGTTGTTGAGGATCGGGGTGAAGTTGACCGGGGCGTAGCTCTCGCGGGCCATCAGGATCGCCGATACGACGGTGGTGACGCCGTAGAGGGCGACCTGGGGCACGAACAGGTAGAGCAGGGACACGGCCAGTTGTCGCTCCGAGACGCTCGAGGCCGTGTGATTGCCCAGGGTATAGAGGTGGATGATGAGCGGGGTGGCGAGGAAGAACACCACGGTCACAGCGACGAGGACCACGGTGACGGCCGTGCACACCGCCGAGATGGCTTCCCACCCACCGTCGGGGTCGTCCTCGTCCCGCAGGGCCTGGACGAAGACCGGCACGATCGTGCCGGAAAGGACCCCGCCCAGGATGAGTTCGTAGATGATGTTGGGGGTGGTGTTGGCCAGCGTGTAGGCGTCGCTCACCCCGTTGATCCCGAGCGCCGATCCCTGCACGACTATGCGGATGAGCCCGGTGACGCGGGACAGTGCCGTGCCGATCGCCGAGACCCCTGCGATCGCGGCGAAGCCTCGGGGAACGTTGCTGCCGCGCCCGCTGCTCCTGGTGGTCTCGGCCGCCGTGATCGCGGGCGGGTCTGCTTCAAGCGCCGGTCCGGGAGGTACCGGCGGGACGACCGTGCGCGGTGCCGGCGCCCGCACCCTCGGCGGCCGGGGTCGGGGCACCGGGGGCCGCTCGATCGGCCGGGGAACGTCACCGATGACGATGTGGGTCCGCGACCCGGGTGGCGTGGTCGGATCCCGCGGCGCGGGCCTGGGGTGGGGGGTCGGGTCGGCACCCTGCGGGCGTGACAGGGGGCTGGGGTCGGGCTCGGAGTAGTCGCCCTGGCGCGGAGGCCGTCGGGCGCGTAGTCGAGGATCGACCGAGTGGTCGTCCTGCCACCGGCGGGGGCTCACGTGGCCAGTCCGGGTCCTGGCTGGACTCCACGTTGTCGCGCGTGGCGGCGCCGCGTCCGGTCGCCCCGCCCGGCCTCTCGCCGGGCCCGATAGGCGTGCCGCGCCCACCACACGACGAGGAACAGCGCGGCCCCGACGGAGAGCACCACACCCACGCCCGAGAGGGCCGTCGACTGGACAGTGAAGCTGGTCTTGGTCAGCACCAGGTTGCCGTCGTCGGACAGCACGGCGATGTGCATGGCGAACGCCCCGGACGTCCGGGCTTCCACCGTGAGCACGGTCAGGTTGTTGCCCTTGTGCAGCGTGAGCGGGAACGTCGCCGGGCCCGTTCCCGGGTGACCCGGGAACTGCAACTTGTCGCTCTGTACCTGAAGGAGCACGCGCAGGGGCTCGTCGGACAGGGATGTCACGTTGAGCGGTAGCTGGCCCTTCCGGGCGGTGAGCGTGATCGTGCGCGACGCGGGCAGCTGAATCAGGGCCATCTCCGTCCGCAACCCGGCGGCGAAGTCATCGAGCCGGGCTTGGCGCTGGCTCACCGAGAGATCGGTCGATGGCACCTCGAGCAGCAAGCGCTCGAGGTGCGGGTAGACAGCGGTGTCCTCGGGGAGGGTCGTGGCGAGGCTGTCGAGCTGGTGACGGGCCTTGACCTGGTCGGGAGCGAGCAGTGCGGCGGCGTCGCCACGGATCGTGCCGTTGTCGGTGACGACTTGGCGGATCAGCGGGCCTCCGTTGCGCGGGTCGCTGGCGGGCGGCACCACGGCGAAGAACCCATCGAGTTGCTCGGGAGCGAGGATCGGGCTCGTCGCCAGACCGTCGAGAAAGGTGTTGACGAACGCCGCGTTCGGCGTCCATCCGGCGGGGGTGACCACGATCACGCCGCGGCTGTTGGTGGCCGCGTTGGGGGCATCCCCGTAGATCTGGGCCAGGTCGGCCAGGAGCTGGTGCGCGCCGAGGACCGGATCGGGCTGGTTGGTGAAGTGCGCGGCCAATCCGGCATCGGCCACCGCCGCTCGGATCAAGGTCTCGTCGGTGCCCGCCACCTCGAACGGCTGGACCACCGTCTTCGGGAAGGGGTTGGCGTCGAGGTCGGACTCTGGCAGCACGACACGGTCGAACTGCGAGCCCCGCAGGAAGCTCAGGGTGGGCTGATCGATCGGGCCGTCCACCACCCAGGATTGGCCGGCGACGTTCGTGCCGAGGTCGGCCGTCAGGGCGTCGTCGCCGGCGGTGAGCGAGAGCGAAACCTGTCCGCTCAAGTTGTCGTCGAGCATGGCTGACACGTCGGTGGGGACCCACGTGCCGGCGAGCACTTCGCTGGCGCTGATCGACTCGCCGAGCCGGTTGACGAGCGCGGGATCAGCCGTCTCCAGAGCGGCGATTGTGTCGGGCGTGGGTTGCACCGTGACCGCCACGCTCGGGTGGGTGGCCACGGCATCGATCAGGGCGGTGAGCTGGGCCGTCTGCGCCGCCGTGATCCGTCCCGTGGTGGGGTCCGCTGGGGGTGCGTGGATCGGCACCACCCATACGACGTTGAGCTTCGACCCCGGCGGCCCCGGGTTGTAGATCAGGTGGGTGACGAACCTGGCGAGCGGTGCGCCGCCCCCGGGGGGCCGCAGGTCGACCGTGACCGGGTAGACCCCGGCCTCGTACAGGTGCAGCTGCCCAACCTCGCGACCGACGGAGATCTTGATGTCGATCGCCCCGCTGCTGTCCCGGGCGAACGAGCTCAGCGGGGCGCGGATGGGGTGGGCGATGACATAGCCGGCGAAGGCCGTCGTGAGGGATCGGGCGAACTCCGACCGGTTGTCCAGCACGTCGTAGACCTCGACGTTGACCTCGGGGTCCCCGGCTGATGCCGGCGCATGCGGCACGACGCGCAGCTCGAAGACGTCGCCCGGAGAGGCGTCCGACACCCATGACGTTTGCGAGAGGAGGAGGAGCGACGCCCCCGACGGGTTCGGCCCAAGGCCGGTGGTGATGGCCGGCCCGGCCGTCGTCGCCGGCCCCGGATCGGCCATGCGCACCGCGCTGGCGGACGCCCCCGGGGTGCCGGCGACCAGGCCGACGCCGACAACCGCGGCCAGGACCCAGCCCGCGGTTCCGAGGCGCCCGCGGATCACCCGAGTCCGGCCGAGAGCACGGATAGCCCCAGCGGCTGGCGCCGGAAGCCGAGGCGTTCGTAGAGGGCGAGAGCCCGCCGGTTGTCCAGCTGGGTGTTGACCACTGCGTGATCGACGCGCCAGCGTTTGAGCCAGCGCAAGCCGTCGACCACCAGGCCCGACCCCAGCCCCTCGCCCCCGCGGTCGGGATCGACCGCGAGCCGCTGGAGGTACCCGCGGCGGCCGGCCCGGCCGGTGATGGCGTAGGCGACGACCTCCCCGTCGTCCACGACGCGAAAACGCGACTGCGGCGTGGCCGCGACGGCGTCGGCCAGGCCGCCGGGGTCGAGCCGCCAGAACGGCGGGAACGCTCGGTGGTCAACCCGCAGCACGGAGATGTGGTCGCCCCGCCCGGCTCGCCTCACGGGCGCGCCGATCGGCGCATCCGGGATCCGAACCAGGTCGTGGGCGAGGAGGTGCAGCTGCTCGCTGATCTCGAACCCGGCGGCGAGGAAGCCGCTGGACTCGGCAGGCGACAGAGCGCCCGTGACCACGCGGTGGTAGCCGCGCTGGGCCAGCTGCTCCAGGCAGCGGCGGACGAACGCCGCCGACGGCACCGGGGCGTCGGCGACCGGGCTCAGGTACGCGACCTGCCGATCGCCTCTCCACGGCCCGGCCCGAGCTCGCTCGGGGCCCCACCTGATCACATCGACTCCGGCTGCACCCACGGCGGAATCCGAGCCTACCGAGCCCGGCGTGGTGGAGAAGAGGACGTCTGACTATATGAGTGGCCGTTTCCGGCCGATGAAGGAACGTGCTCGACCTTAACGAGCTCCTCCAGTTCATGGTGGAGCACCGGGCCTCCGACCTGCACCTCAAGGTCGGTTCGCCCCCACACGTTCGTGTCGACGGTCACATCGCGACCACCGTGTTCGACCCGGTGGTGCCGGCCGACACCAATCAGATCGCCCTCGCGGTGATGCCCAAGGAGCGCGCCGACGAGTTCGGCACCGGGGGCGAGACCGACTTCGCGCTGAGCGTGTCCGGTCTCGGCCGGTTCCGGGTCAACGTCTTCCGGCAGCGGGGCTCGATCGGTCTGGTCTTCCGGCGGGTCCTGCCCGGCATGCCCTCGTTCGACACGCTGGGCCTGCCCGGGATCGTCCCCCGTCTGGCCGACGAGACCCGCGGGCTGGTGCTCGTCACCGGGCCGACCGGGTCAGGCCGCACGACCACGCTCGCGTCGATGATCGACCACATCAACGCCACCCGCGCCGCCAACATCGTGACCATCGAGGACCCGATCGAGGTCCTCCATCCCGACAAGATGGCCATCGTCAACCAGCGCGAGCTCGGGACCGACACTCGCGACTACGCGTCCGCCCTCCGGCGAGTCCTGCGCCAGGACCCCGATGTGATCGCCATCGGGGAGATCGTCGACGCCGCCACCATGGAGGCGGCGCTGTCAGCGGCGAGCACGGGCCACCTGGTGTTGTCGACGATGGCGACGACGCGATCGGCGGAGACCGTGGAGCGCATCGTTGACTTCTTCCCGCCGTTCCACCACCGCCAGGTCCGCCTGCGGTTGGCGTCGTGCTTGCGTGGCATCGTCAGCCAGGGCCTGCTCGAACGGGCCGATGGCCGCGGCCGGGTGCCGGGGGTCGAGGTGCTGGTCAACACCAACCGGGTGTTCGACCTCATTGTCGACGCCGAGACGACGCCCAACCAGCTCGCCGCGGTCATGACCGAGGGCGAGTATCACGGGATGCAGACGTTCGACCAGAGCCTCCGCCACCTCTACACCAACGGTCTGATCAGCCTCCGCGATGCGCTGGCGGCGGCGAGCGACGCCCGCGAGCTGCGGCTGTCACTGACCAGCTCGGGCCTCGCCTCAGCCTGACGGTCACCGGGCTCGGCCCTGCTGGGGCGGGTTCACCCGGCGGGCCCGCGCCCGCTCCAGCACGACCTCGGCCTGGCGCCCCGCTGCTGGCCGTGGACGGTCGTGCCGCTCCGGCGGGGCCAGGGGCAGGGATCGCTCGGGTGGGGTTGGGGTGGCTGGGCGCTCACCGCGTTCCGGCCGGGCCAGTGGCAGCGGCCGCTCCCCCGGCGCGGCGCGGCCGAGGGTCACCGCCGTCCCGCGCCCCAGCCGGCGGTCGAGATCGGGCAGCACCTGGGCCAGGCGCGCCGCCTGGGCGTCCACGTCGGCGAGACCTTTCTCGCCGTGCTGGACGACCTTGACGACGGACGGCCGGGTGGCCCCCAGGTCGCGGAGATGCCCGAAGAAGTCGGTGTCCCCCGTGATCACTGTCCGCTGGGCTCGAGCCGCCCACGCCAGGATTACCGGATCGGCCGCCGATCGCAGCCCGACCTCGTTGACGTGCACGGCGTCGTGCCCGTCACCCCGGAGGCGTTGGGCCAGTCGGGGCGAGAGGTTCTCGTCGACGACCAGCCGGGTCACCGGGAAACGAGGTCGTCGTAGGCCAGGGCATCGTGCACGTCCTCGGCGGTGAGGCCCGGATAGTCGTCGAGGATTTCGGCGACGCTGAACCCGTGCTCCCACATCCCGAGCACGGCATCGACGGTGATGCGGGTGCCGCGGATGGTCGGTACCCCGCCCTGGATGGACCGATCGACAACGATGTTGGGGTGGTGGCGGCCCGGGGCCGGAGGGCGCGGGGCCAGGGCATCGGGCCCCCGCCGGGCCGCCCAGGCGAGCGCCGCGGCCACGTCGTCGCCGGTGAGCGGCGGGCAGGCGGCCGTGATCTCGTCATCGGAGTGTCCGGCGCCGTGCAGCGCCACGACGTGCGCGACGCTGATGGCGGTGTCCCGCAGGCACGGCGTGCCCCAGCGAACCCGGGGGTCGATCGTGATTCGGGCGTCGTCTTCCATGTCTTCTCCTCAGGTGGGGTTCGCACTACTCAGGGGGAAGACATCATGAAACTACATGAAGAACGCTTCAACGGCAAGTGGTCATGTTCCCCTAGCCTTGGCCTTCCGTGGTCCCCGACCGACTCCAACCGCTGGTCGCCGAGACGGCTGAGCTCGCGGCGCGCTTCGAAGCGAGCGGGCATCGCCTGTACCTCGTGGGCGGCGTCGTGCGGGATCTGATTATCAACCGCCCGGACCACGACCTCGACTTCACCACCGACGCCCGCCCGGATGCGATCGAGGCGCTGGTCTCGGGTTGGGCTGACGCCGTCTGGACGCAGGGCAAGCGGTTCGGGACGATCGGGTTCTCGAAGCGCGGCCGCCGCTACGAGGTGACGACCTTTCGGGCGGAGGCGTACCACGCGGACTCCCGCAAGCCCGACGTGGAGTTCGCGACCGAGCTGGTCGCGGACCTGGCCCGGCGTGACTTCACGGTCAACGCCATGGCGTTGGCGCTGCCAGGCCTCGAGCTGTCGGACCCGTTCGGTGGTGTGGACGATCTGGCTGCCGGGCGCCTGCGCACCCCGCTCGACCCGTCGGTCAGCTTCACCGACGACCCGCTGCGGATGCTGCGCGCCGCCCGGTTCATCGCCGGCTACGGGTTGGAGCCCGACCCGTCGGTCGTGGCCGCCGTCGAGGAGCACCACCACCGCCTGTCGATCGTGTCCGCCGAACGGATCCGTGACGAGCTGGACAAGCTGGTCACGCTGCCGGCGCCCGGCGCGGGGCTGTGGTTCATCGTGCGGACGGGCGTGGCGGCGGAGTTCCTGCCCGAGCTGCCCGGGCTGGCCCTGGAGCAGGACCCGATCCATCGCCACAAGGACGTGCTCGCCCACACCATCGCCGTGGTGGAGAAGACGACCGCATCAGACCGGTTGCTCCGGCTCGCCGCGCTGTTCCACGACGTGGGCAAGCCCAAGACCCGCTCCTTCGGGCCCGGCGGGGTGAGCTTCCACCACCATGAGGTAGTCGGCGCCCGGATGACCCGCGACCGGATGCTGGCGTTGAAGTACTCCACCGAGGACACCGAGGTGGTGACCAGCCTGGTCGAGCTGCACCTGCGGTTCCACACCTACGAGCTGGGTTGGACCGACCGCGCCGTGCGGCGCTACGTGCGCGACGCCGGGCCGCTGCTCGAGCAGCTCAACGAGCTGACCCGCTGTGACTGCACCACCCGCAACGCGGCCAAGGCCCGTTCCCTCGCCCGGCGCATGGACGAGCTCGAGGAACGGATCGTCGAGCTGCGGTCGGCGGAGGAGCTCGACGCCATGCGGCCCGAGCTGGACGGGCGCGCCGTCATGGACCGGCTGGGGGTGAAGCCGGGGCCGGTGGTTGGGCGGGCGCTCGCCTTCCTGCTCGACATGCGCCTCGACGAGGGCGTGCTCGGGGCCGACGATGCCGGGCGCCGGCTCGACACCTGGTGGGCCGAGCAGCCCGAATCCGGGGTCCGCTGAACCTCTCGGCGGTGGTGGCCACCGGCGGCGCGCCCCTCTGGGGCTGTGTCATGCTATTTCATGTTAACACCGACGCTCCGTCGCGGAGCGAAGCCGCAGCGGCGACCCCGGTCGCGCCGCGCCCGACCCCGGCCAGCGGCTAGTTGCCCTCCTTGCGGGCTTTGAAGATGATCGTTCGGGGCACGTAGCGGAACGCCTCCCGCCAGTAGTGGCTGCGCGGCCCGCCGGTCACCGGCTCCGGTTCGAGGATGGCCTCGATCCGGTAGCTCGACTTGACCAGGCCCATGGTCAGGTCGGCGAACGTGTGGTGGTAGTCGGTGAACATCGCGCCCGACCGCACGTAGGTGATCGGCGACTTGTCGAAGTACGGCCGCCGTACAAGGAGCGGCTGCTCGGAGTCGTCGTCGATCATGTCGTAGGCCGGGTGCTTGAGGCTGAACACCAGTGGCGCGCCCACCCGCAGCACCCTGTGGACCTGGCGGAAGACGCGCCCGAGGTCCTCGACGTAGCCCAGGGCATAGGCGCTGAACACCGCATCGGCCGAGTCCGTTCGCAGGAAGGCCAGGTCGGCCAGGTCGGAGAGCCGGAACTCGACTTTGACGCCCTCCTTCTCGGCCAGGGCGCGCGCGAAGGCGAGCTGCTCCGCCGAGAAGTCGACCCCCGTCACGCTGGCGCCCTGCTTGGCGAAGGCGATCGAACCCTGTCCCCCGCCGCACCCGAGCTCCAGCACCCGCTTGCCCTTGAGGTCCCCGAGCAGGTGGAAGTCGGCCTCATTCTGGATGTCCGGCCCGTAGTGCGCGACGTCGGTTGGCAGGCGCGCGGCCGCCTGGTAGTCGGTGGCGTAGCGGTCCCAAGCGGCGGCGTTATCGGCAGGCACGGGCGTGAGTCTGCCCGCTGGCGGCGGTGGGCGCTTTCGCCCGGCCCGCGCCGGCCCGGGGCCCGCGCTGGCCCCACCCGGCGCCGGCCCACCCCCTGCTCAGTTGCCGGCGGCGAACTCCTCGACCATGCGGTGGGCGTCGTCGTCGTGGTACTGCACGGGCGGCGACTTCATGAAGTACGCCGACGGGCCGAGCAACGGGCCGCCGATGCCGCGGTCGAGCGCCAGCTTGGCGCAGCGGACTGCGTCGATGATCACGCCGGCCGAGTTGGGGGAGTCCCAGACCTCGAGCTTCAGCTCGAGGTTGAGGGGGACATCGCCGAAGTTGCGGCCCTCGAGGCGGATGTAGGCCCACTTGCGGTCCTCGAGCCACGGCACGTGGTCCGACGGGCCGATGTGGACGTTGTCATCGGCGATGCCGTTGTCGATCTGCGACGTGACCGACTGCGTCTTGGAGATCTTCTTGGACTCGAGGCGCTCCCGCTCGAGCATGTTCTTGAAGTCCATGTTGCCGCCCACGTTGAGCTGGTAGGTGCGGTCGAGGACCATGCCCCGGTCCTCGAACAGCCGGGCCAGGATCCGGTGGACGATCGTGGCGCCCACCTGCGACTTGATGTCGTCGCCGATGATCGGCACCCCGGCCGCTTCGAACTTGGCCGCCCACTCCGGGTTGGAGGCGATGAACACCGGGATGGCGTTGACGAACGCCACGCCCGCCTCGATGGCGCACGACGCGTAGTGCTTCTGGGCGTCCTCCGACCCGACGGGCAGGTAGGACACGAGGACGTCCGCCTTGGTCGCCTTGAGCACCGACGTGATGTCGACAGGGGCGGCCGGGGATTCCTCGATGGTCTGGCGGTAGTACTTGCCGAGGCCGTCGAAGGTCGGGCCGCGCTGCACGGTGATGCCGAGCTCGCCGACAGGGGCGAAGCGGATGGTGTTGTTCTGCCCGGAGAAGATCGCCTTCCCGAGGTCGAGCCCCACCTTGGCCGCGTCGACGTCGAACGCGGCGACGAACTCGACGTCGCCCACGTGGTAGCCGCCCAGCGAGACGTGCATCAGTCCGGGCACCGACTCGGTCGGGTCGGCATCTCGGTAGTAGTGCACGCCCTGGACGAGCGAGCTGGCGCAGTTGCCCACTCCGGCGATGGCGACACGGATCTTGCTCACTGATCTTGCTCCTCGGTTGGGGCCGCGTGCCTGGCCGGGTCGGCGTGCTCCGCGGCGATGAGGCCATCGAGCCAGGAAATGTCCCGCTCGGTGGCCGTGGTCTGGTGCTCCATGAGGGAGCGGCTGTAGGTGTCGAGGCGACTGCGCCCCGCCCGCATGCGCGAACGGGACGTGGCCAGACGCTCGACGAGTGCCGCCCTTCGCCGCTCGAGCATGCCGAGCCGGGCGTCGGGCGAGAGGTAGCGGGCGAAGGCGAGCCGCAGGTTGAACAGGCGGTCGTCCTCGGTG
>Ga0302325_10026509_pt1 | contig 12030 bp, 6 predicted proteins | sample Palsa_T0_2_FD_201948 | JGI IMG/M metagenome (GOLD analysis project Ga0302325, IMG submission 201948) | Peat permafrost microbial communities from Stordalen Mire near Abisko, Sweden - Palsa_T0_2 | ecosystem: Environmental > Terrestrial > Soil > Palsa > Peat permafrost | place: Sweden: Abisko...
AAGCTAGCCGACGGGCGGCAGAAGCGCCCGCATGGTTTCAGCGGAATCATGCGGCGGCTCCACTGACCTGCGCCGCGTATTTCAGCATGGAATTCATGTTGAGTGAAGCTCTGCCCATTTACTCGGGTGGACTTGGCAACGTGGCCGGGGACCAACTGAAAGCCGCCAGCGATCTGGGCGTGCCGGTGGCCGCGGTGGGATTGCTCTACCAGCAAGGCTATTTTCGGCAGATGATCGACAAAGACGGAATGCAACACGCGCTTTTCCCATACAACGATCCCGGGCAGCTGCCCATCACGCCGCTGCGCCAACCCAACGGGGAGTGGCTCCGATTGGAGATTGCCTTGCCTGGATACTCGGTCTGGCTGCGCGCCTGGCAGGTTCAAGTGGGCAGAATGAAGCTCTACCTGCTGGACAGCAACGATGCCGCGAACTTCCCCGCTCATCGAGGAATTACCAGCGAACTATATGGCGGCGGCCCGGAGTTGCGCCTCAAACAAGAGCTGCTTCTCGGGATCGGCGGATGGCGGCTGCTCCGCGCGCTCGGTCTCCAGCCGGAAATCTGTCACTTGAACGAAGGGCACGCGGCCTTCGCCGTATTGGAACGCGCCCGGAACTTCATGGAAGAGACAGGGCAACCTTTCGAGGTGGCCCTGGCCGTCACGCGATCGGGCAATCTTTTTACTACACACACAGCGGTGGCCGCGGGCTTTGACCGTTTCGCTCCGGCCCTCATGGAGCAATACCTCGGTGGATACGCGCAGAAGCTCGGCATCGGACTTCAGGACTTACTGGCCCTTGGGCGCCAAAACCCGGCCGACTCGTCAGAGCCTTTCAACATGGCCTATTTGGCTATCCATGGGAGCGGGGCTGTAAACGGCGTGAGCCGCCTGCATGGGGAGGTGAGCCGGCACCTTTTTCTGCCTCTGTTTCCGCGCTGGCCGGAAAACGAAATCCCCATCGGGCACGTGACCAACGGAGTCCACATGCCCACCTGGGACTCAGCTCCGGCTGACGATCTTTGGACGGAGGCATGTGGAAAGGACCGCTGGCTGGGGACGGCGCAAAACCTGGAGCAGGACATTCGCCGCGTCACCGACGCCAGCCTGTGGCAATTCCGTACCGCCGCCAGCAAGTCTCTGGTCGAGTACGCTCGTGAGCGATTGTCACGGGACCTGGCCGCTGCCGGTGAGCCGCCCGAGGAAGCCGAAGCCGCGAAGCATCTCTTCGATCCGAATGCACTGACACTGGGTTTTGCGCGCCGCTTCGCGACATACAAACGACCGAATCTGCTGTTGCACGATCCACCGCGGCTACTCCGGCTCTTGACCAATTCGCAGCGCCCGGTGCAACTGATTATCGCCGGCAAGGCGCATCCGGCGGATCAGGCGGGTCAAGCGTTGATTCAGGAATGGGTGCATTTCATCCGGCAGCCCGAGGTGCGTCCTCATGCGATCTTCTTGAGTGACTACGACATGCTCCTGACCCAGAACCTGGTGCAGGGCGTAGACGTCTGGATCAACACGCCGCGGCGGCCCTGGGAAGCTAGCGGGACGAGCGGCATGAAGGTGCTGGTCAACGGGGGCCTGAACCTGTCGGAGTTGGACGGCTGGTGGGTGGAGGCCTACACGCCTGAAGTCGGGTGGGCGTTGGGGGACGGCCAGGAACATCACGACGATCCGGGCTGGGATGCCGCCGAAGCCGAACAGCTCTACGACCTGCTCGAACGCGAAGTGATTCCCCAGTTTTATGCGCGCGACGGGCAGGGCATCCCCGCGGCCTGGGTGGCGCGTATGCGCAATAGCATGGCGAGCTTGACACCGCGCTTTTCCGCGGACCGCACGGTGCGCGAATACACTGAGCAACACTACATTCCTGGTGCCGCGGCCTACCGCGAGCGCGCCGCCAATAAGGGCGCAGCGGGTCGTCTGATGGTCAATTGGCAGCATGCCGTGGAGCAGCAGTGGGCAGCCCTGCATTTTGGTGAAGTGCATGTTGCAACTGACGCGGGCCAGCACGTGTTTGAGGTTCAGGTCTACCTGAATGATCTGGATCCCAACGCGGCGCGCGTAGATTTGTATGCCAACGGCGTGGACGGCGGCGATCCGGTGCGTGACGAGATGGAACGCGTTGGCCAGTTGGCAGGGACGTCCGGAGGTTACGTTTATCGCGCGCGGGTGCCCGCCACACGCCCGGCTACCGACTATACGGCGCGCGTGATACCTCGCTATACCGGCGTTGCGGTCCCCCTGGAAACGGCTCAAATCCTTTGGCAGAGGTGATGGCGTGCAGCGGAGGGAACCCTCAATTTTCGTTTGCTTTTGCCCACCCTCCGCGTTACACTCAGGAGTTCCAAGTTGAAATCAGGGAGACCCAGGGGTCTTTAGTTTGAAACTCGCTCCGGTCGATTACCTTATCCTCGCTCTCTATTTCGCCTTCGTTTTGGGCATCGGCTGGAGACTCCGCAAAGGGATCTCCTCGAGCGGCGACTTCCTCACGTCGGGCCGCTCCGTCCCGGTCTGGATCACCAGCCTGGCCTTCATCGCCGCTAATCTTGGCGCGGTGGAACTCATCGGCATGGCTGCTTCGGGTGCCAAGTATGGCATCATGACCGCCCATTTCTATTGGCTTGGCGCCATCCCGGCCATGCTGTTTATGGGCATTTTCATGATGCCGTTCTACTATGGCAGCAAGGCGCGCTCCGTGCCGGAATACCTGAAAATGCGCTTCGACGAAAAGACCCGCGCCTTCAACGCCTTCTCTTTCGCGGTGATGACCATCTTTTCGTCGGGTATTTCCATGTACGCGCTGGGCCTACTGCTGAAGCTCGTGCTGGGCTGGAGCTTCACTGTTTCGGTGCTCGCCTCGGCCGCCATCGTGCTGGCCTACACTTTCCTGGGCGGTCTGACCAGTGCTATATATAATGAGGTCCTGCAGTTCCTGCTCATCGCGCTGGGGTTCGCTCCGCTGGCTATCCTCTCGGTCATGAAAGCCGGCGGGTGGCAGGGCATGGTTGCCCGCCTCCCCGCCAATATGACGCACGCATGGACGTATATGGGCAGCCCCACCGAAAACCCCATGGGCGTAGAAATCTTCGGAATGGTGGCGGGCCTAGGTTTCGTGCTCTCGTTTGGCTATTGGTGTACGAACTTCCTGGTCGTACAGCGCGCCATGGCCGCCGAATCCATGTCGGCCGCGCGCCGCACGCCGCTGATCGGCACGATTCCCAAGATGTTCCTGCCCTTTATCGTGATCATGCCCGGCATCGCCGCCGTGGTCCTGGCGAAGATGAACCTGGGCTATGCGCTCCCGCTCAAAGCCACCGGCGGGCCGGACTACGATCAGGTGCTGACTACTCTGATGAGCCAGTTCTATCCGGCGGGCCTCCTGGGCGTCGGCATGACCGGCCTGATGGCGTCCTTCATGTCCGGCATGGCGGGCAATGTCACTGCGTTCAACACAGTCTTCACCTACGACATCTATCAGAGCTACATTCGCAAAGGTGCATCCGATCACCACTACCTGACCGTGGGTCGCGTTACGACTGTGGTCGGTGTACTGTTGTCCATCGCCGCGGCATATGTGGCGACGCGCTACAACAACATCATGGACCTGCTCCAGTTGGTCTTCGGCTGCGTGAACGCGCCATTGTTCGCTACCTTCCTGCTGGGCATGTTTTGGAAGCGCACTACCGCGCATGGCGCCTTCGCCGGACTGACCAGCGGCACGGCGGCGGCGTTTCTGACCCTTTCGTGTACGCAGGCAGAAGGTAAAGGCGGCTGGATCGCGCAGCTACATCAGTTCCCCTCCCAAATGGCGCAGAACTTCTGGATCGCGATCATCGCGTTCGCCACCTGTTTCATTGTCTCGGTGGTGGTGAGCCTGGTGACCACGCCTCGCCCGGACAAAGAGATGGAGGGACTTGTTTACGGCTTGACCAAGGTTCCGCACGATGCCACGGCTAAGTGGTATCAGCGCCCGGCACCTTTGACCGTTGCGGTCGTCATAATGCTTTTGATCCTCAATATCTGGTTTAGATGAACTGGTGCAGATGAACTGGTGTAGGTGAAATGGATCTGAGAGTGCCTTCGGGCTGGTTCTTCAGTTTGCTCGGCCTGATCCTGCTGGGGATGGGTATCTTCCAGCCTGATACGCGCGCGGCGCTTACCACCGAGAACGTCAACCTCTACGCCGGCGCGTGTATGCTGGTGTTTGGCCTCTTTCTGCTTCTGTTGGCCTGGCGCGCGAGGAGCAACGAATGATTGACGAATTCCGGCGGCTCTACGGATCAGCGGATGGCATCCGTATCTTCCGTGCGCCGGGCCGTGTCAATCTCATTGGCGAGCATACCGACTACAATCTGGGATTTGTGCTGCCGGTCGCTTTGCAGATGGCGACTTTCGTGGCCGCCGCCCCCTCGCCTGACGGAAAGCTGCGCCTCTGTTCCGAAGGCCGCCACGAATCCGCGGAGTGGCCGGTTTCGGACATCGGCGCGCTGCGGCCCCGCCACCAATGGACTGACTATCCCATCGGCGTGGCTCAGGAGTTGATTGGCGCCGGCTTCGCCATCGAGCCACACAACATTTTGATCCGCAGCACTGTGCCGGAGGGTTCCGGCCTCAGTTCCTCGGCTGCCCTGGAAGTCTCCTCCGCACTGGCGCTGCTCGGAGATCGCCACTTAGATCCGCTCGAACTGGCCCGTCTCTGCCAGAGGGCCGAACGCGGTTTCGTTGGCATGCCGTGCGGCATTATGGACCAGTATATTTCGATCTTCGGCCGCGAGCATGCCGCCATCCGCATCGATTGCCGCAGTCTGGAGTATGAGGTCGCGCCCCTGCCGGCCGGCGTCACATTCCTGGCGGTCAACACCATGGTGAAGCACGAACTGGCCAGTTCCGCTTACAAGGAGCGCACCGAGCAGTGCGCGGCCGCCGTCGAAATCATCGCCCGCCAATACCCCGGCACGGCCAGCCTGCGCGACGTGACCCCGGAGATATTCGAGAAGGCCGAGGCATCCCTGCCGCCCATCATTGCGCGCCGTGCCCGCCACGTAATCACCGAGGATGCCCGCGTCGGGCAGTTCACGCTGGCCTGCGCTGAGCAAGATGTCGAGCGTATGGGAGGGTTGTTTGAAGCCTCCCATCGGAGCCTTCAGCACGATTACGAAGTAAGCTGCGACGAGCTGGATTTCCTGGTGGACGCCGCGCTGGGGCTCGACGGAGTGTATGGCGCGCGGATGACCGGCGGCGGTTTTGGCGGCTGTACCGTCAACCTGATGCGGCCGGAAGCTGCGGGGCACTTTCGAGAGGAGATTCACCGCCTTTACTATCAGCGGTTTGGCATCGCTCCCCACATTTACTTCTGCTGCCCCTCCTCGGGAGCCGCGGAAGTAAAAAATTCGGAGAATATTCCTGCGGCAACCTAACTAGGTGGGTATAGGAACATCCTCTCGGACGGCTCGATCCGTCCGCAACATTGTCTGCGCAGGAGGAGCCGGGCCTTGAACCGGCTCCTCATTTGCCTGCTAGTGCATCCCCGCCGCAGCGGCAGCAGGAGCAGAAAAAACCAGCCCCCATCATGCGAAAAGTATCGACAAAAGATAGCATGGCCGCCTGACGTTCCACCATCCCGAACACCGTGCGATAGGCTTGCCGCAGCGCGGCGCATTCCCTGGATCATGGAAACGGCGGAGGTGGTGATCGGGGTGCGCGTTCTCGGTGCAGCAGCGGGGCGACCCGCTGGATCATCCAAAACGGACCAGCGGCGATGCGGTGGAATCCGGCTTGGGCTGGATTCGGTTCGCTCGATACCGGTGTTGGAGACGGCGGTCCAATCGTCCGGCACGGTGATGTGCAGGTTTAAAGCTCGCCTTTAGATTGTGAAGATTTAGCTGCCGCCGCGCTGAACGCAATCCGGTCATGGCCGGACGCGTTCGGCGTCGGGAGCGAGTCGCAGCGAAGCGAACCCGCTAGGCCGGCGTGAGGACCACCGGTCAGGCGGCCTGGTAGACCTTCTCTCCAGAGAGATAAGTTGCCTCGATTCTAATACTTTTCTCTTCAGGATTAAAGCTGTACTGGATCAAGTCGGCGCGGTCCCCAGGGACCAACCCGGCAGCGCGCCCGGGCACGCGGCCGGCGCGGGCTGCGTTGGTGGTGGCCAAGCGTACGGCGTCTGCCAGGCTAAGACCTGCTATGCGCATGAGATTCTCCACGCCGCGGTCCATGCGTAAGGCGGAGCCCGCCAACCGCTCCTGGCCCACCAGCACGACGCGGTTATCGGCGGTGAGATCCACGGGCTGCTCACCCAACCGGTATCGTCCCGGCGGACAACCGGCAGGAGCGGCGGCGTCTGTGACCAGAACGGAGCGATCGAGGGTTTTGGCGCGCAGGGCAACCTTGAGGAACGAGGGCGGCAGGTGGATGCCGTCCACGATAAAATCCGCCATCAGACGGTCTTCGGCGAGCTGTTCCCAAATGTAGTTGGGATGCCGGCGCATGACGGCGTGCGCGCCGTTCCCGAGATGCGTTGAAAGCGTGGCGCCCGCAGCGACTGCGTCGGCGATCTGCCGCGCGGTGGCGTTGGTATGCCCGATGCTGGCGACAACTCCTTCGGCGGTGATGAACTCAATGTAGCTGGGCGCCTGCGGCCATTCGGGGGCCAGCGTCACGATGCGCACCTGATTGCCGGTGGCATCCTGCCAGCGCCGGAATTCATCGAGATCCGGCGGGCGTACCCAGCGGAGTGGATGCGCGCCGCGGGGTCCGTCGTCTGGTGAAATGTGGGGACCCTCGACGTGAAAACCGTCAATGGCGGCGCCTTCGCTCAGAGTGTCCTTGGCGCACTTGAGGTTGTGAAGAGCGCCCAGCATGTCTTCGGACGAGCCGGTGATCACGGTCGGATAAAAGCGCGTCACGCCGGTAGAAAACAGCACCCGGATGGACCGCGAAATGTCTTCCAGGGCGCACGTGGGGTTGTTGTAATCCGCACCCGCGAAGCCGTTGACCTGAAGATCGATCCATCCAGGGCTAAGCCAGGCACCGTCTGGAGGAGACGAAACCGCTTCCACCATCGAAATGCTGGTGTCGAAGGTTACCCGGACCGGGGACCCGTTGGCGACGTCAATACCGATACAATTCATTAGGGCTCTGCTTTATTCACAGGATTGCCACAATTCGCGGCGGGCAACTCGAAGAATTCGCGGCCTCATAAAACTGTTGAAAAGCGCTCGAAAACAAGCATTCCAACTGGCAATGGACCGTCCGCATAAGCTAAAAAGAAAAGGTCCATCGGCTGCAAGCGCATCCCGGAAAGCAAATCTCGGGGGAGGTGGCGGACCGGGGTGTGCATTGCAGCATCGTTAAACGCTTCTCAACGCGCGACGCCCACAGGCTGGCGCGCCTGTACCGGCGACAGCCAGCCATAGCGATCCGGCGCCGCGCCGCTGATAATCCCAAAAAACTCCTTTTGCAGGCGCTCGGTGATGGGGCCGCGCCGGCCCGTGCCGATTGGGATGCGGTCTACCGAGCGTATGGGCGTAATCTCAGCGGCTGTTCCGCTAAAAAAGACTTCATCGGCGATATACAGCATCTCGCGCGGAACAATGGTTTCGACCAGCGGGATACCCAGGTCGTGGGCCAGGCGCAGAACGCTGTCGCGAGTGATGCCGGGCAGCACGGAAGCCCCCAGCGGCGGCGTATGAATGCGGCCGTCGCGGACTAGGAAAATGTTCTCGCCGGAACCTTCACTCACGTAGCCGGCTTCATCCAGCCCGATACCTTCCGAGTAACCGTTGGTGATGGCCTCCATCTTGATGAGCTGGGAGTTCATGTAGTTGGCGCCGGCCTTAGCCAAAGCGGGCAGCGTATTTGGCGCGATGCGGTTCCAACTCGAAACGCACACGTCCACGCCTTGGGCCAGGGCCTCTTCGCCGAGATACTTGCCCCAAACCCAGCAGGCCAGGTAAACATCCACGGGATTGTGCAGCGGGTTGACCCCAATGTCGCCGTAGGCGCGTATGGCAATGGGGCGTATGTAGCACGATTCCATCCGGTTCACGCGCACCAGCTCCTGCATCGCGTCGGCCAACTGTTCGCGCGTGTAGCCGAGTTCCATGCGGTAGATCTTGGCGGAATCGGCCATGCGCCGCACGTGCTCGGGCAGGCGAAAAATGGCTGGGCCGGCGGGCGTGTCGTAACAGCGTATGCCCTCGAAGACGCTGCTCCCGTAACTCACCACGTGAGACAGAATATGAATGGTGGCTTCATCCCAGCGTATGAAGCGTCCGTTGTGCCAGATGTGTTCGGTGGGGGTCAGCATGTCTAATTATAAGCCTCGTCAGGGAAATTTGTGAGTGATTGTCGGGTTCAGCAGGCCGGCTGACCGAGGAATGACCGGAGGAGTGGGTGAAGCTTCCGGCAGGTGGAGTCAAAGGAGCGCTGTTGTTGCTCTGAGCCGACGCCGTAGATCAGCGGGCCGCCCTCATCGTCAATCCTTCCTTCGAAAAACAGTGGCCATGAGGAGATTAGATTCAATAGCTTGACCAATCCGTCCTTGGCACGGGATCGGGCGTCACCGCACGGACGCGCGCTCCGCGCCGCGGCCGGCGCGCCTTTTTCATACCCCGTTGTGGTCGCACGGCCATGGATCATTGACTCTGAGAGAAGGAGTGTCGTTCAGGTCCCCCGAATGATCTTTCCCGCCAGCGTCCAGAGATGATCGACGTGCCTCTGAAAGATCATTCATTCACGGCTACCAGTAAGGTTCGTCAATCTATTCACTGTCGCGCTTAACCGATGGGTCAGGGTCTACGACTATCGTGACGCCGAGGAGCGCATCGAATCGTTTCGGGTTTGGTATGCCGGAAATCCTGAAGCGGGACAGGTCGAGCTCCGGACGTGGAAGGCGCCACGCCGGATTTCCTTCGTAGGGAGAAGCCGCTCTAGGCGTCTACGCTGGAGCTGTTGGCGGAGAAACGCGCAACAAGAGACTCCGCGCAAATTCTAAGGTCTGAAAGGTCATTTACATCAGCTTAAGTCTTAGGCCATCGGTCCGAGGATCGTGGAAGCCCCGCTTAGACCTTGGCGCACGATCCATCGGGTGGGCTATCGCGTCTTATTCGTTAAGATTGAGACGGTGTTAAACTCGTTGGCCACTGCTAGATCCTGCCTTCCGTCGCCGTTGAAGTCGCCCACGGCGACAAAGTACGGCACCTGCCCGGCAGCGAATCTCGTGGCCGGCTGGAAAGTGCCATCTCCATTCCCAAGCAGGATGCCAACCGCGTATCCAGCAGACTGGCCACTGAGCACTAGGTCCAGGTTTCCATCGCCATTAAAGTCTGCAATAGCAATGGATTGGCCACCATAGGTATTGTTGTACGTCGACGGCTGGAAAGTCCCGTCGCCATTGCCCAGCAGGATGGCGACGGCGAAAGTATCAGCGACCGCCAGATCCAACTTTCCGTCGCCGTTAAAGTCGGCAACCGCGATCGGGGTAGGGTCATTTCCCGCCGGGTACGTTGTCGGCGCTTGAAACGTCCCATTCCCGTTACCCAAGAGGATCCCGACTAAACTTCCCGCCAGTCCAGTGCTCACCGCGAGGTCAAGTTTACCATCGCCATTGAAGTCAGCGGCAGCGATAAACACGCCCGAGAATCCCTGAGAGAAGCTCACCGCCGGCTGGAAGGTACCGTCACCCTTACCGAAGAGGATCGAGAGGTCATTGGACGAATAGTAGTTGTTGGATACCACCAGGTCCAGCTTCCCATCGCCGTCGAAGTCGCCAGCGGCGATTGCCACGGCGCCCACTCCGACGGGGTAATTCACCGCCGGCTGGAACGTTCCATCTCCGTTTCCCAGCAGAATCGAAACTGAACCGGGATCAAATTCTGGGCCCACGTTAACCACTGCCAGATCCGGCTTCCCGTCGCCATTGAAATCGCCCACGACTGTGTACTCGGGATTGACTCCCGCGGCGTAGTTCACCCCCGGCTGAAAGGTTCCGTTGCCATTGCCGAGCAGGATCGAGACGCCGCTTTGACCGGTAACAGCCAAATCCGCGTTTCCGTCGCCGTTGAAATCGCCGACGGTCACAGACCAGTTGGTGTTGGAATCCGTAAAGTTCACCGTGCGCTGGAAGTTGCCGCGGCCATCGCCTGGCAGGACCCAGACCCCGGCCCACCAAGAGTCGGCAACCGCCAGGTCCTGCCTTCCGTCGGTATTGAAATCGCGCGCGATCACGAAGGTGGTCGTCAACAACTCAGGGTATGAGACGGGGCTCCGGAAGGTTCCATCGCCATTGCCGAGCATGGTTGTGACGCCATTGGCGGCAAAGGCCAGGTCCTGTTTTCCATCGCCGTTAAAGTCGCCCACGGTGACTGATAGCTGGCCGCTTCCGACGGATGCGTTGAGCGCCGGCTGGAACGTGCCATCGTCGTTGCCCAAAAGGATGGAGGCTGTGTTGGACCCGCTGTTAGCCACCGCCAGATCCGGCTTCCCATCATTGTCGAAGTCACCTACGGCCACTGACGAAGGACCGGTTCCCACAGCATAGTTCACAGCCGCCTGGAAAGTGCCATCGCCGTTCCCCAGGAGGATCGAAACATTATTAGAGGCTGAGTTGGTCACGGCCAGGTCCGGCTTTCCATCCCCGTTGAGGTCGCGAACAGCTACGAAGCTAGGACTGGCTCCGGCGGAGTAGGTCATCTTCGGCTGAAAAGTGCCGTCGCCATTACCGAGCAGGATAGAGACTCCACTTTGATAGGTTACGGCCAAGTCCAGCTTTCCATCGCGATTGAAGTCACCCACAGCCACGGAGGTGGGCAAAGGCCCGGTGGGATAGAAAGCTGTGGCAGGTTGAAAAGTACCGTCGCCGTTGCCCAACAGGATCCCGACAGCGTAGTAACTTGGCCCCCTCGGGTTTTGATTTGTATAGGAGACCGCCACCGCCAGATCCTGCCGGCCATCGCCATTGAAATCCCCCACAGCTACGAAAACAGGAAATAGATGGAATTGGCCGACCGGGTAGCTCACCGCGGGCTGGAAGGTTCCGTCGTGCCCAGCTAACAGGATAGAGACACTGCCGGTGTTTACGACAGCCAGGTCTGGCTTTCCATCTCCATTAAAGTCTCCTACGGCCATGGACAGTGAGCCGGCCGGGTAGATCCTTGGAGAGTTGAAAGTCAAAATAGGCGCGGGCGCAGCACCACACAGCAGCGCCGAAGTAAGAATGGAGCAAACGAGAAGAATCGAACGGCGACGCATTTGAAAGGAAGTTTCCCCCTGGTTAGTTTACCTTTGACTGAACGTCGTTGTGCAAAGAATTGTTAGATCCCATCCACGAGCGTGTCCACTCGTTCAGCCAGGTCCGCAGCGGGTACAGGGGTGGGGTAGTTTATCCTGGTAGTGCTCGCCGCCGCTACCCTTTCGCCATGTAAGAACCATCGACTCCAGGGATTCGGCACCATTATAAGAGGAATCATCTTCAAGATCGTGTTCGTCTGCTCAGACATCATGTGGGACTCTATCTGAAAGTCATCAGCGAGAAATGGCTCCACGGCCTTCCTTGCATATTCTCGACCGTTGCCATATCCTGCGGACCGTCCGCGCTTACCTCTCAAGGAATCCTTTCAGCAGCTCCGGGATTTAAAAGGGCCGGGAAGTTCCTCGCTGAATGCCGTCAAGCGATGCGTTCCCGCATCGAGCCCATGAAAAAGATCGCCCGATCGCTGCGTCAGCACCGCGAGCTGATCCTCAACTATTTCCGCGCTCAAAAGCTCCTTTTCCAGCGGCGTCGTCGAGGTCCTGAACAACAAACCAAGTCACTATGAGAAAATCCTACGGCTTTCACACTTTACCACTCACTTGGGAAACTGCCCGAGCCCGAAGCTACCCACGAATTCTTCTGAGGAGTCAATTGTAATAGAATGCCTAATGATGCGCGTCGCGGTGATTTCAGACATCCACGATCATCTTTGGAATCTGGCGGCGGCCATCGAATTCGTGAGCGCGGCGGAGATGTTGATCTGCTGCGGAG
>Ga0302325_10026510_pt1 | contig 12030 bp, 13 predicted proteins | sample Palsa_T0_2_FD_201948 | JGI IMG/M metagenome (GOLD analysis project Ga0302325, IMG submission 201948) | Peat permafrost microbial communities from Stordalen Mire near Abisko, Sweden - Palsa_T0_2 | ecosystem: Environmental > Terrestrial > Soil > Palsa > Peat permafrost | place: Sweden: Abisko...
ACTCGCCTTAACTATACAGTTAACCTCTCACTATGGCGCCCTACACATTTTATCTCTTCTCTGCCGCCCCTTCGGGTGAAACATTGGTCATAACTACGCTATGGTCTAGCAACCCTAAGCCCATCACTATTGCTAAAGCGCACTTCTTCGTCTCCTCCTCGCGCCTCTCGGACACGGCTACCAACACCCACCACCAACTCTTCACCCTTCAATTGAACCACAGTTCTGGTGGGAATTAATATAATCAATTTTGCTCATGAGAAGCCTCAATTACAGCAACTCTTCGCCACACCCACCTCCTGAGTCCTATCCGCCTCGATCACATCAGCATCAGCATCAGCATCGGCGTTAGCAATGTATTCTAGAGCTAACGAGGTAGCTTTCTCGTCAGTTTGGTTTTGTTGAGAATGCTTTCGACACTGGCAATGCCCCGATGCACAATTGCACGCAGCCATTAACTTCTTGATTGCCTTCCAAGCTTCTGGCAATCGGTTATTAAAGCCGCTTTGTGACCCCTCTGACTGGTTGTCAGAGCGCTATACATGTATACTCAGTCTCGACGTAAAGGCAAACTTACTAAGAGCAATGGAAAGCCAAGCCGGCAAAAGCGGAAACCAAGTCGTCAAAGCGTATATCTGCCCAAAGCCCCAAGCATTCTCAATGTAACCTGAGCCAGCAGCCTCGCGCATCCTGTTCCTCATCTTCAGAATTTCTACAAAGCTTGCAAGCATGACGATGCAGCCCCACGTGGTTCCAATTGCGCAAACACTCTGGAACCACTTTGACCGGTGAACGGGGCGGACAGATCCATACCACTTAGACAAGAGCCTCCTCTGTCGGCACCATTGAAGGAATCTAAAGGCGTTGCTAGTTGGAGCGGGACTCCTGCTGGTTCCGCATATATTTGCGCTATCGTCAGGCTGGAGTTCGAGGACATAATTATAGACAGCCTGAGGTAGAATGCTGTGTCAAAGTCAGCCATAATCTCTCGTAAAAAAATATTATATACTCTTCTCACATGACAGAGATTCCGATCTGGAAAACAAACATCGTTGCCCAGCTACTAAACATAAGCCGATCTCTCAAGCGGCTTGTTGTGATATAGTCAATTTTCATATCAACGCACATCATAACGAAATCTTTTGCCATTTGTTCCCTCATGGTTGCGTGTACAATAATGACCGGTATTGGCAAGAAAACGCTAATGATGAACAATACAAAACGGGTGATTCTGAATCTACCGCTCTCGGAGTGAAAGATCCACAGAATTGCCGACGCGGAGCTTGCAAACAGACATAGGAGCTCGGCGATCACCATTTCATAACGCGTGACAGCCTGGCTATGAAAGGCTAGAGTCGAGATCTCAGACGTGATTGCGAAGGATAGGCAGAGGTCGAGAAGGTCTTGGATTGTTCCTTCAAAAGGATCTATGGTGACTTCCTTAAGCGTCTTTCCGTAGGACGCATATCGTCCCAAAAGACCCAGTGGCTTTGGGATGTGGAGGATGCTTTTCACGAGGTATAGGATCCGTTTCATGATATAGACGATGTGCTCCAAGACGTGGAGGACGCGTTTGGTCCAGGCGGAGTCAGAAGACGTCAGTACGTTCATAATATGGTGCACGTATTCGGCAACGGCGTAAATGTACACTATAGCGAGGAGAGTACCGTATACGACGATCATCTACCACTTCGTAAGCAACTCCTATATAGTTCAGCTTCTTCTTCGCTGATTACACACCCCAATACCAGCAATGTCTGGGTCCCCAGGCCAATCGACAGCGTCACATACTTGACTGCTGCAGTTGGCGTTGATAGCATTGACAAAGTTGCCGGTGTCATTCGCATTTGTGACCCAACTGTTTGCCCACCAGTCACACAAGACACCAGGACTGGCTCCATTAATAAGCGGAGCAGGTAGAAAAGCACTCAGGAAGTTAGACAATGTCGAAAAGCTCAAGTCACTACCATTTTGATGGTTAACTTCGATATCAATGTATATTGGGGTAGCAAGGACACATCCGTCAGGAGTCCAAGCAGGTTGAAGTGACGAAATTGGATAATTTGACAGATTACTCATGTCGTCGGTATTATCTTCATAATAAGGGATTTGGCTTTGGAGAAACGGATGTTCAATATCTTGTAGGGTTGACCAGGCATGTCTGCTATTAAATAGAGATCTAAATACGATATAGAATCAGCCTTACCCACTACCTAACTTGTGGTAAATACGTGGAACAAGAAGACAAGGAGATAGATAATGTCTAAGCTTGCTGAGCCACTGCCTAACCTCTCGCTATTGGTTTATGGTGGTCGTGAGCGTGTGGGCAAATAAGACAGATAGATGGTGGAGTTGGTTTGAGGGAGTTTTCAGCCACGTCTCAGGGAACCTGTTTCCTCGCCCGAATTATTTGTCGTGGCCTTCAATCAACGCAAACATTAATTATTTTGCAATATTCTATGCCGACGGTGATCCAGCATCGCTCTGCTTCCTCTCCTTCGGTCTTCAGTTACATAGCAGAGAATTCCAATTGTGGTTAATGGGAACTCTCCTCCTAGGTAGCTCTCGTAATCGCGATTTACGAGCCGCAAGATCAAACAGACTAACAAGTCCTCCGATCCGAATCTAAGCAGGCCTAGCTATTACCCAACCTTGGCGGTTATTGCGAGATATGTTGAAGTGTGATAAACTCGGATTTCGGAGCCTGATAGAAGACACTGACGCCTCTGCGGCCTAGAAACAAGGGTTGGCTTGAGCAAGGCGAACTTTATCAGTGATCGCGGCCATATTACCTGCTTTTACAATCGTTTACAGCGAATTGACGAGCTTTTGAAACCACAAACAACGACGTGGCAGAATCCGCGTGACAGCAAATTTAACGAATGGGGCACAAACATCTGAAAACGGCCATTGCTTAAAGATTCAATACGAGTAGCTTAGGTGTTACTTATTAGGCTCCTCTCTTAGGCAGATTCGTACTGAAATTTGCGTTGCGTTGCCTAGCTTCTAAGGAGTCCAAGGCTAATTGTAGGGATACCAGAAAGAAGCTCTATTTGCGCGGCTACCATCAGCTCAGGCGAAAACCGTTGTTACTAACTTCCAGATATTGAAGCAAAACCAGCGGGGGAGAAATCTAATGAGCCTAGGAAGTACAATTATAATAAATAACGAGTCAACTTTTTTATCTTATAATTATCTTTTTGCTCCTTCAAGGAGTACTCGGAGGACTTGGTATTATAACACTCATTGAATATAAGGTACCAGTGATGAGGAGGTGCTATTCGCGATCGAACTTACCCACCGTTGAAGGGGACAATTCGTGGTTAGCCGTGCTCTTCGGCGGAGAAAAAAGTGGCAGATTTTGGCACCTCAAACAACATCACAACATGAGCGTTTACCTTCCTAATGAATCGAACCAAAAAATTTCTGGTGACTTACTGTAACTCGTCAAAGATTGGATGCCCTTTTAATTTTTCATTTGTCACCTATCCTCAGAAGAACGTGTGTTGAGGAGGGTAGTTTTGGTGTTCGCGCAGGGGCCAATTTCGGCCAGTTGTTTCTCCGCTGAAGAGGCCGTGAACAAATACCCTTGAAAGGGGCTCGCCTAAACTCCCTATGATCGCATGGACTATTTAGCGATCACTTCTGGTCACCGGATCTTGTGTTTCGAAAAAGTCCGAACCCTCCCACCTGTGAGTCCGACGTGTCCGTCGTGACTCTATTTTCAATCATTCCATATCTCCCCATTCTCACCCTACCTTCCTTCTTCCTTAAACTCCTGGCCGTTCAATCCATCAATTAACTAGACAGCCTATCAACCATGGAATCTAATTCCAAGTCCAGCGACCCTGCCATCACCCTCTCTCGAGACTGGGCCCAGGCGGAATCTACACCTGAATGCGAATCTAGATTAAATAACGAAAGCAATGGATTTAGCAATGCAATCGTTGTTTGAGGATACGCTGTATTTTTTCAACATGCGGGAACGATGGATTGATAATTTATACGTCCAGTGGGATAAAATTTAGAAGCTTTGCCATGGCTTCTCCGCATCTGCGTTGGAGGGGTGATATATCGAACTCATGTGAAGATATTTCATGGCCAGGGAACAGGAAGATTCAGTGATGAGGAAGTGAGAGTGCCTAGAGAGGATATTTGGACGCGCTTAAATGGATTGTTGGGTGAAAGCAGGCGTCAGAGAAAGGGAGAAGAGTGTTTTTGGTGTTTTTGGTGTTTGGGGGGTGATGAGCCAACGAGTTGTGATGCGACGGTTTTTAGATTTATCTCATCGGTGCTGGTTGCTACGAGTTGAGTGAGATATTGCTCCATTATTAAGGGTTTTAAGGAAGCAGAACGCTAATTGGTGGGGCTGCGTAATTCTCCTGAAAGCAAGAAGTTTTTGATGGATTTGGATGCGGTCTTGGATTATGCGGATAGGATTCATGAGAAGTACTTTCCCAATTATAGGAAGTGGGGATTATAAGCTGTTCAACAGAAGAATGTACAAAATTCCACGTGCTAATTTACGACGAGAAGTAAAGTTCATTTGAATCATTCGGAAATAAATGAGGCCTAGCGAGACAGCAATATTATTGTATAAGCAGGAAAATCAGGAAGAGTTCGTCAGCCCCCAGACTCTGGGGCAGTTTGAGACGTAGTGCCTAGTTAATTTTGACAGCGGGGCCCAGGGAACACCGAAATGGCAGCATTGATATCGGATGGACAGGATCGAGGCCAGGTGCAGTGACAAGCGGAACGGCGTGGTAGAAGTGCGGATGCACCTACTAGTTTACCCTCTTGTTGAGATTTAGCACTGTCACCCACTATGCTGAGCCGTCGGTATTATCTTTCCGCATTCCGCCCCGGCCCTCTTTAACCAAAATTACAGAGCACATACACTGAAGTCGCATGTCTTTATGTAAGTTAGTTTTATCCACCAACAGCACCGTGGAGAGCTTACGTCAGCAGAATAAGCATAGAACATCGGTTTCTCCAGCCATCTCTCCTTCTTTCCTTCACATCATCGACTATATTAGATTCATTATGTTTTCACCCACCCGCCGTCCACAAAACGAGGATATAAAGGGTTTATAAGGGTCGCACGGGGCAGGAGAGAGGTTGTCTTTTCCCACCAGGTTTTATTAGCGCGTTATAAGCAAAGGGGTAGAATATCACGCATTCACGCACTCGTACTCATGTATCCACACACTCGCCGCGCGAGTTATATAGACCCTCTTGAATGAGAGCAATTCGTTGATTTGGTTCTTGGTAATAATGGCCGGTTCTCCAAGCTCTTCCCCTGAATGGTCAGGCTAGGGCTAGCTCTGACTACTCAAGCCAAAAGCTCGATCAGCGAATACCCGCAATACAAGCCAGTTCACAGTACATATAAGACTTGGATGCAGTGAGACAAAACCTCGCTCACCAGAAAAACCGCTCATGTGCGGAACTTCTAAGAACCGAGTCCATGTTACTTTGTAGCCAGAAACTTGTCCATTTTGCCCTCAGTCCACTTCCACAACCTTTCTCCCAACTCTTTATCTTGCGCAAGTGCCGAGCCAGGGCTTTCCTTCGCCACTGGCACATAATACTTCCCAGATTTTGCATCCTTACTCGTCGCAGCCCAGAGCTGGTTGAGAGCGCCTTGCTGCACCGAGTTCGTAAATAATACCGAAAGGAATGGTATAAATGGACTGAGCCATGGATACGAGCTCTGAAGTCCTCGCTTCAGACCCGTATCTACACTGCCGGGATGAACTGAGATACAACGAATCTTCGGATATCGTTTCGCAAGCTCGTTTGAGTACAAGATGTTTGCAAGCTTTGACTGTCCGTACCGAGTAACGGTGTTGATGGACTTCATCTCAGAATGCACATCGTCGAGAAGCACGCCACCCTTTGGTGCCATCATATGCCCACCGGAGCTCAAAGTGATGATTCGTACATCGGCACCAGGTTGTTGAGCAGTTGCTTCTAACTTCGGGAGGAGCAGCTTCGTGAGGAGTGCGTGGCCCACGTGATTGACTCCGAATTGAATTTCGTAGCCTTCCTTCGTCGTTCCTGGAGGTGTGGCCATGATTCCTGCATTGTTCATGAGAATGTCAAGTCGATCGGTAGTTGCATTTACGATATTAGCCGCGTCTTTGACTGATTCAAGGGAAGCCAAGTCCAAAGGCAGAATGGTGATGTTGGCGTTTGGGACTACTGCCCTAATAGTGTTGATTGAGGCTTGTGCATTTTCCGTAGATCGAGACGCGAGAAAGATTCTGCTTGGATTATGCTTGGCAAGTTGAAGGACAGATTCCTGACCAAGGCCAGAGTTCCCTATTGCAGATCTGTCAGACATGTTCTCAGGTGGAAAGGGTTTAAAGCGTACCTCCCGTAACAACGACCACTCTCCCTGAGAGATCAGGAATGTCAGTGTCGGGTTTGAATGTTAGACCGCCGAAGCCGAACATTTTGCTGCGTTTATGAAGGAGGATGAAAAGGAGTTGAGAAAGGTTTTCAGATCAAGGATGGGTGGTGACCATTGTCACCTCACCTCTTTCTGACCAAAGATTCATGAGAGTGTGATATCACACGACTACTGTACGTGCCATTCGGAGGAACAATCTGCCGACGACGGAGACATTTCGGCAAACTTTTCCTTGTACTGTACCCCCAAAAAATACCTTGGAAATTCCAAATCACCATCAGTTCGATATAGTGTGAGCACTAGCCAATAAATACTTATACAGATCTGATCTGATATATGGAGTAAATAAATTAAATGTCAGATGTTGGAATTTTTTTTTTTAAAAAAAAAAAAAAAAGGTTTGACGTTTAATTAGCTTCTGCGGATACGTCATGCCGCCTTTAGCCCCCGCAGTGGATCTGAGATCCAAGTCTAGGGTACGTTATTCAAAGCAAAGGAGTAAGTCATGGGGTATCGATAAAGAAGATGCAAAGGCCTACAATTCTGCCTTTAGAGCTTCTCGTTAAAGTACATTCGGGTGAGTAATTAACCAAGACCTTAATTCAATGAATAAGTAGAATTTTCGAACATATTCAAAGAACCCCACAGATGTGGGTCATATCGAGATTATTGGCCCAGCTCATTCCATCATTGGCTGCGGCTTTTCTAGGGTAGTCGAGGAGGTTGAGGCAGAAGCAAATGATGATTGGAAGGTTGGGGATTGAGTTGCTGAAGTGGTATATGGTGGGTTGTTTCCCGATAAAGGAGCTTTTGGGGAGTATCTTAAAGTCCCCACCGATCCGGCGTGGAGACCTCCCTTCAGGATGTCACACCAGCAGGCTGCGGCATATGAATTTGTCAGAAATAATGGTATGGTGACACGTGAGCCGCTAGGGCCCGCTAGGTGATCCTGTATATATATGGTGTTTGCACCTTACTTAGCATTATCATCTGTACGCATTGTACATTGTACACACATCACTGCAATCCCTCTACAATTGCATCCATTTATACGATTATTCCGCTGCAGATTAAGCTCATAACTTAACAGAATTATCGGCCGTCACTGCTATGCAAACATTATACACAGATTTTGATATCCCTTTACCTAGCTCAAGCAGTCTGATACCAATAAATAGCGCGATCCTTGTGTACTCGGGGTCAACAGTGGCACCGTTACTTGCGATGCAGCTTGCAAAATTGGCTAGTTATACTGTCGTCACGACTTGCAGCCCCCATAATTTTGACCTTGTCAAAAGATATAGGGCAGATGCTGTATATGTCTATCACTATCCTTCAGCACTCGAAGATATCAAGAAAGGATATCCTAATATAGAGAGAGCATTCGATGGTATATCGTTGAATGAATCGGCAAGGCTTTGCTCGAGTGTGGTGGGAAAAAATGGGAGGGGAGTTCGTCGTGCTACTTGACACTGTCAAATTAGGTAAGAGACTAGGAGCTGAGGTTATCCACATTCTCATATAGACACTGCTTGGTAAAAAATTCGCCTTCCTTTAACCCATTAGACCTACCTGTAAAGTGGCGCTATCTGATCGAGAAGCACTAGTCAAATTCTATAAGATTCTCTCAGAATCAGTCGAATAGGTACGGCCGCCTCCAATTGAAGTGGTGCCGGGAGGGCTTGACGGTCTGTTGGGAGCATTGGATCTATTGTGGAAGAAAAAGGTCTCTAGGAAGAAGCTAATTGTGTATTTAGCGTGATGTTTGATAGAATCAGGCTCGGGTTCGATACGCGATAAGCCGTATCGGTATATACCGATATTTTTTCGCGTAATACGGTTCTATACGGTGCTAGTATTAATATAGCCTAGTGCGTTTCGCGTTTCGCGTCCCGCAACCTTGCTATAAAATATATCGTCGTACAACGACGAAAACCTTTCCTTTGCATTACTCTTATAATAATTTATTATAGCCTTATATAATATGCATTGTATAAAAGGCTTGTTTGCAAGTGTTATCCTTATAATAATATAAGGGTAGCACTTAAGACGTGTGTTTACACCTTTACGTAGTATTTTAGGACTAGTAACCAAGTAATAAAGCTAAGTAGACACGATTTCTCAAGTAAGGAAGACTTTACATCTATTATATAATAGTTCAAGTATCTAGAATTAATTTTAAGTTAATATCTTTAATAAAGACGTCTAGAATCTTGCTCTTTTTTTATTGCTTAAAGCACTCTTGCTACTTAATTGTCTCTAGCTTTAATTAGCCCCGATCTTACTAAATCGTACGACAATAACCTAAGAAGACTCGCTCTAGTTTATCGCTTATTAGAGGAATTAAGAGAATATTAATAGCTATATAAGAGAGCTTAAGCTAGCGTGTAATTTGCATGTCTTAGCACTATTACTCAAGCGCTATTTAAGCCCTTAATAAGAACGAGTCTTGTGAGTTATAGTCTATATACTCGTCTTTATTAGCTAGCCGGGTAGTTATACGCATATCTAAGACAAGCTAATCAAATTCGTTAAGCTCTTTTAGCTCTTTAAGGTTATTATACAAGAATAGCGGGATTAAGGTAAGCTCTTTAATTAAGTCGTCTCGATACGACTCTTAAAGCTGCTTAATAGTTCTTAAAGTCAACTTGATATACTTCCTTAGCTAATATTACTTAATATACCTTATACGATTAGCAAGGTTAAGGATTAAAGCAGCTATGTAAAGAGGGCTTATATTAATCTTAAAGTAATAGTTGTTAATAACCTTATAAGCTTCGTTAAGCCGAAGGCAAAAGTCCTTGCTCTCTTAATCCTTCTTATTCTTTAATTTATCTTATTATATAATAGTTAGCTAATTTTAAGAAGAAGGGAAAGGAGAGTATATTATATACTATCGTCTGTTAAATGTGTTTAATTATAACGTCAAATAAGAAGAAGGTAAAATCAATCGAGGTAAAGTGTCCTTAACTAATAAAAGTAGCTTATACGAAGACTAAGAGGAAGTCCTTAATTATTTTAAGCTTCTTCTAATCTTAAAGGGTTAAGAGATCCTTTTTAAGCTTGTCCTCGTATAACCGGCAATACTTCTTAACGTAATCTCTTAAATTAAGAAGCTAAAGGAGCTCCTTATACTAGCTATTTTACCTTATACGATTATCTATCGGGATTAGTCTCTTAGCTAGCTTCTTAAAGACCTTAATTCTTAAAGGGGACTTGCGCATATAAGCATTAATATTATAAGCTTAGCCGAGCAGTCTTAAGAGCCGGAATTTCGCTCTTCTTGCCTCGTCGTTCGATCGATCGAAATTGCAATCTTCTTTATTGTATAACTTTAGCTCTTCTATTATAACTACTTTAGCAAAGAGGAAGGCTTATACGACAAGGTTAATAATGTAGCTAATATAACGGATACGCTAGTCTTTTGCCTTCTAATTTAGGCTTAGCTTCTTTTCCTAATACTCCTTAATCACATTATAAAGAGTATCATTTGAGCTTGTATTATTAGCAATAATAGCTTTAAGCTTTCGTATAATATTATAATCTTTAAGGACTAGAAGCAAGACTAAGAACTAGTCTATTCCACTATAGCTAAGCACCTTCTTTAAGGCTAAAAGGGCTCTTTGCTGCTTAAAGTCTACTAAGGTGAAGTGTGCAACGATCCTTAAAAGAAGCTAGCGATTTAAAGAGGTCTAGATATCGAGTGCAATATAAATTGACAAAGTAGCGCTTTAAAAGAGTTGTACGATAACGTCTTTATGCTTAAAGAAAGCCTTTTCGGTATAATTGCAAACTATAAAGTAAAACTTAAAGAGAACGCCTTTAACTTCTAAGTTTAGTGCTTAAGTAAGGGTATATAACTTAAGCTATTTTATAGCATAAAAGGAGAGGTTTTATACGACAATTAAGGTAACTAGAGCCTCGATAATTACTAGTCGATTAAGGAAGTTCTTAAGGATCCCCTTATTAAGCTCCGCTATATTGCTAAATGCTTAAGCTTAATAGTAAAGCTACTTAAGCTAGTAGGCAACCTTAGCTTGGCCTTTAGTCTCGCTCTTGACATTAATCTTGTAGTGCCTCTTTAAGTAAGTCCTCATATTCCTTGCGTAGCACTTGTAATACGGCTCTTGCTTATAATCGTCGGACGATAGATCTTGTAGATATTGCGCACAATAAAGGTGGGTTTAGTCCTCCTCCGGCGTCGGGCGACGGCAATATACTTAAACCGGTAACTGCTACTTCTTCTTATCGTGTGTAAGGGTAAATACGCTCGAATTTGAGGCTATAAAGCCTAATCGTGTAAAGGAATCATCTGCTATAAGTGAGGAAGCCATTTAAGAGTATGTTTTAAGGTATTGTCGTACAAAGAAGAAGAAAAAGTGGTAAGAAGGAGAAAATGGGAGGGTGCGGGGTAATTTAGGTAAGCAGTATTAATACGATATCGGTACATATCGGTATAAGCAATACTTAGTAATACGGTATAGTATCGCTTATGTATTGATACCTAAGGTATTAAACCCGAGCCTGGATGGAATAGAATGTTTCCATCAGGGTCATCGGCTGTATAAATATGATCTGGACACTGTACATGCTACTCGTCAAAGCGTCAAAAGCATGATATCTCACGGAATAGTATTGGTAGTATATTCGTTGTCGATGCCAAATCACTTGTCCCACACTTTCCATCTACTTTGAAATGCATCCGCCACTGCTGTTCTCAACGAAATCACTTCCATCGTTCTGATCTTCGTGGATGATGGAACTATCTTCAAAACGCGACAGATTGTTCCAAATGGTAACAGCATCGGGGCCATGGTGGGTACAATGTGCAGGAGAACGTAGGTGGATTGAGAGGCGCGAAGAATGTCGGCTTTGCTCGGCCAAAGGTGAGCTCTGGGTTCAGTCGTTCTTTCTCCATTGGTTCATCTCGATTCTTCAAGCCCTTCCCACTTCCCGCTTCCCAACTGAATCAAGATCAAACATTATCTTCCACCGTTCCTTCTGATTTCGACGTCAAGCCCTCAGGTCTAACAATAAGGCCTATGTCGTCGCTACCCTCGCACAAGAAGCCTCCCCTCTCACAATCGCCTCTCCTCCCAGTTCTGTTTGAACTGAAAACTGGTGATTCTTCTGCTCCGTTGTTGCGCTAGAACTTTCGCCGCTCTGAACAGTCGGCGGTATCCCGCCCACGTCCCCCCTTCTCCCGTACTGGCGTTCCATTTTCACACCACCTGCTTGCCATTCCTTTTTCTTCGAGTGAGCACCCACACGCTCCGACGAGGGAACCAAATGCTCCAAGTTTGAATCCTGCATACAGAGTTCACGTTGCTCGATAGGCCTACCCTGCTTGTTTAAGCTTTTCTCTGGCAGTTTGTGAACGAACTGCCGGTCCATGTTTGCAGGAGAACTCTGCGATCTCTCCGACCTAGTGATCTTCTCCATCTTAGTGGTGGCTGTGGCTCCAGTTAATGAGCCCGTAATTGAATTTTCCATGATTATTGTACAGTTCCCGAATCGTAAAACGAGGCTGGAAACTCAGGGTGTGTGTCTTGGTTATGAAGGGACTGTATGTATATATTGTAATCTGGTCAATAATTCAATGAAGTCGAGTTGAT
>Ga0302325_10026511_pt1 | contig 12030 bp, 14 predicted proteins | sample Palsa_T0_2_FD_201948 | JGI IMG/M metagenome (GOLD analysis project Ga0302325, IMG submission 201948) | Peat permafrost microbial communities from Stordalen Mire near Abisko, Sweden - Palsa_T0_2 | ecosystem: Environmental > Terrestrial > Soil > Palsa > Peat permafrost | place: Sweden: Abisko...
ATCTTCATACCATACAACCTTTCGCTCACGTTCTGTGACAATAGTAGTACCATTAGGGCAACAAATACTTCAAGTTACAGTGAGCAGTACCACTATTTAAGTTGCTACTATTATATGATTGAAGTAGCTAGTAGTAAATAAACACTTCTGGCACTAGAATTCAACCAACTGCCAGTGTTCAAAAGCAATGTTAACTTGTTGAACTACTAGTAGTAGTAGAAGCACACAAGCAATGGCTTAACTTCTAGTATGACTACTAGTAGAACTAGTCATACAACTTGAAGTTTCTCAACCTTTTTGCAGTTCATGCTGTTCAACTTCAAGTTTAAGTATTTTACTATTACTATACTAGTACTAGTACTACTAGTACTACAGACCAGCTTGAGGCTTCTCCTGTGAGTGAATGTCCAAGTTCTTTTGAGTCTCATCTCAATCTCAGCCACTGGCAATGGATTCAGCCTGAGCTGAGAATTTGATTGAAGTCTTCAAGTTCAAGTTGACAACTGCCAAGACCAACTCCAAATCGTTGAACTTGAATTGCCAGTGAAGTTTAGTATGGAATACTGGCACTGGCAGCCACTGGTATTCAGTTGGCACTACTAGTAGTAGTATTATGATCTGCAGGTTGATTTCTGGACTTGGTTCAACTTGAACTTCAAGTTATACCATTACTAGTACTAGTACTAGTAGTAAGACTGCCTGTACTAGTAGCACCGTTGTAACATAGAAAATACCAACTTGAACCTCAAACTTGAACTTAAAGTTGAAGTTACTACTACCAGCGCCGGTTAAATTATCCCGGTTTACATCTTATTGCTACCACTGCGCCGCTGCAACTACTACTAGTACTAGTTGCATCAATTCAGTTGTTCGAAATTCTCCTCCTTTGCAATCGTATGCCCCAGCGATGTCCTTCGATTTATTCAGCTCCCGGGCATGGGGAAGTGTACCGGTGCTACCAGTACTAATGACAGCTGTCAGAGCACATCATGCAACTTGAATTACATTTCAAGTTAGTAGACCTGAACGACGAATAGTCATTACTAGATCTCACTCGCCCAGTTAAAGGAACCGTCAACTCCAACTTGTTGAAAATCTGCCAATGAAATCATTTCGTAGATGGATCTTTGATCTTCCTTCCAACTATTTCTGCAAAAGAGCGACTTCGCTGATGATTTACGGACTTCGTCTTGGGTTTCGTGGCCGGCGTGTCGGCATGTGCAGTCTTTGAGGGACCGACAGATGGAGATGAACTACCAGTATTTCGAGTCCTCTCTGTGTGAGATGACTCGATACTGCCTCTGTCGTCGGTTGGGCTATTCCTTGTCGATAATAGCCGCACTGGCGACCCAGTACTACTAGTAGATTCCTCGGCAGCAGGCTCATCATCAACGAATTCGCCCTTATATTGCAACCCATCTGGATATATAATCCACCCAACCCCGTGCTTTTTGTCCTGGATCATCAGTTTAGCAAATCGGGGGTGTTTGACCTCACGCCAATAACCCTGATATCTCAGGCCCACAGAGTTAAGATCATAAATTCCATATCCATGTTTCAGCCCATTCTCCCACTCTCCTTCGTAGTAATCGCCATTTGCGTGAGTTAGTTTTCCCTCTCCGTGAAGTGTATCTTTCCTAAAGGACCCTTCGTACACATCGCCCTGAGTAAGGTTAGCTGGATTCGGTCCAAAGAGCTCACATTTGCAAAATAGTATTTGCCATATGTACCATGCATCTCATCGTGTTCCCAGCTTCCTTCATACCAGGGCCCGGTTGGAAAATACATAACACCCTTGCCGTGACGTTCCTCGCCATGTATAATATCTCCATGATATTGGGAACCGCTAATGGTCAGGCAGAATTTCCAAAATTTGCAACTCTCTATATACCATTCGACCATTTAATCTGACATCATTTGCCCATTCTCCATCGAAAGATTCCAATCGTTCATTGGCCTGAGAAAAGGTAAACTTCCCAGCTCCAGAACGCTTTCCGTGAACAATAAATCCTTCGTAAAGATTTCCTTCGTCATCTAAAAGTCAGAAGGTGTCGACTCAAACCGCCTACCGAGAATTGATTCATAAACCCGAGCGGAACGAATCTTTTCCTGCTCATCAAGATATTCCTGCATTTCTTCAGCATAGAGATGGTTTTCCGGATCCAATTCCATTGCACGGCGTAAGTATGTTATGGCATTAGGGGTGCCACGCCTTTGATAGCCTTCCCAAAGTTCATGCAGAACTTCCGCATACGATTCCCTCTCGTTTCTGGCGACATAGAAGTCGTGTGAATTTGCGCTTGAGAATGGGATGTTTGTCATCCGAAAGAATAAGACCTCGACCACGGGCTGATGATCACCCTTGACTGCGCGAGCAAGGGCAGTCAACCCGTCGCTATCACGTTCTATTGGCCGTGCACCGTGTTGCAGTAGTGTGGTGACGAGTTCCAAGGAGCCCAAGGATGAAGCCGAATGGAGATGTGTCTCCCCATTGACTGGAAAATCAATATCAATAGCCGACTCTAGCAAAAACATAGCCAGAGGAGTATTTTTGTGAATAATAGCAAGGCGCAGAAGCGCTGCTTTATCCTCTTCATCCTTGATTTGGCCGTATTGCCGCTGAAGGGTGGGAAGATCTCCATACTTCACCACATCTGCGACTTCAAGAACACGTCTAAGATGTTCTATGGCCAAATTCCGAATGACAGGCTCGTCATGAAGGGTATGCTCGATGTCATCATGAAGTTCTTCGCAACAACAATGGTGGGCGGGAATGTTGCCAGAAATAAGCTCCCTCAGGGCAGCGTGTCCAACAATTTTCCCACATCGGACGTAAACTGCGTCCGTCATCGGTCTGTCAGAGATTGGACAAAGAAGAGATCCAAGACCATTCTCGTGGAAATATGTTTGCACCCTTTGAGACAGACTTTGGCTTTTCCTCGAGACCCATTCGTCCACTTCGATGAGAGCTAAATGAGCATCATCAATGCTGAGGGGCAAGGTTGAGCCACGAGAAATTGCACGCAAGAACAAAGTACGTTGTTGGACTTTGTGTCTCACTACCTCGAATGGCAGCGCTGGTGTGGGAGATGCTTCGGTTGGTCGTGAGTTTATGGTTATGCGAATGTGGGCTGTCAATGCTCGGAGATGTAAAGCTGAGGAGAGTTCTGCTTCGTCCAGATCTATTTCGCCTGCTGTATCCTCAATTAAGAGGAAATCAACGGATGCTTGCAGTGCGCATACAAGGGTTGCAGCTTTGAATCGAATCTCGCCGGCGGAGCTAGCGAGCGCAGCTTCAGGAAGTTTGAAGTAACCTTTACGAGACAGCGGGGCGACTTGTGGAAGCATCTGATGAGCGGCCTCCAAGGCGCAATATATGAGAAGATCTAATCTCGGCAAGTCGTTGAGTTTTCCGACCATTTCCGCATCCTGCTCAAGGGCTGGGCATATAGAGTTGAGCTTCTCAATGGCAGTTTTCATATCGAGGACAGAGTAGAGCGTGCCCATAGAGTTCTCCGGAACGCGCGAGAAGTCGGCATGTTGTAAGAGCATTGATTTTATGATTTGCCAACAGATATACCAATCCAAGCGAGATTTATCAAGCCAGGAAATGCATTGAAAGGTCTTGAATTAGAAAGACGCCAGGACGGGGATACATCGTATTTAAATTGACTCAATAGTATTGCTGCAGTATCGTAAATCAAGCCGCCGAGTGTCTCTCCTTGATCCGCTTGTTCCACGCACATGGCAAGAGCAGAACGGAGGCGCATGAGGAGAAAGGGAATCCCGAAGTCAGTCGGGTGAATAGGCGAGACGTTCTTCCTGTCCAAATGGTTTATATAGTCTAGGATGCTTCCTCGGACAAAGAGATCAGGTCTCTGGTCGTGATTGCGAAGTACCTCTAAGGCGATGGCGATAGTTTCTAGGAGATAAAGCAGTTGATCAGGATGGCAGTCTTTGTCGACAATTGAACTAACTTTGATCAAGGCTGGCAAGCAGCCTGAGGCGATATTAACATTGTCCGAACGTTGTAAGTACTCCCTCACAATATGGACCTTTTGCAATATTGGCAGATTGTCTCTGGCGGATGACGCTGCGCTTTTGGTGGACGACACCTTAGTGTTGTTCGAGCCCGTTCCAAGGGAAGCCATGTACTTGGTCCCCTCTAAGAGACAGAATTTGCTCTACTTTGGCTGTGCTCGCAATCCTTGCCCCATGGTCGGCCTCTTGCCGGCACAATGTCGACGTTGCACTCCTGCAACTGTGCGCCAGAGCGAGCTTGCTGCATAGATGCGAAGGCTGTGCACGAACACCGAAACGGCAATCATTCCGGATCCGCGGCTAGTTACATAAGGCCGGTTCAGGGGCGCGATTGAGCTACTGGTGTTTAAGATTTTACAATCTCGCTATCCTGGCCCTCTCAGTGTGGACCCTTTCAACTTCTACAAACTGTCTATACTCTTCTAGTGAATCGGGATTCCCAACAGTCCCGCTAACTTGAACACTGGTATTGCCACTAACAATCTGTTTCACAGCAATCTCAACTTTCTTTCCGTTAACACTAAATTAGCTCTATCTCAATAGCTCTTACGTATAAGGTATATCCTGAACTTGGAACACGTATTTCGGGACATGTCTTGCACTCAAAGCCTCTCTTATGGCAAGTTTGATTTGTTTTGTCAATTCGCTTGTCAATAACTGATCAGGATGGAGCTTCAGAAACAGAATGACGGATTCGTCGAGGTCGCGTTGCCGACGTTGGCCGATACAGATAGCGTCTACAATCTGTGGGAAACGTTCTGTAACTGCATATATCTCCGCGGATCCGAACTAATTTTAGCACGATCAATCTGGATGGGCGAGAAACTCTAACGCCGGCTGGATTGAGTACACCGTCACTACACTCAGCACAATCAATCTCCATTATACCTTCTTCCCAACATGATGATTCCCCTAGTCTCTGGGTTGACACTCAAGAAATCCCCGTGATGCCAGACACCGGGAAATCTGGAGAAGTATGCTTTTTCATATGTAGATCCGGTCTCATCTCCCCATAAAGTAACCGGCATACTAGGAAATGGCATGGTACATACAAGTTCCCCCGGTTGCCCAGAATCCTCCAAGTCTGCGGTTCCATTTTGGGAATAGATTTCGACTGCCATGCCCAGGGATTTACATTGAATTTCCCCAGCGTACAGAGGCATTGAGGGACATGCACCAACAACTATTGTTAGACGGGTCATACTCAACAATACAGCAACACATAATATCTGTTCCGCCCGAAATGGAAGCTAGGGGAATCTTTGGCCAGGTCTGATAGAACCAACGTGTTTGCACGGCTGTAAGGACTGAGCCTGTGCTAGAGACAAGCCGCAACGTCGAAAGATCGGCTACATTTTCTGGCCATTAGACTTCTATAATGGCGCTTGTGGATACTTGGAACGATATTATGTGCTTGTAATTCTGCAAGGTATTTCGGGCTTGTCCCCCAAGTTGTCACCCTTGTCATTCAGATCGATAAAATGAGACTTTACTTCTGAGATGCCACAAATTTTATCAGAGAATCTCGATTTGGAGCGAAGGGAGAGCCATCATAAAGAACCACGGTTGCACCCACCGCCAATCCCCCGCTAACCTTTAGCGAATTTGGCTCGGGAAAGTACTATTGATGATTGTACATGATCCAGCCGGTCTTCTCGTTAACTTCGTTTTGAAAAGGGACTACAGATGTGTATTGAAAGGCGATATCCGGAGGACGTATATCGCCGTGCAAAATATGCTCTTTCTTCATTTGCAGAAGATATCCCTGGATCAGTGCTATGAATAGGGGTTATACCCCGTGTGAATGCATGATACACTTGGGCTTCCCGGTAGTCCCTGAGGAATAGACTATAATTGCGGGATGGTTAAACTCCACTTGCTCGAACTGCAGAGCATGATTGGTTGACTTGGATAAGAAGTGATCCCAAGTGATCGACTTGCTGAAGCCTGCTAACAGTTGAGGTTGAGAAGGTAGGCGAGGTATTATGATTAAGTGCAAAAGGTCGTCAGCATCCAATGTTTTCACAATTGCTCTGAGTTTGTCAATCTGGCTGACAATCTTTCCATTATATAAAGCCCCATTATCCGCAAAGATTAATTTTGGTCTTATTTGCAGGAGCCGATCGTTGATACCATTTGCTCCCATGTCTACCTCAGCACCATCTGATGGGGAATTACCAGTAGCCGAAGAGGAGAAAATGGCTCCGATAGACATTGTAGCCAAGCAGATGACAAAGGACGCAATGGAATTGGATATGATCGCGGCAACTCTATCGCCTTTGCAGATTCCCAGATTCCGCATTGCGCCGGCTACGCGTTGTACAGCAGCCTGTAGTTCGCTGTATGTTACTTGTTCAAGATCTGTGCCTCCTTCGCGAGCGCCGATTAACGCGAGTTTGTCAGGAGAGCGAGAGTGGAAGATATTCTCGGCAAAATTGAGGCGTGCATCAGGAAAGAAACGCGGTGGCGGGAATAGCCTCCCACCTGTGGCAGCCCTGCGCATGACCTACCGTCAACGACATTGCGGAAGCTATACTATGGGCGATAGCTGGGAGGCCTTAATCCCGACAAAGTCCCAAACATCCTGCCAGAAATCGAGGTAGGTCGAGGGGCTGACGGAATACGCATGGAGAGCCCAGTAGTCCTCGAGGTTTATGCCTCGCTTGTGATTGATTGCCTGTCGAAACTTCTCGATATTCTTCGTCTCGGGGTCGGAGGGCACATAGACAGCATTCGCCCTCATAGCCATGGGGCGCTAGCAAGCAAGGACACTTACGCCGGCAACAGATGTGTCGGCAGGTTTGTGTTACCGCTGGCCGGATGCCCCAATCAAAGGTGTGGGGTAATTCGTCTCCACAATTTGCGGGCATTTTCCAAGCTCGCGAATCAAAGCCGCCGTATTCGCAATGCATCATGATTTGACTTCATCCGAGCTAGGACTCTTTGTCTGCATAAAGGGTCTCAATCCGCCGAGGCGGGCGTTGCATTCGAATACGGCATCTTTCGGAATTTTCGTCCGCCGAAACAGCCCCATCAGGTGACTTGGATAATTTCATGTCCAACTGCATTGCTCAACAGTGAATATGGAAACTCACATCTGGCGAGATCAGACGTCCCCTTTAAGGTGCCAAAGTCGAAGGCACCGATGGCACATATACCACTGTTAATCCTGAAAAACTCCTCTAGATTCATCCTGGAGACTGGGACGAGGGACACTTCTGAGGTTATAATGCAACATGTGGGTGAGATGGTATCTGACGGTTACAAGGAGGGTCATGAGATTGTTCTCCCTGATGCCGAGGAGCTGGCGGCTCTGGGGAAGTCAGGGGAATAAAATAGTGTCAGTTGTTGTGTAAAACCACTGATAAATTAGAGGAGATGGCCCGACAGCTCAATAGCTTCTCCGTGCTGGGAATGTGTTTCTGTCTCATTGCTACGTACGGCCTGAATACCAAAGTTAATCTGACGTGCACTGGGAAGCCTTTTCCTGAGTCATGGTGCCGGGCCTCACAAGTGGAGGTCCAGTGGCAATACTCTAGGGATACATTCGATTGTGTTTTTGTTCGCAACTGTACTCTTAGTTATTTTGCGAAGGAAAGTGTAGAAGGATTCAGTCGCCGACGTCGTTCGCATTGAGGGCTTCAATTTTTCAAAGAAAAGTTGTCACCGTGTCAAAAGGGAAGCCGGCGAAAATGCGCCAGGGAGAAGAGCACAAAACGCATTTATGAATATATCAAAACATACCATAGCACTATTAGACTGTCTCAACTACCAACCAAGTGACATTCTCGTGCGAACATAATCGTTTTACATTGCCTGCGGACTCGGACAGTCTCTCTACTGGGTATCCATAATAGGGCGTTTCGTCGACAGCTGCCAACCTCCTTTCTAATCCCATCTAGTGACAACCACTCCCTTTCTTTTCCGGACCAACGGATGCTCATTAAGTCTCAAGCTCTTTAACTGTGGCACCATCAAATGCAGGGACAAGAACCACTGTGCGGCATGTGATATTTTCGTCTGTAAACTTTTTGACAATAACCTCTGAGATTTTATCGAAGTTATGTGTTGCCAATGCCAAGATTGTGGGTCCGGCTCCAGATAGACAAATTCCCAGGAGTCCCGGGTGCGACTTTGGTGTTACAGATGCAAGAATCTCAGGAAGTCCGGGAATCTACTGTCAGCATTGTCAAGGGACACGTTTACCAAATGCTTCCGGTAGGGTTGATGCACACGATCCTGCATTGCCAGATAAATCAATTCGGGATCGGGCGGCGACCTCGTTAATGCTGTAGTCAATACCGCAAGCCTCTGCAAATTGAAAATCTAATGTTAATTACATTACATGGAAACTGATACCAAATCCTTTGCAGAGTACTGCTTGGGCAAAGCCCCTCGAGCTGTCGCTGTCGGAACCTCAAAGTCCGGAATAATAGCGATGGCCTTGATTTCCTCTGCCCATCCGTATCGAATATAATGCCCTATTCCAACTGGCGGTATAGGAGGCTTTAGTCCAGTATCTACACCGCCAGCAGGTGATGGCAGGACTTCTGCTAGAGGGATTTCTTTCCTCTCCATGTCTTTCGGATCCAGCTCGCGGAGATAGCTTCCCACAAAACCTCCAATCATGGCAGCAGTAACATTATCAGGATGCCGTTCAATCATCAGACAGAAATCCAGCATCCGTTCCTTTGTGAGATTCAAACCACCGCAGCAATTGCCGAGCATTACTCCTGCGACGACCGCAGCGCCTGAGGATCCCAGCCCGCGGCCTAACGGAATGGGATTGACGATTTTAACGGCGGTTCCGACAGGGAATGTGCGTTGGTCATGGCATTTGAGGACATAGAGCGCTGTTCGGGTGATCAAATTTGCGTCTGCCTCGAGGGGCACTTCGTCCGGTCCTTCTCCTTCGTACGTGATAGAGCAATTGTGACTCACTGTTGATGTCGACGAAGGATCGATCGTCACATGCAGCTCTAGAAAGATCGAAAGAGCAAGGCCAACGACGTCGAAGCCGGGCCCGATGTTTGCTGATGAGCAAGGCACGGATATCGAGAATTTACGCATCTTCGTCGCTTGAAGGCTTTGATCGACAAGTTCGTGATAAACAAATTTTTGGGCTCAGCTTATGCCCTAAAATGTGCAAGTGTAACCTTATTTTTGTGTGCTGGAATCCTGGCGGTGATCAATCAACCAACGAAGTGATGGCGACGATGCTCCAGCCGCGGGCTGACATCGCGTTCTCGTTTGATCCGTGGCTCAAATCGCATCTCCACTTCGGAGAGCCAGACGAGCATGTTTATCGCAACGGCCGTTTGGCTCGTCAAGGCAGTGTCGTGTGTAAGCACTGGCTAAAAGGTGCCCTCCCTCTATGCGGACGATTTCTAATCCGCAGGACTGTGCAAGAAGGGCGATGTATGTGAATTTCTGCACGAATACAATATCCGAAAGATGCCAGAATGTATATCCCTCGCAGTGAACAGGCTCATGAACAGGCTGGTTCTTCAACAAGCACGGATATTGCCAGAATGTGGAGGAATGTTTATATCGACACATCGATCCCATGACAAAGGTCGGCTTGTGTCCTTGGTACGAGAGAGGATTCTGTCCTTTGGGACCAGACTGCAGTAAGCGACATGTAAAAGGACGGAGGATCTGTCAGAATTATTTGACTGGCCTTTGTCCGCTGGGGAAAGAATGTCCTGATGCGCAGTACGTCTCCCCAGGTATACTGCTAACCGTAGTCCTAATCACCAGGAGCCCACTGAAAGGCCAACGCGAAAGAAACAAGAACAGCCTGTGCAATAGGTTTGGACGGGAATGGACATCGTGGAGTTTGAGAATTTTGGGAATGATAATTGATGGGGGCATGCTATTTACCTCCAGCGCATGGACACTGGAGGAGTCGGAACAAAAGGTATGCTGATGCCAAGTATGGGAGTAACCAGTGGTCAATCCGTATGGAAAAGGTCCGAATCGCCAGATAGGTGAAAAAGAAAATTTGCCGCCTGTCGGGCCAGATGAATAATGAGAGCCTTCGTCGGTGCCAAGGGACATTCCTTTAAACTTATGCCGTCCCATCTATCTAGACCATTTCAAGATCAGAAAATGGGAGTTGTGTAGATTATGTCAAGATGAAAGTCACGCAACTCACGAAGGCCTCAAAAAATATCCCATTCTCTCTATTTTACAAAGCTCGGCAACGGCCGCATGTTCCTGTAGAGCACTCCCATAACCAATCCCGCCAGCATCCCCATCAAATGTCCATCAGGCTAAAAATCAGATAAGAAATCAAAAAAGATGAAGGTGCATACCGAACTCTGAATCTTCTCCCACCCCTCCTGTTTCCAATACCTAAACGCCTCGACCACCCACGCGCCGATGATAACGTAACTTATCTTAACAGGAATAACGCCATACAATTGTGCCACCCATTTTGGATACACAGCAGCAGCAAATCCTAAAAGACTCAAATTCGCGGCACTCATGCCTAATCCACCGTAAAATTGACCTGGGTACTTTTGATCAAAATTCGTGCTTCCACGTTTGGCCATCCACGCGGCCATAATCATGTTTGCTGTGACGCCCCCGACGAAGAAGGCTGTTGCGACAGGAACGGTGCCAAAAGGGGCGAGACCAGTGAAGAGGAAGTGCGAGGCCATCATATTGAAGAATGTATGAGCAGGTAATTGATGTGAGAAAAGAGAGGTGAAATATGTCCAGTATCGACCTTCTCGGAAGTTGAGAGGCGTGACAGTGAAGTTGTCAAGCAGCCATTCCTGCCCAGGCGTCACGAATCGCATCTCCGTAGTTGTTCCGGGAACAAATTTTCCTTCACTGCTGTCATCACTGCTGTTTGGTTCGTTGTTTTCCAGTTTCTTTTTCCCCTTGGCTGCTTTATGGGCTTCCAGAGTCCATAGACAAAACACGATGAAGGCCGTGGAATTAACGACAACTGTGAGGAGAAGACGGCTATGTCGCCAGTCTTTGAGGTCGACTATTATCGAGTACAATGCCGTCGGTTTCTCGTATATCACATCCACAGTCTTACGCGGTCGTATGGGTCTGATTGGAAGCGGCGAGGAAGCGGATTGACTGTTTACTGACGGAGTAGGGTTCGGAGGAGGAGGCGAGGAAGAGGAGCGTTTGAAATTTGATTTCTTTGATTTCTGGCGAATTTGGACGGCGAAAATAGTAGGACTGAGGGTGCGGTGAGTATGCACAAGGATTGGACGCTGCAGAGCGCCCTGCATCAGGCTCGAGACTGCTATTCTTGGGCATTGAGGTCCATTCAGGAGAAAATGGCGAAGGACCTGCATGCCCTCTCTCGATGTTGTCGTTGATCGGCGTTGATCAATTTTTGGGCTCGATTAGCGGGCGCCACCAATGGCGGCGAATCCGTCAATCTGATGACCGTTATTCTCATAACACGAATGTCTCAATCCAATTCCTCTCATTAATTGGCAATCTGAGAAGTTTGATAATCTGTCTGGATTATTAGACAATGCGACATTAGCTACTCCCTAACATAAATCTATACATCTCCCAACGCAGATCTTGCACACATCTAGCCAAGTTGTCCTTCAGCTTTATGAATCTCAACAGAAGGAGGCGCTCCAAGGGCCTTCTTAATATCTGCATAAATTGCAAACTGCCCAGAAACCAAAAATGCCTACAAGAATTAGGCCTTGCATTGCAACGAAATCTGTGGGGGTGGATACCGTCATAATCATTCTAGGACCTAATCCGGCGAATAAGCCACGAAATCCAGCTGCTTTGCCTAAGGTATACAAGCGAGAGACGACCCCACCTTCACCCCCCTTTCCTTTGTTGATTTGAGATAATAATGTGTCGGCAGGCTATTGTCAGAGCCTAGCCAGGTTAGGGGATTGGACCTGAGAAAGTGTGGCGGCGGCGATGCCGGCTACGACCCCGGATGTTAGTTCAATTGTAGTATGTTTGATGGACGTCATGTTCTTCTTGGAC
>Ga0302325_10026512_pt1 | contig 12029 bp, 17 predicted proteins | sample Palsa_T0_2_FD_201948 | JGI IMG/M metagenome (GOLD analysis project Ga0302325, IMG submission 201948) | Peat permafrost microbial communities from Stordalen Mire near Abisko, Sweden - Palsa_T0_2 | ecosystem: Environmental > Terrestrial > Soil > Palsa > Peat permafrost | place: Sweden: Abisko...
GTCTCACTTCCTCCGTGGCCTTACTGTGAGTTTCGGCAGCTTCGCTTTGGGTTGTTCTACAAAGCCTTCCAGTGCTCGATCAACAAATCTGCTCGCCACTTCGGAGCGATTCTTGCCCCAAATGCCGTTCCTTGCAATTTCATCCAAGAGTCGAGCGGACTCAGACGACACAGTAATCGCAAACTGCTCGCTCCCGATGGCATTTCCACGTTTCATAATTACATCATACTTACATCATACTTGTGGATTCACATCAAAGAGCAAGAATCTACCTGAAAAACAGCAACCGCTTGCTGTGGATTTGCTATATGAACTGAGCGGCTTTGCAGCCGCGAATGTACGAAGTCAGGGACGCACCGCAATGGAATCAGACGCTTTCAGTGTGGGCAATGCGGAAAGACTCCTACCGAAATCACACCCGCTTATTTGGAAGGCCATCCGCGCGCTTACCTGGGAATGAGCCCATACGCTTTGCGCCACAAGACTGGCGTCGAGATTCCCGGTGGTGTGGCTCGACGCCAAGCCTGCGCTTTGATCGCCGAGACCTGGATAAATTCATCGACGCGGCCAAGCGCCAAGGTCGGGCAGGTAAACATGTCCATACCAGCTCCTGCGCAACTCAGCTTCGATCGGCAACACATGCAGGTCGGTCCCACGATCCACGCACGGTCGAAGAGCAGAGGGATGCAGTGCACACGCCGTGTAGTCCTGCAGCAGCCCCGCCAGAAGATTCATCGGAAGGACCTTAAAACACAAAGAGCCGGCAGAGAAGACAAAAACGCGAGATTCAGTGTCTCGGCCCCGCAGCGCACGAGTCCAACTACTTTCGCTTTTTGAATCCCATCGCTGTGGGATAGACTCGCGGGGCCTTATCGCCGTCGCGATTGGCGGAGCATGTCTGCATCCGCACCTTCGCCTCTGCCAGCTCGATAAAATCCTCCGCCGGCAGGGCCTTGTTCGTTTTCAGGTCCTTCCGCTGAACGCGTTCGTTTTCCCGCAGATTCTTGGTGGCTGAGATTCCATAGAGGCCGGCATTAGCCGCGGACTCCCACGCCGTTAGCGCTCCGCTCGACGAATCCGAAGGGATGGATTTGTCGGGCGAGTCATCCGCGAGCTGATACCCGTGATGCGCCCCCAAACTATCGAACACGTGGACCAGCGCACCGACAGAAACGGACGTCTCACCAACATCGAAGCTGATCTGCTTCACCACGCGCCAGCCGAGTGCTGTGTAGTTTGAATAAAGGGGAAACTTCCTGGCCATATGGTTACCTAACCAAGCGACGCCGCCGTATGCAAGATAACTTTGATTGGTTTCGTTACGCGCGCCCAAAATGGAACGCGCGAAAAAGTCAGCCTTGCCAACTCTGCTCAAGCCGCGTGGATCTCCTTGCCGGAACGAAGGCTGCTTGCTGTCGATCAGCGCGCCGGCGGCAGGAAGACCAGGCGCGCCACCAATTCACCGGGCACTTGGCGGAGGTCACACACAGCGAAGCCTGGAATCCTGTAGCACAGCGAACCCACTCGCGCGTGCGGATCTCCTGGCAGAAAGGCTTTCCGCTGTAGCTGAGCCCCGCTGGCTGCGAGCGGTTGATCTCGCGCTCGGGGCCGTCCTCTTCCCTACCCCGCGACCCGCGAACCCCGTCGCGGACCCACGGAATGCCAGATTTCGACACATCCAAGTGAATAGTTCCGGATTTGGCCGTTCGTTGCTGCGGCCGCGCGGCGATCGACAGCAAGAGCCTTCGGCCAGGAGATCCACACGGCCGAGCGGGTCGCTGTGCTGCAGTCCTCAGGCTTCGCAGTGTGTGACCTTCGCCATGACGGAGAGCTGGCGCCTGGTCTTCTCTACGGGGGGCGGTGCGGCGATCGATAGCAACGGCCTTCGGGCCCGAAGATCCGCGCGGCCGAACTGGTCGCTGTGCTGCAGTCCTCACGCTTCGCGGCGTGTGATCTCCGCCGTGCCCGGGCTCGGCAGTGAGCTAGGCTGATCGACGCGGGTCGCTAATGCGGCGGCTGCGGGGTGCGCCTTTCTTTCTGCCTTGACCCAGGGATCACATTGATTCCGCGATCTTGAAGTCCCCCCTTATCACTCGAACGCCTAGTTCCCCTTTGTCGGCATTCCTATCCGCTTTCGAGGAACCGTCCGCCGCGGATGGGCCTTCGACGGCGGGCCGCTGGCAGAGTGCGATCGACAGCAACGGGCCTTTGGGCCGGGAGACCCACGCGGCCGAGCTGGTCGTTGTGCTGCAAGCCTCAGGGTTCGTGGTGTGTGATCTTCGCCGTGCCGGTGATCTAGCGGCTGGTCTTCCTGCCGTTGGCTGCCGCGCGCTGATCGACAGCAACAGCCTTGGGCCGGGAGATCCAGGCGGCCGTGCGTTCGTTGTGCTGCAAGCCTCAGGTCCAGTGCAGGGTGCGTCCGGATCAGATCGACATTGCGACTCGCCGGGGTGTACCAGAAGCCGGCATATACGTCCATGTGAACCGGAACACCGCTCGCGGCATCTGTTCCTCGATGGCTCCTTCCGATGCCAGTCACGAGGACGTCAGCGAAGAGGCGGACGTACAAGTTGAGGTGTTGAGGGATAGCAGCGCGGGGCCAGTCGCCCGACTACCGAATCAGGAGGCTATCCCCAAATCGTCCCGACCTCGGATGCTCATCCCGATTTGTTTGGACGAGAGCCATGATAATGGGTCAGTCACTAAGCCTGACGGACTCCCGTCGGTCTTTCGCTTTCAACCTGGCTCTTGTCAAAACGACTTTACAGAGCGTGCCCCAAAAGAGTAAAACAGCCCTACCTTCTAGTGCTTGACCGTCAAGATTCTGTGCTTTCAGGTCATCGCTGGCGGACGCGATTTCTAGGGTCCAGTCCGAAGTTTTGCCACCAAGGTAGGCCGCCATGAACTCAGCGAGCGATAAGAGCAACGAACGTTTAGTAATTGAGGTTGACACCGATCGCGAGGGCTTAGCGTCATGCCTCGACCTCTACGATGTAAGGTATTTCCAACCTAAAGGCGACGTCGCGACCATTGTCGTTGCCCTCGGAGGGGGCGTAGGCATTGCCGCGATCGTTAGATCTGTTGCAGTTGCAATAGAACATTACTTTCGAGGTCGCGCTAAATTGGCGGAAGCGGAAGCCAAACGAGCCAAAGCGGAAAGCCCTAAGCTGCGCGTCAAGGTATCACGTAAAAGTATCGAAGTGACGAGCACAAATGCCGGGGAGATCGAGTCCGAGATTCTATCAGAGCTCGGAATCAACCAGTGACATGCCCGGCCGATCGGCGTTCGTTGTAGGTTGTGGTGAGTTCGCAGACAAGACCATTACGCCATTGACGTGTGCATTGAATGACGCAACAGAGCTATATAAGCGTCTAATAGACCCGGCTTTGGGGGAAGCATCCCCTACTTCTTCACTTCTACTGCATAACCCAAGCTATCAAGAACTCATTGGAAAATTGGAGAAATACCTATCGACTTTGCGGTCAGACAGTGAAATCATTCTCTATTTTTCCGGTCACGCAAAGGTCTTTCCTGCGAGTGGTTGGACCTTTTTTACGTCAGACACAGCACAGAGAACGGCTGCGCTTCGCTCTTTCTCGTATCGCCAGTTGCAAGCTTTGATGTCGGAGACCGGCAGGAGCCGAGCGATCCTTATCTTCGACACCTGCTATGCACAGAGTGCGGGTGAGGGGAAGAAACTTCTTAAGGCGAAGGGTGTCATCGAGGCACGGCCCGCCCCGCGTGAAGGTCAGATTCTCATGTGGTCCTCCGGCTCCACAGAGAACTCGTGGGGAACTACAGAATACTCGCTGTTCACTGGTTGCCTGATTGAGGCGATAGACAGAGGTGCACGAAAGCCATCAACCTTCGAGTACGTCCTCGCCGAAGACGCTATCAGCTACGTCAGGACGCAATTTGAGAATAAAGGCATTGACAGTCTCGCAATGCCCACCATGAGAGTGGCCGGCGATACGACCCACCTATATCTCAGTCGTAATCCACATTTTGATGAATCAGCCCAGTCGACTAAGCGCGCCAGCGGAAATATCTCTGAAGACTTTTTCAAGACAATCGATGCTGCGTTGAGCCGGGATCAGGCAGAATCCAGTTTGTTCGCTTTAGCCGACGCTTTGCGAACGAAAAGGGTGACCCTGGAACCCCGCAAATCAACGAGGTCAACAAAATTAGCTCCATACTTATTCTACGATCCAACAAGCGAATCGGAGATATGTGTCGTAAGGCAGCAACTAAGAGGTGCGATTCGGCGTGGATTGTCCACCTTAATGACGATTCCAGCGATCTTGAGCATTATCGTCCTTCTTAACACAAAACATATGTCTAATTCTGAACTTCGGGAGGCCGTACCGATCGCTATTATTATTGCAGGATATTTCTGCTCTAAGATAATCGTTCAGATACTATCTTGCTTCCGGTCTTGTCCTCCATTTCTACTCGTCACAAAGGATGGCTTCTATGTATCGCATTTGTTTTCAGAAGGAGCTTGGTCTTGGAATGATGTAAGGAGCGTGGAACTTAAAACCTATGTCCCCTTCTGGAGCAGTGTTGATGTATACGGTAAGTCACAGCCGCCATCACGCCCCCTATGCCAGTTCACATATGGCAGTAGCCCATTCTACGACATAGCCAGGGATGTCTTGGTCTGGGGACAGACATACAGGGCGTCTCGATGGCAACTCAGTATTTATGATCAACTATATGGTAAGGGTCAGGATTTAGTTGCACTCTTTGGGGTGACCCAATATGACAACCTGACAATGCTCCCGGCCTCCAAGTACGATATTCGAGCGATGGCGGACCTTGTTACTGAGTCGATCCACAAGACGTCGCCCGATTTGTCGGCCGATCAGTTCGTGATAGCTGCTGGTGATCCGGACCTGGAACATTTCGAGGTAACACTAGACGCGGCGCTTTCACGTGCAAAGAATGGTAGCCTACTCGTTTATTTTTCTGGCCATGGGTTGATCCTGGACGGCGAGCTCTACCTTGCATTTCGCCACACAGTGTCTGGCCGTCTTGTTACCACTGCCTTTCCCTCATATAAGTTTCTCGACTTAGTATCCCAGTATCACATCGCAAATCTTATTTTGGTATTGGATTGCTGCTATGCTTCGGCTGCCGCGGACTCTTTGGGATTGGCGCTTGACAGAGTCGCGCCCACACTTGATTTGCTGCACAAACGCGACGAAGAAGCTCTGACGATTCTTGCGGCTAGTGCGCGCGGTGATGAAGCACTTGCTACGAGCAAACAGTCGGTCTTTACTGACGTGTTTGTTCACAGTGCGCGAGAGCTCGTTGAGAGTAGAGGAGCAGTTGTTGTATCGGAACTATGTGAGGCAATCGGTGGCAAAATGGACGCTCTGGGTTTAGGGCAACAACTGGGCATCTTTGCTTCTGCACAAGGCAAAGCTAACGTAATCCTTAGCGAACTACCGGCTTTTAAGCGACTTTCCGATCAGGTCAACTCTCTCATCGCAGAAAGACTCAGTAAGCAGGGTGCCACGCTACGAGCTGTCGGGGCTCGAGTTATAAGGGACTGGGACAAGGAACCGAAGGTGCCCGAGGGATGGACATTGGTCAAATTGCAAAGGCGCGTGGATATTTTTGGCCGGGTGCTCGGATGGCGTCTCGATTTCGTGATCGTAGGACCCGAAGGAATAGCAGCTTACCGTCCGGAAAACTGGAGGGAATTTCCCGCTGATAAAGTGTTGGAAGTTAGAATGGATCGCGAAAGAATAATGGGAGGCATGGCGGTCGCACCAGGCGAGAATGTCGAAATTTTCATTGTAGACACAGACTTGCGTGTCAGCTCCTTATTCAGAGAAATTGGTGTTGACCGTAGTGACCGATGTAAGCATGCCGAGCTGTTTGATGCAATGAATAATCTCGTAGGCTTCTATCAGCAGCAGCGAAGGGAAGCGGAACTGGGAGGAATAAAACTTTTCCAGTAGAGCGTGTTAGATGGGCGGAGATCGGAGTTAGCGTGCCGCGGAATCAACGGACGTGGATCGCGCGGGAGACACGGCCCCGCGCGCCGACGTAGAAATCGGGAGGAGGCGCACGATGAACTTCCCGTTGTGGGTCCTGCAGGTCTTCGCCGGGCTCCTATGCCGAGCGTCGGGCGTCATGCAGGTCTTCATGTTCGACAAGGTAAGCGAGGAAGTCCCGTCCTTGGGTGCGTTGCCGCGGAAAGCCTGAAAAGGTAGCCTTTGCGACCTTGACCTCGCTGCAGTTCCGGAAGGGCCGGACCAGGCAGTCCACGCATACCATGTGGCCCGGTGTGATTCCCCGGATGGCCCGACCGATCATAATCGTGTGGATCTTCAAAGCGGAGTTTGTCCTTGATCGCGCGATGGACGTCTCCGGGTTGGATACCTCTTCACGCTGAGACCGGGACCGCATGACCGCATAATCGGAATACGGTTGCGACCTCAGCGAGCAATCGGCGATGGAAGCGGGCTGGGTGCGAGGCTAGAACATGCCTGTACGGACTGATGCACTGGCGGAAAGGCCCTGAAGGAACTCGTCGGCAGTGGGGACACGGGATAGAAATCCGAAAATGCGCTCCTGGGCTTAGAGTTGGGCATCAGGGTTGTGAATGCCACTTGTCCATGCGAGTCAAGAAGAGCAGTCCATACTCGATATTCATATTCCGGACGAGGCGTGCATATTCCCTCTCACCAAAGAGCAGATGCACCCCAGTATCGCTAACGAGCGGAAGGACCCTAAACGCACAAAGCGCTGCTCGGCAGAGAAAGACTAAAACGCGAGATTCAGTGGCTCGGCCCCGCAACGCACGAGTCCAACTACTTTCGCTTTTTGAATCCCATCGCTGTGGGATAGACTCGCGGGGCCTTATCGCCGTCGCGATTGGCGGAGCATGTCTGCATCCGCACCTTCGCCTCTGCCAGCTCGATAAAATCCTCCGCCGGCAGGGCCTTGTTCGTTTTCAGGTCCTTCTGCTGAACGCGTTCGTTAAACGAAGGCCGCCCGAAAGATCAGCTCACCACCTCAGTCCCCATGATCACGACCACCGAAATCCGAGCTCTGCAGCGCACACCGCGCGGGCACGCGACCTGGATCACCTGGCCGAGTGGATTCTCCGATTCTCCCGGCCCGAAGGCTGTTGCTGTCCAATCGCCGCGGCCGCGGCCGGCAGAAGACTAGCTAGGCCCCAGCTCACCGGGGCACAGCGGAGATCACACCCAGTCGAAACCTGAGGCCTGCAGCACAGCGACCAGCTCGGCCCCGTAGAACGCCCGGCCCAAAGGCTGTTGCTGTCGATCACCACGCGGGCCGCCGACAGGAAGACCAGGTGCTAGCTCACCGGGCACGGCGGAGATCACACAGCGAAGCCTGTGGCCTGCAGCACAGCGACCAGCTCGGCCGCGTGGATCTCCCGGCCCGAAGGGCTATTGCTGTCGATCGCCGCGACGGCCCGCGGGCAGGAAAGACCAGGCGCCGGATCACCGGCACGGCGAAGATCACACACAACGAAGCCTGAGACCTGCAGCACAACGACCAGCTCGGCCGCGTGGATCTCCCAACTCGAAGGCTGTTGCTGTCGATCGCCGCGGCCGCCGCGGGCAGGAAAGACCAGGCGCCAGCTTCAACGGCGCGCCGAAGATCACGCACCGCGAAGCCTGTGGCCTGCAGCTCAGCGAGCTCGGCCCGCGCGGGTCTCCCGGCCGGAAGGCTGTTGCTGTCGATCCCCTGGCGGCGGCCGCCCCAGGAAGACCAGGCGCGCCAGAAGCTCAGCGGCACGGCGGAGATAGCCGCACAACACGGATATTCACATTTCATTCGCCCGGCAGTAACGAGGTGGTCTAGTCTAAAAAAGACCATGACCGGGATAGCGAACGTGAATTACCACAAAAAAATCATCTGTCTCGCGACCTCGCGCAAGTTGGGAGGTCGTTGCATTGCCGGCAAGGAAGTGCTGCGCTCTGGCTATGGGCCTTGGATAAGGCCGGTGAGCGTCCGGCCGACCGCGGAGATTGAGTTTACCGAACGGCAGTACAAAGATGGCACCGAGCCGAAGCTCCTCGACATTATCAGCATTCCCATGCTGGCACCGGCTCCCCGTCTGCATCAAACAGAAAACCATGTGATCGATGCGCGGTTCTATTGGGAGAAAGAGGGCACCCTCCCGTGGGACGACCTAGGCGGTATGCTCGACGGGCCCCCGACACTTTGGGCCAATGAAGACTCATCAAAGGGTGGTCGCAACGATCGCGTGAGCGAAACGACTGCCGGCGCTCTTACGACTTCTTTGTTTCTGATAAAGCCAGATAATCCGACGATCCAAGTGGCGGCACCCGGCGCTATTTTCAACAATCCCAAAAGGAAGGTCCGTGCTGATTTTTACTATAAGGGCGTCCAGTACAATTTCGGGATGACGGACCCTGGTGCGGAGAGAGTTTTCCTTGCCCAAGAGAATGGCGACTATAAGCTCAAGCAGGACACTTATTTCTGCATCAGTCTGGCAGAGACGCCTTTTGAAGGCAACTACTACAAGCTCGTTGCGTCGATCATCACGAAGGCACCGTTATGAGGGGATCTATGGAAGGCGCAGTTTATACGGTCGGGCATTCAACGCATTCGCAAGCGCACTTTATAGCACTACTGAAAAGGCACGCGGTGACGGCCGTTAGTGATGTAAGGTCTAAGCCCTACAGCCGCGTCAATCCGCAATTCAACCGCGAAGAGCTGAAACAGGTTTTGCGCGGGCACGGAATTTCGTATTTGTTTCTGGGCTTTGAGTTGGGTGCGCGCAGTGATGATCCGTCATGTTACGAAGACGGGAAGGTAAAGTATGACCGACTGGCGAATACGCCTCAATTTCGGAGCGCGATCGAGCGTCTTTTGACTGGCAGAGAGAAGCATCGTATTGCGCTAATGTGCGCGGAAAAGGAACCACTTGAATGCCATCGCACCATCCTTGTCGCCCGGTATCTGGTTGCAGCCGGTGCCGAGGTGCAGCACATTCATGCAAGCGGCCGTCTTGAGAGCCAAGCAGAAGCTTTGCAACGTCTAATGCGCCAGCTCGGCGTGTGTGAAGCCGATATGTTCCGGTCGCAAACTGATCTTGAACGCGAGGCTTACGAGAGACAGGAGCAACGGATCGCCTACATGCCCGAGCCCGTCGACGCAGATTTGGAGAAGCGGCTCCCGGCATGAAAATCTTCACAATCGGTTTTACGAAGAAGTCTGCTGAAACGTTCTTTACTCGGTTGCAAAAGGCGGGTGTCAGCCGTTTGGTCGATGTACGTCTCAATAACGTGTCACAGCTCGCCGGCTTCACAAAACGCGATGATCTGCGGTATTTCACTAAGACAATCTGCGCGATTGAATACGTGCATTTGCCCGAGCTTGCGCCGACCGCCGCCATTCTCGACCCCTATAAAAAGGCCAAAAATGGTGACTGGAATCTCTATGAACAACAGTTTCTGGAGCTGATGAGCAGCCGGCACATCGAAGACTTGGTTCCCCGTGAGCTGATAGACGGCGGTTGCCTGTTGTGTAGCGAAGAGAAACCGCACCATTGCCACCGCAGGCTGGTTGCCGAATACCTCAAAGAAAAGTGGGGGAATGTGCTCATTGAGCACATTCCCTAAGTTCGCTGTCGATCCGCCCAACGATCGCCGCGGCCATTACAGCGCGGCGGCCGACCGGGCGAGGCCCAGGCGCCAGCTCACAGGTGTTGGCAGGCGACCGGCCGATGAAATCGGCGGTAGGCTCCGCCGCAGCCGAGACGCGCAGCAGCAATGAATAGGCTGCCGAAAAGACGTGCGGCTTTGACTTCAGAATTAAGGCTTCTCTTGCTGTGAATCTAGACGGCTGCGGATTCCTGCTGAAGTCGATCAGCATTCCTGGCTGAAGCCGATCACGATTCCTGTCTGATTGCGATCAAAGTTCCTGGCCAAAGCGATCAGCATTCCTGCGTGAAGCCGATCAGCGATCGAGGTGCGCAGGAACGGTGATCGGGATGGGCAGGAATCAAGTGTAGAAAGAGCGTGGCGGCGCTGGACATCAAAATCGCGGGTACCGTGACTCCGAAGAGGGGGTACGGTGCCCGGAAAGCGAATGTCCATGCGCAAGACGCAAGAAGTCCTTCGGTTGTATTTCGAGTTGAAGCTGAGGCAACGCCAGATCGCCCGCAGCGCCAACGTCAGCCAGAGCACGGTGCACGATTACGTGGAGCGTTTCGGTGCGGCGGGATTGCACTGGCCGCTGCCGGCTGAAATGTCGGAGTCGGATCTGGAACGGAAGTTATATCCAGGCGACCCCGGCGTCTTAAGGCCGGCCGCCAAGACCCCACCTGATTTCGCCCACATTCATCAGCAACTGCAAGAGCACAAGCACACCACCCTGCAGCTGCTGTGGGAAGAGTACCGGGCCGCGCATGAAGACGGTTATGGGTACAGCCGTTTCTGTCATCACTACCAGCACTGGAAGCAGCAGCGCGATCTGGTGCTGCGCCAGCTCCATCGGCCAGGGGAGAAGTTGTTTGTGGATTGGGCGGGAGCGACCATGCCCATCTACGATCCAGCAACCGGCCAGGCACACTCCGCGCAGTTGTTCGTAGCTGTGCTGGGAGCCAGCAACTACACCTATGCCGAGGCTACGTTGGATCAGCAGTTGGCCAGTTGGATCGGAGCCCACGTGCGGGCATTCGAGTTTCTCGGCGGCTGTCCGCAGTTGGTAGTGCCCGATAACACTCGCACCGGCGTGTCGAGGGCCTGCCGCTATGAGCCCGATCTGAATCCGACTTACCAGGAGATGGCCATGCACTACGCCATCGGTGTGTTGCCCACGCGCCCGCGCAAGCCGCGTGACAAGGCCAAGGTCGAGGTCGGAGTGCAGATCGCCCAGCGCTGGATCGTGGCTGCCCTACGGCATCGCAAGTTCTTCTCTCTAGGCGAGCTGAACCGCGCCATCGCCGAGTTGCTAGACAAGCTCAACCAGCGTGCGTTCAAGAAGCGCGAAGGCTCGCGCCTGAGCCTGTTCGAGCAACTGGACCGGCCGGCGCTGCGCCCGCTTCCGGTGGAGCGCTTTGAGCTGGCCGAGTGGTCACAAGCCACAGTCAACATCGACTATCACATCCAGTTCGATAAGAGCTTTTACAGCGTGCCCTATCAACTGGTGCGGCAAACGGTGGAGGTGCGGGCCACGCCCACGATCGTGGAAATCTTCCATCAGCGAAAGCGTGTCGCCTCCCACGTGCGCACAGCCAAACCATACGTAGCGGTGAGTGATAACGAGCATCGGCCCGCTGCGCACCGTGCCCATCTGGACTGGCCACCCTCGCGGCTGGTCCAGTGGGCAGCCACGGTGGGCACGCAGACGCAAGAAGTGGTGGAGAGGATACTTCAAGCGCAGCCGCATCCGGAGATGGGTTATCGATCATGCCTGGGGATCATCCGCCTGGGGCAGCGTTATCCGCTAGCCCGGCTGGAGGCAGCTGCCGAACGCGCCTTGGTCACAGGCGCGGTCAGCTACAGGAGTATGAACTCAATCCTGCGCCACAACCTTGACCAGCAACCCATCAACCCGCCGTCTGCGCCGCGTTCTGCTCCGGAACATAACAACATCCGCGGCGCAGCGTACTTCGAGTGAAAGGAGGCGAGCCATGTTACATCAACCCACCGTCGAAAAACTCCTGGCCATGCATCTGGAACCCATGGTCGAAACCTGGCGCAACTTCGAACAGAACGAAGACGCCGCCCAGCTCAGCTTCGAAGAAAAACTCTCCCTCATGGTCGACCGGTTGTGGACGTGGCGCCAGAACCTGGCGCTCCAACGGCGACTGCGTTACGCCAAGCTCAAAGGCAACGCCTGCGTGGAAGACATCGACTACCGAGCCTCCCGCGGCCTCGATCGCACGCTGATACGCTCGCTGGTCAACGACTCCGGTTGGGTCCGACGGCACGAGAACATCTTCCTTGTTGGTCCAACCGGGGTAGGCAAAAGCTGGCTGGCCTGCGCGTTGGCTCAGAAGACCTGTCGC
>Ga0302325_10026514_pt1 | contig 12029 bp, 9 predicted proteins | sample Palsa_T0_2_FD_201948 | JGI IMG/M metagenome (GOLD analysis project Ga0302325, IMG submission 201948) | Peat permafrost microbial communities from Stordalen Mire near Abisko, Sweden - Palsa_T0_2 | ecosystem: Environmental > Terrestrial > Soil > Palsa > Peat permafrost | place: Sweden: Abisko...
TTTCCGGAATGAGCGGACATATCCCTTTGCCTGGCTTGGCATCCTGGCCGACGCCGCCCCCTCGACCGACGAGCTGATCTACGCGAGGCACCCCGAGGGCTTCGCGCTCTACTCGATGCGCTCGCACACGGTCTCCCGGCTCTACCTGCAGGTCCCGCCGGACGAGCCGCTCACCAACTGGCCCGATGACCGGATCTGGGCGGAGCTGAACAAGCGCTTCGCCCTGGACGGCTGGTCCGTCGCCGAAGGCCGCATCACCGACAAGTCGGTCACCCCGATGCGCAGCTTCGTGGCCGCGCCGATGCGCCACGGCCGGCTGTTCCTGGCCGGCGACGCGGCGCACATCGTGCCGCCGACCGGCGCCAAGGGCCTCAACCTCGCACTCTGCGACGTCGTGGTGCTGGCGAACGCACTGCGCGCCGCCCTGCGCGACGGCGCGTGGGAGCCGGCGGACGCCTACTCAGACACCTGCCTGGACCGAGTCTGGCGCTCCACCCACTTCTCCTGGTGGATGACCTCGATGCTGCACGTCAATCCCGAGGCGGACGCGTTCGACGAACAGCTCATGACCGCCCAGCTCCGGTACGTGACCTCATCCCGCGCGCAGGCGCAGTCCCTGGCCGAGAACTACACCGGCTACCAGCCCGTACGCTTCGAGCTCTAAGGAGGCTAGCGGAGGCCTTTACAGGTGGTCGTGATGGCGTGGTCGCAGCGCCCGTGACAGCAGCGCGGAGAGCGCCGCCGCCATCCCCGTGCTTGTCAGCCCGACCGTAAGCCGTGCGGGCGGCACCACGGAGGGTCCGATGGAACCGGCGGTCGTGCTCTCGTCGAGCAGATTCAGGGCGCGCAGCCGGTGCCTGAGCACGTGGATCTCGCCGCGGATCGCCTCGGCAAGGCTGCCGCCCGAGCGCGACGACCACCCCTCGGCGGCGTGCAGCTCGGTTAGCCGGTCGGCAAGTTCCTCGTACCCGATGGGGCCGTCGTTGACCGCGATCACCAGCAGCGCCGCTTCGCGGACGGCCACGGTGAAGTCCGGGTCTGGCTCGTCGTCCGGGCCGATGAGCGCCGCCGTCCCGATGTGCCAGCGCACGGCCGCGTCCTCCGCCATCAGCCTGCCGGTCCGCGTCAGCACAAGCGTCGCTCCGCTGCGCCGCACCGCGCCCATCTCGTGCTGCGCCAGCGCGCGCAGGGTGTGCAGCGGGTAGATCTCCAGCTCCTGGTGCCGCCTGGCCATCGCGCCCGCGCCTGATGGGCGCCAGTCGAACATTCCGGCCGCCTCGCCGACAAGCGCCGGCGCGATGTAATGCCGCGCGGTCAGCCGTAGCCCCTGGTCGGCGTGCCCGAGTAGCCAGGTCAGCGTGGGCAGCGGCTCGTCCGGCAGATCCGGCGGCTCGAGCAGCCGTGGCATCACGCGCCTGGCAAGCTGTGATCTCTCGCCGGGATGCCCGTGCGCCCACTCCTCGATGCGCTCGGCGCTGATCCGGCTCAGCCAGGAATCTAGCTCGGGGTCGTCGGTGGGCCGGGTCAGCCATCGCTCCACGAGCGCGGCTCGCTTGGTCTTCCAGCCGCTCACGCCGACCTTCAGCTCCTGCGCCGCGACCGCGAGCTCGATCGCGGCGCCGCAGGCGTCGTAAGCGGCACGCTCGTCAGGTCCCATCACGGAAGACCAGGCGAGCAGGTCCGTGTCCGGCGGCACGGCGTGAGAGGCAGCGAGGGCCCTGGCGTAGGCATCGAGGCCCGTGCCACGTGAGCCCGCGTACGCGCCGATGATCCGCGACGTGTCCGCGCCGACGCAGACCTCGGCGTACCGTTCCATCCCGGCGAGGGTGAGCAACCGCCCGAGCGCCCCGGCGACGGCCAGGTGCCGCTCCGCAGCCTGCGGTGCGCTGCCAGGCAGCGCGCCCCAGAGGAACTCCTGCAGCCGCAGCAGCGAGATCGCCGCGAGGCCACCGCCGCGGGTGAGCAAGCGGAGCGCCGCCCTCGCGTCATCTGCGACAGCGGGATCCTCGCGAGCGAGAGTCTGCAGTGCCTCCGCCTCAGTCATCATGCGGTCAGTCTGCCGCACACCGGCGGCCGGCGGTAGATGCGTTGCGGATTTGGCTGGTGATGTTCGGGTGGCTCGCTGCGGAGGCTTCTTGTTGCTGCCCCCGCCCACCCTGGCATGATTGCTCAGGTGACCGGCATCTACGACGAACCAGAGCTCTACCAACTTGCCTGCGCCTACCGCGACGTGTCAACGGAAGCCGACGCGCTGCTTGCCTGGTGTGCCATGCATTACCAGGGCGGCGGCGCCGTCGAGTCGGTTCTCGAGCTGGCGGCCGGCCCGGCCGAGCACGCCCGCGAACTCGCCAGCCGCGGCCTGCGCGCGACCGCACTCGATCGTTCGCCCGCGATGTGCGCGTACGCGGCGGCGCAGGCCAAGCCGGCGGGCCTGGACCTGGATGTGGTCGAGGCCGACATGCGGGACTTCCGGATCGGTGCACGGTTCGACCTGGCCATCACGATGCTGAACTCGGCCTGCCATCTGTTCACCCTCGACGACCTGGTGCCGCACCTGACCGCCGTGGCCGCTCACCTGGTCACCGGCGGCCTCTACATCGTGGAGCTCGCGCACCCCGCGGACTTCTTCGCCCCGGTGCCGCGCACGAGCAGCGAGTGGACCATCGAGTCCGGCGGTATGCAAGCGCAGGTGCACTGGGGCGGTCGCCAGGACAAGATCGACCCGCTGACCCAGGTCACCGCCGAGCACATGACGATCACCGCCACCGCGGCCGACGGAACCATCCGCACGGTCAGCGACGTGGTGCCGAACCGCTTCTGGACGCTGACCGAGTTCACCGCCGCCGTCCGCCTCGCCAACGCCGCCGGCGCCGGCCTCACGCTAGCGGCCACCTATGGCGACTTCGACACAGCGACCTCGCTTGACGCCCCCTCTGCCTGGCGCATGATCCTCATCCTCCGCCGCGTCTAGCCCCCGCCACACTGCCCATCGCCCCGCAGCGCCGCCCCCCTTCGGGGTGAGACGCGCGTTACTCCAAATCCGCGCCCGAATTATGCCGATAAAAGGGGAGTTCTTCCGGCGGGAGCGGTGTATTGCCCATGATCAGGTCGGCCGCCTTCTCCGCGATCATCATCACCGGGGCATAGATATTTCCGTTTGTCACGTACGGCATGACGGACGCGTCCACGACTCGCAGCCCTTCGACCCCATGGACCCGCAGCGACCGTGGGTCGGTGACCGAGAGCGGTCCGGTGCCCATGGCGCAGGTACAGGACGGGTGGAGCGCGGTCTCCGCGTCGCGCGCCACCCAGGCCAGGATCTCCTCGTCCGTTGACACCGATGGCCCGGGGGACAGTTCGCCGTCGTTGAACGGCGCGAACGCATCCTGGGTGAGGATCTTCCTGGCGATCGCGATCGCCTCCGCCCATTCCCGCTTGTCGGACTCGGTGGACAGATAGTTGAACCGCAGCGCCGGCTTGACGAATGGGTCGCGCGAGGTGATCTTGACCGTGCCGCGGGAATCGGAGTACATCGGCCCGATGTGGACCTGATACCCATGACCGCCCGCCGGCGCCGAACCGTCGTAGCGGATGGCGATGGGCAGGAAATGGAACATCAGGTTCGGATAACGCACCTCGTCGTTTGACCTGGCGAACCCGCCCGCCTCGAAGTGGTTGGTCGCCCCGGGTCCCGACCGGCCAAACAGCCAGCGCGCGCCGACAAACGGCCGGTTTCGCCATTTCAGCGCGGGGGCGACCGATACCGGCAGCTTGGACCCGTACTGGACGTAGACCTCCAGGTGGTCCTGCAGGTTCTCGCCCACGCCCGGCAGGTCGGCCACCACATCGATGCCAAGCGAGGACAGTTCCGAGGCGTTACCCACCCCGGAGAGCTCAAGCAACTGCGGCGAGCCGAACGCTCCAGCGCACACGATCACCTCGCCGCCGTACGCCCGCCGCACCCCGCCGCTCCCGCCGAGACCGCCGCCGAGACCGCCGCCGGGGCCGTCGGTGAGGCCGCCGCCGGGCCCGGCAACCACGAACTCCACGCCGGTGGCGCGCGTCCCAGAGAACACGATCCTGGTGGTATGTGCCCTCGTGACTACCTTCAGGTTCGGCCGCGACATGACCGGGTGCAGATAGGCGCGTGCCGCGGACAGCCGTCGCCCGCGAGAGATGTTCCTGTCAAATGCGGCGAAACCCTCCTGCCTGAACCCGTTCACGTCCGTGGTGAGCGGGTACCCGGCCTGCTGCACGGCCGCGAAGAACGCCTGGAACAGGGGATTGACCGCCGGCCCGCGCTCAAGCACAAGCGGCCCCGACGTGCCGCGAAACTCAGAGTCTGGCGTGCCAGGCGCGGCCAGGCAGTTTTCCATCCGCTTGAAGTAGGGCAGGCAATGCGCGTTGTCCCAGTCCGCCATGCCCGGATCCGCGGCCCACCGCTCGTAGTCAAGTGGGTTGCCGCGTTGGAAGATCATCCCGTTGATGGACGACGAGCCGCCGAGCACCTTGCCGCGAGCGTGGTAAATCTGGCGCCCGTTGAGGAACGGTTCCGGCTCGCTCGTGTACTTCCAGTCGTAGAACCGCGACCCGATCGGGAACGTCAGGGCGGCGGGCATGTGGATGAACGGGTCCCAAATGTAATCGGGGCGCCCCGCCTCAAGCACGAGCACTCGGGTAGTCGCGTCGGCCGACAGCCGGCTGGCAAGCGCGCTGCCGGCCGAGCCGCCGCCGACGATGATGTAGTCGAACTGCGCTGCTGTCATGTGATCCTCACTCCGTCGCGGCACGCACGTTTTCCCTGACGGCGTCCGTCATGGGGTGGTACCAGGTAGCTTGCCGCTTGTCTAGCAAGAAAAACCTCAGTCAAGCGGCACCGTCTCATTCACATCGCCAGTATCGGCGGCATGCGTCGCTCTTACCTCGCGCGTCGACGCCGACCCGCTCGCCGCGATCAGCACGCCGACCAGCATCGCCGCGACCCCGCCGAGCTGCGCGAGCGACGGCCGCTCCCGCAGGAAGACCGCGCCGAGCAGCACGGAGCCGGCCGGCTGCACAAGCAGCAGCGCGCTGACCAGCCAGGCGGGCAGTTGCGGCAGGGACACCGTGATCAGCAGCCAGCCCAGCACGCCGGAGGTCAGCGCGAGCATCAGGAGCCAGCCAACCGCCGGCCAGGCAGGACCGAGCCTGAAGTCCCGCAGCAGCAGCCCGAGGATGAGCGCCCCCGCCGCCGCCCCGGCCGTCGCCTCGAACAGCGCCTCGACCACGGGCCCGCCGCCGCCACCGACACCGCCGCCACTCGCGCCGTCGGCCGCCGCCGCCCGCCGTAGCAGCAGGATGTAAGCCGAGTAAAGCACCCCCACGCCCACACCGAACACGACGCCGAGCCGGGGGTTGGCGCCGTATCCTCCGCCGGTCAGCAGGCCGCCAACGAGGATCAGGCCAAAGACCATCACCGGCGCCGCGATCAGCAGCGATCGCCGAGGTCGCTCACCGAGCAGCAGCCAGGCAAACAGCGGCACGATGATCACCTGCAGGTTGGAGAGCACGGTGGCGAGGCCCGCGCCGATGTTGGTGATGGAGTGCGACCAGAGGATCAGGTCGCCCGCAAGGAACACCCCGGCGAGCCGGGCCAACCACCGCCCGCGCGCGCTCATCACCGCGCCCCCTGCGCCTCCGGCCGAGGCGCGCCGCCGTCGCTCCAGCCACGTGAGCAACGCGAGCACCGGCAGCGCGAACCCGCACCGCCCGAGTGCGGTGGCGCTCGGCGACGATCCGGCCAGCTTCATCACGATCGCCGACGTCGAGATGCACAGCGCCCCGGCAAGCGCCGCCATGACCGGCCGGCCCGGCGCCCTCATCGGAGCGGGCCGAGCGCCGCCCTGATCGCCGGGTGGTCCGCGACCACCGTGGCCGACCCGGGCGCCACCTCGGTAAACCCTCCGTCCGTCACGATGGGCAGCCCGCTTGCGAGCAGTTCCTTCCACTGCCCGGCCGCCGCCGTCCGCACCCGCAGGTCAAAATCCGAATCCATCCATGCTGAACGGTCCCGTGGTCCCAGCTCCCACCAGGCCAACTGCGCCCCGTGGCCGACCTGCGCCATGGTCTTTCCCGCGGACATCGGCAACTCGGGATTGAGCCAGAGCACCGGCATCGGTGGCTCAGGCTCCGCCGGGGTCTGTGGATCTTCGAAGTCGGTACCAGAGACCTGGAGCTTCGCGAGATCGGTCGGCCAGTCATCGACGGGAACGGGCGGATAGACGCGAACCTCCGCCGACCCCTGCACCACCGTAATCCCAGGCAGCGCGGCGGCGCGTTCCCACGCGGCCCCCCTCGCCCGCCGCACGACCTTGCGGATCCGCGCATCCTGCCAGGCCCGCGCGGCGGCGCTCCATTCCCCGTCCGCCCATTCCCCGTCGACACTGTCCGCCCCGGTAACCCGAGGGTCGGACAGGAACGTCAGAACGGCGCGAGCCGCGCACTCAAGAGCATCGGCTCTGGTCGGCGGCGCACTTCGCTCGACCCGAATGACCAGCGGGAGCGCGTACTGTGGGCCCTCATCTCGAGTAGCCGCCTGCATGGCCGCAGCCGCCTCCCCCCGGTGAGAGGGTTCTGACTCGTCGTCGATCACCCTTTAAGGATGTCAGCCGTCAGCTCCTGCGGTGGCCCGGCATCGGGTGCTTGTTCGGGTTCCGCCTGCCGTTCGGGTTCCGCCTGCTGTTCGGTCCGCCAGGGCTTGGCCCGTGCCAGCCAGTATCCGCCGCACGCGAGCACCACCACGCAGAGCGTCCAGCCGAGTTCGGTGGTGCCAAGGCCCGCGTACTTGAGCCCAGAGGCGAAGATCACGAACGTGATGACCGGCCTGATGTACCTGTCGGGCGCCCGCGAGGAGAGGAACGACCCGATGAGCACCGCGGGCACGGAACCGATGACCACCGCCGTGGTCAGCCCGAACTGCACGTGCCCGAACGCCAGCGCGCCAAGCGCCGCCGCGGCCGTCAGCGGCACCGCCTGGGTGAGGTCGGTGCCAACGAGCTGCCCGGCCGCGAGCGCCGGGTAGGTGAACAGCAGCAGCACGATCATGAGTGACCCGGATCCGACCGACGTCATTCCGACGATGATGCCGCCGACCGCGCCGATGGCGATCGTGACGGCCGGCCTGACGCGCACCGCCGCGATCGTTCCCGTCCGCTTGTTGCCTGCCCGCCTGTCGAGCAGCGAGCGGAGCACCATCGCCGCCGTGCCCGCGAGCAGGGCGGCACCGAGGGCCCGCTCGACGTTGAGCGTCGACGACGTGCTGTCGCCAAGCAGGTGGAGCAGGTACGAGCCGAGGAACGCCATCGGCACGGACCCGAGGCACATCCAGCCTACGAGGCGGTAGTTGACCGTTCCCTTACGCATGTGCACCAAGGAGCCGACGGGCCGCATCACGACGGCCGCGACCAGGTCGCTCGAGATCGCCGCGGCCGGCTTGACGTTGAAGAGCAAGATCAGCATCGGCGTCATCAGCGCCCCGCCGCCGGCCCCGGTGAGCCCCACGAGCAGCCCAACGACCGCGCTACCAAGCACCACATAGGGGTTAAGCCCCACCAGTCACTCCGCTCCTCGGCCGCGCCCTCCCGGCCGATTCCTAGTTTCCTGATGGTAAATATATCTCTTGTAACCAGATTGTAAAACTGTAACTTGTCTCATGGTTCAGGCGGATTGACGGGGACCGGTGGTGATCTGGTCCCGGCGCCCGCCTCGTCCTGCCTATAAATCGATAGTGCTGAAGTTTTGACCGCCTCTGGCCGGTCAAAACTTCAGCACTAGTTCGATCTTGGTGTTCTTACCTGGATAAATCCGGCATAAGAAGGGTGGCGGCTAGGCGGGGATAGAGATCTCGGGGGAGAGGGAGGGGGCCGGGGTGCGCAGGGCGGCGGTGTTTTCTGCGGCTAGGGCCTGGTAACGGCGGATTTCTTCGGTGCGGCGGCGACGGTGCCAGCCGAGCAGGGGCGACATGATCGCGGCTACCTCTGGCGCGGCGGAGGCGCCGGCGTCGGGGGATTCGATGAGCAACCGGACTCGGCGGGCGAGCACGTCCGCTATGTGCAGCGCGCCCTCGTGGGTGACCGCGTAGGCGACCTCGGCGCGCAGGTAGGGATAGCCGTCGGTGAGTGGCTGGCCGAGCGACTTGTCCGCACCGATCAGGTCGAGGACCTCGGTGGCGACCGAGCCGTACCGGTCGATCAGGTGCTGCACCGCGGGCAGCGCTACCTGGTAGTCGTCGGCGAGTCGCCCGGCCGAGGCGCGGACCGCGGGCAGGCCGTCGGCGCCGAGCAGTGGCAGGCTGCCGGTGACGGACGGCGGGACCGGCCGGGGGAAGCCGTCCACCGCGGCGTCCACCACGTCGCGTGCCATCAGCCGGTAGGTGGTGAACTTCCCGCCGGCGATCGACACGAGACCGGGCAGTGGCGCGTCGACGACGTGCTCGCGTGACAGCTTCGTGGTGGGCTTCTCGCCGGCTCCGGTTCCGTCGGCGGCACCGCTCCCGTTCCCCCCGTGTTTGGCGGCCTGGGACTTGGCGGCGGGGTGTTTGGCGGCGGGCGGCTCGGCGACGAGCGGGCGCAGGCCGGCATAGACGGCGAGCACGTCCGCCCGGGACAGCGGTCTTGCAAGCACGCGGTTGGCCTCACCAAGGATGTAGTCGACGTCCTCGACGGTTGCGGTGGGCTCGGCCCGGTCGCCCGACCATTCGGTGTCGGTGGTGCCGACGATCCACCGCTCGCCCCACGGGATGAAGAACAGCACGCTCTTGCTCGTGCGCACGATCATCCCGGTCTCGGCGTCGATCGCGGACTTGGCCATGACCAGGTGCACGCCCTTGGACATCCGCACCTGGTAGCCGGCGCGCACGCCGCTCGCCTCGTGCACCAGGTCCGACCAGACTCCGGCGCAGACCACGACCCGGGTCGCGGGCACGTCGATGAGCCGCCCGCTCTCCTCGTCCCGCACCCGCGCCCCGGTTACCCGCTCGCCATCGTGCATGTCCGATATCATCGCTTTTCCATCGGACATGCCCTGGGGGGTACGGGGGGTCATCCCCCCGGAAGACAGCAGCAACGACACCGCGCTGGCGCCGGTCACCACGATGGCCCCGTGCCTGGCCGCCGTCCTGGCGACGGTGATCGTGTACCTGGCGTCGTCCACCTGGGCGTCGTAGTAGACCATCGCGCCGGCCAGCCGATCGGGTCGCAGTCCCGGCGCCCGGCGGAGTGCGCCGCGGGTGCTCAGGTGCCGGTGGTGGGGGACGGGCCGCCGGGTCCCCTCCATCACGTCATAGATCACCAGGCCCGCGCCGACATAGGGACGCTCGACCACCTTCTTGTAAAGCGGGTAGAGGAACGGCAGCGGCCGGACCAGGTGCGGCGCCAGCCTGCTCACCAGCAGGTCACGCTCGCGCAGCGACTCCTTGACGAGCTTGAAGTCGCCCTGTTCCAGGTAGCGGAGCCCGCCGTGAATGAGCTTGCTCGACCGGCTCGATGTGCCGGCGGCCAGGTCTCGTGACTCGATGAGGCCGACCCGCAGGCCACGGGATGCCGCGTCAAGCGCGGCACCGGCACCGGTGATGCCGCCGCCGATGACGAGAACGTCAAGCGGGCCGGCCGCCAGCGCGCGCAGCGCGGCATCGCGATCACGTGCGTCAATAACACCAGGCATGAGTACCCTCCCTCAGGAAACCTTCGTGGGGCTTCCGTCATCCATGGTAAGGACGCGCGGTGAACGGAAGGGGCGAGGCACGCGTCCGTTCGGGTGAAGCTGAATTTTTATCGGCCGGGGGACGCGAGGAGAGCAGCTAAGAGTCCACTTGGACCCGGAATGACCGCGCGGCAGGCCACGCGGCTCGGGGCAACGCGGTCGAACGCGCTCTTGGGTGGGTAGACGTGCGTTAATGTCTGCACCAAGTGGACGAACGTTACATAGAAGGGCGATCAGGGTGACCGGTGTACGCATGGCTGCGGTCGCGGAGCCGGTTGGCGACGTCACCGCGGAGCTTGGCGAGGGGCCGTACTGGGTTCCCGAGGCATCGTTCCTGATCTGGGTGGACATTCAGCGCGGGCTGCTGCACCGCACGCACGTCCCGTCCGGCCAGACGGTCACCGATGACCTCGGCGAGGTGTCGGCCGCGTTCCCCGCGCTCGACGGCGGCATTCTCACCGTCGGCGGGAGCCGGCTGACGTTCCGGGCGCCCGCGCCTGGGGGCGGCGTGATCACGCGCACCGTCGCCGAGGTTCCGGCCAGGGACGGCATTCGATTCAACGACGCCGCGGTGGACCCAGCGGGCCGGGTCTGGGCCGGGTCGATGCACAAGGGCGAGACCGAGCCGCTCGGTGAGCTGTACCGGCTCGACGCGGGCGGCAAGCTGACCACGGTCATCAAGGGCGTAACGGTGTCCAACGGAATCGGCTGGTCCCCCGACGGTTCGCGAATGTACTACGCGGACTCGCCGACCCGCCGGGTGGACATGTTCGACTACGACCCGGCGACGGGCGATGCGTTCCAGCGCCGGGTCTTCGTCGACCTGTCGCGGGTCGAGGGCGTACCCGACGGGCTGACGGTGGACGCGGACGGCTACGTCTGGGTCGCGATGTGGGGCGGCGGCGTGCTCCGCAGGTTCACCCCGGGCGGCCAGCAGGACGCGGTGCTGCCCGTCCCCGTGTCCCAGCCGACAAGCTGCGCCTTCGGCGGCCCCGGCTTCACCGACCTCTACATCACCACGGCTCGCATTCGCCTCACCGAGTCCGAGCTCGCCGCGCAGCCGCTGGCCGGCCGCCTGCTTCGCATCCAGCCGGGCCCGGTAGGCCTCCCCTCCACCACGGCCGAAGCCACCATCCCCTCCTGACGGCCAATGCCGCCTGGCTAGGCGCTGTGGCCTGCGGTCACCTGACTCTATTTTCTGATAAAGCGATTTGGACACGCGTAGTTCCTGCGCGGCTTCCTGCTGACCGGGTACGCGGGCTGACCCCGCAAGCTGGCCCCCCCGGACCATGCGGCGGTGCGGCATCGCGAAAGAGAATTGGCCTTCCGGCGAAGGATGGGTGACAGATGCACCACTTCATTCCGGGAGAGGTAGCCGCATGACGGAGACAGGGACGTGACCGCCGATGTTGGCGGGCCGACGACCGATGCCGAGTTCGCCGCCGGGTTCCAGCGAGACCCGGAACTGTTCACGGCCGTGTATGACAGGTACTTCCGCGATGTCTACCGCTATGTGGCCGGGCGGCTGGACACCGAGGCGGCCAATGACATCGCCGCCGAGACCTTCCTCGTGGCATTCGGCGACCGGGCCCGGTTCGACCCGCGACGCGGCGGCCTGCGGCCGTGGCTGTTCGGCATCGCCACCAACCTGGTGGCCAGGCACCGGCGCAAGGAAGCCCGCCATTACGCGGCCCTGGCCCGCCAGGCGCCCGAACCGCTGGCCTACAGCGAAGAGAACCGCATCATCGACGCGGTGGTCGCCGGGCGCCTGCGGCCGCTGCTCGTCAGGGCGCTGGCCACGCTGCCCCGGGGGGAGCGCGATGTCGTGCTGCTGCTTGCCCTTGGCCAGCTCAGCCATGAGGAGATCTCTCAGACGCTCGGCATCCCAAGCGGCACGGTCGGCTCACGGCTCAGCCGCGCCCGCAAGAAGCTGCACCAAGTGATCGATCAGGAGGCAGTCAATGACCCAATCAATGAACGATGATGACCTGCGGGCACTCGGCGCCCTGCTGGCCAAGCCCGGCCCGTCAAGCCAGACGGTAGAGCGCGGCCGTCACCAGCTTCAGCAAGCGATTCTCCGCCCCGCGAGCCGTCGCCGCGCGATGACCGGGCCGCGGCGCACGCGCCGGCTGGCGGCAGGGGCGGGCCTGACCGCCGCCGCAGCGGTCGCGGCCACCGTGATCCTGGTTCCCGCCGGGTCGCGCAACGCCGCCCCCGTCTCGCTGTCAGCGCGGCAGGTCCTGCTCGCCGCCGCGACGGTGGCAGCGGCGCAGCGGCCCGTCTCGGGCACC
>Ga0302325_10026515_pt1 | contig 12029 bp, 8 predicted proteins | sample Palsa_T0_2_FD_201948 | JGI IMG/M metagenome (GOLD analysis project Ga0302325, IMG submission 201948) | Peat permafrost microbial communities from Stordalen Mire near Abisko, Sweden - Palsa_T0_2 | ecosystem: Environmental > Terrestrial > Soil > Palsa > Peat permafrost | place: Sweden: Abisko...
CCGGCCTGGGCCGCTGGGCCGCGAAGTGCTACGACCATCGGCGCACGGTAGTGCTGGCGTGGATCCTGCTGCTCATCGGGGTGACCGCCATGTCCCAGCTCGTGGGTACCCATTTCCAGAACGACTTCACGGCCGGCAATACCCCCTCCCAACAGGCTGCGAACATACTCGACTCCCGCTTTCCGGCCCGGTCCGGCGACACCTCGGACGTGGTCTTCCATACCTCCGCCCCCGTCACCAGCGCGACGAACCGGGCGGCCATTGCCGAGGTGATCGCTCACCTCCGGCCCCTGGCCCACGTGGTGACGGTCACCAGTCCGTTCTCCTCCGTCGGCGCCCACCAGGTGGCTGCCGACCACCACATCGCCTATGCGGTCGTGCAGTTCGACACCACGGCGGACCGCTTGCCCGCCCGGTCGGTCAAGGCGGTCATTTCCACTGCCGAGGCAGCGGAGCATTCCGGGTTCACGGTGGCGCTGGGGGGCAACCCGATCTCTGCGGTGGTCACCGCGGCACCCGGACCCAGCGAGGGCATCGGGGTTACCGCCGCCGTGCTCATCATGCTGCTGGCCTTCGGATCCGTCGTGGCCATGGGGCTCCCGATCATCACCGCGTTGTTCGGCCTCGGGATCGGGATCGCCCTCTTGGAGCTGGTCACCCACCTCCTCGTGGTGCCCACCTTTGCGCCCGAAATGGCCGCCATGATCGGCATCGGGGTGGGCATCGACTACGCCCTGTTCATCGTCACCCGCTACCGGCAGGGAATCTTCGAAGGCCGTGACCCCCGCCAGGCGGTCGTCGTGTCGATCATGACCGCAGGACGGGCGGTGCTCTTCGCCGGGGGCACCGTGGTGATCTCGCTCCTCGGCCTCTTCCTCATCGGCCAGGCCTACATGATCGGACTGGCGTCTGCGTGCATCGCCGCCGTGCTGCTCGTCCTCTTGGCTGCGCTCAGCCTGCTGCCCGCCCTCTTGGGCTTTGCCGGTGAGGCCATCGACCGACTCCATCTCCCTGGCCTCCTCCAGACCGGGGGCCCGCCGCGCCCCGGTGGGTTCTGGTACCGCTGGAGTCGCTTCATCGCCCGCCGGGCTTGGCTCACCGGCACGCTGGCAGCGCTGGCGCTGATCGCGTTGGCCCTCCCGCTCTTCAGCCTCCGCCTGGCCTTCACCGACGCCGGCAACGACCCGCCGTCCCTCACGACGCGCCAGGCGTACGACCTGCTGGCCCAGGGCTTCGGACCGGGATTCAGTGGGCCCCTGGTGGTGGCCGTGGCCATGCCCGGTCCCCCGGCCACCGCGACGGTTGACCACCTGCGGGCGGCGATCGCCGCCACACCCGGCGTGGCCTACGTCGTCCCACCGCAATTCAACGGGCGCCAGACCGGAGCCGTCCTGGTGGCCTACCCGACGACTTCACCGCAAGCAGCGGCGACGCAACAACTGGTACGGAACCTGCGCGCCGACGTGATCCCGCCTGTCGTCGGTCGCACGGGGGTCGATGCCCAGGTGGGAGGCGAGACCGCCGGCAGCATCGACGCCGCCGGATTCCTCGGCAGCCGTCTCCCCGTCGTCATCGCCGTCGTGCTCGCACTCGCCTTCCTGTTCTTGCTGGCCGTCTTCCGATCGGTGGTGCTCCCCCTCAAGGCCGTCGTCATGAACCTACTCAGCGTGGGCGCGGCCTACGGGGTACTGGTGGCGGTCTTCGAGTGGGGCTGGCTGGGTGGTGTGATCGGCATCGGGCGCACCGGGCCCATCGATCCTTGGATCCCGGTCACCATGTTCACCATCCTCTTCGGCCTGTCCATGGACTACGAGGTGTTCCTGCTCTCGCGCATACGTGAGGAGTGGTTGCGCACGGGGGACAATTCGCTCGCCGTGGCGAACGGGCTGGCTCTGACGGGGCGGATCATCACCGCCGCGGCGGCGATCATGTTCTGCGTCTTCGGCTCCTTCGTGGTGAACGACCCGTTGCACATTTTGAAGGTCTTCGGCCTGGGACTGGCTGTCGCGGTGGCGGTCGACGTCACCTTGGTCCGCATGGTGCTGGTGCCGTCGTTGATGGAACTCCTCGGTCCCCGTAACTGGTGGATGCCCGCCTGGTTGGCCCGTATGGTCCCGACGCTGGGGACCGAAGCAGTGCCGCCCCCGGTGAGCCCCGCAGCCCGATGAGGGGGAACCCGACCACTAGTTTGTGAGCGTGAGCAACGAATCGGAGACATTCGTGTCCATCAACCCCGGACGCGACGTACAGCGGGTTGGCACGGCCAAGTTCCTCGGTGAGGACGTCGAGAAGATCCACGACCCGGTATGGGCGGTCATCGGCAACCTCGGAGACAGCCAGTGCTACCTGGGCGTCCCCCAGAAGGTGCAGGCGGTCCAGGCCGCCCTGTCGCGTCGCATCGCGCAGGACCGCCTGGCCATCAGGCTGATCCCGCCCGTGTTCACCCTGGGCGTCTCGGACGGCCAGCTCAACGGCACCCCCCAGATGCGGTTCTCTCTCGTCGGCCGCGAGCTCGTCCACGACGTGGCGGATGTCCACCTGGCGGCGAACAGCGTCGCCGGGCTGGTCGCCGTCGTGGCCTGCGACAAGCCCCCGGTCGGGACCGTCGCTGCCGTGCTCGAGAACAACACCCCCGCGGTCATCCTCTCCGACGGTCCGATCAGGCCCGGCGTCGATCCGGAGACGGGCGACCGGATCGACCTGGTCTCCGCCTTCCAGGTGGCCGACCAGGACGCCGAGGTCCGGGCCCGGTACGCGCTGCACGCCTGCCCCGGGCAGGGCAGCTGCGGGGGCATGTTCACCTACAACACCATGCAGACCTTCATCGCCGTTCTCGGGCTCGAGCCGCTGCACATGGTGTCGCCGGCGTCGGACGACCCGCGCCGTCTGACCGAGTTCCCCGATCAGACGGTCGACTGCCTGCTCGCCATGACGAGGGAGGGCATCGCGCCGCGCCACATCGTGACGCCGGCCGCGCTGCGCAACGCTCTCACGGTCACCATCGCCATGGGAGGGTCCACCAACGTGCTGCTGCACAGCGTCGAGATCGCCCGCGCCGCCGGTCTCGATCTGTGGCGCGACGTGCTGAGCCAGGACGATTTCAACGCGCTGGCCCGAAAACTGCCAGTGCTGGTCAACATGCGGCCGTTCGGCGACTACTCCATGGTGGACGTCGACGCCAGGGGCGGACTGCAGGTCATCGCCCGCGAGCTCCTCGAGGCCGGATTCCTCGACGGCGACGCCATCACCTGCACCGGGGAGACCTTGGCCCAGCAGCTGCGGCGGCTCGACCCGCCCCCGCCCGACGGGGAGGTGATCTTCCCGGTCGAGAAGCCCTTCAAGGACACCGGCGGACTCCGCCTACTGCAGGGCAACCTGGCGCCGTCGGGAGGGGCGATCCTCAAGGTTGCCGGTGTCGAGGGCGGCGTGAAGGACGGTGTCTTCACCGGCCGCGCCCGTGTCTTCAACGGTGAGCGCTCCCTCATTGAGGCCCTCGACCGCGACCCGGACAGCTTCATGGACAACGACATGGTCGTGATCCGCTACGAAGGGCCCCGTGGCGCCCCGGGTATGCCCGAGCTCCTTGACCCGACCTCGCGGATCACGGCCTTGTGCCGAGCGCGGCACATCACCATCGCCCTGATGACGGATGCCCGCTTCTCGGGCGGTTCGGTGGGTCTGGTCATCGGTCACGTGGCTCCCGAAGCGTTCCTCGGGGGGCCGATCGCTCTCGTCGAAGACGGAGACACCGTCGTGGTGGACCTGACGACGGATCGCCTGGACTGCGTGCAATTCGACGATGCCGATGCGATGGAGCGACGCGCGGCAGCGTGGCAGGCGGCCGCGGCGGGCAACGGCGGCCTGCACCCGGACGTGACGCCGGTCACCGACCGGATGCTGGCCCGGATGCGGGCGACCGCGCTCCCCGCCCTTCTCGGAGGGGGGATGGCGACGCCGTCGAGCACCGACAGGGCACCCGTATGACCGCCCGCCCTGGGGAGCGACCTGGTCCCGACGGTCCGAGGGAAGCCCGCCGGGAGGGGCCAGGGGTTGTCACCGGTCGGCGGCCATGGCAGAATGGTGCTCTTATGCAGAGCCGCCGCAACCAGCCCGAGATTCTGGTACTCGTAACGTAGGCGCGCGGCCACATTGCAACGCGCGCTCTACGACCTCCCAAACGGGGGGTCGTTTTCATTTTCCGGACCATTTCATCCGAAACCGCCGATCCACCCCAGACACTGAGAGATAGAGGAAAGCACGATGCAGCTCACCGGAGCACAGGCACTCATCAAGAGCCTCGAGATGCAGGGCGTCGATGTCATGTTCGGCCTGCCCGGGGGCGCCATCCTGCCCGTCTACGACCCGATCATCGACTCCTCCATCCGCCACATCCTGGTCCGGCACGAGCAGGGTGCGGGCCACATGGCCGAGGGATACGCCATGGTGACCGGCAAGCCGGGCGTCGCCATGGTGACCAGTGGACCCGGGGCGACCAACATCGTGACCCCGTTGGCCAACGCCTACATGGACTCGACGCCGCTCGTCGTGGTCTCGGGCCAGGTGGCCACCGGCTCCATCGGCACCGACGCCTTCCAGGAGTGCGACATCACCGGTGTGACCATGGGCATCACCAAGCACAACTGGTTGATCAAAGACGTCGACGACATCCCGCGCGTGGTGGCCGCCGCCTTCCACGTGGCCACCACCGGACGGCCCGGCCCGGTCCTCATCGACTTCCCGAAGGACATCGCCAACGCCACCATGGAGTGGTACTGGCCCACGTCGGTCGACGATCTCGACCTTCCCGGCTATCACCCGCTCACCGTCGGCGATCCCGGGCTCGTCCGCCAGGCGGCCGAGTTGATCCGGTCGGCGCACCGACCGGTGCTCTACGTCGGTGGCGGCGTCCTCAAGGCACGTGCGGCCGAAGCACTCCGGGTTCTCGCCGAGCGCACCGGGATCCCGGTGGTCACCACCCTGATGGCCCGGGGCGCCTTCCCCGACTCACACCCCCAGTGCCTGGGCATGCCCGGCATGCACGGCCACTACACCGCGGTGACAGCCATGCAGCGCAGCGACCTGTTGATCAGTCTCGGGGCGCGCTTCGACGACCGCGTCACCGGGAAGATCAGTGCCTTTGCACCGGACGCCAAGATCATCCACGTCGACATCGACCCGGCCGAACTGGGCAAGGTGCGCCAGGCCGACGTCGGGATCGCCGGGGACTGTCGCTTGGTGGTCGAGGAGCTCCTTTCGGCCATGGACGCCAGCGGGGACGCGCCGGTGGCGCAGGACCTGGCGCCGTGGTGGGGGCAGATCCACGGCTGGCAGGAGCAGTTCCCCCTCTACTACGACCATGCCGAAGGGGGCGCCATCAAGCCGCAGATGGTGGTGGAGCAGCTGCGCGACGCCGCCCCGGACGACGCCATCGTCGTGTCCGGCGTGGGTCAGCACCAAATGTGGGCCTCGCAGTACTGGCAGTTCGACTACCCGTACACCTGGGTCAACTCGGGTGGCGCCGGCACGATGGGCTTCGCCGTGCCGGCCTCGATCGGGGCCAAGGTGGGGCGACCGGATCGGACGGTGTGGGCCATCGACGGTGACGGGTGCTTCCAAATGACGGCACAGGAACTGGTGACCGCCACGGCGGAACAGATACCGGTGAAGATCGCCATTTTGAACAACGCCTATCTGGGCATGGTGCGCCAGTGGCAGGAGATGTTCTACGAGGAGCGCTACTCCGAGGTGTACCTCTCGCCCGACCTGCCCGACTACGTGAAGTGGGCCGAGGCCATGGGATGCGTGGGCATCCGGGCCGAGTCGCCCGAAGATGTCGGCCCGGCGATCGAGAAGGCCAACTCCATCGACGATCGGCCGGTGGTGGTGGACTTCCGCACCGACGCCTTCGAGAAGGTGTTCCCCATGGTGGCGGCGGGCCAGTCCAACGACGACATTGTGGTCCACCCGGATCAGGCGGGGCGGGCCCGATGAGCCCGGCCCAGCTCAGCTCCCTGCCCGGCGGGAGAACCGGGAAGCCCCGGCACCACATCCTTTCGGTACTGGTCGAGAACAAGGCCGGCGTCCTGTCCCGGGTGGCCGGTCTCTTCAGCCGCCGCGGCTTCAACATCTACTCCCTGGCGGTGGCACCGACCGACGAGAACGAGCACTTCAGCCGGATCACCATTGTGGTCGACGTGGAGTCGGCCCCCCTCGAACAGGTGATTATGCAGCTGGACAAGCTGGTCAACGTGGTCTCCATCGGCGAGTTGTCACCCGCCGAGGCGGTCGAACGGGAGCTCCTCTTGGTCACCGTCCACGTCGGGCCCACCGAGCGTTCCCAGGTCATTCAGCTGGTCGGGGTGTTCGGAGGCGACGTGGTGAGCGTCGGTACGGACCGCATCACCATCATGCTGGCCGGCCGGCCCGAGAAGATCGACGACTTCGAGGGCCTCTTAGAGCAGTACACCGTGGTCGAGCTCCAAAGGACGGGCCGCGTCGCCCTGCCTAAGCTTGATCGTCACTGAATTTGCCGTAGTTGATTTTTCCGTAGCTGCCCATCACCGCAATCGAGAGAGAAAAGAGCACTGACATGGCCACGCTGTACTACGAGTCCGACGCCGACCCGAGCTTGATCGCCGGCCGCAAGGTGGCGATCCTGGGATACGGATCGCAGGGGCACGCCCATGCGCTCAACCTGCTCGAGTCGGGCGTGGACGTGCGGGTGGCCCTGCGCGAGGGGTCGGGGAGCCGCCGCAAGGCGGAGGAAGCCGGCCTGCGGGTCACCTCGCTGGCCGACGCCGCCGCCGAGGCGGACGTGATCATGATCCTGTTGCCCGACACCGAGCAGAAGGCGGCCTACGACGAGCACGTCGCCCCGCATCTCAACGAGGGCGACTGTCTGATGTTCGCCCACGGCTTCAACATCCGCTTCGGGCAGATCGTGCCGCCGGCCGGCGTGGACGTGGCCATGGTCGCCCCCAAGGGGCCGGGCCACCTGGTGCGCCGGACCTACACCGAAGGGGGCGGGGTGCCTTCCCTGATCGCGGTGCACCAAGACGCCAGCGGGAAGGCGCGCGAGCTCGCCCTCTCTTACGCCCACGCCATCGGGGCGACCAGGGCCGGCGTGCTGGACACGACGTTCGACGAGGAGACCGAGACCGATCTCTTCGGGGAGCAGGTGGTGCTGTGCGGAGGGTTGACCGCGCTAGTGACGGCCGGGTTCGAGACGCTGGTCGATGCCGGCTACCAGCCCGAGTCCGCCTACTTCGAGTGTCTGCACGAGCTGAAGCTCATTGTGGACCTCATGTACGAGCAGGGCATCGCGGGCATGCGGTACTCCATTTCGGACACGGCGGAGTACGGCGACGTGACCCGTGGCCCCCGTGTCATCAATGCGGCCGTCCGGGCCGAGATGCAGACCATCCTCGACGAGATCAAGAGCGGGGCTTTCGCCGAGGAATGGATCGCGGAGAACAAGGCCGGGCGGGCCAACTTCGAAGCGCTGCGCAAGGAGGGCCAGGCCCATCCGATCGAGAAGATCGGTCAGGAGCTGCGGGCGATGATGCCCTTCATCTCGGCCGGCAAGACCCGGGTGCAGGACGCCTCGGGGGGCTGAGCCCGCCGCGGCGAGGGGCGGCAGGACCGCGTAGCCTTGCCCCCATGTGCCGGAACATCACCACCCTCAGAGGTCTCGAGCCCAGCGCCACGCCGGAGGAGATCGAGGCGGCGGCGCGCCAGTACGTCCGCAAGGTCAGCGGCGTGCAGTCGACGTCTCCCAAGACCGAGGACGCCTTCGAGCGGGCCGTGCGCCTGGTCACGGCGGCGACGGTCGAGCTGCTGACCGAACTGCCGCCCCGGCAGCAGCCACCGCCGACGCTGCCGCCGCTCCGGCGCATCGCCGCCCGCACCGCCTGAGCCCCGGGGTCGCTGGGCTCGCTGAGAGCGAGCCGGAATGATCGGGGCGTCCGCCGCCCCGCTACTCGGCCAGTGCGCCGACCACGTGGTTGATGCAGGCGCACAGCGACGCCACGTCGTCGGGCTCGATGGCGGGGAACATGGCCACGCGTAGTTGGTTCCGGCCGAGCTTGCGGTAGGGCTCGGTGTCCACAATGCCGTTGGCCCGCAGCACCGCGGCTACCGCCGAGGCGTCGATCGCGTCGACGAAGTCGATGGTGCCCACCACGTGGCTGCGTTGCTGTGGGTTCTCCACGAAGGGGCGGGCGAAGCCGGACTGCTCGGCCCAGGTGTAGAGGATCTCCGCCGAGCGGTCGCAGCGCGAGGCCGTCCATTCCAGGCCACCGTTGGAGTTCATCCAGTCGAGCTGCTCGGCCAACAGGTAGATGGTGGCCAGAGCGGGCGTGTTGTACGTCTGGTCCAGCACCGAGTTGTCGACCGCCGTCTTGAGGTCCAAGAAGGCGGGGATCCAGCGCCCGGAGGCCGAGATCCGCTCCACGCGCTCGAGTGCGGCGGGAGACATGAGCGCGATCCACAGGCCGCCGTCACTGGCGAAGCACTTCTGGGGCGCCAGGTAGTAGGCGTCGAATTCCGCCGGGTCGACGCGTAACCCTCCGGCGCCCGACGTGCCGTCGACGGCCACCAGTCCGCCGCCTGCACCCGGGAGGTCGGCGCCCTTAGGCCGGCGGATGGGCATGGCCACCCCGGTGGACGTCTCGTTGTGGGTCAGGGCGTAGAGATCGACCGAGCCGTCCGCTACGGGCAGGGGGTGGGTCCCGACCTCGGACTCAATGATCTGGGGGTCTTTGAGGTGCGGGGCAGCTGCGGCGCAGGTGGCGAACTTGGAGGAGAATTCGCCGAAGCTGAGATGTTGGCTCTGCTCTTCGATCAGTCCGAAGGTGGCGGCGTCCCAGAAGCAGGTCGTCCCGCCGTTCCCGAGCACGACCTCGTAGCCGTCGGGGAGGGAGAACAGCTCCCGGAAACCGGCACGCACCCGTCCAACCTGCGACTTCACGGTCTTTTGGCGGTGGCTGGTCCCGAGGTAGGTGGTGGCGACCTCGGCCAACGCGGCGACCTGGGCGGGGCGGACCTTGGAGGGGCCGGAGCCGAAGCGGCCGTCGGAGGGCTTGAGCTCGTCGGGAATGATGATGTCTGGGGTATCGGGCACGTATGGAATCATTGCAGCCGTGACAACTGCTCCTGACGCGCCAACCCAACTTCGACGGATATCTCGACGGGCCGCCGCCGTGGCGCCGTCGGCCACGCTGGCGGTCGATGCCAAGGCCAAGGCGCTGCAGGCTGCGGGCGAGCACGTCATCGGGTTCGGGGCGGGCGAGCCGGACTTCCCGACACCGGCCTACATCGTCGAGGCGGCGGTCGAGGCGTGCCGCGATCCGGCGAACCACCGCTACACCCCGACTGCGGGCATCCCGGCCTTGCGGGAGGCCATCGCGGCCAAGACCATGCGGGACTCGGGCTACGCCGTGACGGCCCAGCAGGTGCTGGTGACCAACGGGGGCAAGCAGGCCATCGCCAACGCCTTCGCCGTGCTGTGCGACCCGGGCGACGAGGTCATCGTCCTCGCCCCCTTCTGGACGACCTATCCCGAGTCGATCGCCCTGGCCGGGGGCGTGCCCGTCGTGGTGGCATCCGACGAGCGCAGCGGGTTCCGCTCCTCCGTCGAGGAGCTGGAGGCTGCGGTCACACCTCGGACGAAGGCCCTGTTGTTCGTCTCGCCGTCGAACCCCACCGGGGCGGTCTACCCGCGGCAGGAGATCGAGGCCATCGGGCGGTGGGCGGTCGAGCGCGGCCTGTGGGTGCTGACCGACGAGATCTACGAACACCTTGTCTACGGCGGCGCCGAGCACCATTCGATGCCGGTGCTGGTGCCCGAACTGGCCGACCGGTGCATTGTGGTCAACGGCGTGGCCAAGACCTACGCCATGACCGGATGGCGGGTCGGGTGGCTCATCGGCCCCGCCGACGCCGTCACCGCGGCCACCAACATCCAGAGCCACGAGACGTCCAACGTCGCCAACGTGTCCCAGCGCGCCGCGTTGGCCGCGCTCTCGGGCGGGTTGGACGACGTAGCCATGATGCGCGCTGCCTTCGACCGGCGCCGCCTGACCATCACCCGTATGCTGAACGAGATCGACGGCGTGGTGTGCGTCGAGCCGGAGGGCGCCTTCTACGCCTTCCCATCGGTCAAGGGACTGCTGGGCAAGTCGTTGCGGGGGCAGCGGCCGACGAGCAGCGCGGAGCTGGCCGAGCTGTGCATCAACGAGGCCAAGGTGGCGGTCGTCCCGGGCGAGGCCTTCGGGGCACCGGGGTTCTTCCGCCTGTCCTACGCCCTGGGTGACGACGACCTGGTGGAGGGCGTCTCCCGTCTGGCCAGCTTCTTCGCTGAAGCAAAAGACTGAAACAAGGCTGAAAAGTCTGAAACTGTAAGAGCACGACATCTTTGGGGGGTAAGCGAGGAGAGCACTGCGGTGGCACGAGTACTGGTAACCGAAAAGATTGCCGACAGCGGCCTGGACCTGTTGAGGAGTGCCGGCCATGAGGTCGACGTCCAGGAGGGATTGAGCCCGGAGGAGCTGTTGGGCGCCATCGTCGGTGCGCATGCCCTCATCATCCGCTCCTCCACCCAGGTGACCGCCGAGGTCCTGGCCGCCGGCACCGCCCTCCAGGTCGTGGGCCGGGCCGGGGTCGGGCTCGACAACGTCGACGTCAAGGCGGCGACGGTTCGCGGCGTCATGGTGGTCAACGCCCCGACCTCCAACATCCTGTCGGTGGCCGAGCAGGCCATGGCGCTCCTGTTGGCGCAGGCCCGCAACATCCCCCAGGCCCACGCCTCGTTGGTGGCCGGTCGGTGGGAGCGGTCGAAGTGGGAGGGCGTGGAGCTGCACGGCAAGGTCCTCGGCGTGGTCGGTTTGGGCCGGGCCGGTTCCCTGGTGGCCCAGCGGGCCCACGCGTTCGGCATGGAGCTGATCGGCTTCGACCCCTTCGTCTCCCCCGAGCGGGCCAGGGCCATGGGGGTGCGGCTGGTGACCATCGAAGAACTGGTCGGAGAAGCCGACTTCGTCTCCATCCACACCCCGAAGACGCCCGAGACCATCGGCCTGTTCGGCCGCGACCTCCTGGCCAAGGCCAAGCCCGGCATCCGCATTATCAACACCGCCCGCGGGGGCATCGTGGACGAGGAGGCACTGGCCGAAGCCATCCGTGACGGCATCGTGGCCGGGGCGGGTCTCGACGTGTTCGCCAAGGAGCCGTGCACGGACTCCCCCCTGTTCGCCCTCCCCGGAGTGGTCGTGTCCCCGCACCTCGGCGCCTCGACCGAGGAGGCCCAGGACAAGGCCGGGGTGACCATCGCCGAACAGGTGCTGCTCTCCCTGGGCGGCGACTTTGTCCCCTACGCCGTCAACGTGGCCGCCACCGACGTCTCCGACGAGGTGCGCCCCTTCATGCCGCTTGCCGAGCAGCTCGGCCGCTTATTAGGCTGCCTGCACCACGGGCTGCCCGACGGGCTGGAGATCGAGTGCCAGGGCGAGCTGGCCGCGGTGAGCACCGGGATCTTGACCCTGTCCGCCCTCAAGGGCGTGTTCGGCGGCTCGACCGACGAGCCCGTCTCCTATGTCAACGCGCCGCAGCTGGCCGAGGAGCGGGGTCTCGAGGTGCGGGAGACCTCGACCGCCACCTCACGCGACTACAAGTCGCTGATCACCCTGCGCTCGAAGTCGCACTCGGTCGCCGGCACCCTGTTCTCGGCGGGCCGCACCAGCGCACCGCGCATCGTCATGGTCGACGACCACGTGGTCGAGGTGGCGCCGTCGGCGCACATGTTGGTCGTGCGCAACGACGACCGGCCGGGCATGATCGGCATCGTGGGGACCGCCTTGGGGGCGGCCGACATCTCGATTTCGTCCATGGCGGTCGGGCCCAGCCCGGTGGCGGCCACGGCGATGATGGTGATCTCGACCACCGACTCGGCGCCCGACGGCGTGGTCGATCAGCTCCGGGGAGACGAGGGGATCCTCGACATCCACCGGGTCAGTCTTTAGGGCGACGGGGCACTT
>Ga0302325_10026518_pt1 | contig 12028 bp, 7 predicted proteins | sample Palsa_T0_2_FD_201948 | JGI IMG/M metagenome (GOLD analysis project Ga0302325, IMG submission 201948) | Peat permafrost microbial communities from Stordalen Mire near Abisko, Sweden - Palsa_T0_2 | ecosystem: Environmental > Terrestrial > Soil > Palsa > Peat permafrost | place: Sweden: Abisko...
TCCCGTAGATTGGGCGCGGCGTTTCGATATGTTTTACGAGCTCAAAAAAGTCCATGACGCTGCTGCCAATGCCGTGCGTGATAAAGACTGGAGACGCGGCATTCCCAGTTTTTGGTCCTGCTTTTGCGCCTGCTTTTAACAACAAAAGCGGCGCAATCCGCACTGGGGAACTCTGCTCCACCACCGTAGCCAGAGCTGTGATCGTCGGAGCCTGGTAGATCATCAAAGGTGAGAGTTCGCGGCCAAAGACCTTCGCGATTTCCGAAAATAGTTCAGCGGCTAAGGAAGGGTCCCCGCCCAAATCAAAAAAATTATCTTCACTGCCTATTTGGGGGCGCCGGAATATGCCCTGCCAAATCCCGGTGATCGTTTCAATTGTCGGGAGGGTAGTTAAATGCGCCACGCCGTGCCTCATCGAGCGTACTTGGAGGACTAACCGGGTTTGATGCTCGCAATACGTGCGACATGCGAAATAGATCGCGCACTACGTATGCGATGAGCACAAGATCAAAGCCGATGTCTCGCAATCCTCGAATAGTCGCCTCTAAAATGGTGTCGCGTCAATAGGATTCCCGCCGCGATGCGTCAAGTTTGAACCCACAGCGGAAACGCCTGGTCGAGCGAGGCGCTAGATATCACGCGCGCTCATCGCCGCGCTTCTTGGCTGCACGTTTTCGAGCAGACATTCTGCAACGAGTCATACCCTCTGATCGCAAACGCCGGAACTCGCATCGAAAAAAAATATTGAAACGATAGAAGACGTTCCGATACACTCCCAACGGCCGTCGAGTTCTGAACAAAAATCCGGCCAAACTTGGTTGAATAAATCCTCTTCCGCTGCTGCGCACGATCTTCCCACCGAAGTAAAAACGTATGATTGGGGGCCTATTCTTTTCTACATTGCAGTTCTGTCGATTGCCCTTCTGACGCTTTTTCCCTATCAGATCCTCCCGCAACAAACCGCATCGAGCCGGCAGGGGCCATTTTGGATGTGGCTCTTTGAAAAGCTGCCCGACGGAAAAGATTTCGTCGCAAACATTTTGCTTTTCGTGCCGTTCGGCTTCGCAATCGCGTGGATATCGGAACGGCGATTCCGATGGTTCGCCGGGCTTTTGATCGCGTGTCTCGGAAGTTTTGTTTTCTCTTTTGGCATTGAGTTCACGCAGGCCTATATGCCGACGCGAACCAGTTCTTGGTATGACATTGCGGCAAACACAATGGGTGGCCCAATCGGATGGCTCGCGTTTCGAGTCCTGGGCACGCGTGTCGAGAAAATGCTGTCGGCGCTTCTGATTGGTTTCTACAAGTATCTTCATCCGCGTGTTCTAGCCCTATTTTTCATCGCCTATTGGGCCGCCGGCAGTTTCATCTCCGTTCCTTTGAGCCGAATGACGATTCTCAGAAATTGGGATGACTCTGTTCCGCTCTTTGTGGGAAACGTTCCGGGTCAATCCTATGGATGGCGCGGCAGCGTCTCCGAAATCGCCTTTGCGGATCGGTACCTCGATGGCCGGGATGTAGAGCGAGTGTTCCGGTCAGGCCTCGCCGCGGTTCCACCGGAAATTCTAATAGCTTCGTACAGACCCGGCGCGGCTCCTGTGACGCTCGACGCCACGGGCAAATCACCGTCGCTATCCTGGATGCCGAGCGTCCCGCCGACAACCGCGGGCGTCGCAAGCTTTGAGCCGCAAGGTCCCTGGCTCAAGTCCCAATCACCCGCTTCCAGCCTGGCGAGCGCCATACGCGCGGCGAATCAGTTCACGCTGTACGTGGTCTGCGAAACTCCCCAAGACGTTCAAATTGGCTGGCATCCCATCGTCGCGCTCGGCAATGCTCTTAAGGGCAGCGACGTGGTGCTGGGCCAGTATTATTCTTCTCTCTCCCTGCGTATGAGGACGCCGCTGACCCCCTCGGCAGACCGGCGGCCTGAGTATTCTGCCGGAGAATTCTTCTATCAACCTGGAATCCACCGGCTTCTTTTCACGTATGACGGAGCCAAGTTATATTTCTATGCCGACGGGAAGCGAGAGGGCCCGGTGATGGAACTAGGACCGGGTGCGGCCGCTTTTCGCATACTGCGCCCGCCCCGGCAATACGAACTTCCTGGCTACAAGATGATTTACTATGCGCTTTTATTCGTTCCGCTCGGGTGCGCTCTTGCATTAATCACCATGATTTCCGAGCGGGTGGGAAGATTCGCGGCCGGGTGCGGATTATTTCTTCCTGGACTGATTTTTGAGCCCATCCTTTTCGCGACGGGCCTAAGACCGCTTTACCCCGAAAACATCTTGCTGGGAGTTGGACTGACGGTTGTAAGCTTCGTGTTCGTTCGCCGCTATCTGCCACGATAATCTCGCTCGACATTTCCATCCTGCTGCCGGCCTGTTCGATTTAAACGATTGGAAAATCGGAATTTAGATGTGCGATACAGCCGGCCGAGGTTTCCCGTCGCGTGGCATAAACCGTGCTACTTTAATAAGCGGAAATAATTATTCTATTTGCATGCGCGGCTACCAACCGGATTCGCAGAGCCCCGGAAAAAAGCAGCGCGAGAATCGGTTTCTATGCACGCTACAGATGCCCTGGCCGTGCCGTTCAACGCCACGGCGCCCGCGATCGGTTCAGGCCGTGCCGAATAACGAGTTGTAAGCGGAAACTTCATGCGAGTATCCCTCATTCTTCGGAGTGTCGCCGCCACCTGGTTAGCCGTGATCGTGTCTGCGGGCACGGCTTTCTTCATCACCCCATTCATCCTGCACCGGCTGGGTGATGAGGCGTACGGGCTCTGGGTCCTCATCGTGGCGCTATCCGACTACTACCTTTTCTTGCAGATTGGAGTGCGCTCCGCGATTGTGCGCTTCGTGTCTCGTAATCTCGCGCTGCACAAGCCGGAGGAAGTCAACCGAGTCATCGCGACCAGCTTTTACTTCTTCATGTGCGCCTTCATTGTTGTTCTTGGCCTCGCTTTTGGGCTTTACCGGCACGTGGGGCACTTTTTTTCGGTGAAAGAAGTTAACGACCACGCGTTTGCAAGCTTGTTCCTTCTGGTTGGGATTGCGCAGGCGTTGGATTTTCCGATCAGCGTATTTGAAGGATCTCTCGAAGCAGCGGGCCGTTTCGATCAACTTTACGGCTTGCGAATCATCGGGATGCTGCTTCGCGTGGGAATTATCGTTTGGGTCCTCGAAGCCGGCGGCGGACTTTTCGGCGTTGGCGCGGCCACGGTGCTCAGCACTCTGACGCTTCGGTTCGTAGCCGTGCCATTGGCCTTTCGCGAAGTCGAGGGATTCAGCCTGCATCCTAGAGGTATCAACAAGCAGACCTTTCGAGAGATGCTTGTTTACGGCGTTACAAGTTTCTCGGTCGGAATGAGCGAGCGCCTGAAGAACTCATTCTATCCGCTGATCATAGTCAAATTTCTTTCCGCTTCGGCGCTGACTCTTTTTTCTTTGCCTGTAAAACTATTGACGATTCCTCTGAACGGCATCGGCTCGATGACGGAATTTGTAAGCCCGCTCTCGAGCCAGCTTGAAGCGCAACAGGATAAAGCCGGGCTTCGCCGGCTGCTGATTTTGTGCGGTGAGACGGCATTCGTACTTTTTGCGCCTTTGGCCGTGATCATGCTGGTGCTGGGCAAGCAGATGCTTGGGCTGTGGGTCGGCCGGGAATACATGGCGGCCTATCCTTTGTTGGTCCTGTTAACGTTCGGACTCGGCGTCAACGCTGCACAGTATTCGGTGCAAGCAATGCTCTTTGGGATTGGTAAACATAAGGGCTTGATCTGGATGCGTTTGATTGAAGGGTTCGGAACGGCAGCGCTCGGCATTCTTCTGATTAAGTTTTGGGGACTTTGGGGATACGCATTCGCAACGATGCTTGTCGCCGTTGTGATCAATCTGTTTTTTATTCCGAAATATGTGTGCGGAGTTCTTGGAATTCCTCTCGGGCGCTATCTTTCAAAGGGATTTCTGAAGCCGTGTCTAATATCACTGCCGATGGCTGCCGCGATGTTGGCATTTGCACACATATTTCCGGCAAACTCTTGGAAGGCAGTGATCGCTGCGACAATGGTCGGAACCATTGTGTTCTTGCTGACCATCGTCGCCACGATGGCATATTCGCAGCAAAAACGTTCGAGCTGGTGGTCTTTGGGAGTCGTCGAGGTCATGCGGAGAAGATTCCTGAATCGCGACGAAAATCTGGAATTATCGGCCGGCGCCGCCATTTTGCGTGAATATGAGAAAATTGAGGAGCAGTCCGTTGCAGAGTAGTTGCATAATTTTCTAGCCGATGTTTGGCCTGGGGTAGGAACCTAAACAGGTGTGCGGCATTGCGGGCATGGTTTACGCGGACAAGGAACGCCAGGTTCCTGCAGTTGAAGTCCGCCAGATGTGCGACCAGATCATCCATCGCGGTCCGGATGACGAAGGTGTGTACGCGAAAGGGCACGTCGGGCTGGGGATGCGGCGGCTGAGCATCATCGACCTTTCCACCGGCCACCAGCCAATTCACAACGAAAACCAGACAGTATGGATTGTCTTCAACGGTGAGATTTACAACTTCCCCGAACTGCGTCCGGACCTCGAAGCGCGCGGTCACCAGTTTTATACGAATACGGATACCGAAGTCATCGTTCACCTCTACGAAGAATATGGCGCTGACTGCGTGAAGAAGCTGCGCGGGATGTTTGCCTTCGCTATCTGGGACGAAGAGAAGCAGAAACTGCTGCTGGCGCGAGACCGCTTTGGCAAGAAGCCGCTTCACTATTCCTGCGAGCGCGAGCGATTGTTTTTCGGCTCTGAAATTAAATCGATCTTGGCCGTCGCGCCGGAATTGAATCCGGTCGATCAGCAGGGATTGTTGTCTTATTTTTGCTATGGGTACATACCCGACCCGCTAACTGCGTTCGAGAAGATCCGAAAACTTCCGCCGGGCCACGTCCTCGAATATTCGCGCGGCGAAATTCAAGTCCGAGCTTTCTGGGATCTTCCTGCCTTTGGCACTCACGCGCCAAAGAATGAAGAGGAGTGCCTGGAACAGTTGGGGCACCATCTGGCTGAGGCCGTGCGAATTCGGCTGATCAGCGACGTGCCGCTCGGAGCCCTCTTGAGCGGAGGCGTGGATTCTTCAACGGTAGTCGCACTGATGGCGAGATTCTCATCTTCTCCGGTGAAAACATTTACGATTGGATTCCCGCACAAAGAGTTCGACGAGACGCAATACGCGCGCGAAGTGGCCCAGAAATTCGGGACCGAGCACCACGAGTTGGTCGTCGAGCCGAATTTTCTGGAGACGCTAGACCAGTTGACCCACCACATGGAAGAACCTTTCGCCGATTCCTCGATGGTGCCGACTTATCATGTCTCGCGGCTTGCGCGCCAGCACGTGACCGTTGCTCTCGCCGGCGATGGCGGAGACGAGCTTTTCGCCGGCTACGACCGCTACACAATCAATCTCAATCGCCGGCGCCGCAATCCGATGCCTCGCTGGGCGGGCGATATTTATCGAAACCGGGTGTTCCCGGCTCTTCCTTCCGGCACGCGCGGTAGAAGATTCATGTATACGATGTCGCTTCCCGAAGAGGACCGGTATTTGGATGAGATCTCTTTCCTTTCGCCGGACGGGCGCGAAAAATCTCTCTTTTCGAAGGAGTATGCGGCGGTCGCAGCGAAATTTCCGTCGCCGTATCAACTCTTCAGAGATTATCTGGAAAATGCGCCCGCAGAAGACGCACTTAGCCGACTGCAGTATCTCGATGCCAAAGCTTATTTGCCCGCGGATGTTCTGACAAAAGTGGATCGCATGAGCATGCTGACGTCACTCGAAGTGCGCGCTCCCATTCTCGACCATGTGTTCGCCGAATGGGTTACGCAGCTCCCACCCGATTGGAAACTCCGAAACGGGCAAAAGAAATACATCCTGAAAAAACTTGCCGAACGCGTCGGAGTTCCTAGAAATGTAATTTACAGGCCGAAAAAGGGATTCGGAGTTCCCTTGGTGCACTGGCTCCGGAATGAATTGAAAGAAAGCCTCCTGAGCATGCTCCTCGAACCGAAAACCATGCAGCGTGGATATTTCGACCCCCCTGCCGTCAGAATATTGGTGGATGAACATCTGCGAGGGCGGCGCGATCGTTCGCGTGATCTTTGGAATCTCCTCGCTTTCGAGCTTTGGAATAGGAATTTTCTCGATCAGCAACATTCTCAAAACCACATGGCGCCGCCGGCCCCTTGTGCTGTCTTATCAACTTCGTCGGCGCCTGGAAAGGGAACTGAAGTTTTGGGCGTTCCGCGCGCAAGTTCGATACAGTGAGGGCGGCGGGCACGTTTGTGCCTGGGGACTAAACAGAAATGCCGAACGGGATACTGAAAGCAGCCAAAATATTGACGCTCATGGGAGCGCGGGGCGTTGGAGCCTACTCCGCGCTCAAACGGAGCAAATGGAGGACGGAAAGGCTTCTGATCCTCGGTTACCACGGCATTTCTCTTCAGGACGAAGCGGAATGGCGTCCGGGCCTTTTCATGACGCCGGACATTTTCGAGCAGCGCATGGAGACTCTCTCCAGGCTGGGTTGTACCGTTCTGCCGTTGGACGAAGCGATTACTCGTTTGCAGGAACGGAGTCTTCCGCCGTTGTCAGTCGTGATCACGTTCGACGATGGATTCCATAATTTCTTTACAGCTGCTTATCCGGTCCTGAAGCGCTACGGATATCCCGCCACCGTCTACCAGACGACTTTTTATTCCGAGTGGAACGAGCCCATCTTCAATCTCATCTGTCCGTATCTGTTGTGGAAGGCTTCTGGAAAAGTCATCGAATACCAGGACCTAACCGGCAAGCCTGGTTCCTTCGACTTGCGGACAGAGGAAGGCAGGAAGTCCGCGAGTGCGGAAATTCTGGGCTTTGCGAGGTCCAACGGATTCTCGCGCGAACAAAAGCAAGACCTGCTGAGAAGGGTCGCTGACGCCCTTGGCCTGAACTATCAGGAGATTTCCGACCAGCGAGTATTCACGCTGATGAGCGGCGACGAACTGAGTCAGATGGTCCAGGGTGGTATCGACATTGAGTTGCACACGCACCGTCATCGAGTACCCAAAGAAAAGCATCTTTTCATGAAGGAGCTGGCGGACAACCAGAATTTCTTAGCTCAGATCGGCGCCCCCAGGGCAAAACACTTTACGTATCCTTGCGGCGTATATCGCGAGGAACTCTTTCCCTGGTTGGCGGAGTTCGGTGTTCGCTCGGCCACAACCTGCGATTCAGGTTTGGTTGATTCACGATTGAATCTCATGCAGCTTCCGCGTTTCGTCGATACACCCGGCGTTTCTCAGCTCGAATTTGAAGCTTGGGTATGCGGACTGAGGCAGTTCTTGCCGGGCCGCCCTGCGGCTCAACTGGGCAAAGACGGCGTCTTACTCTGAGTCTTTTCATTTCCAGCGTCATTTCGGGTAACGACGGGGCGCAATTCCACCTCTACCGCGAAACCTCTATTGCCATAACGCCTGGCCCCTGCGCTTACGTTCGATCGCCTTGCAGCAGCGACTCATAATATTTTTCATGCTCGCGGACGCAGGCTTCCATGCTGAAATGTTCTGCGCAGCGTGCGCGGCCGCACTCTCCCATTGTTTTCCGCAGGTCATCGTCTTCGAGCAGAGAAATCACCCGCTGCGCAAAGATATTTTCATCTCCAACGGGCGTTAGAAAACCCGTCACACCGTCGACCACCGCTTCTCGATTTCCGCCAACATCGGTTGCCACTACGGCAAGGCCCGCAGCCATGTATTCGAGAATCGCGTTTGAGAAACCTTCATTCAATGACGTGAGGCATCCTATGTATAACAGCGGTAAATATCCAGGAACGGGACCCTCTCCATCAGTGAAAAACACCTTTTCTCTGATTCCCAATTGCTCGGTCAATGTCTCCAGCGATTGGCGCAACGGACCTTGTCCGACCAATAAAAATAAAGCGTCGGGATGCCGCGAAGCAATTCGGCTTGCGGCCCGAAGAAACATAGGCAAATCCTTCACAGACCGGTAATTCGCAACAATCCCAATGATTCTCGACGGGCGGGGAATGCCCAGCCGGTCGAGCAGGGAAGGATCACCGCTTCCAGAAAACCGGGCTAACTGTACACCGTTATAGAGCACATCGATTCGCGAACCTTGCAAGTCTTCGATCTCGATCGCGGCTCGCTTAGCAGCTTCCGAATTGGCGACCACACGCGAAGTCATGCGATTCAATATGCGAAAAACATTTAGATAGAAAGGTGTATACCAATAGCCCAGATTGCGCCGGCTGGTCAGGATAACTTTGCAAGAGCTCCCGCGCGCAGCGAGAACACCAAGTATGGTCGCACGTACCATAAACGTATGCACAATATCGATTTGCATTCGGTTGATGTGGCTACGCAGCCGCAACACTTGACGGAAACCATTGAACGAAAAAACGCGCGTCAGCGGAAATACCATCGGTGTCGCGAGCGCCGCTAGTCGTCTAGGGGGTAACGCATCCTCGACACAAGCCGTAAATAGCTCGAAACGCCGTGAGTCCATACCGCGGATCAATTCGATGAGCTGATTTTCCGTGCCCGCCTGGGAGTTGAAGGAATCGAGTGCAAACATCAATCGCAACCTGCGCGTCACGATTTTGCTCCACCTAGCTTGCTGGCGTAAACCCCGCGAGAAGGTCGCGCAGCCGTGTCCGCAGAAACAGAAGTCCCAGCCGAGAAGCTAGCCAACGCCTTTAGCCAAGCCATTTCTAGCACAGGTACAATTCCATCCCAATCGTACCTCTCTGTGACCAATCGTCGACCGTTTTCGCCCAGGCGATGACGCATTGCCAAGTTAGAGAGTAAGACGGCGGTCCGCTGAGCGAATTGCATGGGCGTGTCCGCCACCTCAAAATGCTCGTTCGGAGTGAGTTCCAGTCCTTCCGCACCAATTGAAGTGGAAACAACCGCCTTTCCCGCTGCCAGCGCTTCCAATATCTTGAGTCGACTCCCGCCCGCGATGCGCAGCGGTACGACTACGACTTCCGCTCGCGCGAGATACGGACGAACGTCCTGCACTTCTCCGACAAGCTCGGTACTCTGATTTCCGGCGATGAGCTTCCTTAGGGCTCTTGAGGGCCTTCGGCCCACGATGCGAAGAATTGCTTTGGGATGGAGAGAAAGGATGCGCGGTAAAATCTCGCGCAAGAAAAAGGCGAGTGCATCCCGGTTCGGGAACCAATCGAGCGACGCCAAAAATAGCAATTCATTCGGCTCTGTTGCCGGAGCCAAACACTGGTATGCGTCCAGGTCAGCGCCATTCGAAACAAGACTTATCTCGGATACGCCCCAGTTTCGCATTTGTTGAGCGTCTTGAGCGGTTACGGCAGTTGCGGCTTCAGCCTGTAGGAGCACGCGACGTTCAAACCGGGACATCTTGATCGCTTGGCTCCGAAAGAAGATCCGTCGAATCCATGATTGGCTCTGATGCGCGCGCCGAAACCAAATCTGCGATTCGATATTGTGCGTTCCTATAACGCGCGCCACGCCTTCGATGGAACTGAGATGACGAGCGCAATGGGTCCCTTCGAAATGGACTACGTCGAACTGTTCGCTGCGAAGTAACTCCGTGAGTTTTCGTCGGAATCGACGAGTATAATATTTGTCAGCCGAATAAGGATATGGTGAAAACAGATTACCGATCAAACCCCAAAATAGCGACCAGCGCCGCCGGTCGTTACTCGGACGCACGAGATGGACTCGAATTCCCGTTTGCGCCAACTCGGCAACTCCGGGATCCCCGATGAGTCCAAAGCACAGATAGGAAATCGAATGGCGCTTCGCCAATCGCCGCAATAGATTCCATGTTCGCATTCTCTTCCCCGAATTAACAGGGCAGCAAATCTCCTCCGCTAGGACCAGAATCCTCAGACGCTTGACCGGCACGACAGTCAGAAGCGTCGCCGGGGACGCTTCACGGGGCGATTCGTCGTTCTGGCCGTTTCCGCTCATACATGTTTGGTCAAGAGAAATGCCCTATCGAGAGAAGCTTTGTAAGTGCGAAAAGCAATTGCAGTTTGACACACCATCGGTTTGGCTCAGAACGCATGGTGCAGGACCATCCCCTAAGGTATGTTTACGGGACTACTTTAGACCCGCAATCCTCCACGAATTTCCGTCTCGGCGGCGGACGCAGTTTGGATAAGGCAATTTTCAATATATCACGGCAAGAATGGATGCCATTGTTCGTAATCGTGGGTGGGCCGCGTGATTGGTAACCCGCGGGTTTCTCATATTGAGATTGCTTGCGGTTGCATTGCACGTCGAATCCCCCCGCGAATCCGCTGCATCTTAACGAGTAGCTACCAAAGCACAGCCGATCGTCATTTTTCGGTATGCGGATTGCTTCGTGCTAACCTGTTTTTTTTAGCTCGATCGTCAATCGGGGGTGAATTGGTCACTGCGTCTAGCCGGGCCAGGGGGTTGCCGGCCGGATTCGTCAAACAACTGCTTCATTACTCCGGCTGGTCAACCGGGTATGTGAAAATGCGCAAGGTCAGTTTCATTGTTACATACCATTGTATTCGGCCTGAAGAATGCGGACTCTTCAAGGAAACCGCTCAATTTCTTGCAGAGAATTTCCACATTGTCCCGCTGGGCCAACTTGTTGAAACAGTTGAGAGTGCGGCCTCAATCTCGAAACAAGGTTTTGTCGCCCTCACGTTTGACGATGGCTTAAGAAATCATGCCGAGGTCGCATACCCGGTTCTTAGAGAACTGGGTATTCCGGCGACATTTTATCTGTGTCCTGATCTCATTGACCGCGGAGCTTCCGTGTGGACGTGGGAGATCCATTCGCGACTCGAGCGGCTCGGCGAGCGCGATCAGCAGCAGTTCTTCAAATCAGCGGGAGTTTCCGGTGATCTTCAAAGGATCATTGACCGGATGAAAATAATTCCAGTTGATGAGAGGGAGGAGATTGCAAAACGTATCCGGGATTTGACTCCCGATTTTCAATTCACACAGTACGAGCACGATTGTTACGATTTGATGAGCTGGAGCGATGTAGAGAAGCTCGACGCGGAATTCATTACGATTGGTTCACATACCGCGACGCATATTGATCTGCCACAGGCCGGGCCGGACCGGCTCGAGCGGGAACTTTTGCGCAGTAAGGAAATTCTCGAATCGCGTCTGAATAGAAAAGTACAACATTTCGCTTATCCAAATGGGAGTTTTAACGAAGCAGTAATACCAGCGGTGAGACAGTTTTACCGATCCGCCGTTACAACAAGACCAGGGATCGTGAGGCAGGGAGATAACCCGTTGCTCTTGAACCGAATTCACGCCGATTTCCGCCTTCCGGCATTTTCGTGGGACCTTGTAAGGGCGGCGCGCCAGGAGCAACAACCTTGAAAGCCCTGGTTCTCGACGCCGACAATCGGGCGGCTCTTGAAGCGATTCAGTCACTCGCTCGCCACCACGTCTCGGTTGACGTAGCTGAGGAGACCCACTGTCTGGCGTTCAACTCCAGGCGCGTCCACGAGCATTTTCGTCAGGCTGACGCAGCGCATCCAGAGACTTTCCTCCAGTGGTTGAGGGATCTCGATCGACGCGCGGGATATTCTCTTATCATTCCATCATCCGAGAGGGCGCTTCGGCCGTTCCTGTTACTCCCGGAATGGGATCCGATGAGACAGAAGGCAGTCCTGTCGTCGGATTTGGCCCTCCGCACCGCGCTCGATAAGTCTCTGACCCTGGAGATTGCTGCCGGGTTGCATATTCCCGTTCCCCAGAGCGTTTTGATTGGCTCGGAGGATTTTATTCCTGCGTGCAATACTTTTCCTGTCGTCCTTAAGCCGGTTTCGAGTCAGATTCTTGCCGAGAATCACGTCAAACAAGTTCGGCCCGTCATTGTCCACAACGATGCCGAGAGACGCGGACAGCTTCGCAGTATGCTGCAAGACTCCGCAGTTCTTCAGCAAGAACTCGTTCCCGGCCATGGCGTCGGTGTGGAAGTGCTCTATGACAAGGGCCAG
>Ga0302325_10026519_pt1 | contig 12028 bp, 7 predicted proteins | sample Palsa_T0_2_FD_201948 | JGI IMG/M metagenome (GOLD analysis project Ga0302325, IMG submission 201948) | Peat permafrost microbial communities from Stordalen Mire near Abisko, Sweden - Palsa_T0_2 | ecosystem: Environmental > Terrestrial > Soil > Palsa > Peat permafrost | place: Sweden: Abisko...
AGATAGCGCATCGTACTTCCTATTTACCGCTCGTCACAGCGTCGCCAGGAACTGCTCGTAGGCGGCGCGGTCCATCAGGGCGTCGAGCTCGGCCGGGTTGGAGAGCTTCAGCTTGACGAACCAGCCATCCCTCTCGGGCATGGCGTTCACCGTTTCCGGCGCGCCCGGCAGGCCCTCGTTGACCGCCACCACCTCGCCCGAGACCGGCGCATAGACGTCCGAGGCCGCCTTGACGCTTTCGACCACGGCCAGCGGATCTTCAGCCTTCACCGCCTTGCCGACCTGCGGCAGCTCGATGAACACCACGTCGCCCAGCTGCTCGGCGGCGTAGGCGGTGATGCCGATGGTGGCGACGTCGCCCTCGGTGTCGATCCACTCGTGATCCTTGGAAAAGCGCATTCAGCTGTCCTCTTTGGCGGGCCTGCGGCGATAGCGGTGGGGAACGAAGGGCATGGCGACGACCACTGCGTCCTGGCGCCTGCCGCGCACGATGACGCCGAGCGCCGCGCCAGGCTCGGCCAGGGCCGGCGGGACGTAGCCCATGGCGATCGGCGCCCCGAGGCTGGGCGAGAAGCCGCCGCTGGTGACCCGGCCGACCACGGCGCCCGCGGCGTCGGTGATCTCCGCCCCCTCGCGGGCCGGCGCGCCTTCGACCCTCAGGCCCACACGGCGGCGATTCAGGCGTCCGGCCAGCTCTCCTAGGGTCCGCGCGGCGCCGAAGAAATCCTCCGCCTTAAGCCGCCTTTTTGAGACGGCGAACCCGAGGTCGGCCTCGATCGGCGAGATGGTCTCGTCGAGGTCGTGGCCGTAGAGCGGCAGGCCGGCCTCCAGGCGCAGGGAGTCACGGGCGCCGAGGCCGATCGGCCGGGCGCGCTCGTCCTGGCTGAGCAGGGCCCAGAGTTTGCGGGCGCCATCGGCCCGGACCAGGATCTCGAAGCCGTCCTCGCCGGTGTAGCCGGAGCGGGAGATGACGATCCGCTCGCCGTCGAACTGGGCCGGCGTCAGCGTCATGAAGCTCAAGTCGGCGGCTTCGGGCAGGATTGGCGCCAGCACCGCCTCGGCCTGCGGCCCCTGCACCGCGATCAGGCCGCGGTCGTCGGCGCGGATCAGCTCGGCGGTCTCGCCGGCTGCGGCGGCGATGCGGGCGAAATCGGCCTCCTTGGTCCCGGCGTTGACGACGACCTGCAGCATGCCCTGCCGGTCATCCAGCACCGGGCGGCCGACCATCAGGTCGTCGCAGATGCCGCCCTTCTCGTTCAGCAGCAGCGTGTAGCGCAGCTGGCCGCGCTTGAGGCCCGCAAGGTCGCCGCAGACCAGCGGCTCCAGCAGCGAGCAGACCGCGGCATGGTCGGCCTTGGGCTCGCCGGTGGGCGCCTTCAGCCGCAGGAACGACGGCCCCATGTGCGAGACGTCGAAGAGGCCGCAGTGGCCGCGCGTCCACAGGTGCTCCTTCAGCACCCCGTCCGCATACTGCACCGGCATGTCGTAGCCGGCGAAGGCGGTCATGCGGGCGCCGGCGGCCCGGTGGGCGTCGGTGAGCGGCGTGGTCTTGAGCGCCTGATCGGACACGCGGGAAAGGAACCTCGGCTGACGACGCGCGGCGGCCATGATCGGCCGCCGTCTGGTCGCCCCCGCTGTCCCTGTGCCTGAGAGATTTCGGCAGGCCGCCCGATCGCTCGGGGCTACCTGCCTTGCTCCTTCGGCGCGCCGTCCGGCCCTCGAGGGCCAGCGGCTCTTTCCAGCGTTCAGTGGCCCGGCGCGGTCCTTTTGCCTGAGCGTTTCCGGGGCGGTTGCGCCTTCGGCGCCGAGTTCGGGACTCGGCCTCTCCCGCGTGGGTCGGGGCGGAACCTGGGGAAGGCCGCCGGCCGAGTCAAGCCGCCGCGCGCCGCCCGTCCACAATCGCCGCGGGGGCGCCCGAATCCGCGGCCATCGCCGCGTCGACGCGCGGGTCCATGACCCGGCGCCACAGCGGCGGGACCAGCGCCAGCAGCAGCACGCCGGCGTAGCCTCCCGGCAGCATCGCGCCACCCTCCAGCACCTCCAGCTCCTGGTAGGGGCGGCTGGAGAAGCGGTGATGGTCGGCGTGGCGGCCCATGTTGAACAAGGCGCGGTTGTTCATCCGCCGCCGGGTGTTCCACGAGTGCCGCGGCCGCAACGGCTCCAGCCGTCCGTCCGGTCCACGCCGGCGCTGCAGCCCGTAGTGGGCGACGTAGTTGAAGCACTCCAGCAGCACGATCGCGATGGCCGCGTCGGCGACGAAGAAGGCCAGGGCGCGCAGGCTGAAGAGCCCCACGGCGAGGAGCAGCGCCGTTTCGATCGCGGCGTAGACGACCACCCGGTTGCCGGAGCCGAGCGCCGGGCGGCCGATCCGCCCCAGCCGGTGCGCCTCGAACGCCCAGGCCTCGCGGGCCTGGCCGGCCACGGATCGGACGATGAAGGCGTAGACGCTCTCGCCCCGCCGGGCGCTCGCCGGATCCTCGAAGGTGGCCGCGCGCCGATGGTGGCCCTGCACGTGGGAGATGGCGAAGCGCATGTCGAGCAACGCCGCCAGCATCGCTAGCCCCGCCACCCGCTCCCGCGGATGGCGGCTGTGGACCATGTCGTGGGCCGCGATGAAGCCGAACACGCCGGCCGAGGCGCCGCAGGAGAGCGTCAGGCCGATCGCCTCGAGGAGCGTCGTCGAAGCTTGCGCCACCGTCCAAGCCGCCCAGGCGAGCACGGCCAGCTGCAGCGGGATGTAGAGGTAGGGCAGCAGCCGGTAGGCCAGCGCCGGCGCGGTCTCGGCCGGCGCGGCCTCCTCGCCGAGCAGCCAGTCGAGGCCGGTGAGGGCCAGGGGCAGCACGCCGACGAGCAGGAAGCTCCACGCGCCGCCGAGCCAGAACCCGAGCGGGACCAGCGCCAGGAAGGCGAACGGCGTCCAGTACCTCGCAACAGTCACGCGACGCGGTCCAGCTCTGTCGGTCCCTCTCGCCGACGACGCGCCCGCAGCCGACTGGCGCGACGCTAGCATGGCCGTCTCCGGCCGCCCACGGCCGCCGTTTCACATTCGCTCGGGCGCCTCGATGCCGAGCAGGTCCAGCGCCAGCACCAGCTGGGTGAGGCTGGCTTTGGCGAGCGCCAGGCGCGAGGCGCGCACGGCGGGCGCCGCGGTCAGGATCGGGCAGGCGGCGTAGAAGCGCGAGAAGGCCCCGGCCAGGCGGTAGGCGTGCTCGGCGATGAGGTTCGGGGCCTTCTTGTCGTAGGCCTCGGCCAGCACATGGTCGAAGGCGTCGAGGGCCAGCACCAGGTCGCGCTCGGCCGGCTCGGCGACCTCGATCGGCCCCGGCCGCGCGCCGTCCTCCGCCGCCCGGCGCAACAGCGATTTCACCCGCACCGTCTGGTAGAGCAGGTAGGGCCCGGTCTTGCCCTCGAACGAGGAGAAACGGTCGAGGTCGAAGACGTAGGCGGCGCCGCGGAAGTTGGAGAGGTCGGCGAACTTCAGCGCCGCCACCGCCACCTTCAGCGCCGTGGCCTCGAACGCCTCCGGCGCCAGTTCGGCGCCCAGCCCGGCCTCGTGCAGCCGCTCGCGGGCCTTGGCGGTGATCATCTCGATCAGGTCGCGCAGCTTCAGCACGCCGCCGGCGCGGGTCTTGAACGGCTTGCCGTCCGGCCCGTTCATGGTGCCGAAGCCCAGGTGCTCGAGCGAGCCCTCGGCGGCGTAGCCGGCCAGGTAGGCGGCGCGGAACACCACCTCGAAGTGGTCCGCCTGGCGCTGGTCGACCACGTAGAGGGTCAGCTGCGGGTCCGGCCAGCGCTTGCGGTCGAGGATGGTGGCGAGGTCCGTGGTCCCGTACATGGCCGAGCCCTCGGACGAGACCACCAGCAGCGGCGGCAGCTCGCGCTTGTCGTCATTGCGCGCCACCCGCACGATCTCGGCGCCCTGGTCGGGGAACATGAGGCCCTTGCGGCGCAGCTCGGCCACCATCGGCTCGATCAGGTCGTTGACATCGCTCTCGCCCTTCCAGATGTCGAAATCGACCCCGAGGGCGTGGAAGTCGCGGATCAAGGCGGCGCGGGTGACGGCGGCGAAATGCTCCCAGAGCAGCCGGTAGCCGGGCCGGCCGGCCTGCAGCTCCGCCGTCGCCCGGCGGGCCCGGGCGCGGTAGGCCGGATCGTCCTTCGAGCGCTGGGACGCGGCCGGATAGAGCCGGTCGAGATCCTCCAGGGAAATCGCCTGGGTGACGTTGGCCAGCGCCGCCTCGCGGTTGGCCTGGCTTGGATCGGCCTCGAAGCGGGCGATCAGGGCGGCCAGCGGCGGGTCCTCGTCCAGCACGGCGGTGATCAGCAGCCCCATCTGGAAGCCCCAGTCGCCGAAATGGGCGTCGCCGGTCACCTCATCGCCCCGGAACCGGTACTGGCGCTTGATCGACTCGCCGATGATCGAGGCGCGCAGGTGGCCGACGTGCATCTCCTTGGCGACGTTGGGACCGCCGTAGTCGACCAGCACCCGCCGCGGAGTCTCCACCACGCCGGCGCCGGCGCGGGGGTCGGCGGCGATCTCGTTCGCCCGCGCCGACAGCGTGGAGGCGGCGAGGCGCAGGTTGATGAAGCCTGGACCCGCGAGGCTCACCTCGGCGAGCCGCGCGTCGCCCGCCAGCCTGGCCGCGACGTCCTCGGCGATCTCGCGCGGCTTGCGGCTTGCGGCCTTGGCCGCCGCCAGCGCGCCGTTGCATTGGAAATCCGCCAGATCCGGCCGGTCTGAAGGGGTGACGCGGCCAAACGACGCCGCAAGGCCCGCCTCGGCGAAGGCGGTCCCGACCGCTTCGCCCAGGGCGGTCCGCAGATCCCTCATCGGCCTCCGGCGCCGGCCTGGGCCGTGGTGACCCCGGCGTTGACGCGGAAGCGCTCGCCGTCACGATTGAACAGGGCCATCTCCGGGGTCACGTCGAAGCCCACCAGCACCTCGAAATTGGCCCCGCTGACCTTGATGTCGGCGCGCGGGATGGTGATGCCGGTGATGTCCTCGGTCTTCTCCACCCGGTCCTGGCCGGCGGGGAAATCCACCGGCAGGTCGAAGTATTCCTTGTCAATGACGCCGCGGTTGCGGTCGGTCACCGCCACCCAGTAGCGGTAGACCTTGTGCGCGCCCGCCGCCGAGGGGCCGCGGCCGAGCTCGATCAGCAGCCGCGCCTGCACCCGGATCGGCTCGTCGCTCTTGTACTCGCAGGCGGACGCCAGGTTCTGGATCTCGCCGGTGAAGCCGACCGCGGCTGTGGCGGGCTGGTTGTCCTTCAGTTCCACATAGCGGGCCGCGTCGTAGAGCACCTTCACATACGGGCACGGCCCGGCGTTGCGCAGCTGCGGCAGGCTGAGGTTGGACTGGCTGGTGCCCCACTCCTCGTTGCGCTGCCGGGTCTTGGCGTCCTCGTCTTCCTGCTGACCGCCGCCGCCGCCACCCCCGCCGCCGGGTCCGCCGCCGCCCCCGATCTGGGCGTGGCTGGGACCGGCGACGAGCCAGGCGAGCCCGACCGAGGCGATGAAGGCGAGGTTGGCGATGCGGCGCATGGGAGAACGCTTCTACTGCGGGGTGCGGCGGCCCGAATGTGGCGTCTGATATAGGCTTATCCGCGGCGCCGCAACGCGGGGCCTTCCGGTGAGGCGTGCGCGCTCTGGCGGCGCGCGGCCAGAGCGCCTAGGTTCAGGGCATGCGTCCCAAGCTCAAAGTCCTGCTCGCCAGCCCGCGCGGCTTCTGCGCCGGGGTCGACCGCGCCATCCAGATCGTCGAACGGGCGATCGAGAAGTATGGCGCGCCGGTCTATGTCCGTCACGAGATCGTGCACAACAAGCACGTGGTCGACCGCCTGCGCGCCGTCGGCGCGGTGTTCGTCGAGGAGCTGGAGGAGTGCCCGGACGACCGGCCGGTGGTGTTCTCGGCCCATGGGGTGCCCAAGGCGGTGCCGGCCGAGGCCGAGCGCCGCGAGATGATCTACCTCGACGCCACCTGCCCGCTGGTCTCCAAGGTGCATGTGGAGGCCGAGCGCCACTTCGCCTCCGGCCGCGAGATCGTGCTGATCGGCCACTCGGGCCACCCCGAGGTGGTGGGCACCATGGGCCAGCTGCCGCCCGGCGCGGTGAGCCTGATCCAGACCGTCGCCGAGGCCGAGGCCTTCACCCCGCGCGATCCCGGCAACCTCGCCTTCGTCACCCAGACCACGCTGTCGCTGGAGGACACCGCCGAGATGGTGGACGCGCTGCGCCGCCGGTTCCCCGAGATTGCCGCGCCGCACAAGGAAGACATCTGCTACGCCACCACCAACCGCCAGGACGCGGTCAAGGCCCTGGCCGAGCGTTGCGACCTGCTGCTGGTGGTGGGGGCGCGCAACTCCTCCAACTCGGTGCGGCTGGTGGAGGTTGGTCTCAAGGCCGGGGCGCGGGATGCGCGGCTGATCGACGAGGCCGCCAACATCGACTGGTCGTGGCTCGACGGCGTGGAGACCCTTGGCCTCACGGCCGGCGCCTCGGCGCCCGAGCTGCTGGTGCAGGGCGTGCTGGCCGCGGTCTCGGAGCGCTTCACCATCGAGATCGAGGAGATCGCCACGCGGCAGGAAACCGTCACCTTCAAACTCCCCCGCGCCATCGCGATGGCGTAACGCCGCGCAGCTGGCGGCGGACTTCGCCGCGCTGAGGGATGCGGACGAGGCCGCTAGCTAGAACGGCACCTCGGAGTTGTTGGGCGACGGGCTCTGCGCGGCGGCGGCCGCCGCGGGAGGCGGCGGCGGCGCGGGTCTGCGGGTGAGGGCCGGCAGCACCACAGCCGCGGCCCAGAGCAGCGCGGCCAGCGCCAACACGGCGGCGGCGATCACGGCCAGCCGGCGGCCGGTGGGCCTGCGTTGCCGCAGGGGCGCGAAGATCGGCGCGTCGGCCGCGCTCGCCCTGGGTTCGGCCGAGAGCACGCCGCCGATATAGCGGGCCAGCTGCTCGATCGCGCTGGGCCAGTCGGTGTGGAAGTCGATCCACTGGCGGGTGGCGAACTCGTAGGCGAAGGTCTCGCTGGGGGCGACGTTCTCCACCCGCAGCGGCGCCACGATCATCTTGTTCTGGCTGGCCAGGGCCAGCTCCTTGGCCACCTCGTCGGAGCCGTTGGCGGCGCTGGTGAACACCAGCAGCATGATCTTGGCGCCGCGGATGGCGCGCACGATCGCCACCTGGAAGTTCTCCCCCGGCGCGATGTCGCGGCTGGCGATCCAGCAGCTGAAGCCGCGCGCCTCCATCGCCTCGCAGAGCCGCGCCGCCACCCGGGCGTCCTGGGTCGCATGGCTGATGAAGAGGCTGGCGCTCATGGGACATCCGAAACCGGGGGAAGGCGCACATAAGGGCGGGCCCGGACGGGTGGCAAGCCGCGCCCGGCTTGCGGCCAGCCGGCGCCGTCGCTAGTAGTCGCGCCCTTGCTCGCGGACCTTAGGAGAGGTGGCAGAGCGGTTGAATGCACCGCACTCGAAATGCGGCATACTCGCAAGGGTATCGGGGGTTCGAATCCCCCCCTCTCCGCCAGGCTCTCAGCGGCTGGCGCCCAGCTCGCCAACGCCGGCCGACGAGCCCCCCTAGCGCCGATGCAGTCGGCGGCGATCGGCGTGCCGGTCGCATCACCGACTCTCGCCGCGCCCAAGCCAGGCGGGCCGTGCGGGCCTATCTGGGACCGCTCCTAGACTAACCAGGCGTCGTCGAGCGCGTCGAAGCCAGCGGTTGGCTGAGCGGGTCGGGGCGCGCCGGCTAGTGCATTTGTACGATGCTGGTCAGCGGTCATCGTGGGATCAGTCACGACCTTGGGCCCGACCGTGGGTGGCACATGCGAGGTGGGTCGTGATGAGATATCGTGCGCCAGGCGGCCGCCTGTGCGCGGCGCCGGCCGCGCGCGTCCGGCTGGCCCGAAGCCTGCTGGCGGGCGCGTCCCTCTCCGCGTTGGCGGGGGTGCTGCTGCTCGCCGCCGGTCCGGCGCGGGCCCAGACCCTCGACCTGGCCGGCGCCGATGTGACCCTCCCCGACGCGCCGATCTTTCCCGACGCCTGGCTCACCGGCGACGATGGAGTGACCAACAGCGGGGCGGACGCCATCCTGAGCGAAGGCGGCGGGACCCAGGCCACCGGCCTCTACTCGGGCTCGATCGCGGACGGCGCCGGCACGGTCGGCCTGGAGGTGACCAGCGGCGTTTCGATCTTTTGCGGCGTGAACACCTACTCGGGCCCAACCACCATCGACGCCGGCCTGACACCGGCCCAGAACGCGGTCCTGGAGGCCGGCTCGACAACCGGGTTCTCACCGAACTCGTCATTCGACGTCGAGGGCGTCCTCGACGTGCACGGGTTCAACTCCGGCATCGGCGGGCTGACCGGCTTCTTCGGAACCGTGATCAACAACGGCGCGGCCGCAGCGACGCTGACGGTGGGCGATGCGAGCACCTCCACCTACGACGGCACGCTGACGGACGGCAGCGCGCCGCTTGGGCTGGCCTTGACCGGGGACAGCACGCTGACGCTCGGCGCGACGAACACCTATTCCGGCGGCACCACCATCGCCAGCGGCTCGAACCTCATCCTGGCCCCGTTCGTAACCAATGGCACGCCGGGAACCGGCGCGATCGTCGACGACGGGACGCTGACGGTCGAGGCGTCGCAGACGCTGAGCAATGCGATCAGCGGCGGCGGCGGGCTCGTGGTGGGGCTAGACATCGACGCGGCGGTGGGGACGACCGTCACCTTGGCCGGGGCGAACAGCTACGCAGGCGGGACGGTGGTCAATGGCGACAACACCTCGTTCTTCGACATCGGCGTCCAGGTCAACCACGATTTTCCCCCCGCGCAACTGCTGTTCGCCTCGCCCGGCGCCTTGCCGGCCGGGGGTCTGACGCTCAACTCCGGCGGCGTGGCGGGGACGACCTACGCCATCAACCAGGCCTTCCTGAACACGATCGCGGCCGACTCGGTCGGCGTGGCGGCGCTCGGCGCCGATAGCAGCGCCAGCCTCGACTTCGACCAACCAGGCTCGCTGGCGGGCGTCTCCCTCGGCGCGGCCTCAGCCGCCTGCGGGCCCACGAGCTTCTACTGCACGACGTTCACCTATAGCGGCAGCCTGACGCCCTACGGCCCCAGCGGCGGCTTCCTGCCCGCCTATATCCTTGGGGGCGGCAACGCCATCTTGAACGTGGCGACGAACCTGGCTGACCAGGGCGCCGTCACCAGCCTGCTGCAGGGAAACAACAACACCGCGGGTTATACGATCCTCAGCGGCGCCAATACGTACACCGGCGGCACCGAGATCGTTTCCGGCATCCTGCAGTTCGCGGCGCCGACGGCGATCCCGGCCGTTGGAACCCGGTCCATCCTGATCGACGGCTTCGCGGTCGCCGCGGCAGGGTATCCGATCGATCAGCCGTTCCTCAACTCGATCGAGCCTGCCTCCGAAGGCACGGTGGCCCTGGCCGTCAACAGCGCCAACAACCTCGATTTCAACACGCCGGGCCTGGCCAACGTCAGCCTCGGCGCGATCGGCGCGGTCACCTACAGCGGCGTGATCTCGCCGACGGTCGACCCCAGCACCAAGCTGGGCACGTTTTACCTGGGCGGCGGCTACGCGCCGTTCACCTTCGCGACCTCCACCCTGACCGTGAGCTCGGTCCTGTCCGACGCCAATGCGCTGGGCGGCGCAAATCAGCTGGTCGTCAACGCCTCGAACCTGGCGACGATCGTCAGCACCCCGCAGTCCAACGTCCCGCTATCGCCGAACCAGGCCTACGCGAACCCGATCACGGTGGTGCTGACGAACGACGAGACCTATTCCGGCGCGACCATCGTGGAGGACGGAACCCTCGCCCTCGGCGACGGCCTCACCAACGGCAATCTCGCCAACAGCCCGTCGCTGCAGCTGCTGCCGACCGGCGTTCTGGTGTTCAACGAAGCCGGTTCGGTCACCTTCAATCCGCTCATCTCTGGCGAGGGGTTTGTGCTGCAGCAGGGACCGGGGACGGTGACCCTGACCCGGAACGAACAGCTGGCGGCGGACACGAATCTGCTCTTCGACGCCTTGGGCGGCAGCGTCGAGATCACCGGCGGTACGCTGGCGCTCGCGAGCGGCGCGTCGCTGGCGTCGAGTCCCTTCGTCTGGCTGCAGAACAACAACAGTTCCGCCACCCCGACTTTCGACATCTCGAACGGCGGGGCCCAGAGCGTCCAGTACTTGGCCGGCGGGCCGAACACCGTCGTGTCGCTCGGCGCGAACACCTATTCGGGGCCGACGACGGTCGCCGCCGGCACGTTGCTGATCGGCGATGCGCAATCGCCCGTCGCGCAGCTCGCCGGCGATGCGGTGGTGGAAGCCGGGGCCACCTTGGGCGGCGTCGGGACGATCCTCGGCAGCGTCACCAACAACGGCACCCTCGACAACAACAACAACGCCTTCCCGGCCGCGGGTCTGGCGATCGGGGGCAACTACGTCCAGGGCGCGGGCGGCGACCTCATCATCGGCGTGACCCCCACCTCGATCAGCGTACTGTCGATCGCCGGCACGGCCAGCCTGGCGGGCGCGGTCACCTTCGCCTACGCGCCCGGCGCGTATAGCGCCAGGAGCTACGACTTCCTGAAATCGGCAGGGTTGGACGGTTCTCAATTCAGCACGATCGCCGCCTCGACGTCGAATCCGACGCCGCCGGGCCTCACCCAGAGCGTCACCTACACCCTGACCGACGCCAACCTGGTCCTGGGCGCCGCCACCTCACCGCCACCGCCTCCCCCACCACCTCCACCACCGCCACCACCACCACCACCATCTCCAAATCCACCACCACCACCGCCGCCGCCCCCACCCCCTCCGCCGCCGCCACCCCCGGCTCCGCCTCCGCCTCCGCCTGCACCGCCTCCCGCCTCTCCGCCGCCACCGGCGACCCAGTATTGGAACGGCTCCACGACCGCTCCGACGGGGACGGTGGTCGGCGGCTCAGGAAGCTGGACGGCCGGGCCGGCGACCAACTGGACCGACGCCGGCGGCGATGCGTCCAGCGCCTGGGACGGCAACAACGCGATCTTCGAGGGCCCGCGCGGTCCGAACCCGGGGCCGGTGGTGAGCGTGGACGACAGCGCCGGCGCCGTCGCCGCCACCGGTCTGCAGTTCATCGGCACGGGCTGGAGCGTCACCGGCGGGGCGATCACCCTGAACGGCGCGGGCGGCGAAACGACGATCGAAGTCGGCGACGGCACGGCGGCCGGCGCGTCGGACAGCGTCACCATCGCCTCGGCGCTCACCGGGTCAAGCGGCGTGGACAAGACCGACCTCGGCACGCTGACCCTGACCGGCGCCAACGACTACACCGGCCCCACCACCGTCGACGGCGGGACCTTGCAGACCGGCGCCAAGAACACGCTGAGCGCGGGCAGCGCGATCACCGTCAACGTCAATGGCACGCTGGACCTTGATGGCTTCCAGCAGACCGTGAACACCCTGACGCTGAACGGCGGCACGGTGTTCTCCAGCGCCGGCTGCAACGGCTGCAACACGGTCCCCTACGGTGAGCTCAACAACACCACGATCACCTCCACCGGCGGAAGCATAGCCGCGGGGCTCGTCGGCGACACCAGCCTGACCATCGTCAGCGGGACGACGATCCTGTCGCGCAGCGCGGTCTCGATCGCCGTCGGCTCGGACGATACGGACTATAGTGGCCCGACGCTGATCGACGGCGGCACGCTGAAGGGCGGCTCAGTCTACGCCTTCAGCCCGGCCACCGACGTCACCGTGGCCGCCGGGGCGACCTTTGATCTCGGCGGCTACGCCCAGATCATCGGCTCGCTCTCAGGCGCCGGAACCGTCACCTCGACCGGCAACGGCGGTTCATCGCCGGTCACCCTGCTGGCCAACTACGACGGCGCCTCGACCGCCTTCAGCGGCCAGATCAAGGACGGCGACAGTCCGGTGGCGCTGTCGCTGAACAACAACAACGACACCTTCACCCTCTCGGGAACCGACAACACCTTCTCCGGCGGGATAAGCTGGGGCTCCGGGG
>Ga0302325_10026520_pt1 | contig 12027 bp, 7 predicted proteins | sample Palsa_T0_2_FD_201948 | JGI IMG/M metagenome (GOLD analysis project Ga0302325, IMG submission 201948) | Peat permafrost microbial communities from Stordalen Mire near Abisko, Sweden - Palsa_T0_2 | ecosystem: Environmental > Terrestrial > Soil > Palsa > Peat permafrost | place: Sweden: Abisko...
GCGCTGAAATCACCGTGGCGGAAGTTCCTGCCCCGAAGTTGCTGGCGGGATGCGTGCTGGTTCGAACCGCTGCCTCTCTCGTCTCCGCCGGCACGGAGCGGGCCTCCTCCGAGTTCGCCAGCAAGAACTTGCTGCAGAAAGCGAGAATGCGGCCTGATCTGGTGCGCGAGGTCCTGAGCAAGATCAGTCGTGACGGGCTGCTGGCGACGGTGTCTTCCGTCCGCAGCCGCCTCGATCAACCAAGTGCGTTGGGGTATAGCAGTGCAGGGACCGTCGTCGCCGTGGGCGAAGGCGTTGCCGATATCAACCCTGGAGATCGCGTGGCGTGCGCGGGCGCCGGTCACGCGGTGCACGCCGAGTTTGCTTGTGTTCCCCGGTTGCTGATCGCGCGGATTCCTTCCGAAGCAGTCAGCTTTGATGAAGCGGCCTTCACCACGCTCGGAGCGGTGGCGCTTCACGGCGTGCGGAACGCGGACGTCAAACTGGGCGACATTGTGGCTGTGATCGGGCTAGGCTTACTCGGTCAATTGATGGTGCAGATTCTTAAGGCTGCTGGTTGCTGCGTGCTGGGGATGGACATCTCAGACGAACGAGCGCAACTGGCTCTGCGCCTGGGCGCGGATGCCGTGAGCACTTCATCCTCCGGTTTTCAGGATTTATGCCTGCAGCACTCTGGCCACCATGGCGCAGACGCAATCCTCATTGCGGCGCAAACTGCCAGCAATGATCCCGTGAATCTTGCGGGAGCAGTGGCGCGCAATCGCGCCGTCGTGGTCGCCGTCGGAACGGTTGCCATGGATATCCCGCGGAGATTTTTCTACGAGAAGGAGCTCGACTTCCGCGTCTCCCGCTCGTATGGACCAGGCCGATATGACTCGGCATATGAACAAAAAGGAATCGACTATCCGATTGGCTACGTGCGCTGGACGGAAACGCGGAATATGGAAGCTTTTCTCAAGCTTCTCGCGGATCGTAAACTTGATTTGCATCCGCTGGTCACTCATCGCTTCCCGATCGCGCGTGCGCACTCCGCCTATGATTTGATCACGGGAAAAACGCACGAGCCGTTCCTGGGCGTGCTGATCGCTTATCCGGAGTTCGCCGACTATACCCGCCAAGTGAAGGTGGCGGCTGTTGGTCGGCCCATCGCGAGCCATGAGTCTATTCGGATCGGTCTTCTTGGGGCAGGGAGTTTCGCCACCAGCACGCTGCTGCCTGCGATCAAGCGAGTTGGTGGTGTTGAAATGGTCATGGTTGGCGCGGCGAACGGTTCGCATGCGCGCCACGCCGCCGAGAAATTCGGATTTCGTTCCTGCTCCACGGACGAGCAGGAGATTCTTAACCATCCGGGGGTCAACACGGTGGTCATCGCTACCCGCCATCACCTGCACGCGGCGCAGGTGGTAGCAGCCCTTTGCTCCGGCAAGCACGTTTTCTGCGAAAAGCCTCTCTGCCGCAATGAAGCGGAACTCAGCAGAATTGTTGCGGCGCACGACGATCAAACTCACACACATCGAACACGTGACGAGGCCTCCGGCCGCCGGCTTCTCATGGTCGGTTTCAATCGTCGCTTTGCTCCATTAGCGGTTCGACTCAAGAGTTTTCTGCGGGAAGTGCATGAACCATTGGCGCTTCACTATCGCGTGAATGCAGGCTTCCTTCCCTCGGATCATTGGCTGAATGATCCACTGCAGGGCGGAGGACGCATCCTCGGTGAGGTCTGCCATTTCGTAGATTTCCTCTGCTTCCTGACGAACGCGTCCCCCGTGGAAGTTGAGACCCGCAGCCTGCCGAACCCGGGCCAATATAGCAACGACAATATCGTGTGTTCCTTGCGCTTTCCAGATGGCTCCCAGGGCACCATCAGCTACCTTGCGAACGGCGACAAATCATATTCCAAAGAACGAATCGAAGTGTTCGGCGGCTGCGCCGTGGCGGTCCTGGAAGACTTTCGGCGGCTCGAACTTGTCCGGGACGGAAAGAAGCGTGTGTTTCGCTCTCTCATGCGCCAGAACAAGGGGCACCGTGGCGAATGGAAGGCATTCGTCACCGCGATTCAAACCGGCGCAGAATCGCCAACCCCGTTCCGCGAACTTGTGAGCACGACGCTGGCAACATTCGCTTTGGAGGAGTCACGGTGTTTGGGGCAACCCGTCGCCGTGCCCGTCGCAGTGAAGGACCTTCACCGCGACGATCACGCTCCCGATGCCAGCGGCCTCGATCGAGCTTCCTGAACACAGGCTTCCTGAATAGTTGTTTACCGTCTCATGAAGATTCTTTACGTCTCGCAATACTTTCCACCGGAGATGGGAGCGCCGGCCGCGCGTGCGGCTGAATTGTCGCGGCGTTGGGCGGCCGCGGGGCAGGAAGTGACCGTGCTCACAGGGTTTCCCAATCATCCAACCGGTGTTGTGCCTCCCGAGTATCGCGACAAGTTACGGCGCCTGGTGGCTCGCGAGGAAATGGATGGAGTCAATGTGGTTCGCACCTGGCTCCTTCCTTTTCCTAACCGGAAAGCGCGCGAACGAATGTTGAACTACAGTTCGTTTTGCGCGTCCGCGGCGAGCACGGGTCTTTTTTTGTCGCGGCCTGACGTTGTGATTGCGACGTCGCCGCAGTTGCTGGTCGGAGTCGCAGGCTGGTGGCTGGCCCGCTGCAAGCGCGTCCCCTTTGTGTTCGAAGTGCGCGATCTTTGGCCGGAGTCGCTGGCCGCGGTCGGCATGGGCAACAGCAATTCTCTGTTGCACCGGGCTCTGGCAAAGATCGCCGGCTTCTTGTACCGCCATTCGGACCGGGTGGTGGTGGTCACGCCGGCTTTTGAAGATTACCTGGTGGAACACTGGCGCGTGCCTCGGGAAAAGATTTCCGTGATCGAGAATGGAGTAGAGACAAAGCTTTTCGCTCCGGAGCCATTTACCGGAGAAGCGGCAATCGGTCTGAGAAGGAAACTACGCGCGGAAGGAAAATTTGTCATCTCCTACATCGGCACGATGGGAATGGCGCACGGCCTGGAAACCATCATCGCCGCCGCTGCCCAGTTGCGGGATGCGAATTCCGAGATTGTTTTTCTGATGATAGGCGAAGGCGCCGAAAAAGAGCGCATCACCACTCTGGCACGCGAGCGTGGTCTGAACAATCTACGATTTGTCGATCAGCAGCCTCGCGAGAAAATTCCCGCCTACATCGGCGCGTCGGACGTATGCCTCGTTCTGCTCAAGAAAACCGAACTGTTCAAGACGGTGATCCCTACCAAGATGCTGGAATTCATGTCGTGTGCGCGCCCGGTCATACTCGGCGTGGATGGGCAAGCGCGTGCGATTCTTGAGGAAGCCCGCGCCGGGCTTGCGATCGAACCGGAGAACCCCGACGCTCTAGTGAATGCCATTCGTTATCTGTCCGCGAATCGGGAAATGGCTCGCGAACTGGGACAGAACGGCCGGGAACACATCGTGCGCAAGTTTTCCCGCCGTCAGACTGCGGAAAAATACATTCACGTGCTCCAACACGTGCTGAAGTTGCCGGAACACCGCAGCACGAAGGTCGCCGCGTAAACGATCGCCGCTCCCGCTCACGGAAGCGCAAAGACGATGTAAATCGCTGCTATCAATGCGCGGCGATGATTGCCAATCCGGCTGCCGCGGTCACAGCCGCGCTAAAGCCTGTTCCCGCCGCGACCCGGGCTCCGCTCAGAGGCACGAAAAGGATGTCATCGGCCTGCAAATTTACGTCGGGAGCTTTCGCCTCCAGCATCTTCTTCAGCGGAACGTGCGTTTCGGTCATTCCGGTCGGGCCCTTGCGGATGATGCGGGTTCCACCGATCTTTGCCGTGCGATTCGTCCCGCCCGCCAGCGCAAGCGCCTGCAACACGGTCAAGTTGCCGTTATCTACGAGAAAACCGGCGGGACGGCCCACATCCCCCACCACGTAGATGATCGGGGCCCGTGGCACCGTGATGGTGTCCCCCGGCATAATCTCGATATTATCCTGCAAATCGTCAGCCAGATTCCTGGGCAGGTTCACGGTGATTGGCGCGGTCTGACTGTGCTGCCGGATGATGCTTACCTTTCGTCCTGCCGTAGACGCGAATCCCCCCGCCGCCGAGATCAGATCGTACAACTTGCGGTCCCCAAGGGCCGGATAGATGCCCGGTTTCGCCACGTCGCCGAGAATCGTCACTCCCTGGGAAGCAGATTCGTCGAGGAAGATCGTAACGTGAGCGCCGCGGACGAAGCCCCCATCTTCTAGCCGCTTCTGGATCAAAACCTGTGCCTCTTCCACCGTGAGGTCGCCCACATGCACGTAGTCAATCAAGGGAAGGTAAACGTCTCCTGAATTGCCAACTCTCGCTTTGGTGGTCAACTCCGGCACGTTATAGACGCTGACCTCGAGCAGATCACCGGCACCCAGCCTCAGCGACGACGAATCTCCATTAGCGGTGGCAACCGAGTTTACTGAGCCGCCGCTCGGCGCAGGCTTTGTGGCGTCAGCATTGTTGCGCGCACTTCCGACCGCAGCTTGAGACAGCGGTTGCGCAGGAGGCAGCGCCGGTACGGTATTTTCCACAGGAGAGGATGCCGGCGCTTGCTGGGCCCAGCCCTTGAACTCCAAACTACAGACCAAAACGAGCGAGAACGCGAGCAGAATGCGGCTGCAGGCAAAACTGAATCGGCCGAACTCCATTAAAAGCCTCTGGTGGAAGAAGAATCGTTGAAAAGTTTAGCACAGCGTGCCTCATGCCGGTCGCATGGAGTTGCCGGATTTCTCAGAAGTTTGCGTTTTCCACAGGTTTTCACTCGGAGGCAATTGAAAGCCTGCGCTTGGGCTGCTAGATTCCCAGTAACCCTCAAACGCAGACGGAAACAGACGGAACCCGTTAACTCACTACCAGCAGCATCGCGCTGCTGCAAGAGTATGTTTGCGCGCCGATGTTCGTGAATGATGGTCCGAGGTGGCATCGTTGACGGTAGCTTTTTTTGCGATTTTCTTCCTGTCGCTGCTGTTCTCGTTCGTCCTCACTCGTTACGTGCGGGACTTCGCGTCCCGGCGCGGGTGGGTCGCGGTTCCTTCTCAGGACCGGCACCTGCACGCTAGCCCTCTGCCGCGCCTGGGTGGAGTCGCGATTTTCATTTCTTTTTCGTTGAGCATGGTGGCGGTTGCGGTCATGGCCTCTTACATTCCCCACCTGCACTCGGCCTTTTCTCTGAAGACTCTGCTGACCATCCTATTGCCTGCATCCCTCATTTTCTTGCTGGGTGTCTACGACGATCTTTACAGCATAGGACCATACGTCAAGTTTGCGGTTCAAGCTCTTGCCGCCACCATGTTGTTCATGGGCGGTCTTCGCATTCTCAATATTCCCGTGCTGTTCGGTGCGCATCGACTGCCATGGTTCGTGGGCCTGCCCGTCACAATTTTGTGGGTTCTGGCGATCACCAATGCCTTCAACCTGATTGACGGACTCGACGGCCTGGCGGCAGGTTCTGCCTTGTTCTCCACGCTAGTGGTGTTTGTGGTCACGCTGTTGAACGGATACTCCTTGGTCACGGTGATGACCATTGCGCTGGCCGGCGCGATTCTTGGCTTTTTGCGCTACAACTTTAATCCAGCGACCATCTTTTTGGGAGATTCGGGCAGTCTTTTCATCGGCTTCCTGCTCAGCGCGCTCGCTCTGGCAGGAGCGCAAAAGTCCCCGACCATTGTCGCCGTTGCCATTCCAGTCGTTTCGTTCGGCCTGCCGATTCTAGAAACGTCGCTCTCCATTCTCCGGCGCTTGATCAGCGGACGCCCCGTATTTACCGCCGACCGTGAGCACATCCATCACAAGCTGTTGCAGCACGGCCTCACTCATCGCCAGGTTGTGATTGTGCTTTACGCGGTCTCGGCCGTGTTCGCTCTGCTCAGCCTGTTTCTTCTTTGGCCCACGGGCAGTTCTCTGGGCCTGGTTCTCGCCGTGCTTGGAATCGGCATCTGGATTGGCGTCCAGCGCCTGGGCTATCTCGAGTTGGGTGAACTGGGTCGCGTTGCCCAGCGCACGTTCGAGCAGCGCCAGATTGTCATCAACAATCTTTCTATCCGGCGAGCCACAGAGGAACTCAAAGCGGTTCGTGATTACGAGCAGATTCGGCGCGTTTTGGAGGCAGCCTTCAGCTCCAACGACTTTGACGGGTTTGATGTCAAGTTCAGGCTCTTTCCAGGTGAATCTCAGCCCGTGGACGACTCCGAGCCCAGCATGCAGCCGCGGCGCGGCGAAGTGTCTTTTCACTGGGGTAAGACTCGAGGAGCGAGGTCTTTGGAGGGTCTGGCGGTTTGGACCCTATCGCTCGACCTGGTCAGCTCATCCAACCGCCGCCGCGGTGCGCTGGCGGTTCACCGCCTTTATTCGCAGCGGGATTTACAGCTTGATATCAATCTTCTGACGACGGCTTTCCCGATTGCTCTCGCCGATGCGCTGGACCGCACGCTGCAGCATACCGTGCAGGTCATTCCACGCGCGAGTCAGGATGATCAGGGATTTGTTGCTGCACAGGCGGGCTAGCGGTTCCGAGCAAACGTTCCGAGCAAACGCGCGGCATCACTTACGGAAGGCGGGAAAGTTCTGAGGTGGCACACGCCTGCCAGCGCGTGGCTCCAACTTCAAGAAGGGTAGGGAGGGCTGACGGTTAGAGCTTCGCGCTGACGTAAGAGTTGATCTCGCAATTCAAGCAAACTTCTTCAAAAGCCGGTGCTGTCCACTGCATATTCTTCCTCCAGTCGCTCAAAGCTTGCGGCTTCGAACGTGCGGTGATTCTAACTCAACACTATCCCCAAAATCAATAGCCCGACCGAAAAAACAGCTCGTCAAACCCCCCGCCGGACGGGCATCTCAGGCCAAATGAGGGGGTGCAACTTCTTGCACACTCGCAAACGGCCCGCACCCCCGCCAGACGTTCCCTCAATCCCGAATCTCCTACTTTTCCACATCGAGGTACCATTGCGGCCACTGTCTAACCCCGCCATCTCTATTTATCTTGATTCTTCTCTTGATGTTGGCGGGAAAGGCAAGCATGTTTAGCAAGACGGTTTATGGCACGACTTTCAAAGACGTTAATTTTGTTCCTCTTCAATCGGCTGCGTTTTGCGTCCAGTGCGAGCTGATCAGCACCAACAGCAGGCCCTATTGTCTGGCCTGTGGCAGCCCTTCGCTGCTCAGCCTTTCCCGTGTTTTGGGCGGAACCCTTCGCCAACAGCAGACGGCTCATCTCATCACGGATTCTGAACTCGACAGTCTGGTCCGCGACCTGCTGCGAACTGTTCCCGATCCCGATTTTCTCAACGTTGCGGACCATCCCACTCGCGTGCCGATGCTCGCTCTTCGCAGCCAGCTTCGCGTCGCCAACGCGGCCCATCCTGTCTCCGGTTTTCGTATGGTGCATCCTGGAGAAGAGGTCGATATTCACGCCGCCGAACTCGATCTTGAACCAGCCATCAGCGCCATCACCGAGCGTGCCCAGCATCTCACAGGCGCTACCGGCGCCGCCATTGCCCTGCGCGCCGGCGAAGAGATCGTCTGCCGCGCCCGCGCCGGCCGGACCGCACCCGACTTGGGTGTCCGTTTGCAAACCGATGCCGGCATCTCCGCCGAAGCCGTGCGAACCGGCGAAATCATGCTTTGCCATGACGCCGAGCGCAACCCGCGCGTGGATCTGGCGAGTTGCCGCCGCCTGGGGGTCCGGTCAATTCTAGTCTCTCCGCTCCGCTACTATCGCAGGACTCTGGGCGTGTTCGAAGTGCTGTCATCGTCGCCGAGCGCGTTCGACGAACGGGACGTAGCGACCATGCAACTGCTTTCCAGCATGATGGTCGCCGCCATCTCGCGGATCTCCAGCCTGCACCACGCCCGCCTCTCACGCCTGCCCGGTTAAGGGTCAGAGAAGGCTATGTGGGGACAGCCGCCCTCGGCTGTCCGGTCGAGCGAAGCTCGACTGGCTCTCGTCGGGGGCGGGCAAACTGAGCCGCTCCCTCTTTAGAATTCAGATCCGATCCCAGAGAACAGAAGAAAGACGCGGTTCTAGTACGCCCAATACGGCCCCGCGCCACCCGGTGTGCTCGCACCCACAATCGCAACGAATACATTCCGGCCGAAGAAGAAAGGAAGCCCCCAATCAAAGTAGAACGGTGCCGAGTTCGAGGATGTGCCACCGAGATCGCCGAGTGCAAAATTGCCTGGGTTCGCAAACAAGGTCGCGGCACTTGTGATGCTGAACTTGACGGCGCCGCTGGCCGCGTTACCTCCTTGATTGGTTGCCGTGAAATTCTGACTGCTGCAATAAAATCCCGCCTCATCCGAGTTATTCGCACAGCTCGTCAACCCTGTGAGGCTGCTGTCCAGGAAAAAATAACCATTCGAACCGCTGTCAAGGAAACTCCCGGGATAAGACTGGCCGTTGTAACTGGTCGTGAAGCTTCCCTCTGGCGCGGTGTAGACTGTAGCGCCGCCGAGCCCGTTGTTCGACTGGGTTCCGATGCCGAAAACCAGCGAACCGCTCACAGTCGGCTCCCCGCCCGCGGCAACCGCCGGCAGTTCGACGATCACTCCGTTGTTGTCCGCGGCAAATAACGCAACCGGGTTTATAACTTGCTGACCCAAGGCTTCAGCGATCGGCTCGCAGCCTGAAGACGGGCATTCATAATACTGGTCTGCGTCTGCTGGGCAGGGGTTGGCGCAATCTTGCGCCGCGAGACCGACTCCCAGAATGCCGTTTGCGCCCAATGTGTCAAGCGTGTCAGCGGATTGGAATCCTGAACTTGTGCAAGTGCTTGGAGCTGTAAAGTCTGTGTCGCTCAGCACCTGGATAGGCACGGAACTCGCCTTCTCGCCCGCAATCTGCACATCCGCCGTTTGCACCGGACCCCAGGTATAAGAGGCCAGAAACGTAAGACATTCAGCGACCGGATTGCCATCGGAAGCTTTCTGCTGCGGCAGCGAAACCGTAGTCAGCGCGGAAGACAGGATTCTCAGGCCGAAAGAGCCGGTATCAACCAATACATCGTCGATGGTTTGACAATTCGACGTTCCCGGAACGCAGACCGTGACGCTGGCAAAGGCTGCATCGGCGTACTCGCCCGTCGGACCGCCGTTTACGACAATCGGCGCCACGTTCGACCCAGATGACGTGATCGTATTGGGCGGGGTGCTGCTACCGCTGCCTCCGCCGCACGCGATTAAAAACGCGCACGTTAGACAAGCCGTCAGAGACATGAAGATCCGCATATCTCTCATTGGATCTCCTCGGCACGAACGCCCGACGGCAGCATCTCCGGGACATAAGCTCTGCCGGAAAATGCCCCAACGTGTCCACCGATTTGTACGACCAATCCCGGCTGATTGATCATGACCGGTCTGCGTGCCATACGCGGGCCGCTCTGTGACTGCACCGCAGCTCGATATTGCTCGAAATAGCTGCCCAGCACTTGCCGCAAGTCGGGCAGTCGCGGCCCGTTCCAGGCTAAGGCAAATACCTTCCCCTCAGGCGAGAGATACTCCCTCACCACCGTGCCGGTGGCAGCTTGAATCTCATGCACCGTATAGGCGTCCGCCGCCTTGGTTGTTCGGCTTCCTTGCATGTGGAGTTGGTCCGCCTGGATCGAGGCGGCGTCTCCACCCAAAGACGCCCACGCCGGCAAAGCGGTGGCCAGGATTACGAGCACCGTAGCCCCCAGGGCTAGCCTCGACTTGATGGAATACGCCTGCAGATGCGACATGGACTACCTCTGTTCCGATTGGCCCTGGAGATTAGATTGGGCTTTCATCTGCTAGGGTTGCCAGAGATCGTTGGATGTAGTTCATGAACTTCTTTCTGCTTACTTTTCCCTGAATTCGGGTTAAGATGTCAAACAAGAGAGTTCGACCCCGGTTCCCCATGTCAGCCACCGTCCAGGCTTCTCGACCCGCTTCCCTTAACCGCCGCCGTCGTGTGCGTCAGAAAGTGCACGCGCCAGCTTATGCGAGTTTCAGCGGCGCCTCCAAGAGCGAGATGCTCGATCTCTACGAGGTCCTCGACATCAGTGAGGTCGGCGTGGCGGTGCAATGCACATCGCCAATGGAAATCGACCAGCAAGTGGAGTTGTGTCTGGATCTAGCGGAAGCCAGTGGACAGATTTCCGCCACTGCGCGGGTGGTCTGGTCCGACTCAGCCGGACGTGTCGGGCTCGGCCTTGCGCCTCTGCCGGAATCCGCTCTGCGCCGCTTGCGCGAGTGGCTATTTCTCAATGCGATGGCTGCGGCTGCCGATGCCGCCTCTTCCGCTGCGCTCCCCTCATTCGAGCCAGAGCATTCCCTACTCCGGCCGAGCTATGCTGACACGCTCACTGCCGCGTCTGCGGTGCAGAGAGAAGCTGAGTCCCTTGGGTCCGATATCGAAGCGGTTCTGTCCCTGGTTGCTTCCCGGTCTCAGTCTCTGCTTCGGGCTTCCGGAGCGGCGATTGCCCTTGCGGCAGAAGATGCCGCCACCATCCTCTCCGGGACCATGCTCTCCGGGACCATGCTCTCCGGAACAATGCTCTCCGGAACCATGATCTGCCGGGCCAGTGCCGGCCCCAGCGCCCCGCCCGTAGGCACAGCCTTGCAAGTCGGTTCAGGTTTTTCCGGCGAATGCGTGCGCACCGGAAGCATGTTGCGCTGTGACGACACCGAGGCCGACGAACGCGTGGATCGCCAGAGTTGTCGCGATCTTGGCATTCGCTCCATGCTCGCGGCTCCGGTACGCTCCGAGGAAAAGGTGATTGGCCTGCTCGAAGTGTTTTCCGCCCAACCCAGCGCGTTCGATGAGCATGACGGCGCGGTGCTGCAGCGTTTCGCTGAGACCATTCTTGCCGCACTCAATCGCGTCCCGCAGGCACCCGACCCTTCCCCTCCACCTCCGCCTTCTCCGAGACCTTTTACCGCGGCGCCTGGCAGCGTTCTCTTTGCTTACGAGCCCGAAGAAAGGCCCAAAGAAACGGCAGACAAGAAAGACCTGTCCGGCGACGCAGACAAAGCCGGTAGTATTCGCTTGCCTCGCTCTCGCCTTTACCTGCTTGTCGGTGCCGCCGCCACCATCGCGCTGGCGCTCGGCTTCATTCTCGCGCCATGGATCCAACCCTGGATTCAGGCAAAGCTCCACGCTCGCGAGCGCATTGGGGAGCATACGGTTCTGGCGTCGTCGCAACCGCCGGTCGAGCCTTCAAAATCAGTCCCAGCGGATCCGGTCGAGCCTGCCAACATCGAACAACTCCGGGAGCTAGCTGGACGAGGCGACCCCACCGCCGAAAATGCTCTAGGCCTTCTCTACGCCCAAGGCGATGAGAAACAGGCAATCAAACCAGACGACCGTGAGGCAGCCGGTTGGTTTACCAAAGCAGCCGAGCATGGCAGCGTGTCTGCCCAATACAAGTTGGGCCTGCTCTACTGGGGTGGGCATCATGGTTTGCCTAAGGATCCGAACAAGGCGTACTTCTGGACGGTGCTGGCCCGCGCCGGCGGCCAGGAAAGCAGCAAGGATCTCGCCAAAGTTCTCGCCAGCGGAATGACTCGTGCTCAGGCCGCAACCATCGAACAGCAAGCTGAGATCTGGTACCGGCAGCACGAGTCGCACTCCAAGCCAAGTCCCGGCCGCTAGGAAGCCTCCGATTACTCTGTCATCCTGAGCGAAGCGAAGGACCCATGTAATTGCTTGCATGCCCATTGGTCCAGCAAGGTATCTGCCGCTGTCTCAAGTCTCGGTTTCTCGCCGCTCCGGAATCATTCCTCCCGAAGCCCGAAGCCTGCACCGCTTCCGCGGCGTTAGAATAGCAGCAGAGGTCGTCCGTGCCCACTCTCCGCAGTGTTCTCGACGAGCGAGTCCGCGAAGCCGATCCCGGTCTTTACGAGAAACTCGACAACCGCCGCGTGCGCTGCTTCGCTTGCGGACATTGCTGCCCCATCCCCGAAGGCCAGCCGGGAGTGTGCAAAGTCCGCTACAATCGCGGCGGCACGCTGTACGTCCCCTGGGGATACACCGCCGGCACCCA
>Ga0302325_10026522_pt1 | contig 12027 bp, 8 predicted proteins | sample Palsa_T0_2_FD_201948 | JGI IMG/M metagenome (GOLD analysis project Ga0302325, IMG submission 201948) | Peat permafrost microbial communities from Stordalen Mire near Abisko, Sweden - Palsa_T0_2 | ecosystem: Environmental > Terrestrial > Soil > Palsa > Peat permafrost | place: Sweden: Abisko...
CTCCGCCTCCCGCCCCTCTTTCCCTTTCCTTGCCAATGCACAGCAGAAGTGACAAAATCCTGACAACTTTTCAATAGGCATCCGGTCAAATGGGAGTCGGATGTTTTCGAGCGCATCAGTGATCAGATGTCGTGATCAAGCGCCATGAACATCGCGCGAGTTCCCCCGCCGCGCGATGTTCTTCATGTGCCGTCAACGCTGTTTCCCGGGCCCTTTCCAAAAGACGATTCAAGAACAAGTCAACCTTGCGAACGGTTCGCGGGGGTGGAGACTTTGCATGTTTGTATTGCCATGGTTCGAACGTAGAGCGTTCGCGTTTCCGGATAGCATCGCCATAGCCTGCGGAGACCGCAAAGTAACCTATCGTGAACTGAACCTGCTTGCCGATCAGATCGCTTGCGGGCTGAAGGAGGCGGGTGTAGCAAGCGGCGCCCTCGTAGGCGTGCTTCTCGATCGCTCCCCCGAAATGGTTGCCGCGCTGCTTGGTGTCTGGAAGGCGGGCGGCGCGTACATTCCACTCGATCCACTGTCTCCTCCGCAACGGGTCGCATGCATGCTCGAGGATTCTGCTCCCGCTTTGGTGCTCACGCAGCGAAAACTTCCCGGCTATCCTTCCTCCCCCCTGCCACACGCGATTTATCTTGAAGACCTTTGTGCCAGGCTATGTTCCACAGGACGGAATGCTGCGGAAAGTATCGTCTCCGGAGACGGCCTCGCGTACGTGATTTACACCTCGGGTTCGACGGGCAAGCCCAAAGGGGCATGCATCACCCATGGCGGCCTCGCCAATACCGTCGAAGCAATAGGCCGGGATTTACTGCTTGGACCCGAAGACGTTGTCCTGGCCTGGTCTACCGTCGCTTTCGACGTTGCCTGCCTGGAGATGTATTTGCCCCTCGTCTCCGGCGCCACGTTGCACCTGGTAGCCCAGGAGCCTCTGCATCGCGGCCGATCCAGGATAGAGCAGCTATGCGATTCGGAAGCCACCGTGATGCTGGGTACGCCCACGATGTACCGGCTGCTGCTGGACGAAGGATGGCAAGGCGATGGACGCATGCAGCTGATCGCCGGCGGGGAAGTGCTGCCTCTGCCGCTTGCCCGCACACTGGCCGGCAGATGCCGTGCGCTTTGGAATCAATATGGGCCGACGGAGACTTCCATTTGCGCGACCCGGGAAAGAATCGATCCTCAGGTAGAAAAGATCACCATCGGTCGTCCCTTGCCGAACGTTTCTGTACATCTCCTCGATCAGGACCTTCAACCGGTGCCCCAGGGTTCCATCGGCGAGATGTTTATCGCCGGGGCGGGGGTGGGCCGCGGTTATCTCAATCGGCCGGATCTCAACCGGGAGCGCTTCCTTCCCGGTCCCTTTGCCGACGGGACCCACGGGCGGCTCTATAGGACTGGCGACCTCGCCATCCAACTGGCCGACGGCCGCTTCGATTTTATTGGCCGCGTCGACGGCCAGGTCAAGATTCGAGGGTTTCGCATTGAGATCGGAGAGGTTGAATCGGCACTGAGTCAATGCCAGGGCGTGCAGGCGGCAGTGGTGCGAGCGATCGAGTTCGAGCCCGGCGACCGGCGCCTGGTCGCATTTGTCATCGGCAACGCGGATCACCTCGCGCAAGGATGGAAGCAGTCCCTGAGCCGTCAACTGCCCACATACATGATCCCGTCAGAGTTCATCTCCTTGCGTCGTTTTCCTACCTTGGCGAGCGGCAAGATCGACCTCCAGGCTTTGGACGCAATGCGCTTGAGCGCAGCAAACTTTCCCGCAGCGCCCTCCGCTTCACCGGCCGACCCGGTCGAGACACGGCTCAAGGCGATCTGGGAGAAGCTTTTGAAACGCAGGCCGGTAGGGATTGACGAAGACTTCTTCGCTTTAGGCGGTCACTCCCTGCTGGCGGTTCGCATGTTGGCGCAAATCGAAAAGCGTTTTGGTTGCAGGCTGCCGCACTCCGTGCTGGTCGAAAATCCCACCATCCGAGGGTTGGCTGCTTACCTGGCCCAAATCCCGGCGGACCAGTGGCCGGCCCTGGTAACGATTCAGCCCGGCACGTATCTACCGCCGCTGTTTGTCGCCCACGGAATCGGCGGAACCTTACTCAGCTTTGTCGAACTGGCGTCCGAACTGGGTCCCGATCAGCCGGTGTATGGTCTGCAATTGCCCGCAAAGATTGAGGAACATCAGGCGGACCTTTCCATCCTTGCAGCTTCCTATCTGCGCCAGCTCCGCGCGCTTCAGCCATCGGGGCCGTATCACTTTGCCGGGCATTCCTCCGGCGGCCTGGTGGTCTTCGAAATAGCTCGCCAGCTCACGGAACAGGGCGAAACCGTCGGCCTGCTGGCGATGTTGGATTGCGATCCCGAGACGGGCAAGTTTATCCACCAGCCAATCCGAGATTGGCCTTCGCTGAAAGCCTCCTTTCGCCGGGCAGAGTTCAGGGTGCGTGAGCGTGGAGTCAAAGAGCTGCTGCGCCGCAGGCTTATCTATCACAGGTTGAAGATCGGAACCTGGCTCGCCGCACAATCGCGCCTTTCCGCAGGGGCTCGCCGTCTCGCAGGAGCGGAAGCCTATCTCGCCCTTGCCCTGCGGGAAAGTGTATTGAAATCCTACCCCGGCGATATAACCCTATTCGTCGCCCGGGACGAGCCACCCTCTCCGGTTGTGCCGGAGAGAGCGTGGCAGGGCAGGGTTCTCGGCATCTGTGAGACGCGGATGATTGCAGGAAATCATACAACGATCCTGAATCGTCCGCAGGTCACCGCACTTGCGCAGCAAATCGCCCAGAGAATGCAAGCGAAAGCTCCGGCATCGACACTCACCGTATTGGCCTGAGCCGAAGCTCAAAGCGTTGCCCACCCACGATGAATCAATCGAAGTTCGAAGGAAGGGCACGGCTTCAGTGTCTGCGTGAGAACTGGAACCCGGCGGATTCGTGGTGGAAGCCCCCGCATTCATGCGGGGGAAGGAGCGCTTCAGCGCTCCGGGGGGAGCCTCGACTTTAAATCATGCGCTTTAGCGCTGGCAATGCCAGGAGCTTTCAGCCGAGTCCCCATGAGTCTGGGCTCACCTAAGGGATTGAAAACCTGGTGTGGATGATACCGACTGTGCCGTAAGAGTTCCATGAACAAACGGCTTCAAAGGCTGCGGAAAAGCTCTTGTTTTGTATCAGGGCACGACTTTAGTCGGGCCGTAAATCGATCAAGAATATCTCGGGCTTCAGCCCCTGAGGTACGTTTGTTGTTCGATTCAAAATTGCCCTCGAGGGCTTCAGAGGGTGAGTGAGAACCTTTTAGAAATTCTCCCTGCCACGAGCTCGGGGTGCATTTCTTCTCACAAATGGAAAAGCGACATTCCAAGGAAGGGCACGGCTTTAGCCGTGCCATAAAGAGCCATTGCCATTCAGGGCTTTAGCCCCTGCGGTACGGCTTTTTCACGATTTAGCGCGAGAGCACGTGACGAAAATCGTACCTCAGCGGCTTGTAGCCGCAGGGCACATCGAACTCCTGCGGCACGGCTAAGGCCGTGCCCTTCCTTCCAGGTCCTCTTCAGGAAGCAAAGCGAAACCGGCCCAGCCTGGCGTGGTTTTGCGCGACCGCGACAGCCCCGATTATGCCCGCCGCCGGCGAAGCATCGTAAAGCTTCCACGGATAACTAAAATGTACCCGTGTCCGTAGCAATTCCGGCGCATCGGGCGATAGAGATACGTCGAACCCATCGAGCGCGAGATGCAGGCCCACTCCCTCCGCTTTGAGGAGTGCTTCCTTGCGCGTCCAGCAGCGATAGAAGCCGGCAAGCCATGCATCGCCCTGCAGTGCACTCAGCTCGGCCAGCTCCGAGGCGGAAAAATGTGCCGCAGCCACTTCGGGTTCGATTGGCTTCACATCCTCCACATCCACACCCACCGGCCCTCCGCGGCTCACAGCCAGCAAAGCAACGCTGTAGCTGTGGCTCAGGTTGAACGTAAGTGCGGGCGATGGACCCTCCTCCGCCAGCTCGGGTTTGCCGAAGCGATTCGCATGGAAGTGGAGACGGTCTGCAGGCAAATTCAGGTAAGCACCCAGTATCCTGCGCAGGTTTGCGTGGGCCACGGTATAGCGTGCGCGGTCCGGAGCAAAATAGAAAGCATTCATCCGCTTCAGTTCTGCAGCGTCGAGCAGTACTGTATGCGCCGGCAGGTCGACTGCGGCCGCATCGAGAGACCAGGCCCACAAGTGAACTTCGTCGGGGTCGAGCGTTTCACGAGCTTCGCAGGCAGGCCAATCGAGCGGTGAGTTCACGTAGGATCCCGTCTGTCGGCGTCCGGCTTTTGCCGCTAGATCCACATCAATTCAAGTTGACGAAGCTTGTTGGCTAAGAATGCAACGTCACGGGCACTCACATCCTCCGATTCGGCGCGAGCAATCTCATGTTGTAAAAATTCAAACGCCGGCCGCATCTCCACCGGGAAGTCGTCGCTGCGCAGCCCGCGCAGAACTTCCCACGCTTGCAGAAGGAGTGTCCGGTCACCCGCCTGCGATCCTTCGTGTGCCAGCAACGCCGCAGCGCGCCGCAGTCTTTCATGCGCATCCAGTTTGGTCATGGGTAATCAAAGTGTGACACGAAACCACCAAAATCATCTACCATCGCGCGAGCTTTCCAGCGGGCCGACGTTTTTAAGGAAACAATATAATCAAATGTGGTCAAGGATGCGGATGGCGAAGCGGGGATGACAATCAATTCGGGCACGACCGGCGAGACCACCGAATCCGAGCACAGTTTTCGTCGCCCTTTGGCCGAGTATGTGCGCAGCCAGGCATTGCCCGTGGACAAACTGGGACATCAACCCCGGCTGTATGCACTGACCCGGCTGATCGGCGAGGGTCTGGCCTACGATGATGACGTCGTGTACGCCGCGGCGTGGCTCCATGACCTGGGCGTATTTATCGGGCATCGGCCCGAAGACCCGGTTGCCCTTGCCGGATGGGACAACGTCCGCTACGCGATGAATCACGCGCCGGCAGTTCTCCTCGAGACCGGCTTTCCTACAACCAAAGTTGCAGACGTGGTGGAAGCGATTCGCACCCATCAACCACACCTGCGTCCGGTATCCTTAGAGGGCATGATCCTGCGCGATGCGGATATTCTCGAGCAACTGGGGGCCATCGGCATCGTGCGTGTAACGGCAAAAATAGGCAGGGATACGCGTTATCCAACGTTCACCGCCGCCGCAATGACCTTGCGCAAGGCTCTCGCGGAATTACCCGATAACCTCTATTTGGATACGGCAAAAATCCTGGCGCGGCCAAGAATCGCGCTCCTCAAAACCTTCCTTCGGGAACTGGATGAGGAAGCGCAAGGCGCACTTTGGTAAAAGGTTGTCCCGTGATGGTTACCGATGATGTTCCGAGCGTAAAAATCAGCCTCTGGGTGTGAGAGACTAACCGTTGCCACGGCATCAAAACAAGAGTCTTCCGTTTGGGCTGGGCGGCAGTAAATCGCGTTGGGGGCCTGGTACATGAAGCTGAAAAACGCCAAGGTAGTCGTGTGTGGCGCCGGCGGTTTCATCGGCGGACATCTGGTAAAGAGTCTGCTGGATAATGGAGCAAAGGTCATTCGTGCGGTTGACGTGAAACCACTGGACGAGTGGTACCAGACGTCGCCAGGTGTTGAGAGTCTTTCTCTGGACCTCAAAGACAAAGAAAGCTGCATGAAAACGGCCCAGGGCGCTGAGGTGGTCTTCCAACTCGCTGCTGACATGGGTGGCATGGGCTTCATCGAAAACAACAAAGCGCTTTGCATGTTGAGCGTATTAACAAATACGCACATGCTTATGGCTGCACGGGAAAAAGGTGTCAATCGGTTTTTCTACGCCTCCTCCGCCTGCGTGTACAACGGCGATAAGCAAACGACTCCGGACGTAGTTGCCCTCAAGGAGGAAGACGCCTATCCAGCGCTTCCCGAAGACGGGTATGGATGGGAGAAACTCTTCAGCGAGCGCATGTGCCGTCACTTTGAAGAGGACTTCGGCTTGCAATGTCGCGTTGCCCGGTATCACAACGTGTACGGGCCGCTGGGTACCTGGACCGGTGGACGGGAAAAAGCGCCGGCTGCGATTTGCCGCAAAGTAATTGAAGCCAAAGCGTCGGGCAAGCACGAGATCGAAATATGGGGAGACGGCAAACAGACCCGTAGCTTCATGTATATCGACGACTGCACCCGGGGCACGCAAGCCATTCTCGAGAGCGAAATTCATGAGCCCATCAATCTCGGCAGCAGCGAGTTAGTAACTATCAATCAGCTGGTGGATATTGCTGAAGAGATTGCCGGGGTCAAATTGCAGCGCAAGTACAACCTGGGCGCGCCCAAGGGTGTGAATGGGCGCAACAGCGATAACACCAAGATCCAACAGTACCTTGGCTGGGAGCCGTCGATCCGTCTTAAGGATGGCCTGGCAAAGACCTACGAATGGATCGAGAGCGAAATGATGGCAGTATCTAGAACGTAATCAAAGTTGTGTGCATTAGTCGTATTCGTTCGATTAAGCAACTCTGAGTGTGATCTAGACTGAGGGCTACGGGACCTGTGGGATTAACGGCGGCGGCAGCAACGGCTCAGTTCCGGCAGATTTTGGGAATCCGATTCTTCATCGGAAACGCAGATGAAGCCATCGCCCGTATCAGCGGCGGCGGTTTGCTGGTAGTCCCTGCGGCCCCCGCGCTCAAAAATCTGGCCGACGACCCGGCTTATCGTGAAGCCCTCCAGGGTGCCGACCTGGTGATCACTGACAGCGCTTTCATGGTGATGATCTGGAACCGGCTCACGCGCGACTCCATTCGCCGCGTTTCTGGCTTGAAGTATCTTTCTTCGTTATTGAAGCAGCCTGATTTTTACCGGCCTGGCGGCAGTTTCTGGATTATGGCCAGCGAAGAGAGCGTGCAAAGAAATTGTTCCTGGCTGCGGCGCCAGGGGATTGAGTTAGCGCCCGCTGACCGGTATGTCGCGCCTCTCTACGGCAAGACGATCCAGGACCCCGAGCTTTTGCAGCGCATCAATGAACGGCGCCCACGGCATATTGTCGTGTGCATCGGGGGTGGCACGCAGGAGCGCCTCGGCCTCTATTTGCGAAGCGAGCTCAACTGCAAGCCATCCATTCATTGCATTGGGGCAGCCATTGCTTTCCTGAGCGGCGACCAGGTCTTGATTCCGAAATGGGCCGACCGGATGTATCTCGGCTGGCTCTTTCGCTGTCTCTCCAATCCTTTTCGCTACATGCCGCGCTATTGGGATGCGCGCAAGCTGTATTCGCTCATGATGCGTTACGGCAGCAGCCTTCCGGATTCCCTCAAGAGCACGCCTCCCACAGGCGTGGAGCTGGCAACCGCGCTCAGCGCAGGCGTTGCCTCCAGCAACGACTGCCTCCCTTCCACCTCCAGTTCGTCCTAGCGGCGCAACTGCACTGGCTTTATGTCAGGGACCGGCTTTACAGGCTGCGGAAAAACCCTGCTTTGTATCAGGGCACGACTTTGCAGGCTCCGGAAAACCCCTGCTTTGTATCAGGGCACGACTTTGCAGGCTCCGGAAAACCCTTGTTTTGTATCAGGGCACGACTTTAGTCGTGCCGTTAATGGCTGATAATACTTCGGGCTTTAGCCCCTGAGGGACTTCATTTTTCGGCCGAGAAACTTGCCCTCAGAACGAGCTTCTGGGTGAGTTCCATGTTGCAACCCACCTCGAGCGAGGTGGGTTGCGCAACTCTACTGCTGGTTCCGCACGCTCGCGCGCTGCGTTTCCGCATGCTTGGCTGCGGTCTCAAGCGCCTTTGCCTGGGGTAGGTAATCGAGCGCCTTATTGATCATGGGATCCCAGTTTGCGCGGACCTTCAGACCCTCTTCCTGCCCGAACTGGGTGGTGAAGATCTCTGCCTTGATGTTGGCCTTGACCCAATCCATAACCGGCGCCAGGTCCGCATCTGTGTAGGGAATCAGCTGGCTGGTGAGGAACTGTTTGAATGCGTCCATCACCTGGTCGTCCACCTGAAAATCCTTGCCCACCGTCCGGTTCGCCATGTAGTGCTTGGCGAAGTTGAAGAACGCGTAGTGCTCCAGCAGTTCATCCTGTACTGGAACCGACTTCGGGGTGTCAATCTTGTCGTCAGGGGTGATCCCGCCGCCACCAAACACTGTTCGCCCTGAGTCGGTCGCCTTGACCTCACGGCTCTTCGCATCCTGCGGCTGATCGTGGTTGTAGTAGTAGTCGTACAGGGAAACACCGTTGTAGTTCCGCTGAATCAGCCGGCCGCTTGGTGTGTAGTAGTGGTACGTCGTGAGCGCCAGGCCGGTGTTTTCCGACAACGGGTAAACGGTTTGCACCAGCCCCTTGCCGAAGGTGGTTTCGCCGGCGATGATCGCGCGGTCGTGATCCTGCAGCGCGCCGGAAACAATCTCAGCAGCGGATGCTGTGCCGTGATTTACCAGCACTACAACGGGATATTCGCGGCCACCGTTTCCGTGGGTCGCGCGATAGGTCTGCTCAGGAAAGGCACGGCCACGCTGGGAGACAATCACCTGACCTTTTTCCAGGAACTTGTCGCACACCGCCACAGCCTCACTCAATAAGCCTCCGGGATTTCCCCGCAGATCGAGGATCAGCCCATCCACATTGCCGAAGTGCTCGAGCGCATCGGAAAGTTCACGGCCAGTAGTTTCCTGGAAGTTCGTGATGTGTACGTAGCCTACATTCGGCCGGACCATATAGCTGAGGTCGATGCTGTTGTGCGGAATCTCGTCCCGGATCAGATCGAATACCAACGGCTTGGCCGCACCCTCGCGGGCAATCGTTATCTGTACATGCGTCCCTTTGGGGCCTTTGAGCACATTGGCAACGTCTTCCGAGTTCATGTTCTCGGTGGACTTGCCGTCGACCGCGACAATCACGTCGCCGGGACGGATACCGGCCTTGAACGAAGGCGTTCCTTCAAACGGGCTAACCACCACTATCTTGTTATTTTGCGGCTGAATCAGCATCCCCACGCCGTAGTACTTCCCATGCTGGTCTTCGCGCATTTTGGCGTAGGCTTTGGGGTCGTAAAAGCTCGAATGCGGGTCGAGCACGCGCAGCATGCCGGGGATGGCCCCGTCGTAGACGGCCTTCTCGGCTTTCTCGCCTGTCAGTGGCTCGGCATAGTTCTGCTCCACCAGGTCGTAGACGTTGGTGAACGAGCGCAGATCGTCGCGCAGCGCGGACTCATCGGTACTGGATTGCGCACCCAGCCTTTGGCTTACCACCGTGCCAAGAAAGCCACAAACAACAAAGAAGAGGAGAATGGAAAACAAGAGCCGTCGTGTGCGGGAGGCCATATTGCGGGTTTCCTCAGGGTCCGGAGGCACAGGGAGAGGCTGCCCTGCCGCCCGGCCCGGGATCTTCTTGACTCGAAGTATATCATTGCATGTAGGCTGGTTTTGCACCCGCCCGGCGAGGCATATCGCAGAGAAATCCGGTCTGGTTCGCTAGCTGCGCAAGGCTGCTGGCGCTAGCTCAGGCAAACTACCACGTTCGAGCTAGAGTCGTTTACTTCTGGTGTATATGGAGCGATTGATATCAGGTCGTGAGCTTTCCTTGAGAAGCCACACCTGCTGGGCGCCCACATCACAAGCGGAAGGCCTTCAGCTACCACTTAGCAGCGATATGAGATCTAAGACACATGACGTTTTTTGAATTTCGGCAATCCACGGCGGTTTTGATCCTGAGCACGAGCCTGACTGCCGTCCCGTCCCTGGCGCAGGCGACCAATCCGAGCGCCCACACCACCACCGACACGGCGCCGGTCAGCGGAAAAGTGGTCGAAGATATTGTTGCCCGCGTGAACGACCAGATCGTTACCCAGTCGGATTACGATCGAGCCGCGGAACAACTGGACGCCGAGTCCAAGCAGCAGGCGATTCCTGCGCAGCAGCTGGCCCAGAAACAAGCTGACCTGTTGCGCGATTTGATCGATCAACAGCTACTGCTCTCCAAAGCCAAGGAACTCGGCATCACCGGCGAAACCGAGTTGATCAAGCGGCTGGACGAGCTTAGAAAGCAAAATCACCTGGAGTCGATGGAAGAGCTCGAAAAGGCCTACGCTTCGCAGGCCCAGGGCACCTCGTTTGAGGATTTCAAGGCCAGCATTCGCAACAGCATCATGACCCAACAGGTGGTGCGCGACGAGGTCGGGCGCCACATCACCATGTCGCCAGGGGATGTGCAGAGATACTACAAAGAACACGCCAGCGAGTTTGCCCGGCCGGAATCGGTAACGCTCAACGAGATTTTCATCCCCACCCCGGGAAAGACGGCGACCGAAGCGCCCGACTCTGATGTGATTGCGGCAGCGCAGGCGAAAGCCGACGCCATGGAGGCGAAGCTCGCGGCGGGCGCCAAATTTGACGACCTGGCGAAGCCCGCACCCGCCGACCCGAATGACCCAAAGACCGTGACCCTGGGTGAATTTCGCCGCGGAGCGTTAGCCAAGGAGATCGAAGATAAAGCCTTCGCCCTGGATGCCGGCCAGCACACACAACCGATTCGCACCAAACAGGGGTTCATCATCCTGCAGGTCACAGACCATACGCGTGGTGGCGACGCGGACTTCAAGAAAATGGAGCCGGACGTCGAGGAAGCCCTCTTCCTGGAGCGCATGCAGCCGGCGCTCAGGGTGTACCTTACCCAACTGCGAGACCAGGCCTACGTGGAACTGAAGCCGGGCGTCGTCGATACGGGCGCCAGCGGCAATGAGATGCGCCTGAGTTATAGCGCCTATGTTCCCCCTGCGGAAAAGAAGAAAAAGAAGTTTGTGCGCACCCGTTTCCGTGGCCGGGATCGCTCTCGCCATGTAGACGCTGCGGCCGTGGCTGCGGCGGGCGCTGCTGCCGCCCCGCCGGCGGGATCGACAGCGGCCGCTACCACACCTGGCGCGGCTAAAACTGCCGCAACCACGCAACAGGCGAACAATAGCGACGTCGGGATCCAGAAGCCTGGCAAGCGAGAAAAGATCCGCTTTGGCCAGGCCCCGCGCGAGTCGCTGCCTTCCTCGCAGGTTGCAAGTGCCGCCGCTCCCGACAGCACCCCAGGTGTCACCACACCTGAGACGCGGATCGTAAATCCCGACGGCACTATCAGCGGCGTTACCGCTCCGGTCAACGAAAAAAAGACCCGCCTGAGCAGTCGGCCTCCGGTGAAAAAAGTAAAACAGGAGAAGTCCGGGGACACCCCGCCGGCCGCGACCCCGGAAGAACTGGCGACGCAAAAGGTTCAGGATTCACCGCTTGGGTTGGCCGACCCGGCTGCCCAGAAGAAGCCTAAGAAAGGCGAAAAGACCCGGTACTCCGCCAAGCCGAAACAGGAAGATCAGGCCCAGCCTTATCTTGGCCAACCCGTCACACCTGCCGGCAGCGTGCCGGCGCCGTCGACCACCCAGCATCCTGCGCCCGCCACCAACCCGCCCGCACCCGCCACTGGACCACCGGATCCCATACCTCCGGGCGCGCAACAACCGTAATTTGGGGTCTTGGCGCCAGGCTGACTGGACGCAGGCGAGATGAAAGATATTTACGTCGCGGATGTAGCCAAATTCGAGAATCAGGCTGTCGTTTCTTTCTTCGCCGTGACGTCGAAACAACTGCGCAGTCGAAAAGATGGCGGCCAGTATATGGCGCTGACTCTTGGCGACCGCACCGGCCAAATCGAGTCCCGTATGTGGGACAACTTTGCCGACGTAGTAGCTGGCTTTGAGCAGGGTGACGTAGTTAAGATCCGTGCCGAGGTTTGCCGCTATAACGGCAAGCTTCAGTTCGTTCTGGACAAGATCCGCCGTGCCGGCGCGGACGAAGTCGAGCTGGCGGACTATGTTCCGCATACGCTCAAAAACGTCGAGGAACTATGGGCGGCGCTGGTTCGCTCCGTGGACAGCTTTTCTGACGTGTCCCTGCAGGCGCTGGTTCGCTCTTTCCTCAACGACCCGGTCTTTGCCGCGGCATTCCGCGAGGCTCCCGCCGCCAAATCTC
>Ga0302325_10026523_pt1 | contig 12027 bp, 11 predicted proteins | sample Palsa_T0_2_FD_201948 | JGI IMG/M metagenome (GOLD analysis project Ga0302325, IMG submission 201948) | Peat permafrost microbial communities from Stordalen Mire near Abisko, Sweden - Palsa_T0_2 | ecosystem: Environmental > Terrestrial > Soil > Palsa > Peat permafrost | place: Sweden: Abisko...
GGTGGCGCTGGTCACGAGCACGATGCGATGTATGCCGTCCGCGCGCAGCAGTTGCGCGGAATTGCGGGCATTGTCGAAGGTATCGAAGGAGCGGTCCTCGACCCAGCGCGGTTCGATGCCGAAGTTGCGCAGCAGGGACTCGCGCATGGCCACCGGCTCCATGCTGTTGCCGGTGACCAGGACCGGCAGGCCGGTGCGGCGGGCGATATAGGCGCCATAGGCCAGCCGCTCGAGCATGATCGGCTCGGCGGCCGGGCCGCCATATTCGGGCGCCCAGACGCGCAGGCCGCCGCCGCCCAGGATGACGATGGCCTGCGCCTGCGTCGCCTGGGCCAGATCCAATGGCGGGTAGTGTTGGGTGAGACGCGTGAACGCGTCGGCCACGCACGGCAGCGAGAGCAGCCACAGCGAGCCGAGTCCAAGTGCCAGCAGGACGCGCGCCAGACGCGGTCGGCGTCGCAGCAACAGCGCGCCGATGATGGCGAGCAGCAGGGGGCCGGCGGGCGGCAGGATCAGATTCCTCAGCACTGCCTTGCAGTATTTGAGCATCATCAGCACGTGCGCAGCTCCGGTGTGGGTCGATTGGTGCGTTAGGCGGTGACCGCGGCGTCCAGCAGTGAGCGCGCGTAGGTCAGGGCGGCAGGCTCGAGCGGACCGTGGCCGTAGCGCGCCGCGAGCGCATCGAGCAGTTGCTCCTGTTGCGCGCCGCGCCGCAGCGCCTCGGCGTAGGGTATCTCCGGATGAAACATTACCATCGAGTAGCGTGGGATGAAGCGGCCGGGAAAGGCGCGTTCGAGCTCGGCGCCGAGCCGCTGGCGCTGCGCGAACAGCGCGGAGCGCACGCCGTCGCGCATTTCGATGTAATTCTCCAGCGTCATCGCCGCTATGGCATCGGTGTTGGGCCGGCGCACGCGCTCGAATTCGGCCAGCGCGCTCGCGGGCTCGGCATGACTGGCCAGAAGCAGATCGAGCACGCGGCAGTCCTCGAAGCCGCAGTTCAGTCCCTGGCCGTGAAACGGCACGATGGCGTGCGCGGCATCACCGAGCAGCAGCACGCGCCCCGCGGCCTGCCAGCCTTCGCAGTACACGGTGCCGAGCCGGCTTTGAGGATGCAGCGCAAACTGCTGCTCAAGGTCCGGAATCACGGCCGCCGCGTCGGCGAACCAGCGCGCAAAGAACGCGCCCGCGGCCCCGCGCTGCGTGAGACGATCGAAGCCTGGATCGCCCTGGCGCGCCAGGAACAGCGTGGCGGTGAAGCTGCGGTCGGTGTTGGGCAGAGCGATCAGCATGAAACCGCCCCGCGGCCAGATATGCAGTGCATGCGGCTCGAACGCATAGCCGGCCGCAGCCCCATGGCGCTGCAGCGCCGGAATCTGCAGCTCCTTGTAGTCGTGCGAGAGCGGTTGCTCCTCGGCGCGGCTCACGGCGCGCGCGACCAGCGCGGCACGCACGGCCGAGCCGGCGCCGTCGGCCGCCAGCAGGATCTCGAAGGACTCGCTGCGCGGCCTGCCGCTGCGCTCATCGCGCAGCTGCAGTGTGCCGGCATCTGGATCCACGTCGGTGCAGCGCGTGTCGAAGCCCAGCTCGATGCCCGGATGCTCGGCCGCCGCCTCGAGCAGCGCGCGGTTCAGCCGCTCGCGGCTGATCGCATGGATCACCTCGTGCTGGTTCTGGCCATAGGGCAGGAATTGCAGCGCCGCATGCTCATCGTGCAGCATGCGACCTGGCATGGCGATCATGTCCGGCGCGATGCGCCCCGACACCCCGGCATGCTCGAGCGCCAGCGCGCCACGTGCGGCCAGCGCCAGATTGATCGAGCGGCCACGTTCCGGCGGCGCCGCACGTGGATCGCTCCGTCGTTCGATGAGGCGCACGCGCAGCCCGCGACGTGCGAGCATCAGGCCCATCAGAGCCCCCACCGGACCGGCGCCGATGATGGTATAGCGAGGCATCGGCTTGCGTCGTCCCCGGGGCTCGCTCAGCCAGGCAGCCGCGTCATGGCCGCAGCAGTGCGCACAGTTGCCAGGCGCCGCGCAGCACGTCTTCGAAGCTGTTGTAGAGCGGCACCGGAGCCACGCGCAGCGTGTCCGGTTCGCGCCAGTCGCACAGCACGCCGCGCGCCGTGAGCGCCTCGAACACCCCGCGGCCGCGTCCGCCGCGGATGCGCAGCGACAGCTGGCTGCCGCGCTGCTGCGGGTCGGCCGGCGTGATGATCGCGAGCTGCCCGGCGGCGAGCTCGGTGAGCAGCGAGGCCAGGTAGGCCGTCAGCGCGAGCGATTTGCGCCGCAGCGCCGTCATTCCGGCCTGCGCGAACAGCGGCAGGGATGCGCGCAGCGGCGCGGCGGAGAAGATCGGCGGATTGCTCACTGCCCAGGCGGGGGCGCCGCGCGCGGCCACGAAGTGCGGCCGCATTTCAAAGCGCGTGCCCGGATCGTGGCCCCACCACCCGTTCAGCCGCGGCAGCTGCGCGCCCTGCAGATGCCGCTCATGCACGAACGCCCCGCCGAGCGCACCCGGACCGGCGTTCAGATACTTGTAGCTGCACCAGACCGCGAAGTCGGCATCATCGGCAGACAGCGCGAGCGGCACGTTGCCGATCGAATGCGCCAGGTCAAAGCCGACGATGCAGCCCGCGGCGTGCGCCGCCCGCGCGATGCGCCGCAAATCGAACAGCTGTCCGGTGCGATATTGCACCCCGGGCCACAGTACCAGCGCCAGGCGCGCGCCTTCAGCCGCGATGCAGGCCTCGATGTCTTCGATGCGAATCAATTCCTCGCCCTGCCTTGGCGCCAACTCGATCAGCTCGCGTGCGGGGTCGAATCCGTGCCAGCCGATCTGCGAGGCGAGCGCGTGGCGGTCGGAAGGAAAAGCACCCGCCTCGATCAGGATGGCGCGGCGCGGCTCGTCGGGCCGGTAGAAGCTCGCGAGCAGCAGGTGCAGGTTCACGGTGAGCGAGTTCATCGCCACCACTTCATGCGGGCGTGCGCCGGTGAGCTGCGCCAGGGGCTGCTGCAGCTGCTCGGCATAGCCGATCCAGGCGCTGCGCGCGTGCTCGTGGCCCAATACCCCGAGCCGCTCCCAATCGGCGATCTCCGCCTCGATGATTGCGCGCGCGCTCAGCGGCGCCAGGCCGAGCGAATGACCGCAGAAATACAGCAGCGGCGAGCCATCGGGGCCACGGGGCATGGCAAAGCGCTCGCGCATCGGCGCGAGCGCATCGGCGGCGTCCTGCGAGCGGGCCCATTCGAGCCGGCTCGCGGGTATCGGCTCGTCACTGGCGTGCACATTCATGCCGTGCGCAACGGATAGAGTACCGGTCGCGAGGGTACCGCATCCCCGGCAATGGCCGGCGACTGTAGCGACAGGAAGTACCAGCCATCGGCAAGGGCAGCGGGGACATAGGCCAGTTCGGTGATGGTGCTCCCGGGGCGCTGAGCGTCCGCCAGCGCGCTGCTGCCGCGCGGCAGACCGAAGAAAATGCGGTGCGCGGTGAGCTCGCCGCCATCGCTGCTGCGATCCGCCGAGGGCACATCGAGCACCAGATGCTCGATGCCATGCGCGACCAGCCAGCCGGCGGCCTCGCGCGACAGGAACGGTGCCGCCGCCGCGCGCTGTTCGACAAACTTGTCCGGCTCGTTGGGCAGGGTACGGATCACCGCCGCGCGCGCGTTCAGGCGCGCCGCCGGGGCCGGCGGCCAGGCGCGTTCGATCGCCTGGCGGGTAATCAGAAGGTCAGTGGCGCGCGGCGTCGGCGCGCTGCCCTCGTCGCTGTCGCCCGCCAGTTCGGGTTCGATGCTGAGCAGCACGGTGGTGAGCAGGCGACGCGGGATCAGGCCCTGCACATCGACGCGCTCGGCCGTCAGATGGCCGACCGCCTCGGTGTGAGTCCCATTGGCGTGCGGCGTCAGAGTCAGGACGCTGCAATTGCAGCTCGCCCCGCGCTCCACGCGGCCGCTGAAGTCGCCGATCTCCAGCGGCTTGCTGCTGGCGGCCGGCGCGCCGAAGCAGCGCAACTGCGGACCGGCGAATTCCAGCACACGCGCGAGGCTGGCGCCCGCCGCCAGGTCAGCCAGCAGCGTTACGCCATCGATGTGCAGTTGCGCCCACTGCGCCCGCTCACTGCGAGCCATGTGCTTGCGCCGGCGGCAGCGGCGGTTCCATGACAGCGTGGCAGTGGCTGCAGGTGCGCAGGGCCAGGCTGCCGAAGAAACGATTGAACACGGGCGGAAACTGCGTCTCGATGTCCGTCAGCGGAAAGAAATCCTGGTACAGCAGGTGCTCGCAGCGCTCGCAATACCACTGCAGGCCATCGAGTTCGCCGGAACGCCGCCGGCGCTCGATGACCAGGCCGACCGAACCGGCGTAGCGTTGCGGGGAGTGCGGCACGCCGGCCGGCAGCAGCAGAATATCGCCGGCGCGGATCGGCAGATCGACGATGTGGCCGTCCTCCACCACACGCAGCAGCATGTCGCCCTCGAGCTGATAAAAGAACTCTTCCGCCGGGTCGACGTGAAAATCCTTGCGCGCATTGGGCCCGCCGACCACCATGATGACGAACTCGCCGTCCTGGTAGACGACCTTGTTGCCGACCGGCGGACGCAGCAGATGCCGCTGGGCATCGATCCACTGGTTGAGATTGATGGGAATGAGAGCACGCATGGGGATGATTTCCGACCCTCCAAAGGCCGGGTAATTCGCGTATGGTAAGCGCATTGCCCGCCAGGTGGCGAGGCGCGGACGTCAACCGACCATCATGAACCATATGCTCTGCGGTAGTACTGGCCGCAACGCTGCACTGCTGGGGGCGCTGGCGCTGAGTGTTTCGGCCTGTACGATGCATTGGCCGTGGCAGCGACGGTCGCCACCAGCGCCGCAGCCGGTGCACCAGGTGATCATCGTGGCGGATGCGACCGCGACCGCGATCCTGCAGTACTGGGACCGCAATACGCTGCTGCTCGACCTCACGGCGGCCGGCGGCGAGGGTGGCGCGATCGTGTCGCCGATCAAGGCGCTGGGCTGGCCGGTACGGCTGGAATTTCGCGTTCAGCCCGGCAGCATCGGCCGCCTGGAGCTGCAGGGCGCGCAGCGCGTGGTGTTTGACGTCCCGGCGCAGGGCGCAGCGCTGCTGCTCAAGCTCGCGCCGAGCGCCTACCGCGCCGACACCGCGCAGATCACGCTTCGATGGAGCGCGGCTGACGGCTCGGCACGCTGACCGGCGGGGCTTCAGGGTCGTCCAGATTCACCGCGGTGAGCGCGCCGCCCCAGACGCAGCCGGTGTCCAGTGCCAGCACGCCGCGTTCGCTATGGAAGCCCAGCGCCGACCAGTGGCCGAAGACGATGCGCTGTTCACGGCTGGCACGTCCCGGCACCTTGAACCACGGCAGCCAGGGCTTGGGAGCCGAGTCCGGCTTGCCCTTCTGTTTGAAATCCACGCGTCCGTCAGCCGTACAGAATCGCAGCCGCGTCAGCACATTGATCGCAAAGCGCAGCCGATCCGGGCCGGCGAGCGTCGCCTGCCAGCGATCGGGCTGGTCGCCGTACATGCCCGAGAGCAGCATGCGGGGGTCGTCGCGCAGCGCGTGCTGCACCTCGCCCGCGAGCTGCAGTGTCAGCGCCACGCTCCACTGCGGCAGTACCCCGGCATGCAGCAACAGGTCGGCGTGCTCGGGCTCGAAGTGCGCCAGCGGCAGCAGCAGCAGCCATTCCAGCAGTTCATCGCGATCGGGAGCGGCGAGGATCTCACTCAGGGTATCGTTCTTGCGCAGCTTTTCCCCGGCCAGCGCCACCGCCAGCAGATGCAGATCGTGGTTACCCAGCACGCTCACGGCGTTGTCGCCCAGGGCGTGCACCAGCCGCAGCGCCTTGAGCGAACGCGGTCCACGGTTGACCAGGTCACCGACGAACCACAGCCGGTCGCGCCCGCCCGAGAAGCGGATGCGGGCGAGCAGCTGCTCGAGTTCGTCGCAACATCCCTGTACGTCGCCGATCGCCCAGCGCGCCATCTGTGCTCAGCTCGCGCGGCCGGCGCTCAATGCAACATTCCGGGCATGGCAAGGCGAAACGCTGCGATCGGCGCGTCGAACTGCGCTCCGTCGTCGGCGATCATCTGGTAGCTGCCCTGCATGGTGCCGACCGGGGTTTCCAGCACGGCGCCACTGGAATAGCGGAAGCCCTGGCCGGGCTTGAGATAGGGTTGTTCGCCGACGACGCCGTCGCCGCGTACCTCCTGCACCCGGCCGTTGGCATCGGTGATGATCCAGTGGCGCGCCAGCAGCTTCGCCGGCACTTCGCCTTCGTTGCGGATCGTGATCGTGTACGCGAACACGTAGCGCTGTTCGCGCGGTTCGGACTGATCGTCGAGATAGGTAGTCTCGACATCGATGCTGATCCTGTGGCGCACGCTGGTCATATCCGCCGCCGTCCGCTCATTCATCGTACCCGCACGGCCAGCACGTCACAGGGCGCGCCGTGCAGCACCGTGTCCTCGGTGCGGTGTAGCAGGATCGACAGACCGTGGCGCTCGCGGCAACCGAGCACGATCAGGTCGCTGCCCTGCTCGCGCGCATGACGCAGAATCTCGCTCTTGGCATTGCCGGCTTCGACGCTGCCGGCGTCCGGCGGCAATCCGAGCTCGCGTGTGAGGTTGTCCATCTGCGCTCGCGTGCGCGTCATAAGCTGGGTGTCGATCTGGATCACCGGCACCAGCGACTCGCCCATCGGTTCGATCGGCATCAATTCGAGAACATGCAGAATCTGCAGCGCGCCATTGCCGGCGCGGGCGATCTCGCAAGCGCGCTCGGCCACGGCCCGGCTGTCCTGGGTCAGGTCGATGGCGGCCAGGATGCGGCGGTAGGCGGTCATGGTCGGCTCCGGTCGGCAGCTTGAGGGCCGAGCCCGTAGGCATTAGTGAAGCACAGCGGCGGCCGCCTGCGCCAGCGCGCCGAATTGCATCGGCGTCAGGGTCTCGGCGCGCAACCCAGGGTCGATGCCCAAGGCGCCGATCTGCGCGGCGGTCAGGAAACGGTGCAGCGAGTTACGCAGGGTCTTGCGCCGCTGCCCAAAGGCCGCCGTGACCAGCTCGCCGTACAGCGGCGAGCGCGCCCAGTCCGGCAGCTCATCGAGCACCACCAGGCGCACTACGCTCGATGCAACCTTGGGCACCGGGCGAAAAGCCCCGGCTCCCACATCGAGCACGCGCGCGGCCGCGACCCGCGGTGCCAGCATCACCGTGAGGCGCCCATAGGCTTTGGTTCCGGGCGCGGCGATGATCCGGTCCACGACCTCCCGCTGCAGCATGAAATGCATGTCGAGGATGGCATCCGCGGCCTGCAGCACCCGGAACAGCAGCGGCGTGGAAATGTTGTAGGGCAGGTTGCCGATGAGGCGCAGCCGCGCGCCGCACGCGGCCGCCAGGGCACGCCAGTCCACGTCCAGGGCATCGGCCTCGTGCAGCACGAACCGCGGCTCTGCGGCATAGCGCGTACGCAGCAGCGCCGCGAGATCGCGATCGATTTCGATCACTTCGAGCCGTCCGGCGGCCGCCAGCAGCCGCTGCGTGAGTGCGCCCTGGCCGGGCCCGATCTCCACCGCGGCGTCGCCCGGCTTGAGGTCGATCGCCGCCACGATGCGCGCAATGACGGCTGGATCGTGCAGGAAATGCTGGCCGAAACGCTTGCGCGCGCGGCCGTGCGGCGCGCTCAGGCGCACTCCAGACAGCAAGCCATCTGCGCGGCCAGCTCGATCGCGGCGATCAGGCTGCCGGGGTCGGCCTCGCCGCTGCCGGCCAGATCGAGCGCCGTGCCGTGATCCACCGAAGTACGCACGATCGGCAGCCCCAGGGTGACGTTGACGGCGTGGCCAAAGCCGGCGTGCTTGAGCACCGGCAGTCCCTGGTCGTGATACATGGCGAGCACCGCATCGTAGCGGGCCAGATGGCTCGGCACGAACAGGGTATCGGCCGGCCACGGGCCGTCCACCGACAGGCCCGCGGCCTGCGCCTGTCCGATCGCCGGGCCGATGATGCGCAGTTCTTCATCGCCGAGATGCCCGCCCTCGCCGGCATGCGGGTTCAGGCCGCACACGCCGATGCGCGGCTGCGGCACTCGCCAGTAGCGGCGCAGCGCCTGTGAGAGGATCTGCAGTGTGCGCAGCAGGCCATCGATGCTGAGCGCATCGCTGACGGCGCGCAGCGGCAGGTGGGTGGTCGCCAGCGCCACGCGCAGCTCGAGCGCGGTGAGCATCATCACGGGCCATGGCGCGTGGGTGCGGGCCGCGATGTATTCGGTGTGGCCGCTGAACGGCACGCCGGCCTGATTGATCAGGCTCTTCTGCACCGGCGCGGTCACGACTGCCGAGAACTCGCCGGCGAGGCAGCCGTCGACCGCACGATCGATCAGCCCCAGCACCTGGCCGACATTCGTCACCTCGAGCCGTCCGGCGACGCAGGCAGCCGGGAGCGGCTGATGCAACACGCTCAGGGTGCCAGCCGCGAACGGCACGTCGCTGCCGATGCGGTAGTCGGAAAACTCGATCTTCAGTTTGAGCCGGCGCGCCCGAAACGCGAGCAGCTCGCGATCGGCCAGGCACACCAGCGGCCAGGCGCGCGCCATGCCCGCCGCGGCCAGGCACAGATCCGGGCCGATGCCGGAGGGCTCCCCGGCGGTCAGCGCGATCGGCCGGATGGGCGTCACGGTGGCACGTGCTTGCCCGGCGGTCAGCGCGGTCGGCGCCAGCATGGCGGTCGCGGCTTCAGAGCCGCAGTTCGACGTAGGATTCGTCGCGGATCTGCTGCAGCCACAGCTCCGTGGCTTCCTCGACGCGGCTGTCGCGCATCGCTTCGAACGCGCGCTCGCGCGCGGCTTCATTGGTGTTGTCGTAACTGCGATGCCCGAGCAGCTGCACGATGTGCCAGCCGTACTGGGTGCGGAATGGCGGGCTGATCTCGCCCTCCTTGAGGCCCGCGACCACCGCGGCGAATTCCGGCACGAACACGCTGGCTTCCGACCAACCCAGGTCGCCGCCGTTGATCGCCGAGGCGCTGTCCTGCGAATAGGTCTTGGCGAATACGGCAAAATCCTCCTTGCCCGAGACCACCTGCTCGCGCCAGCGGGACAGCTTCTGCTGCACGGTGGCGTCGTCCTCGATCTCGGTGGGCTTGAGCAGGATATGGCGCAGGTGCACCTGCTGCACCATCTGCGGGCCGCCGACCGTTCGCGTGTCGGTCAGCTTCACGATATGAAAGCCGCTCGGCGTCTGCAGCACGTCGCTGACGTCGCCGGGCTTCATGCGCGCAATCACATCCGCCAGGAAGGTTGGCAGCTCGGTGCCCCTGCGCCAGCCGAGCGAGCCGCCTTCGAGCGCGCTTTCGCTCTGCGAATAGGCGACCGCGAGCGCACCGAAATCCTCGCCATTGCGCGCGCGCTCATCCACGTCGTGCGCCAGCTTGGCGGACTGCGCGAGCTGCGCCGGCTTCGCGTCCTGCGCCACGGCGATCAGGATATGCGCGACGTTGTATTCGTTCGCGGCCGAGGCGGTCTTCTTCTGGCGCTCGAGGTATTGATCGAGTTCGTGCGGCGTGACGACGATGCGCTGCACGACGTCGCGCTGGCGCAGGATCTGACGCGCAATCTCGCGCCTGAGTTCGATGCGGTACTGGGGGTAGTCGATGCCGTCGGCGGCGAGCTTCTCGGGCAGCTGCTCGAGCTTGAGGTTCTGGCGCTTGGCGATGTCCTCCATCGCGCCGTTGACCTGCTCATCGGTCACCTTGATGCCGGCGCGGTCCGCGTGCTGCTGCTGGATCTCTTCGAGCACCAGGCGGTCCAGGACCTGCTGGCGCAGCACGGTTTCCGGCGGCAGTGCGACCTTCTGAGCGCGCAGCCGCTCCTCGATCTCCCGCGTCTGCAGATCCAGTTCGCTTTGCAGCACCACGCCCTCGTTGACCACCGCCACGATCCGATCGAGCAGCGCGCCCTTGTCCGAAATCTCCTTGGCGCCGCCCAGGAAGGGCGCTGCCAGCAGCCCCAGCAAGCTGACGGCCGCGGACGAAATGTAGACGCTGCGTCGCATTAAATTCTCTTTTAGCCTCAAAGGTTTAAGCTCAGGTCTAGGGCTTGGTCGCGGAGGCGGAGTATCCCCGAATCGACTGTTCAAGGAAAGTGCTGACCCCACTTCCGGTGCCGATCCCACTTCCGACATTGGACAGACCGGTGAGTTCCAGCTGCAGCGACACCCCGGTATCGCGCTGGCCGGTCCGGGTGCTCACCGTGCTTTGCGCCACGGCCCGAATGCTCCAGCAGGCCCCCCGATACTGAAAACCGGCGAAATTCTCGATCGGCGCGCGATCCAGCAGTGAATATACCGCGCGCGCGTAGGTATCCCAATGGCTGCTGACCGGCCAGGCCGAGGACACGTCAACCTGTTGCACCACGCCGTCCCGATACAGATAACCGACGTTGACCACCTGCTTGCTGTTGGCGAGGTACTGCACCAGCACTTCGGCCTGCTGGACACTCGATACGGCGGGGTTGGAGGCCACGTCGACCTGCAGGTTCCAGTGGCGGTAGGCGGTCAGGTTGATTTCGGCGATCAGGCTCGAGGTGGCGCGCGGCTGGACCAGCTCGTCGGGCGGGGTAATCTGCTGCTGCTGTTGCAGCGTGAGCGCGGACGGCGGCAGCCCGAGGGCCGGTTCCGGCAGCGTGACGCGCGGCGGCTGAAAATAGAAGCTCTGGCCGATGGTGGCGCTCAGGTAGCGCGCGCCGCTGGAATTCTCGAACCACTTGGTGGTCACTCCCATCGTGAGTTCGTTGGCATCGCCGATGCGATCGATGCCGACGTAACGGTTGGGGCGAAACAACTCGATCGAGTTCAGATCCGGGATCGAGGTGTCGAATACCGGTAGCCCGGTCTGATCCCGATACGGGATGTAGACGTACATGAGGCGCGGCTCGAGCGTCATGCTGCGCAGGCCGCCCGCGCCCGCGAGCCGTTCGAATTGCAGTCCGGTATCGATATCCAGAATCGGCAGGCTGCGCTGCGGCGAGCTGTCGGGCGTGCCGCTGTCGCGCAGCGAGTACTGGGTCAGATCCCAGGCGACGTTGGGGCGGAAAAAATATCCGGGGGCGGAGATGTCGAGCCCGATCTGCGGCCTGGCATCGAGCCGCCAGCCGTCGACGCAGGTCCAGGGCGCCGAATTGCGCACGGTCGAGGCCACGGTGCAGGGCGGCGGGCTGCAGCTCGTGCCGCAGGTGGCTTGAGCGCAGCTGCAGGCGGTGCCGACCGAGCGCGTGAAGTTCACCAGCTCGCTGTCGAAGCCGGTGACCAGCGCCGGCCATCCCGGCGGCGACCACAAGCCGGTCGCGGTCAGACGCGGCAGCTGGATGTAGGGCCGCTCATCGTCGAGCCCGGTGTCCGGCAGCGTATTGTCCAGGGTCTGAAAGCCCAGCACCTGGGCACGCAGGTTCCAGATGTCATCGCGGTGGCTGATCGCGAGGCTGCGTGCCAGGAACGGGGTGCTGGTGGACTGCGAGCCGGAGCCGAAGTCCTCAAAGTATTCGGTGTCGCTGACGCTATCGACGTTGGTATCGATGCGTGTGTTGTCCGGCAGCTGCAGCCGGTCGATCAGGTGGATGTAGCTGCGTTCGCTGCTCGCAGTGCACCCTACCCCCGGCGCACGCTCGGTGGAGCAGGCGGTGTCGTAGTACAGGCTGTCGTTGGGAAGATAATTGGCGTCGATGCTGCCGCGGTTGGAGCTGCTCAGGAAGCGATATTGCACACCCAGATCGGGCCCGCGGTAGGTGTAGTACGCCGGCGTGAAGGTGGCGTCCTGATTGGGCGCGATGTTCCAGTACCAGGGCGTGGCGAGCATGGTACCGCTGCGGCTTGAGGTGCTGAGCTCGGGAAACAGGAAGCCGCTCTTGCGCGCATCGCTCATGGGAAACGAGATCCACGGCAGGTAGGCGATCGGGATGCCTTCCACGTCCAGGATCGCGCCGCGGCCGACGCCCTCACCGGCGGTGGTGTCAAGGCGCA
>Ga0302325_10026524_pt1 | contig 12027 bp, 8 predicted proteins | sample Palsa_T0_2_FD_201948 | JGI IMG/M metagenome (GOLD analysis project Ga0302325, IMG submission 201948) | Peat permafrost microbial communities from Stordalen Mire near Abisko, Sweden - Palsa_T0_2 | ecosystem: Environmental > Terrestrial > Soil > Palsa > Peat permafrost | place: Sweden: Abisko...
CTAGAATTTTTTCGGCGGCTTGCGAGACACTGCCGGCACCAAGCGTGATAATCAAATCTCCCGGCGCGGCAGCGGATGAGATGGCTGCCACACCTTCCTCCATATTGGCCACGTAATGCGCCCCGCGGTGTCCGAAAGAACAAATTTTTTCCAACAGAGCTTGCGCGTTGACTCCTTCAATGGCCGCTTCGGAGGCGGCGTAGATATCGAGCAGGTACAAGCTATCGGCCTGGTTGAAAGCGCCGGCGAAATCGTCCATCAAGAATTTCGTGCGCGAAAAGCGATGCGGTTGGAAGAGGACGTGGATCTTTTTGTACGGGCCCAGGCGGGCGGCCGCCAGTGTCGCCTTAACTTCCGTAGGATGGTGGCCGTAGTCGTCCACTACCGTGATACCTTTTTCCACACCGCGCACAGAGAAACGCCGGTCCACGCCGCTGAAAGCAGCTAACCCCTCGCGAATCTTGGCCACAGAAACATCCAGCTCCAACCCAACGCCCGCGGCGGCTGTAGCGTTCAATACATTGTGCTGGCCCGGCGAGTTCAAGTGAAAATCACCCAATTCGGCTCCATGCCTGCGCAGCGAAAAGTCGCTGCCATTGGGGCCGAGCCTGACGTTCAGAATCTCCAAATCCACTTGCGCCGTACGGCCATAAGTAATAGTGCGCCGCCGAATGTTGGGGAAGATCTTCTGAATATTCTCGTCTTCCATACACAGAACCGCAGCTCCATAGAAAGGCACCTTGTTTACGAACTCAGTAAAAGCGTTTTGAATTTCTTCGAGCGAAGCGTAGTGGTCCAGATGCTCGCGATCGATATTAGTCACCACCGCCAGAATCGGCGCGAGTTTCAGAAAAGATCCATCGCTCTCGTCGGACTCCACCACAAGGAAGGAGCTCTTCCCCACGCGCGCATTTGAACCGTGCATGGCGGCCACCTTCCCGCCCACCACAATGGTTGGGTCGAGATTGGCCGCATTCAAAATCGAAGCCACCATCGACGTGGTGGTCGTTTTGCCGTGGCTGCCCGCAATGGCGATGCCGAACTTCAGGCGCATGAGTTCAGCCAGCAATTCGCCGCGCGGAATCACCGGAATCTGCAGACGGCGCGCTTCCGCCATTTCCGGATTGGCCGGATCGAGCGCGGACGTGACAACGACGGCTTTAGCTCCGGCGACATTTTCGGCGCGATGGCCCACCTGGACGGTAGCGCCCAGTTTGGTGAGCCGATCCGTGATCGGGCTCAATTTGGCGTCGGACCCGGAGACTTGGTATCCGAGCGTGAGCAGAACTTCAGCGATGGCGCTCATTCCAATGCCCCCGATGCCAACGAAGTGGACGTGTTGGGGCTTAAAAAACATTTCTTGCCACCATTGTTTCGGCTTTATGCGCTGGTGTCAAATAAAAACCCATATTTTTATGCGCGGCTTTTGCTGCGGGCCGCTTCTTCCAGTACTACGGCGGCGCGTTCGGCTGCGCCGGGACGGGCAAACTGACGTACTTGTTTACGCATGGCTGCCAGTATTTCGGGCTTGTGCAGCAGATCTTCCACTTCCTGAAAGAGACGCTCGCCGCTCATCTCGGTGTCTAAAACCATACGCGCGGCAGCCATATCCACCAGCGTCTTCGCGTTTTCTTTCTGGTGATCGTCGGCGGCAAAGGGGAGCGGGACCAAGAGGGACGCCATGCCGGCAGCGGCGATTTCGTTCACGCCCCCAGCGCCGGCGCGGCCCACTACGATGTCTGCGTTGGCAAAAGCGGCTGCCATGTCTTTGATAAAAGGGACCACTTCACCGGCGACACCGGCAAAGGCGAATTCGCGGGCCAGGGGTTCATGTTCGGCCGCGCCGGTCTGGTGAACGATGCGCACGGGCAACTGGCTGGAACGGAAATAGGGCCAGCTGTCTTTTGAGGCGCGATTCAAGGTGCGTGCGCCGCGGCTGCCGCCGGTAATCAAAATTCGAAACCGATCGCTCGTCTTGTGAGTGATGGCGAAAAACTCGGGTCTCACGGGCAGGCCGGTCACTTCGGCGCGGTTGGCAGGAAACCAGCGGCGGGTGTTTTCGAAACCAAGTAAGGCGCGGTAAACGCGCTTCGCCATTTTTCTGTTGGCGAAACCGGGAACCGAGTTAGGCTCCATGACAACTAACGGAATTCCGGCCAGAGCGGCCGCTAACATAACGGGCCCGGCGACGTAGCCACCCATGCTGAAGACGGCGTCGGCACGAAACTTGCGCAATAGGCTCCAGGCTGCGGCAACGCCGCCGGGCAATTGCGCGGCACTGCGGATTTGGGTGGCAAGGCCGACTCGATTCAAAGCGCCGCTGCGCACAAATTGAATATCGAAACCAGCTTCGGGAACCAGGCGCGATTCCATGCCTTCTTGCGTTCCGATGAAGAGCAATTTGTGGCCGCGGGCCTGCAAAACGCAGGCAACCGCCAGCGCGGGGAAGACGTGTCCACCCGTACCGCCGCCGGTCAAAACGAAAGAATAAGCCATGGTTACGGTGTATTCTCGCTTACACTCAGCAGCATTCCCATCAGCAATAACGTGCTGAGCAGTGAGCTTCCGCCGTTGCTGATGAACGGCAGCGGGATGCCTTTATTCGGAATAAGATCGAGGACGACGCTCATGTTTATAAGAGCTTGCAACACAACGCAAACTGTGACGGTGAGGGCCAGATAGCGGCCAAAATTATCGTTGGCGCGCATGGTGACACGCAGGCCCCGCCACAAGATCACGATGAATCCACATAACAGTGCGGTTGCTCCCACGAAGCCCGTTTCTTCACCTACCACGGCGTAGATGAAATCGGTGTGTGCCTCCGGCAGGTAGAGCATCTTCTGCTTGCTCTCCATAAGTCCCGCGCCGAAGAAGCCACCGGAACCAAGTGCGATACGCGCCTGCATTTGCTGATAGCCGGGGTCGCTGGTGGAGGCGGTTTTGTGGGCATAGGCAAGCACATGCCCAGCTGGATCAAGCTTAGTGAGGATGGCGTGATCTTTGTCCACGAAGTCGATCACGCGAGAGAGGCGGTAGGGCTTCATAGCGATAAAGGCGGCGACCAGGAGCAGGCCCAGCACCGCGCAAACCGTTAGATAACGCAAATTAACTCCGGCAACAAAGATGACGATGAAGGTGGTGAGGACTAAGACCACGGCGGTTCCGAGATCGGCTACCGCGACAAAGAGAGCCATAGCGGAAATGGAGATGGCGATGGGCGCCAGGGTAGACCGTTCGTTGACGGCACCCATGCGGCGGCAAAGAAAGAAGGCGAGGAATAACGCCAGAGCGGGTTTGGCGAGTTCGGAGGGCTGGAGCGAGAGTGGCCCGCCGCGGAGCCAGCGGTGACTGCCCCCATCGGTGACATAGACAACCAACAAAAGGAGCACAACCACGCCGAGAGCGGTAAATGCGTATTTGGGCGTGTTCCAGCGGCGGTAATCGCGTTTCATGCAATACAGCAGCACGATAAACGAGAACACGGCCCAACCAAGCTGACGCACAAAAAAGTGCGTACTGTCCCAGTGGAATTTCAATACAGCCACGCTTGACGAGGAACTGTAGACCATCACCAAGCCGAAACAGACCATGGTGAGCACGGCGAGAAACAGGATCCAATCGGTTTTGAGTCTTTGTGCCATTTTTGCTTACAACAATTGTGTCACTAAATGTTTGAACCGTTTTCCACGTTCTTCGTAATTCTGAAATTGATCGAAACTCGCGCACGCGGGAGAGAGCAGAACGGTATCGCCAGGGGTTGCCTGGGCGCGGGCATAAGCGACTGCGTTTTCCAGAGTGCCGCAATCGGTTAGAGCGATTGCGCCTTCCAACGCTTGGCGAATGATAGGCGCGGCGGCATACGCATACGGCGGCTCCGCGCCGATCAAAAGAACGCCTTTGGCGCGCTGGCGCAGGGGCTCGCGAAGAGGAGCATAATCGCTGCCTTTATCTTTTCCACCCAGGATGATCCAGAGACCGCCAGGGAACGCGTCGATGGCTTTAAGGGAGGCGTCCACGTTGGTGGCTTTGGAATCGTTGTAATACTCGACGCCATCGAGAGTGCGGACGAATTCGATGCGGTGTTCAACGCCGGGGAAATTTGTGACGGCTGGCCCAATGGTTGCAAGGGGCGCACCCGCCAGGTGAGCCAGCGCGGCGGCGGCCATTACATTTTCCACGTTGTGCAGGCCGCGCAGTTTAATTTGCGAACGCTCCAGGAAGGCTTTGTCGTTCCACATGAGTTGATCGGCATTGAGCCAAACGCCGTTGGGCACGCGTTGAGTGGAACTGAACCAAAAAACTTTGCCCTTGGTGCGTGCGGCGAACGAGCGGCAGGTGGCATCGTCGTAGTTAAGGACGGCGGAATCGTTTTCTTTCTGTGTTTCGAATAAGCGGGCTTTGGCGTTCGCGTAGATTTCGAAAGTGTGATGGCGATCAAGATGATCGGGCGTGACGTTGAGGCAGGCGGCAACATGTGCGCGGAAATGGCAGATGGATTCGAGCTGAAAGCTGGATAGTTCAACAACGTTCCAGCGGCGTGCGCCGGACGAATCAATCAAGGAAGTGACGGCGGTGCCGATATTGCCGCCCACCTGGCAAGGAATTCCTGCTTGTTGCAAGAGATGGCCGGTTAAAGCGGTGGTGGTGGTTTTGCCGTTCGAGCCGGTAATGCCCAGAACTGGACCTTTCAGAAAGAAGGAGGAAAGCTCCACTTCGCCAATAGTCGGAATGCCGCGTTCACGCGCGGCAATGAGCATGGGCAGGTCATACGGCACGGCGGGAGAAAGGACGATCATGGTTGCCGCGCCGATGTGCTGTTCTTCCTGAGGCAGAACGGGAACGCCAAGCGCGGCAAAGTGCGCGAGTTCTTCGGGAGTGAGCGCGGACGAATCCATGGCGCGCACGCGGGCTCCGTGCTTGAGCAAAAGCTCAATGGCCGCCAAGCCTGAACGCTTGGTTCCAATAACGAGGATGTCTTGACCCGCGAATCTTGTTGGCAGTGTGCGTTACCTCAACTTCAACGTCGTGAGCGCGAAAAGAGCCATTACTAAACCGACGATCCAGAACCGGACGATGACTTTTGATTCAGACCAACCGAGCGCTTCGAAATGATGATGGATGGGCGCCATTTTGAAAATACGTTTTCCATTGCGCAGCTTGTAACTGCCGACTTGCAGGATGACGGACAACGCTTCAATGACGTAGACCCCGCCAATAAAGGCGAGCAATACTTCCTGCTTGATAAGAACAGCCACGATGCCGAGGCCGCCGCCTAGCGCTAAGGACCCAACGTCGCCCATAAACACCTGAGCAGGGTGGCAGTTATACCAAAGAAAGGCCAAACTAGCGCCGAACATGGAGGCGCAAAAGATGGTGAGCTCCTGCGAACGCGGCAGGCGCGCCAAGCCAAGATATTGGGAGAAAGCGGCGTGACTCGAAAGATAGGTAAGCACGGTCATTGCGCCGGAAGCGATAATCATCAAGCCGATGGCGAGACCGTCCAGGCCGTCGGTCAAATTAACAGCGTTGGAAGAGCCCACCATGATGAAGACGATGAAACCGTAAAAGAGTCCGAAGGCCAGCGGGTAGGTCCAGAAGTTTTTGGTCCACGATTCAATGACGAAATCGAATTTGAATTGTTTGAAGAATGGGACATTGATGGCGGTGGAATAGGATTGGTGCGAATGGAGCACGAGCAGACAGAAACCGATTAGCATAGCAACGACGACTTGCGCCCAGAATTTCTCCCACGAGGTGAGGCCGAGGTTGCGCTTCTTGGTGACTTTGGCGTAATCGTCAAAAAAGCCGATGAGACCGAAGCCGACGAGGCCCAATAGAGCGAGCCATATAAAAGGATTCCGCAGATCGGCCCAGAGCAAGGTTGGGATCACGATGGAGGCGACAATGAGCACGCCGCCCATGGTGGGTGTGCCGGCCTTTTTGCGGTGCGATTGCGGGCCTTCTTCCCGAATAAATTGGCCGAAACTCATTTCGCGCAGCTTATTGATGAACCAGGGGCCGCAGATGAGTCCAATGGCGAGGGCTGTCAGACTGGCCAAGGCGGTGCGGACGGTGATGTAGCCGAAAATGCGGAAGACCGGTACGTATTTTCGTAGAACCTGAAACAGCAGCCAGTAGAGCATTTAGGGTTAGGACTCCATTCTGGCCAACGCGGTTTCCACCTGAGTGCCGCGCGAACCTTTAAATAAGATGGCATCGCCCGATTTAACGAAGTCTTTGAGGAAATCGCCGGCCAGCTCGGGCTGGTCAAAAAAGAGGGCGGCGTTGGCGGGCGCGCCTGCATTTGCGGCGCTTTCGACAAGAAAACGGGCCGCGCCGTGGATGCCCACTACCACGTCAATGCCCGCATGCACGGCATATTCGCCCAGTTGGCGGTGTAACTGTTCCGACATTTGACCTAGCTCGCGCATCTCTCCCAGAACGGCAATACGGCGTTGGGCGGGTTCGCTGCGCAACACGTCGAGCATGTTGCGGGCGGCTTCGGGATTGGAATTGTAGGAGTCATTTAGCACAGTGGCGCCGCGCCAAACTTTTCTCTCACCGCGCATTTTGCCGGGCGTGAGGGCGGCGACGGCGGGAACGAGGTCATGCGGCTGGATACCAAATAGCCCGGCGACGGCGATGCCCGCTAAGATATTCGAAACGCTGTGGCGGCCGGAAAGCGAGGTCTCGAAGCGGACGCCTCGGACGGAAAAGCTGGCGTGGTCGGCGGCGATATCGGCATTTTCAGCGCGGATTTCGGCGTTCGGAGCGAAGCCATAGGTCAAGCTGCGGCCTTGGTGGCTGGCGGAGAATTGAACGACCAGCGGATCATCGGCATTGAGAATGGCGACTCCTTCCGGCGGTAAGCCTTCGATGAGTTCGCGCTTGGCGGCGGCGACACCTTCTATAGAGGCGAAGTTTTCGACATGGGCATAGCCGACGTTGGTGACAACGCCATGTTCAGGTTCGGCGATTGAAACCAAATCGCGAATTTCACCGGCATGATTCATGCCCATTTCGAGGACGGCTATTTGCGAATCGTCCGGCAAGCGGAGAATGGAGAGCGGAAGGCCGATGTGGTTATTGAAGTTGCCGACGGTTTTTCCGACCCTATAACGGACGCCCAGCAGAGCGGCAATGATGTCTTTGGTGCTGGTTTTGCCGGCGCTGCCGGTGACGGCGACTATGGGTTTCGCCCAATGGCGGCGGGCCCAATGCGCAAGACATTGCAAGGCTTGGAGAGTGTCTCTTACCACAAGAAGCGGACCTTTGGGGTCGGGCGGCGCTTCGCTGACTAGCGCGGCGGCAGCGCCTTGCGCGAACACGGCATTCACGAAGGCGTGGCCATCGAGCCGTTCGCCCTTGATGGCGAAAAAGAGATCTCCCTGGGCAGCAGTGCGCGAATCAATAGACCAACCTGTAATGTTGGTTGCGCCGGTGGCGCCAGCCAGGAACTGCGCTCCGGTCGCCGCCTGGACCTGCGCGAGTGTGAGTTGCATCTCAGGCTGGTCCGTTCTTCTTGCGGCTGTAACCAAAGCCACGCAGGACGCGGCGCGCAACTTCACGGTCATCGAACGGGATGGGGCCGTCCTTGAGAATCTGATAGGTTTCGTGGCCCTTACCGGCGAGAATGACAACATCTCCGGGTTCGGCCATTTCGATGGCTTTTTTGATGGCGCGCTCGCGATCAGGCTCGGCCATGTTGGGCGTATCGAAGCGGCCTACGCCAACGCTGGCATCATTCATGATAGCGAGTGGATCTTCACTGCGCGGGTTGTCGGAGGTGAGTACGACGTAGTCACTCAGTTCAGCAGCGGCCATGCCCATGAGCGGACGCTTGGCGCGATCACGGTCTCCGCCGCAACCAAAGAGAGTGATGATGCGTTTGGGATGCATGGCGCGAGCGACGGAAATGACGTTACGCAGAGCATCGTCGGTGTGGGCGTAGTCCACCACAACCATGAAAGGCTGCCCTTCTTCAACTCGTTCAAAGCGGCCGGGAACGCGCGGGAGATCATGCAAGCCTTTTTGAATTTGGGCGTCGGTGAGACCGAGAGAAATGGCTGAACCGCAAGCGAGCAAGATGTTGTAGGCGTTGATGTGGCCGACGAGCTGCGATTCGATGGGGAACTTGCGGTCTCCGGCGGCGACGGTCATGCGCAGGCCATTGAAAGACATGTCGAGGTTCGCCGGCTTGATCCAGGTGGTTTTCGAACCGGTAGCGGAGGGCGGCTGTTGCTTGAGACCGTACCAGAAGGCGTGCGTTTCGGGAGCGAGTTCTATTTTGCGCGCCCATTCGTCATCGGCATTCAACACCGCGAAGCGGGGGGGAGGACCGCTTCGCGGTTTAAACAGCAATTGTTTGGCGGCAAAGTAAGCTTCCATCGTGTGGTGGTAATCGAGATGGTCGCGAGTGAAATTAGTGAAGCCCGCAGTATGCACGTTCATGGCGTAGATGCGGCCGAGATCGAGCGCATGGGAGGAGGCTTCGAAGGTGACGTGCGTGCCACCGAGGCGTTCGAGTTCGGCGAACATGGCGAAGAGATCGAGCGATTCGGGAGTGGTGTTGACGGCGGGCAAGACGCGGCCAGCTAAGTGATATTCGATGGTGCCGATGAGTGCGGTGGTCTTACCGGCGGCGCGCAGCATGGCGTCAATCAGCGTGCTGCTCGTGGTTTTGCCGTTCGTGCCGGTGATGGCGGTGATGGCCAAGTGTTCGTCCGACTTGTTGTAAAAGTTGCGCGCGCTCAGCGCCAAAGCTTCGCGGCCATGCGGCACTTGCAGCCAAAGGCCCGAAAAGCCGCCCGGGACGGGGCGATCACCCACTACGGCCACTGCGCCCTTTTGCAAGGCGGTGGCTGCGAATTGCGCGCCATCCGTCTTGGCGCCCGAAAAGGCAAAAAACAAGAAGCCCGGTTCTACTTTCCGGCTGTCATAGGCAATGCCGCGTACTTCCACCGCCGGCAGCGGAGCGGAAGTTCGGAGCAGGGTAACGCCTGTCAGAACCTGAGAAAGGTTCATCGTTGGAACCTTACCCTGATGTGTTCGCCAGGGTTCAGAAGAGTGCCGGCGGGCGGATTTTGCGCGCGCGCCAAGCCATCGCCTAACATATCGACCTCTATTCCTGTAGCTGTGGCTTCCTGCATAACGTCTCTTACAGTTTTACCTACAAAGTTTGGAGCTTTGGGGGCAATGCCTTCCGTTACAGCAACAACGTCGTCCTGGTCAATGGCGGCCTTCATCTCTTCGGCGCTAAAAGGAGTGGTCAATTCGGCAACCGTATCGGCGTCGGCCTCTTCTTCGCCGGCGCTTACCTTGGTCTTGGGTGCGTTCTTAGCGATCAGTTGTTCGATCTCTTCGGGTACGTCGCGCACCACGCCGAGGCGGGTCAAAGACGCCTGCATGAGACGCACAAACGCGGGACCGGCGGCCGAACCGCCATAGCCGGCCGCACCGCTGGTGCCACTCACCGTAACCACAATCACAATAGCCGGATTATTGGCAGGAGCGAAACCCAGAAACGACGCGTTATAGCGATGGGTATAAACGTGGTGATCGTAATCGTAAATCTGCGCGGTGCCCGTTTTGCCCGCGAGGGAGTAACCAATGACGTGCAAATGGTGACCGGTGCCGTGCTCATCTGTCACAACGCGGCGCATCATCTGGCGCATGGTCATAACTGTTTCGGGTTGCAAGATCAGAACGGGCGTGGCGTGCTTCTGGGCAACGCGCGGACCGTCGGGCTCTTGTTCCCAGGCCACCAGATGCGGCGTCACAAGAAAACCGCCGTTAGCGATCACGCTACCCATCTGTGCGAGTTGTAAAGAAGTAACGCCGATTTCATGGCCCATGGGAATGGAGCCAATGGTGGTGGGCTGCCAACGCTTCAAAGAGCGCAGGATGCCGGGCGCTTCGCCGGGAAGTTCGATGCCGGTGCGCTGGCCAAAGCCAAAGCGGCGGATGTAGTTGTATAGGTTCTCAGTACCAACCTGCATGCCGATTTTGATGGCGCCAATGTTGCTGGAACGCACCAAGACATCGGCCATGGAGAGCACGCCGCTTCTATGCGAATCGTGAATGACGCGGTTGAACATGCGCATGACGCCGTTTTCGCAATCAATAAGCGAATCAGGACGCAGCCTGGTTGTTTCGAGCGCGGCCGACAGCGTGACCACTTTGAACACGGAGCCCGGTTCGAAGGGCGTGCCCACGGCTAGATTCCTGCGGTTTAGGTCTTTCTGGCCGGCCATCAACCGAACGTTTGGATCGTAAGTAGGATAGTTCTCAAGCGCCAGCACCTCTCCGGTGCGCGGGTTCATGGCCACCACGCTCGCGTAATCGGCGCCGTTCTCTCTCACAGCCTGCTGAATGGCTTCTTTGGCAATGAACTGCAATTGGCGATCGATGGTCAGGCCGACGCTCTTGCCCATCACCGGCGGTTTGACAATTTCGCTCGCGTAAGCCACTTCCTTGCCATCGCGTTCGGCACGCCGCTCACCGGCAACGCCGGATAGATCTTTATTGAGCTTGCGTTCAATGCCCGCCACACCGTTGCCTTGCCAGTCAACATTGCCGATAACGTGCGCGGCCACATCTTTGTTGGGATACGTTCTTACGCTCGACTGGCGAATTTCGAGCCAATCTAAATGCAAGCCTTCCAAGCTCGTTGCTTGTTCGTCCGACAGATGATCATTCACTACCAGATAGCCGCCCCGGTTGCGCGAGGCGGCCGCTTTTTCCAAGGCCGCCTGAAGCTGTGCAGCATCTTGCCCGAGCACGCCAGCGAGCATGGCCGCCGCCAACTCCGCTTTCTGTTTGAGAATGCGTTTGGGGTTGACCACGGCCATGTGCGAATTGGAACTGATGGCCAGAATAGCGCCATTGCGGTCATAGATGGTGCCGCGCGGCGCGTCTATAGGTTCGAGATGCTCTTGTTGACGGTGGGCTTGGCGCGTGAGCGAATCGTGCTCCAACACCTGGAGCGTGAACAAGCGCGCCAGAACAACGAGAGCCCACCCGATAAGGATGAGCCCGGCGAACAATGCGCGTTCTTGCGTTTTGGTTAGACTAGCAAGACCGCGCAAGACGGACGCGGTGTCAGGTGCGCCGCCCAAAGAGTCAGAGTATTCTGCCGTTGCCTGGCGGCGCGCATCCGTGTCCTTTGCGCTCGGTCTGGAGAGCGGTGGTATTTCCATGGCTGATTCATCTTGCTGATTTATTCAATGTGTCAATTTCAAATTTCCGCGCCAGACCAAGCAGGGACGGGCTTGGTCTTGACGCGGAACATTGAAGTTAACGAACGTTGATAGCGGAGGAAAACGGCAGCGTGATGCGCGCTTCCGCCGGCGAATCGAGCCGTGACGTGCCGCCGAGCGTTTGCACCTGCTGTGGCTCAGGCTCGCTCATCTTCAGCGACTTAGCAAGCTGGCGCAAGCGGTCTTGATTGACCAGTTGCGCTTCCTGCGTTTCCAGGATGGCGCGCTCGCGCTGTAGTTGAACCTGATCGGTCCGCAGTTGCTGGAGCGTGAAACCAGCGGTGATGTTATAGGCAGTGGGAATGAGGCCGGCGATGATCAGTACGGCGGCGGCAAAGCCGGTGGCCATGCTCTTACCGCGCGCAGCCTGCGCCACTGGATCGCTGGCGCGGATGACCGGGCTGTTATCAATGCGCTTCACGAAAAGATAAACATCTTCGTTGGCGAGCGGACGTAGACGAGGAGCGTTACTACGCGCCCAAGCGGCGGAGGGAGCCTCTGCGAGCTCTTGAACCCCGACGAAACGATTTACAAATGCAGCTATGGAAGACATATCAATTTTGTCCCTTCTTCAACTTCTCCAACACAAACTTTTACAACCACTGCAACGCGCGCAACTTTGCGCTGCGTGAGGGCGGATTCTGCGCCACTTCTTCATCACTGGGCGGGACCACATGTTTGGTCAAAATCTTCGCCTGCCCAGCGGCCGCGAGCGCTTGAAACGCCCGCTTCACCTTACGGTCTTCGAGAGACATAAAGGTGAGCACAA
>Ga0302325_10026526_pt1 | contig 12026 bp, 9 predicted proteins | sample Palsa_T0_2_FD_201948 | JGI IMG/M metagenome (GOLD analysis project Ga0302325, IMG submission 201948) | Peat permafrost microbial communities from Stordalen Mire near Abisko, Sweden - Palsa_T0_2 | ecosystem: Environmental > Terrestrial > Soil > Palsa > Peat permafrost | place: Sweden: Abisko...
GCCAAAGTCTGCGCCAATTACGTAACCTATCGCCGTACCTTCTAAGCGCACGTCCTGGCCGCTGGTTTCGAGCAACCCAAACGATAGTCAACGCTGGCGATCTGCGCACGTCTTCTTGCGAGCTCGGACTCGCCCGGGCGTTGGCGTCAGGACACAACACCCTCCGCTCTGAATTGTCCTCCGACTGACATTTTTTGCGCCGCCTTGTATCGATTGAGAAGTGGCGTAGACTCTCTGTTAGTCGTTAAAATCCTACAAACAGCTATTGCTTTACACGCCGCTGGGGGGTTGGGTGGATTTAAATACTATCGGGGAGATTGCGCGTCCTGGTCCTCGCGACAAGGCGGTCGATTGGCGCGACGGCGACGCATGGCTCGCGGGCGGCACCTGGCTGTTCTCCGAGCCGCAGCCCCATCTGCGCCGCCTGATCGATCTTGAGGGCCTGGGCTGGGAGCCGTTGACTATCAGTGAGCACGGCCTCGAGATCGCCGCCACCTGTCAGATCGCAAAGCTGGTCGCCCTGACGACGCCGCCAGAATGGACCGCCGCGCCGCTCATCGGCGAATGCTGCCGCGCGTTCCTTTCGTCGTTCAAAATCTGGAACACCGCCAGCGTCGGCGGCAACGTCTGCATGTCGCTGCCGGCCGGTCCGATGATCTCGCTGACGGTCGCGCTCGAAGGCATCTGCAGAATTTTGAATCGCGACGGCGGCGAGCGTCGCGTCGCGGTCGAAGACTTTGTCACCGGCAATCATAAGAATGTGATGCAGCCGGGCGACTTGCTCAGAAGCATCGAAATCCCCGCCTCCGCCATGCGCAAGCGCGCGGGCTTCCGCCGCAGTTCGCTGACTCATCTCGGGCGATCGGCCGCGCTGCTTGCGGGGACCGTGGACGCGCGCGACGGACTCTTCATGCTCACAGTTACCGCCTCGACCGAGCGGCCGCATCGGATCGTCTTTCCAAAAATCCCGAGCGCTGCCGAGCTGCGCGCGCGGCTCGAACATGAAATCCCAAAATTCTTCGACGACGTTCACGGAACGCCGGACTACCGGGCGCACATGACTTTTTATTTCGCTGAAGAGCTTAGGCGCGAACTTCTGGACAAGGTGCGGCCGTGAGTTACCTGGTCAACGGCAAAACGTTCTCGGAAGAGCCGCGGCCGGGGCAATGCCTCAGAACTTTCCTGCGCGATATGGGATGGTTCGGGGTCAAGAAAGGATGCGATGCGGGCGATTGCGGCGCATGCACCGTATGGCTCGACGACGTCCCCGTGCATAGCTGCCTGATTCCGGCCTTTCGCGCCGACGGCCACACCGTGACCACCATCGAAGGCCTCGCGCACAACGGCGAACTGCATCCGATGCAGACCGCGTTCATGCAAGCCGCAGGCTTCCAATGCGGTTTTTGCACCGCCGGCATGATCATGACAGCGGCGAGTCTGACCGAGGAAAACATCGCCGACTTGCCGCGCTCGCTCAAGGGCAATCTCTGCCGATGCACCGGCTATCACTCGATCGAAAACGCAATTCACGGCGTCACCTCCGTCGAGGAAGATGTGCCGGGCAAATCATGCGGCGCCGGATTGCTCGCACCTGCGGCCGAAGCGATTGTCACCGGCCAAGCCCGCTACACTCTGGACACCGCGATCGAAGGCCTGCTTCATCTGAAACTGCTGCGGTCACCGCATGCCCACGCGCGTATCACGGCGATCCGCAAGGGCGCCGCCCTCGCCGTTCCCGGCGTGCACGCGGTCTATACCTGGGAAGACGTGCCGCGTCTGCTGTTCACCTCGGCCACTCACGACGACTATCACGTCGATCCCAACGACACGTATTTGCTCGACAACGTCGTGCGCTTCGTCGGCCAGCGGGTCGCGGCGGTCGTCGCGGAAAGCGAAGGCGCTGCGGAAGAGGGATGTCGCAAAATCGAGATCGATTACGAACTGATGCCCGCGGTGTTCGATCCCGAAAAAGCTATGACTCTGGGCGCGCCCGTCATCCACAACAAGGGCGCGGAGTCGCGCATCCGGCGCCCCGGGCAAAATATCCTGCTGGAAATTCACGGCAACGTCGGCGACGTCGAGGCCGGGTTCAAAGCCGCTGATGCGATCCACGAAGCCACCTACACCACCCATCGCGTCCAGCATGCCCATCTCGAAACGCATTGCTCGATCACGTGGCTTGACCACGGACGGCTCAACGTCCGCACCAGCAGCCAGACTCCGCACATCACCAAGCAGAAGCTCTGCTACCTGTTCGACCTGATGCCCGAGAGCGTACGCGTCTTTTGCGAGCGCGTCGGCGGCGGTTTCGGCGGCAAGCAGGAAGTACTGACCGAGGACATCTGCGCGTTCGCGACGCTGAAGACCGGGCGGCCGGTCAAGCTCGAGTTCACCCGCGAAGAAGAGTTCATCGCCGCAACCACGCGCCATCCGATGAACGTGAAGATGAAAGTCGGCGCGCGGCGCGACGGCGTTCTGACCGCGATGGAGGTGCGCGTCGTTTCCAACACGGGCGCCTACGGCAATCACGGCGGCGAAACCCTATATGCCGCATGCGGCGAAGCGGTCGCGGTCTACCGATGCGCCAACAAGAAGGTCGACGGCTACACCGTTTACACCAACATGGTGCCGGCCGGCGCGATTCGCGGCTACGGAATGACGCAGACGATTTTCGCTGTCGAATGCGCGATGGACGAACTAGCGCGCAGCCTCAAGATGGATCCCTACAAGTTTCGCCGTCTCAACGTCGTCACGTCCGACGACCCGATGATTTCCGAGAGCGAGGCAGCGACCGACACCGAGTTCGGCAGCTACGGCCTCGACCAGTGCATCGACCTGGTCGAAGGCGCGATGAAGCGCGGCAACGGCGTCAAGCCTCCGCCCGGCGCGGACTGGCTTGAAGGCCAGGGCATGGCGATCTCGATGCACGGATCGGTGCCACCGACCGAGCATCGTTCAGAGGCGCGGCTCGCCCTCGGCGAAGACGGCAACTATCATCTCGCGATCGGCACGGCGGAGTTCGGTAACGGCACCACGACTGTTCATCGCCAGATCGTATCGAGCGTGCTGGAAAGCACCGCGTCGCGCGTGCGAGTCGTCCAGGCCGACACCGACAGCACCGGCTACGACACGGGCGCATTCGCGAGCGCGGGCACCGTCGTCGCCGGCAACGCGGTGCGCCTGGCGGCAGAGGCGCTGCGGGAGAGGATGCTGACGTTCGCCTCGAAGAATTATGAAACCGGGCGCGACGCCTGCCGTCTCGAGCACGACGCCATCTCATTCAACGGCACGCGCATTCCGCTGGCGGAGCTGTACGCCGCATCACACAAGGCCGGGCGCCCACTGGATGTCGTTCGCAAGGCTTACGGAACTCCGCGCAGCGTGACATTCCAGGTGCAAGGCTTTCGCATCGCAGTCAATCGCATCACTGGCGAAATTGTCATTCTGCAAAGCGTTCATGGCGCCGACGGCGGTGTGATCATCAATCCGATGCAGTGTCGCGCGCAGGTCGAAGGCGCAATCGCGCAAGGAGTCGGCTGGGTGCTGCAGGAAAAGATGGTTTACGATGACACCGGCCGCATGATCAACCCGACCTTCCGCAACTACCGCATCCCCGCCTATGCCGATGTCCTCGAGCGCACCGAGATCTTTTTCGCCGACACCCACGACGCGTTCGGCCCGCTTGGCGCCAAGTCGATGAGCGAGGCGCCGATTTATCCGATCGCGCCGGCGCTCGCCAACGCGCTAACCGACGCCACCGGCGTCCGCTTCCACGACTCGTCGCTGACGCCCGACCGGATTTTCCGGCGCATTTTCGAGAGCACCGCAAACAAAGACGCGTGAGCGTAAGCTAGCAATGGGAGCGAGCAGTATGAGACGGGCCGCATCATCCATCGCAGTTACTACAGGACTGACTATCGTACTTGCTATTGCACCGGCGATCTCTCGAGGCGCCGACGACTCAGCCGGACCCGTTCAGGCCACGATTCAAAAAGAAAGCGTTACGGAGGAAGCCGCCCTTCTGATCGCGCAAATCGCGTTGAAAGCGGCGAAGGACAAAGGAAGCCAGGTCGCCGTGGTGGTTGTGGACCAGGCAGGGATTCCGCTGGTGGTGCTTCGCACCGACCGCAGTGCGGAACATTCCGTAGGTGCCGCGACCGACAAGGCGTGGACGGCTGTGAACTACAAGCATTCGACCCGCGAGGTCTTCGAAAAAGTTAAAGAAGGCAAGGGCGACGACAGCCAGCTTATACACACGCCGCGATCGTTGTTTCTGTTTGGCGGCGTGCCACTCAAGGACGGAGACGAGGTTGTCGGCGGGGTCGGAGTGTCCGGGTTTCCCAGCGGACTGGACGACGACGCGACCGCACGGCAATCAGCGCAAGCATTCGAAGCGATGCTGAAGAAGTAGAATCAGGATGAATCGCGCTGCGAGCCGGCTCTCTTTCGCCGCCGCCGGAATGCTGTGCGCGATCAGCCTGATCTCAGCTTTGCCGCCCGACGCCCGGGGCGCAGATCTCTCCCCGCAGCCGAGCCCGGCCGCATCAAGCACCACGTCATTGTCTATAGAAACAATCTCGAACGAAACCGTACAGCCGATAAGCGCGAATCCTGGCGCTTCCAACATTATTGCGGGCACCGGGTTGCTCGGGCACATGCTGGGACTCGACAACATTCCTGGCGTGCGCGTCGGCGGCTTGTGGATCGGCAACGCGGATTATCTGTTTACGGGTGGAGTGAAGCCGCGCACGTGGAGCTTCAATAGCCTGCTGTTTCTCAACTTGAACATCGATCTGGAAAAGCTGGCGCGCATTCCAGGCGCGTCGATCGACGCCGAGATGATGCAATTCAACGGCGAGAACGCCAACGGCAAAGCCGGCGTCGTCACCGGTTACGACGGGCTGCCGGGAGGCAAACCTTTTGTTCGCACGGGGCTGTGCGAGCTGTGGTGGCGGCAAAGTCTGTTCGGCGAGAAGCTCATCATTCGAATCGGCAAAACCGTGCCGACCTACGACTTCGACAACGTCGTGCGCGCCGTTCCTACCGAGGATGCGAGTCTGCAAATCCCGGCAGTCTCGGGGCTCATCTACACGCCGGTTTTCAAGAACCCGACGCTGATTGGCGCGATGCCGGGTTATTACAACTCCGCGTATGGGATTACCGCGAATTTCGCGCCGACCAGGAATTTCTATTTTACTTACGCGGTCTACGACGGCGCCGGCGCCACCGGCGTCCAGACAGGCCTGCGCACGTGGCCGGTTTTCGACGGACACTATTTCACGATCGGCGAAACGGGCTACGCGTGGAGTGTCGGCGATCAAAAACTCATCGGCAAGGTGGCCGCCGGCGGATGGGCGCAAACGGGCGAGCTGAGCGCGCCCGGAACTACGCAGGACGGCTCGCAGGGATTCTATTCGTACGCCTCGCAGCGTTTGTGGCGACACCATGCCGGCGTCGACAACAGCGGTATCTCGGGTTTCTTGCAATTCGGTATCAACGACTCGCGCACGATGATTGCCAACGAGTATTTCGGTATGGGCTTCACCGGCTTTGGCCTGATTCCGCATCGCCCGGTGGATTCCATCGGCACGGGGCTGGCGTGGTCATGGCTGAATCGCAGGTACGGCTATCGCAGCAACGAGACCATCCTGGAGGCGTACTACCAAATGCACCTGGTGGGGGCGTCTTTTCTCGAGCCCGCGCTCAGCTACATTCCAAATCCCGGCAACAGTCCGCGCACGCAAGGCGCCGTCGCGATAACCGCGCAGATCACAGTTCTGTTCTAGGTCGAGCGCTACTTGATTTCCTGGATCGTTGCGGGGCCTTCGCCCTGGCTCGGATCGATCCTGAAAGGCCATTCGTTCGAATGGAACGGCACAGCCGGCGGCAGGAACACCGGCATCCCGTATTTCTGATCTGCGGCTGCTATCGCGGTGCGGCCATCGCCGCCCATCAGCTCATAGTCCATCAGGTAGTAGTTGCCGAAAAAGACTTCCCCGACTGAACGATCGGCGACCGTCCGAATCAGCACGTCCAGCATTTGATCTGGTGTGGTCACGAACTGCGACGTCTCGAACAGAAACAGGCGGGTGTTCATCGCGTCCTTGCCGAAGAACTGCGCGAGCACACTGAAAATGACGTTGTTCTGGCGGGCCACATAAAGTGTGTTGCTCACGCCATAAGTCTTGTCCCAATCCGCGCCGAGCGTCTCTTTCCAGTCCTTCATCACGGACATCCAATGCGCCACCTGAGTCGTCGCGCCCAGATGGACGTTCTCGGCGAGGAACGGTTTCAGTTCATCCGCGTAATGCTGAAGGTCGGCGAAACTATAACTCCCCTTGCTGAGGCACGCGTCCATGAACTTGAGGTTGCCTTCGAGAATCTTGCGTTGGTTGTCTCGGATATCGGCGTTCATGTCGATCGCTTCAAGGCTGTCCAGCGCGGTCTGATTCGCAGAGCGAAAGGCGCGCATTGGCCCCATCCACGATTGATCCGAAACCGTACCGAGGTGCGACCCCGCGAGCTCGAACACCGCCAACGCCGAATGTCCCACGGATTTGTAGATCTGATAACGAATCGGAACCTGCGGCGCTTCCAGGGGCGGCATACCGGGCCGGTAGAGCGTAAGCTTCCCGCCTTCGTTGCTGAACAACGCCATTATCACCGGATGCTGCGCGAGAAAGTTTTTCTGAAATTTCGCCTGGGCGTCGTCATAGAGGCCGAACATCGCGAGGTCCAGCGCGAGCACATTTTGTTCGGCGACTTGCGCCTTTGCCATAGACGCAGCGTTGCCGACAATCACGTTCATGTAGTCGGGCAGGTCGGATCCGCTTTGAGCTTGGACGCGTACGCCGTTCGCGAGGCTGACAACCAGTGCACAGAAGAACGCAACGAGCAAACGAATGCTGAATTTCCGCATCAAACATTCATACAGCGTGAGCAAGCGGGTCTACAATCAGGCGCGCGAAAAAGTGTCACGTAAGGAACAATTCAGACTGCGCGTCAAATCGTTTGGAATATGATCGCGAACAACGCGAGACCGGCTGCTATAGTCGAAAGCCCGATCGCTTCGTTCTTCCAATTCCGCACCGGCCCGGTCAGCCAGAAATTCAGAAACTGGCTGACCCGCGGCATTACCAGGTAGGTGAGCAATGCTACCGAAAGAATATTTCCGATCAGCATCTGATCAGCGAACGCAAGGTTGTGCCAAAGCGGATTCAGGAGACTCAGCACCATCACGGTCGGATACAGTGCGAACAGCACCGCCAGCGCCTGCTTCCACGACGGCGGTCCGCTCGCCGTTGAATCGGGAGCGCGATTGAGCGCGAACCATCCTTCGAGGCCCGTCACCCGATGCGCGTGCATGCTTTCGACGATCGGCTCAAGTTCCTTGAGCAGCGCTTCCCGCTCTTTCGATTCCATCCAATGTGTCAGATCGTCCACGGAGTCGTAGCGCACGATGTCCACCCACTCACTCTGAAACGCGCCGTGCGGCTTGAAAAACTCTGTCGCGAGGTAGCCGGGGTAATGCGCCTGCGCTTCGATTGTCTTGCGGCGCCACGCGAGGTAGGCCTCGACCTTTTCCCTGGCGACGCGATGCGTAAACACCATCGCGACCGGCGGCTCGGCATCGTCGTCGCTGGCGAGCAACAGCATGTGCGACGGCTCCGAGAGACACGTCTCGATTCGCGCTGCAAGCCGTGCGCGGTCGGGACTCTCGATCCATCGCTTCATAGCCTCGTTGGATTCGAGGCGGAAAATCGCCACCCACTCCGCCTGCAGGCCGCGGATAGGACAAAGCACTTCGGTGCCGACGAAGCCGGGAAACCTCCGTGCGGCTTCCGTTATCTCGGTCTGCGCCGCAAAGTATTCGTCGTGCTTGTCGGCGCGCACCAGGTGCGATGCGATCGCGGTCGCCGGCTGCGGAACGTGCGCCTCGCCCGTTTCGATTCCGATCGAGTCATTGTTCATGGAAGTCCCCCCGCTTGCGCCATCATCCCACAACGCTGGCGCCGAGTCTGTCAGCCGCGTCTGACATACCGGTCGTTTAATCGCGTTTGCCAAATCGATCCGCGTTGCTGTAAGAAACGAAAAGTAACTGCGTCGATCCGCCAACCTTGTCTTCGCCAACCGTGGGTTTGAAGGAGGTGTCTTCCGATGGCCGATTTCGATCTTCATATCAAAGATGGAACCGTGGTTGATGGAACGCGCGTGCCGCGATACCGCGCCGACCTCTGGATCAAGGACGGCAGAATCGCGCAAATAGGCGGCCGCGCTCCTGGCTTCGCGAAGAGGACCGTCGACGCCGGTGGCATGATCGTCGCCCCCGGCTTCGTCGATTTGCACACCCACTATGACGCGCAGATTCGCTGGGATCCCTACTGCACAATCTCGGGATGGCACGGCGTCACGTCGGTCGTGCTCGGCAACTGCGGCTTCGGCTTCATGCCGGTCAAGCCGGAATTCCGCGAGCGCTCGATGCTCACGATGACGCGCACCGAGGCGATCCCTTACGAGTCGATGAGAGTCGGGATGAAGTGGGATTGGGAAACCATTCCGCAGTACCTCGACTCGCTCGATCGCACCGCCAAAGGCGTCAACGTGATCCAGTACCTGCCGATCTCCTCGCTGCTGACTTACGTGATGGGTCTCGAGGCCGCCAAGACGCGGCCCGCGACGGACGACGAACGCGCTGAGATGCGCGCGCTGCTCGCCGAAGGAATGGACGCCGGCCTCGGGGGCTTCTCGCTACAGCGCCTCGGTCCCGATTCGACCCAGGCCGACTTCGACGGCTCGCCGATGGTCACGGACACGATGTGCGATGAAGACATCCTCAATCTTGCGCGCGTGCTGCGCGAACGTGACGAGGGCTTCATCCAGATCACGCAGGCGACCGGGCACATCAAGGACGACCTCGCTTTCCTCGAGCGGCTCGCGGCCGAGGCCAACCGGCCCGTCCTGCACAATGCGATCGCGCCGGCCCGTCACGATCCAAAAGTTCATCAACGCAGCCTCGCATGGCTCAAGCGATGCCGCGAGAAGGGTCTGCCTATCTTCGGTCAGACCGCCACACTGCGCACCGGTTTCGCGTTCACGCTCGAACATTGGAACCTTTACGACGCGAGCCCCGCATGGCGCACGGTCACTACCGGCACCAACGCCGAGAAGATTTCCAAAATGAAAGATCCTGCGCTGCGCGAAGCGATCAAGCGCGAACATGATGAGGCAAACAAGAAGCTCGAGGTAATCCAGAAGGGCGTTGGCGGTCCGATCCGTCATCTGATCGTGAGTTGGACGGGAGACAAGCCCGAGCTCGAGAAATACGCCGGCAAATCGGTCGGCCAGATCGCCGCCGAGGAAAAGAAGCACGAGATCGACGTGATGCTCGATCTCTCGATCGCCGGTGACCTCAAGGTCGAGTTCCTCGGTCCCAATCGCGGCTTCAACGCCGAGTTCTACGCCGAGATGATCAACGACTCACCCTACACTATTCCCGGCGTGTCGGACGGCGGCGCTCATACCAAGTTCTTCACCGGCGGCGCGTACACCACCGATTTTCTCGGCTGGCTGGTGCGCGACGAACAGCGCATCACGCTCGAAGAGGCGCACTATCGCCTCTCCGCCCTGCCCGCGCATGCGGCCGGATTCCGCGACCGCGGCGTACTGCGCGAAGGAATGGCGGCGGACGTCGTGGTTTACGATCTCAATCGTCTCGGCGTCGAACCCGACTGGATCGGCGACATCACGCACGACTTTCCCGGCGGCGAATGGCGTCGCGTGCAGCATGCGCGCGGCTACCGCGCGATCATCGTCAACGGCGAAATGACCTGGGACGAAGGGCGATGCACCGGCGCGACGCCCGGCAAACTGCTGCGCGGCGGACGTGGATAGCGGCGCTGGTGGCAGTACAGATTTATAGCATGACATCGGTGGCCGACGCGGTCGCGACGGCCGACGCCGGCGCCGATCTCATCGGCCTCGTGGTCGGCGAGCCCGGGGTCGTTGCCGAGGCAATTACTGTTGATCTTGCTCGCGAAATTCTCGCCGCAATTCGCCCGCGTTCCCGCGGTGTCGCGCTGTCGCTGTCCGATGATCGCGACGAGATGTGTACATTAGTTGACAAGTTGCGCCCGGACGTCCTGCACGTCGTTGCCCGTGAGATAGAACCCGAGGATTGCGCGTGGATCCGTAAGCGGATAACGCCAGTCATGCTTCTGCGCGCGATCGCCGTGCGCGCCGGCGAAACTTTGACCGAGGCTGACGCCCATCAGGACTGTCTCGATTACCTGATGCTGGACTCGGGCGCGAAAGGACCCCCGTATGCGGGCGCGACCGGCGAGACTCACGACTGGTCGGTCAGCCGCACGGTAGTCGAGCGCTCGCGCGTGCCGGTGATCCTCGCCGGCGGACTTTCCGCAGAAAACGTCGCCAATGCGATTGCCGCCGTCAAGCCGTGGGGCGTCGATTCGTTCACGCACACCGACGTTCCAGGCCATCGCGGGAAGAAAGAACCTACTCGCGTGCGCGCATTCATCGCCGCAGCCCGGCGCGCGTTCACGGAAAACTTGAAGAGCTAAATCCCCATCCGCTTCATCAGGCGCCACAACGTCGCCCGATCGATGCCGAGGTTGCGGGCCGCCTCGGCGCGATTCCCGCGCGCCGCCTCGATCGCCGCGTTGATCCGCGCCGCCACCACTTCGTCGATCGACTCCTGTAAGGTGCCGGTCATCGCCGCACGCGCCGTCGGGCCGCTCTGCTCGAGCAGCAAATCCTCGGGCGAAACGGTATCGCCGCGCGCGAGTACCGCGCCCCGCTCGACTGCATTTTCCAATTCGCGCACGTTGCCCGGCCATCGATGCGCGAGGATGGCCTCCTCCGCTTTCGCGGTGAACGCCAGCTGGCGGCCAGTTTCGGCGGTCTGATGAGCCAGGAAATGCCGCGCGAGCGGGATAATGTCTTCGCGCCGCTCGCGCAGAGGCGCCAGTTGAATCGGAATGACGTTGAGGCGAAAAAACAGATCTTCGCGAAACCGTCCCGCCGCGATCTCGTCCCGGATCGGCCGGTTGGTCGCAGCGACGATTCGCACATCGACCTTGCGCGGCTGCGCGCCGCCGACCCGCAGCACCTCGCCCTCCTGCACCGCGCGCAGCAGCTTGGCCTGGAACTCGAGGCCGACCTCACCAATCTCGTCGAGAAAGAGCGTCCCGCCAGATGCACGCTCGAAGCATCCCGCGCGCGCCGCAATCGCGCCCGTGAACGAACCCTTCTCATGCCCGAACAGTTCGCTCTCGAGCACCCCTTGCGCGAACGCCTTGCAGTTCACTGCCACGAGCGGATTGCCGACGCGATCGCTCCAGTAGTGCAACAGCCGCGCGATCAGCTCTTTGCCGGTTCCGCTTTCGCCCTGTATCAGCACCGCGGCCCGGCTCGGCGCCACGCGGCGCACAAGGTCCAGCACTTCGCGCGAGCGCGGGCTCTCGGCAATGATAGTGTCCGGCGAATAGCGATTCCCGATTTCCTGGCGCAGGTAACGATTCTCGCGCGCGAGCCGCGTCAGCTCGAGCGCCCGCGCAATAGTCGCTCGCAGTTCGTCGTTGTCGAACGGCTTGGTCACATAGTCGAAGGCCCCTTCGCGCATCGCAGCCACCGCGGATGAAACGCTGCCGTAAGCGGTAATCAGAATCACCGGCAAGCCGGGACGCCGGCGCCGCACCTCGCGCAACAGTTCAATCCCATCCATCCCCGTCATCTTCCAGTCGGTCACGACCGCGTCCACCGCGCGCTGCTCGATCGCTGCCAGAGCCGACGCGCCGCTTTGGTGCGTTTCGCACTCGTAACCGGCATGCGCCAGCGCCGTGGCGATCACGTCCGCCACCCTTTCCTGGTCATCGACGATAAGGATGCGCGGTTTCATGCCGCCGCCGTCGCCGCAATGCCGATGGCGGGCAGGATCACCGCGAATCGCGCGCCGCCCGAAACGCTTTCCCCGACCTCGATACTCCCGCGGTGCGCTTCGACGATTTGCC
>Ga0302325_10026527_pt1 | contig 12026 bp, 10 predicted proteins | sample Palsa_T0_2_FD_201948 | JGI IMG/M metagenome (GOLD analysis project Ga0302325, IMG submission 201948) | Peat permafrost microbial communities from Stordalen Mire near Abisko, Sweden - Palsa_T0_2 | ecosystem: Environmental > Terrestrial > Soil > Palsa > Peat permafrost | place: Sweden: Abisko...
CCGCCTTCGGGGGATTGCTCGATATCTATCGTCTCGCTAGTCTAAATAGCACCACAACTATCGCCGCGGGCTGAAGCAAATGCGATTTGCCGCCGATAACTACTAGCAGGGAATCTTTCTGGATGGAGTAATCTCAAAATCAATAGGGGATATCTGCATCCGCCAGGGGAAAGTCATGGCGCATTTTCGAGAACTATCCCAAATCTATGCCCGTGCTGAACCGCGCCCTCTTCTTTGCCTGCTCATCGCCGGCCTTCTTTCTGCCCAATGTCTGGCTAGCCCCGGTCCCAGGGAAATCACCCAGTTCGTCCAAACCACCCTTACTGACAAGAGTGGCCTTCCCCAGAACTCAGTCAATACCATCGCTCAAACTCGCGACGGCTATCTCTGGTTCGGTACAGAAGAGGGACTGGCCCGCTACGACGGCCTCCACGTCACAATCTTCGATACCATCCACTACAAAGCACTTAAGGACAATTACATCCAGGCCATTGCTGCATCTCAGGATGGCAGTCTATGGATAGGTTCGCGCAGCGGCCTTACCCGCTATAAGGATGGCGCCTTTGAAACGTACCTGGCAGCCACTTCCCCCATCACCACCATTTACGAAACCCAGGACAGCCAGCTCTGGGTAGGTAGCCTCAATGGTCTCTTTTCGGTTCAGGGCCATAAAATCCGTCAGTTCACCACTGCGGACGGCTTGCCGAGCAACACCATCGGCAGCATTGTCCAGGCGGCCGACGGCACTCTCTGGGTAGGCACTCCAAAGGGAATTGCCAGCTTTGATCACGGCGCATTTCACTCACTCAACCTCCCAGCTGGCCCAATCCCGATTTTGGCAGCCTGCCGCGACGGATCTTTCTGGATTGCAAACGACCGCGGCCTCATTCGATGGAAGGGGAAAGTTCTTGAGTCTGTCCCAGCTTCAAGCCTACCGCCAAGATTTCGCATAAACACTCTGCATGAGGACAGCGAAGGAACCCTGTGGATCGGCTTCAGTCACAGCGGGGTCGCCTCTCTGCGCAACGGCAAGATTACAACCTACGCTTCCAGACAAGGCCTCCCTTCGGATGATGTATCTACGCTCTTCGAGGACCGCGAAGGCCACCTATGGATCGGCATGTTCGAGGCTGGCGTCGTCGAGCTCCGCGACGGCTCTTTCAGCACCTTTGGCAAACGCGAAGGTCTCTCTCAAGACATGGTCTGGAGCGTTCTTCAGGCCCGCGACAAGTCCATCTGGGTAGGCACAGACAGCAAAGGCCTCAATCACATCGGGACGGACGGCAAAGTCCGCGTCTATAGCACCCTCGACGGTCTCCCTGGCAATGGCATTGAAGCCCTCTACGAAGCTCCCGACCAGAGTCTCTGGATCGGCGGCGACGACGGTGCGCTCAGCCATCTCGATCATGGACGCATCACCGTCTTCCGCGATCCGGCGGCCAGAGGCATGCGCCTCACCTCCATCATGCCCGATTCCTCGAGTCAGCATCCCTCCAGTCCCGCTTCATCCAATCCAGACCTCATCCTCGGCTTCCACCAGGTCAACGGACTAGTACGCTTCCACCTCGGCGCCTTCCAGCACTACAACGTTCCCGGCCTCATCAACACCGCGACCGTCGCTCCGGATGGCTCCATCTGGGTAGGCACGGACCACGGTGGTATCAGCCGCTTCTTCAACGGCTCCGTCGCCACCACATACACCACGGCCAACGGCCTGCTCACCGACTTCGCCCAGGCAGTTTACGTCGACCGCGACGGAGTTGTATGGGCCGGAACTTCCCCAGGCGGCCTCAATCGCATCAAGAATGGCAAAATCACCACATACTCCATCGATCAGGGTCTCTTCGACCTAACCGTCGGAGCCATCGTCGAAGACAATGCCGGCAATCTCTGGATGACCTGTAACAAAGGCATTTACAAAGTCAGCAAGAAAGAACTCAACGATTACGCCGACGGTCGCATCCTCGCGATCCATAGCATCGTCTACGGAGCCGCCGACGGCATGCGCAGCGTCGAGTGCAACTTCGCCGCCGATCCTTCAGTGTGGAAGGGCAGCGACGGCCGTCTTTGGTTCGCCACCACCGCCGGAATCGCCTCCATCGACCCCAACGATAGTCAGATCAGGACCCGCGCTCCTTCACTCCTGATCGAACGAGTTCTCTTCAACCAGAAGCCGCTGTCCCTGGGGCATCAGATCACCGTCGGCCCAGGCGCCGGAGACCTTGAAATCCAGTTCACCGCCCCCGATTTCGTCGCGCCGCAGCGCATTCACTTCCGCTACCGCCTCAGCGGCTCCGACTCCGATTGGGTCGACGCAGGGGATCGCCGCCAGGCCTTCTATACCAAGCTTTCGCCCGCGCACTACCTCTTTGAAGTGCAGGACGCAATCGGAGATCAACACTGGAGTCCCGAAACCGCGCGCATCGAGGTCGTTATATCCCCGCACTTCTGGCAGACGGACCTCTTCCAGGCTCTCTGTGTCCTCCTCCTCCTGCTACTCGGTCCCGCCGTCTATCTGCTGCGAATGCGCTACCTCGTAAGACGAAACCGCGAACTCGAAGATCGCGTAAGTCAAAGAACTGCAGAACTCCAGCAAGCCATCCAGGTCGCTGAAACCGCCCACCGCGCTCTCCATGAACTGGCCACCAAGGATAGCCTCACCGGACTTTGGAACCGCAGGTCCATCTTCGAAATGCTCGGCAAGGAACTCCTCCGCGCGCAACGCGAAAACCTGTCCGTCGCCGTCCTCATGGTAGATGTCGATCACTTCAAGCAGGTCAATGACTCGCACGGCCACCTTGTTGGCGACACTGTTCTCCAGGACATCGCCAAGCGCATCAGCGAACTCACCCGTCCCTACGATTTCGCCGGGCGATATGGCGGCGAAGAATTCGTCATCGCCCTCCCTGGCTGCTCGCTCGAAGATGCGCTCAAACGCGCCGAGGAGTTTCGAATCGCCATCGCGAACACTCCCGTCCTAACCGTTTCCGGTCCGCTTCATGTCACCTGTAGTTTCGGAGTAGCCATCTACTTCAACAACACCCCCGTCGAAGAACTCATCCACAGAGCAGACGAAGCCTTGTACGCAGCCAAGAGATCCGGCCGCAATCGCGTCCATACCAGCCCGCCGCCGCCGCTGCCTCGCCTAGAAAAGTCAGAGTTCCTCACTCCTGCCCGTTAGCATCGCGACCGAAAATTCTATCCCTAAACATTTTCCCTCGGTAGAATCCTCACAAGAGACAGCCGTCCCCCAAGCCGATCTGAAAAAAGGACATCCGAATGCAAAATTCTCGCGCCCTGCTGCTGGCCGTCCTCACCCTGTCGACAACCATCGCTCTCGCCCAAACCGAATCCCCACTGAAGCCCTTCCTTAAAGAAGACTCGCCCACCATCATCCTCGACCACGTCCGCATCATCGACGGCACCGGCTCCGCCCCCACCGAAGACCAGCGCATAATGATCGAGAACGGCAAAATCTCCAGCATCCAACGCACCCCCCTCAAAGCCGTCTACCCCACCGGCGCTAAAGTCCTCGACCTGACCGGCAAAACCGCAATCCCCGGTCTCGTCGGCATGCACGAACACCTCTTTTATCCCACACCTAACTCCGGTAACGGCAAGCTTCCTCTTTACGGAGAAATGGCCGACAGTGCGCCTAAACTCTACCTCGCCAACGGCGTCACCACCGCCCGTACCGCCGGCAGCATGGAGCCCTACACCGACCTCAATCTCAAGAAGCTCATCGACGCTGGGCAGGTACCCGGTCCCAAACTTCACATCACTGGCCCCTACCTTGAGGGCCTCGAAGGCTACGCCCCACAGATGCACCCCCTCACCAGTCCCGACGATGCTGCCCGGACTGTCGACTACTGGGCCTCCGAGGGTGTTACCTCCTTCAAGGCCTACACAGACATAACGCCAGAAGAACTCAAAGCTGCCATCGAACACGCTCATGCCCACGGCCTCAAGATCACCGGCCACCTCTGCTCCGTAGGCTTCCGTGAAGCAGCCGCCCTGGGCATCGACAACCTCGAACACGGCATCGTCGTCGACACGGAATTCTTCCCTGCAAAGAAGCCAGGAATCTGTCTTGAGGACACTCGGCAGGATTTTGCAAAGAACATCGACATCGAGAGCGCGCCCGTCCAGGATATGATCAAGGACCTCGTCTCCCACCACGTCGCAATTACCTCCACCCTCGCTGTCTTTGAAATTACGGTCCCCAATCGCCCACCCCTCGAATACATGGGCGACCCCTCCTGGCTCATGACCGCGGATGCCTGGATGTACTACCTGAAGATCCGCAGCCTCATTGCCGAGCGCAACAGTCCCCTCGCCCTCATCGCGCTCAAGAAAGAAATGCAGTTCGAGCGCGACTTCGTAAAAGCCGGGGGCCTGCTCCTGGCCGGCTGCGACCCCACGTCCTTTGGCGGAGTCCTCCCCGGCTACGGCGACCAGCGCAACCTAGAACTCTTAGTCGAAGCCGGCTTTACCCCGGTAGAAGCCATCCACATCGCGACCCAGAACGGAGCCGTCTTACTCGGCGAAGAAGCCACCATCGGCACCATCGCGCAAGGCAAAGCTGCAGACCTGGTCATCTTGGACGGCAACCCCTCCGCCAATATCGCCGACATAGAAAAAGTGGAAACCGTCTTCAAAGACGGCCGAGGCTACGACCCAGCCAAACTAGTCGATTCAGTCAAGGGCCTGGTAGGACTCCGATAAAAACCCTCGTTCTCAAAACGATCACCAACCCGCAACCCAAGCCAGCTGACTCACCAACCCGCTAAGGAGCGGAACGCGCCCCAACCCCCTGCATCTCTAAATACCGCTTCGAATCGAACTTCTTCCCCGTGCTCTCTCCCGACATATACCGCACCAAGCCAAACACCGGCCGATCAAACCATGGCCGGTCATGCTTCCCGACCATAGCCCACGCAATTCCCGCATACCCATTCGCGTCCCGCCCGTCCAGTTCGTACTTATCATTCAAGGTCACCGCCCACTGAAATCCCGTAGCCACATCCGGCGACCACTCCAGAATCTTCTTGGCCCAATACATCCGCATGTAGTTATGCATCCACCCATCTCGCACCATCTGCCGCTGCGAAGCATTCCAAAGATCATCATGCGTCTTAGCATCTTCAAGCTGCCTCAGCGTATAACTCCACGGCCGTTTGTCGCCTGCATGAGCCAGCAGCGTCTTCCGCGCCCAAGGCTCCGCGCACTCCCAGTTATCGTAATTAGGATTGTATTTACAGAACAAAACCGCCAACTCCCGCCACCCAATTAACTCATCCAGATACTTATCGCAGACCTCCTTGCTCGCCTTCCCCCGAGCCTCGGCATCCTTGACCGCCAGCGCAATCGTAATCGGCGAAATATGTCCATAATGCAGATAGGGCGACATCTGGCTTGTCCCCCGCGCCTCCGGGTGATTCCGCTGCTCGTCATAATCCCGAAGCTGCGTCTCAGTAAACTCTCTGAGTCTCACCAAAGCCGCATTGGTCCCGCCCGCAAACGTATCCACTGGCCCCACCGACCGATCCAGCTTAGTGAAACCCTCAGTAATATCCTTGGCCAGCGAATAACTGGACACGCGGCGCTTCCACTCGTGCTCAGCCTCTATCTTCGTCACCGGCACAAGATAAGCCGGCAACTCAGCATGTAACCTGGGCCGAAAGTGATGCAGCAGCACAAAAGCCTTTCCAAATATCGAAGAAGGCACCGCCACATCCGCATCCACAGTAAGAAAAGGTATCCGCAGCTTTTTAGCCAGCGCCAACCGCCATCGCTCCGGCTCGCGGCAGACATTCTCATCCCCCACCACCACAGCCGCGCCGACTTCTTCAAGAAACCGCTCCAGCGTATCGCCATCCGTAGGCCGTCTAATAACGAATCCGACCCCGCGCTCCGCCATCCCCTCAGCCACATCATGCAGCCCTTGCTGAAGAAAGTGATAATGCCGCAAATTCGCATTGGGATAATTCGGAATCACCGAAAAGTAAGCCACCACCGGCAACGCAAGCGCATTTCCGCAAGCGATAGCAACCTCAAGCGCAGGATTATCTAAAGCCCGCTGCGCCTTCTGCAGCCAATAGACCACGCACTTTCCATCCGCCGGCGGTTTGCCCCCGCGCCGCACAGTAACTCGAGCACCCGCAGCTATCTCCGCCAACCCCTCAGGTAGCTCCATCATCCGTCAGTCCTTTGCTCTTAGGTAAGCCAAGGCTTCAGCCTTGGCATTAAAGCCGACGTAAATTGTTTTTCCCGAGGGGCCTTTCGGCCCCGAGGCGCACTCTTCCAACCCGGAAGCTCAGTCAGTCGAGAAGCAAAAAGGCCGCCACCAGGGCAGCCCACCGTATCTCTACGAAGAATCGCTAACCCGCCAAAAAGAAGCTCTCCAACCCAGCCTTCCCAGCGTGTTCCACCATGGCCCGCTGTATCTCCAGCGCCAGCGCCAGCGCCTCGCGGCCCTGCCGCGCCGTAACCCGAGGCTCGGTTCTCTCACGCACCGCATCCAGAAAGGAAGCAATCTCCAGCTTCAACGGCTCACCCGCCTTTACCTCAGGTTTGGAAAACGAAAGCCCCGGCAGCCCCTCCGTAAATCCACTCGCAGCCCCAGCCGCCATCGCCTGCTCCAGCGAGAACCCCGCATCCACCCCGATCACCAGCAAATCCTTCCGAGCATAGTCGATCGAAACATACTGCCTGGGCTCAAAAAACCGCAGCTTCCGCACCCGCTCCGTAGAAACCCGCGACGCCGTAAAGTTCGCCACGCACCCCGACTCGAACTCCACCCGCACATTGGCAATATCCACCTTAGGCGAAAGAATCGGCAGCCCGACAGCCCGAACCTCCTTCACTTCAGACTTGGCAAAGGTAAGCACGATATCCAGATCGTGGATCATCAGATCCAGCACCACATCCACATCCAGGCTCCGCGGCGTAAACACACTTAGCCGGTGCGCCTCAAAAAACATCGGCCGCGTCAGCGCGGGCTCAATCGCCAGCACCGCAGGATTGAACCGCTCCAGATGCCCCGGCTGCAGAATGCGCCCGTGCTTCTCAGCCCGAGCCACCAGCTCATCAGCCTCAGCCAGCGTAGCAGCCAGCGGTTTCTCCACCAGGCAATCCACGCCAGCCGCCAGCAGTTGCGAAGCCACAGCATGGTGATGCACCGTAGGCACAGCCACTGAAGCCGCGTCCAGCTGCAAATCCGCTTCCAACATCGCCTCAACCGTCGCAAACACCGGAATATCGTAGGCCTCGGCAACCTCCGCCGCGCGCCCATCCTCCGGCTCGACAGCAGCTACCAGCTCCACGCCCCCGGTTGAGGGATCGTCCGCCAGCTCCCGGTAAACGCGCAGATGATTCCGCCCAAACGCGCCAGTCCCAGCCACAGCCACCCGCATCGTCCGCGACTTGTCGTTTCCCGCTATGCCTTCACCGCCTTGCCATCCACCACCTGCAGGCAGCGGCTATACAAATCCAGCAACTGGTTGATCTGCTCCTCCGGTTTCGGCGCAGTCGTTCCGCTAAACCCTGTAGAAGGCACCGTCGCACGTCCAAAACCCGTCGATCCGGCCACAAACTTCAGCAAATCCAAAGCAATATCTTCCTTGCTCCGGGCGCCGCTCAAAACTCCACCCACTGATTCCATGCCAACCTCCACATCGGATGCTACCAAATGCGGGGAACCGGGAACAGCGGACCAGCAACAGCAACCCCCACCCGCACTGTCTTTGCCCTTCTGTTCCCTGTTCCCTCATCCCTGTTCCCTGCCGTTCAAGTCTCACTTACCACCACCACCACCCGCCCCACCAGCACATCATGCACCGTCTCACCCGCACCCACCTCCACCACTTCCGCCTTTCTCTGTACCGCCACCGGTCGCAGTATCACCCGCTCCGCCTCAAACTGCGCATACCGCACCACGAATTGCGTCCCGGCCACAGCACGCATCCTGGCTCCATACAAGTTCGCCACACCCTCCCGATACGGCCGAAACGAAGTGTAGTGCCTATCCAGCACCACCACGGATCCCGTCACCGCAACCGGCTCCATGCCCCGCGCTTCCTCTGCCGACAGCCGCACTGCCACAAACCGCTCCCACTGCCTACGCCCCTGTCCACAGCGCGCGGCCAGCCCCCGCACCGATACCGCCGGAAAAGGCAGCATCGTCTCCACGCTGCTCGCCCGAATGTAAGGCTCAAATATCGCCACCGCTCCCGAAACCAAGGGAATCCGCGCCTCCTCTCCCATCTGCCCCGTCAACAGCTCGCCCATCGTCTCCCGCCGTGACGGCAGCAAGTCTGCGACCGATAATCGTTGCGCCTGCAACACCTTATCCAGCGTGCCCAGCGAAAGCCCCCGCCGAGCCCGCAGAAAGTTCGAAACATGCGCCTGCCCCATTCCCGTCTGCCGCGCCAGCAGCGACACGCTGAGCGTCCCGCGCTCGATCCTGCGCAGCAGTTCGAGACGAACTCGCTCCTGAAGTTGCGTAAAGTTCATGTGGAAAATTCACAGGCAGCAATGCAAATGCAAAGCGCAGTATTTCTGGAAGAAAACTCAGCAGCGAAGGAAAGCTAACAAATCTGAGCCATTTGCGATCTCCAACGCGTCCGCCCCCGCAGATCGCGCGCAAGTTATTGACGCAATTCAAGGCTCAACTTAGATTTACTTCACTATCTCAAAGACCGGTTGAGGAAAACTCTGGGCATAAAATTGCCTGCCGCTTCTGGCAGTCCAATTCCATAGCCAATTTCTGTCCAGAAAACCTGCCGCGCGCCCTTCGACCCTCAAAGGCACGCGGAAACAGCCCCTTTGCGATCCGTATTTCCCAGTCAGGATCTGCGCGCCATGAGCATCACCCACTATCGAGGAATCCAAGCAGCCATCCCCCAGCAGGGCATCAGAACCCTGCACGGCTGCAACCCTTCCTCACTGCCCTGCGGACAGCCGAAAACCATGCTCAATCCGCGGGCTCACACACGTTTCGGGAGAGAAAGTCATGGAATTGCGCGTCAATTTGAAAGTTTGCGAAGGTTGCGGTTGCCTCTGGTATCGTGCCCAGGTTGACACCCGGGTGTATTGCTCTGTTTGCCAAGAACGCTTCAAGGACTTCCCAACTGCCCAGCACCGCAAACGGCGGGGAAGACCCAGAAAAACCATCCTCACCACGGTCTTCGCAGTAGAAGCCTCAGCAGAAGTCCGAAACCTCGAATGGGAGTGGCCCACAGGCCAGAGCGAGCCGGCAACGGCTTCCAGGAGCGGCGTCCAGGGATTGCCTCTTGCGCTTCTCGCATCAAGCCCCGCTCACCTCCCGGCCGCCGCAGCTCTCCTTGGAGGCGCACAATGAGCGCCGCCCTCCAACTCCCCATCCTCTGGGCCGGCGCAGCGCCGGCCCCGCAGCTTGGCCTGCTCGCCTCCGCCGCGGATCGCATAAGGCATGAACAGCCCCAGGCCTCGCCTGCGCCAGAGCCAGAGCCTGAGCCGGAGCCTGAGCCAGGACCCACCTACGCCTTCTACCGCAAACACACCCAGAACCTGCTTCGGCGCTACCTCTACGCCTCCATGCAGGTTGGCCGCTCACCCAATCTCCTCAGCGAGTCCGTAGGCCGTGGATGGGTCTCCAGCCGTCGCGTTCGCACCTTCGAAGACGCCCTGATCTTCGTCCTCGACGTCGAGCGATGCCTAGAAAAACTCACCTCGCTCGATCGCCAGATCATCAGCCGCGTCATCCTGCAGGAGTACACCCATCTGGAGGCGGCCGCAATCCTTGGTGTAAGCGTTCGATCCATCGGCGTCAAACTCCCCCAGGCTATCGACCGCCTGACCGAAAGCCTGGTCGAGTCCGACTTGCTCGTCCTTTAGGGTTGAAGGGCGAGGCAGCCGGCCCCAGGTCTCGATTCTGAGACCTGGGATTCCTGCTCGCGTCATCCCCAACCGCCGTCCCTACTTCCTGCATCCAACCCGTAAGCAACGAAGGAGCATGAACAAACATGGCAAAAGATAAGAAAACCACTTCCGAAAAAGGCACCCTCAAAGAACTGATTGACGCCCTGAACGAAGACCTCGCCCGCGAATACCAGGCCATCATCGCCTACACCGTCTACAGCTCCGTCATCACCGGCGCGCAGTACATGAACATCGCCGCCGAGCTCAAAGTCCACGCCGGCGAAGAGCTCCAGCACGCCCTCACCCTCGCCGATCAGATCGACTACCTCGGTGGCATGCCCACGGCGACCCCCAAGCCCGTCAAGCTCTCCGACAAAGCCGAGGAGATGCTTCGCTTCGACCTCGACAACGAAAACGAGACCATCCGCAACTACCGTCTGCGCGTCAAGCAGGCAGAAGCTCTCGGCCACTACGCCCTCTCCGAGGAACTCCGCAAAATCATCTCCCAGGAACAGGACCACCAGCACTCTCTCGCCACAGCCTTAGGCATAGATGTCCCAAAAGTTTTAACATCAGGCGCCTAAACAATCCGTGTGTCCCAGATCTCGCTTCCAGGTCTCGATCCAGAGACCTGGAACCAGCGCCCCAAAGTCCAACGCTCCAATGTCTTTCTGATCCCTGTTCCCTACTCCCTGTTCCCTGTATCTATAATCCCCACCAGGGGAAAATCCATGTCGAGCCATACGCCTAGCCATACACCCATCCACATCGCCATCCCGGAGCCCACCAGCCCCCTGTACGTCTCCGACAGCCTCTCCTACAACCAGCGCAGCCTGCCCCAATACCTCCATGCCATCTACTCCGCGGGAGCAGTCCCCATTCCCATCCCTCTCCATGAAACCCCGCAGCGCGTAGCCAAAATACTCTCGACAGTCCATGGCATCCTCCTACCAGGCAGCGGAGCCGACGTAGACCCCCAGAAATACGGAGAATCCACCCTGCCCCATTGCGGCCACTGCGACCCCGCCCGCGCCGCCGTCGATGAGCTCCTGATCCAGGATGCCTTCAACCTCCACAAGCCCATCCTCGCCATCTGCTACGGAGCTCAATCACTAAACGTCTGGTGCGGCGGCACCCTCATCCAGGACATCCCCACCCAGACCGAGACCCAGGTCGATCACGCCCCCGGCCGCACCGTCAACGACGCCCACCCCATAGAAATCACTCCCAACACCCGCCTAGCCGCCATAGCAAACGTTCGTCCGCCGATAGAAGATTCACATCCGGAGCCGAACGAAACCTCCGGAGAACTTTACGTCAACAGCAGCCACCATCAAGCCATCCGCCGCCCCGGCGACAATCTGGTCATCTCCGCCGTCTCACCGCACGACCAGATCATCGAAGCGGTAGAACTGGACTCAGACGCCCACTTCGTCCTCGCCGTCCAATGGCATCCCGAACGCACCTACGACACCAGCGCCCTCTCTCGTGCCATCTTCCACGCCTTCATCCAGGCCACCGAATCCTGGACCCCCAGAAAAATTGAAGAATCCGTCCTCCACGCCTGACAAGACTGCAATGCGCCCACCAACCCGCCAACTCGCTAAGCGCAAATCCATCCCCTACCCCTTCATCCTCGAATCCCTGTCTTCACTAGACCCGGAAGTCCGTCCCATGTTCAGCGGCCACGCCGTCTACATTGGCGAAAAAATTGTCTTCATGCTTCGCGACAGCCCAAAGTCCCCCCTGGACAATGGCCTCTGGCTAGTCTTCGCCGATGAATTCGATACATCGAACGACCCAAAATCCCTCCGCCATAAATTTCCCTCCCTGCGCCGCATCGAACTCCTCAACGGCAAAATCCAGCACTGGGCCCTGCTTCCCAGCGACAGCCCCAACTTCGAAACCGAATCCCTCCAGGCCTGCGACCTGCTGCTCGCCCACGACCCCCGCATAGGCAGAGTCCCCAAATCCCGCCAATCCCCGGCCCCGAAGAAGCGTCCCAAAAAATCTTGATCGCCACCTCATAATCGCCGCGCTCGCAGGCCCGTTTCAGTCGTAAACTGTTGTCGAAAACAGGAGGTGCAACATGAGCGCCACTCAAAGCCCAAGTCCTCAACTAAACC
>Ga0302325_10026528_pt1 | contig 12026 bp, 15 predicted proteins | sample Palsa_T0_2_FD_201948 | JGI IMG/M metagenome (GOLD analysis project Ga0302325, IMG submission 201948) | Peat permafrost microbial communities from Stordalen Mire near Abisko, Sweden - Palsa_T0_2 | ecosystem: Environmental > Terrestrial > Soil > Palsa > Peat permafrost | place: Sweden: Abisko...
ATGTCCGATGTCTCTCGCTGATCCCACGAGGCCATACCACGGTAATTAGGGTGGACTGTCACTAGGCTGCGCATATTACTTCTCCAATTGCCTTCACCGAAATGCGGCTGGAGAGCGTGCAAAAGTATTTCATATACCTATAGAGTTTCATGTTAAAGCTGTTGTATTGGCTTTTGGGTATAATACTGACAAATAACTCTCCAGCAGCCCCAATCTTGCTGTCATGTCTCATCTGATCTAATGCTCGAATACCAAATGCGGCTTGGTGGTCATATCCAGGAAGATGTTGTCCGTTGCCACGTGCTGCTGAGAAATTACTGCGTGGCAAATTTGCCTGTCTTGCGAGGCGGATGACATGGCCAAGAAGGTGAGTGTATGCGTCAACGTTGCTGAATATGCCTTGAATGGGTATATCTGGGATATTATCCTGTGCAGGCCTGGGGAATGGCTGTGGAGATGAGACGTTCGATAGCGGTGTTAAGCCATCTTCAGATATCGCGATACTTGCGCGTCTGTCTTGGGACATGCCGAAGAACTCGTCGGCAATGATTCTAGACGTTCCCTCTAGAGGTGTGACTACCAAGTCTTGTTCCTCCTCTTCGTCTTCATCTGAGTCGAAAACTACTCTTCGAGGAATCGGTTCGATACTTGGGACATGTCCAATGCCGACAGTTTCCAAAAGGTCATCTATGATGGAGATGCTGCTATTCAGTACGATGCTTATGTGCTCTCTGGAAGATGTAGGCACTTCCATTGCTTTTGCTAAAGCCTCCGGAAGATGCATCTTGTAACAGGCTTCCCGATTAGATCCTAGCCTTGGAACGAAGATCTGCCAACCATTTTCCCGATTTAGAATGTGCACATAACCAGTGCTTCGAGGTATAGGTCCAATTGTATCCCCATTAGTATGATGTAGGGTGTACGTTGTTGAAATACTGTCTGTTTTCAGGATTGAAGAAGCCAGAAGCCGGTCATATAGCCGCCGAGGGGCATTTGGAGTTCGATGGGACACAGCAACGCTGCACAAATGTTAGTTTAATTCAATGAAATGATAAGTTCAACTCTTACCGCAAGATCTCGAATGCTCTGTCTGTGAATTCTCGTGTCAACCTATCATCAATCGTGCCATCTTCATCACACGCAGTTTGCGTTGTGCACAGTCGTGATAAGTAATTGCTTTGCAAACCCAGGCCCTCTAAAAATGGTGCCAGTTCGTGAACGTCTTCCAGAGAGAAGTCGAGGAGATCAACATGGTCCCGGAAGATAGTCGAAAATTTTGTGTTATCAATGATAGCAAAGGTTTCCTGGAGGTTTCCTAGAGTTATATTACCACGCGAGACGTGTCTTCTGATTGGTAGTACATTGCAGGTTGTAAGAGGCTCTAGATCTTGCCGCGTCGGATCCATTTTGTTAATTGCTTTGATCATTTTCTTGATACTCTCCACTGAGGATCGTCTCTCTCCCAAGGAGCGAAGGGCACCCACAAGCGTTGATAAGGAAGCCGGTGAGATTCTCAAACGTGTAAGAAAGAAGTCCCTAAGTCCTTCAGGATAGTCGTCACCAACGACTGCCATGCCTTCAACTGGCACTGGGCTGCTCCAGAGACATCTTGATGGTGGATACCACTGGTTTGTAGAAGGCACATAGATTAGTCCATCATTCTCGAAGTCATTACTATCTCATATTAGAATCTGGTTCGAGTTGTAAGAAGATTTCACTCACCGTATGGAATCCCAGTCTTGATCACTTATTCGGCTTTCTAAGAATAGCCTGTAGAGCCTCTGGGCTCTATCAGCAACATTCCACAAAGGGTTCGCGTCTGTTCTGAGCTTCGATAAGGCGCGTTTGTAATCCTTCCAATCTGCATTTTGGATTTCCAGAATGTCTCCGTGGAAGAGGCGAGCTATCCTTCGGTTGGTTCGATATTCCGAGACAGAATGTAAGGGCGTTTTGTCTAGTAGATCTTCTGGACCTTTCCAAACGCAATTATCAATATCAATCCATCTGGGACCTGAAGAGCTTGGTTCAAAACAAGATGGATCAAGGATCAGATTATCTCGATGAAAAGCTTCCCTATGGATTATGAATATTGGCCATATCATGAACCCGGAAGCATGACTTACACAATAATTTCCTTGTTCCTTTCACTGTAGTGATCTGAGATCGATGAGTATGTGTTCAAAATATCAGCCCGGGCCAAGTTCCAAGCTTTTTGTGGCCGAATTTCGTGCTGGCGTAGAATTTCCAAGTAAAAGGCAATATTTGCTTCGAATTGTACGTCAAACAGTCTAAGGCAGGCCCAATCTTCAGGCGAATCTGAATAGCCAAGAAGAGCATTATTTGCCAGAAACGGAAACCCTGACACTATTCCAAGGTTTGCAGACTCACTCACCAGACCTTCCGTTGGAAAGTAAGTGAGCTTCAGTTGTGTAGGTGGAACACCCCAACATGAGACATTTGCTGTTTTAATCTCCTCCTTGATCGAGGTCGTCATCTCTGGTCCATAAGCTGCCCAGTGCGTCTTCAAGGTTCCAACAATCTTATTTGGCCTATTTTGAAGAATGTGCCGGAATTCTGTAGCTAGTGAGCCTGCACGGAATGTCAGGCGAGGGATGTCGCGGATTCTCAAAGCCCTTTTGAGCCAGTTCTGCCAACTCAAATCATGCTGTCGAGTTTGCCGAGTTATAGGAGAAATGAGGTTGAAATACCCAGGGTTAAGAAATGGAACTGACAATTCAGGTAGTTCTCCCCTGAACAGGACTTGGGGGCCATATTCATCTCTGGATGGCAAGTACACTGGCACGTCCGCTCTCAGTGTGTTTCTCTCCCTTTCGTTGTCGTCATAAATCCACAAATGTAAGAATCCTGGATCGGAAATATTTTCGACGTGCCAGTACAAGTAACTCAGATGCAATCTGGACGACGCTAGATCTGCTGCTCCGTCCCAAGTCGAGTATTCTTCCCAAATTCTGCCAACCACCTCATTAGGCGGACATTCCTTGGCGCCAAGGACTTCAAACAATCGCTCCCGAGCTTCGTTTACAGTACTTTCAGGATCAATCGTGATGATTACATCTTGAGGTATTGCAGGCCCAGTTTCTGCTGGAAAGTACAAATCGGTCTCTGCAGCAGCCACCCATTGCCCATCATTCAATGGCACTAACGGCAAACCACGAATCTTTGTCTCGATATCAGTTCCTGAAGATCGTTCCAGCATAGACGTTATGAGATGAGCCGCTCGACTATGCCAGTTATCGGAGGTTTCGCCGCTCTTCATCTTCGAATCGGGACCGTTCAAGTCCTCTTTGATTCTGTTGCACAATGCAAGATCCCCAATGTTTTCAATTTCAAATAGATCTTTCAGGGTGTTGATATTTTCGGGGCCATATTCCAGCGATAGATATCTGCTATATCTTCCTGGAAGATCTCTGAAGAGGGGTGACCCAGTGTCATCCAGATAATCAGGAGGAAGTGTCCATACATTTTCCGGTTTTCGAAGCTCCGAGGTTCCGTGGAGGTAAAGGATATTGGCATCCTTTAGCTTGTCAATAATTTTGCGCGGCAATTCTCTCCAAAATTGGTGGTTCTGGAATGCTGTTCTGGAAGGCAAATACTCCACCCAGCGATACCGCAGAGGACTATCTCTGATGCAGAAGTTCAGTACCGCCTCGCAAAATCTATCTGCAATTGCAGAGAGTATGTCTTTGTTCCACTCAGTGTCAGACTTCACTTCTGTTCTGCTTGCTTCCAAGATGAAATCCGCTTGAATCAGAAACTAAATGTATTAGCAGAGCCACACTTCTCGGACTCATAAAACTTACATTGAGGCCAAAGTTTCCAACAGGAAGATATGCAAACACATCATATTGAGTGGGTTTTATAGGTAAATCGCTCTCGTCCACCTGAAATGCCAAGACAAGGTCACATCCGTCTCTTTCCGGGCGGGTATCATGTTCCGAAAGACCTGTTATCAGATTTCTGAAAATGTAATACCGCGAGATTTCTTGGGCTACGTCGGATCCTCCAACCTCACCCTCGACCGTCTTGATAAGACGTGTCAAAACGGCAGGCGTGGCATCTAACGGAGCCTCTTTGATGAAAGTGGTGATGGTGTTTCCCCTTTGTGGCCTTTGAACGGTGATTTTGATCTGTCGGATCTTGGACAAGAACAGAAGTAATGTAGGATGGACTTTATCAAAGTGAGCGACCAAATCCTCGTAGCGAGTACTGTTCGGAATCAGGGTCATCCTTGTCAGAGGACGCTCATCCGTTGGAATAGGATCATCCGCCAGGAGCGGGGTAACCAGACCCAATCTCTCCTCGACCGTACCGTCCCTCCGATACACGAAATAGAATGAAAACGCATTGGACTGTATGTGGACTTTAGACGCCACTTGGAACACAGCCTTGAATCCAATTCCCTTCTCGCCCACGAACCCATGCTGCTGCATTTTCCAACTTCGTCCAGTACGACAAATTTGGCGCACATCATTCCCATCGAATCCATCTTGGTTTGATTCAACAATGATTTTCTCTGGGTTTACTTCGAAACTGAGGTAAGGGGTCTGGTGGGTCGCGTTGGCGACTTCGAACGAGCAATCTTCCGCATTCTGCGTCAGCTCCAAAATAAAGCGGCCTCTTGCTGAACCAATGTCCTCTGCAATGCTAGTGGGAATTAGCTAAAATAAAGCGAACAAAAAGAACCGAATAACAGACGTTTCCACTGCATCCGCAACCTGTCGTCTAAGGTGTGCAATAGATGCCAGAATCCTAGGATCCGTAGTTGCTTCAAGCTCTGGCTCGTGCCATCCGTTCCCCCGGCTGACTTCAAGTACAATCTCTCGTGCCTCAGAGACACTGATGTTGAGGCGAGAAGCCATTAGATGGAATGGCAAGAATTTTCTGTAGTATCCAAATAATATTCGGCGAAGTCAACATTGATAAACCCCCCAACCCGAATAGATGGTGGTCAGATAGTGGCTTCCCGCCCATGTCATCTTGGGTTGGCTATGCACCTGTAGGCCCCGAACACTAACGACATGCATGCACCCCTGATCAACCGGTTGCGTCGGACGCGGCCGAAGACAGTTTCCCACATGTTGGTGTTTCGCTTCCCGGTTTCACCAAACCAACTGGCATGCAGGGGCAGCCCCTTGGATATTTCCGCACGCGCCGAGGTTCAGCTCCGGCCGAAAGCGTGGAAAGATAATCAAACTGGAGAAAAAGGTTTCTTGCAGAATTCTTGCAGTATGAAGGTCTGCATCATATCCCAAATATTGTTTGCAGAAAAAAATTAGAACTTGGAAGATCACAAGGTGGTGGTAGACTAGCCACGAAGGCAATTCACGTGATCTGAAATGTACTCTTACTTCTTAATGTTTTCCTGATTCCTTGAAAAGTACAGAATGCAGATGAATACATTTTAGAAAGACAAATATCGTACAAAATTAACGGTCGAACTTGATCTTTGCTGAGCCCGCCTCTTTGCCGTTTGCAATGCTCCTGAATGTCAGATTATCTCCCTTATCCCCAAACCTTACTTGTACATCATAAAAAAATTGATGCACAAGTTTTTTTTCTTTATTTTGCTTAGACCTAGTCTTCTTACCAAAGTCAAAATCCGCATCGAAGGTTGACTCGATGCTGCCAACACGATCCACCCCTATTGAGAGTTAATTTCCTGTTCTTAACAGCTGAATACAGTAGAATACACACTAGAATCTGTCGTGTACTCGGGTGCTTCTGTGAGTGCACAAGAATACAGTCGAGTTCGGCCAACAAATTTCTTTCCAGGCGAGTAGGTTCTGCAAAGAGCTGCTGTTATGCATGTATCTTTGGTTATTTCGTCTCCCTACGGACGCTTAGGGTTAGCAGCAAATGAATAATAGATTATTGAAAATCCTCTAAGAACCAGACATACTTTGGAAATCATCCACCATATTCTGTTGCTGCAGAGCTTCCTGTTTTCATCAAACGAATCAAAGTACGCGTAGACTTCTGAGTCTATCCCCTCACGGAAATCTTGAGAAAGAGCGAAGCCATAGTGACGTCGAGCATATTTCACACGAGGTGTAATTCCTTCAAGGCCACGTAGAGCGGCACCTTGCACAACAGCAGCTTGACTTGAACAGATTAGCGGGGAAAACGCGGGTAAATTGGTGGCATATGCGTACGGATGTAAGGGGCGAAGTAGTGTAATACCACCATTCTCCCTGCACCAATCTGCCAGAGCCTGGTGCAGGTACGATGATTCACCAAATCCTCCAACGAGAATTATGCGCTAAGGATTGTCTGGCGTTAGTCAGAAGTTCTCTATTCTCGTCAATAGCACCAGTGAAAACTTACATCAATCTTGGCATTTCGTTCTTTTCTTGCTAATTCTACTTGCTGGCCTACCAAGCTCGTAATCTGGGCAATAACTGGGTCAAAAAGGCTCTGCATGTCTTCGCTACTGAAGTTTCAGCTCCTCGTTCCCCATTCGGTAAGGGGCTTACTATGAGAGTTTCACAGTTCTATCGTCCGGATCATAGAACTCTGATTCTGGAAGATCAAGAGTAATAGGGCCTAACTCTTGATCATCCTTATCATTCCTACTTCCAAAGTCTCGTTTCAACCCTTCAAAATTATTCATTAACTTGCCACCAGGGCCTGTTATCCCAAATGGAAGTTTGTCGAATGCCGATCCGAATCTTTTGGAGAGAAACGCATGCAGATTGCGGTCAATATGTGTCGAGCCACATTTACCACCTAAAGGATGTTATTCGTTAGATTTTAGCCATGGCAAATAAAAAGCTCAGGCTGACGTACCCACACCGACGCAAAGTTCATCGAAAGTTAGGTACGGCCGTACCTGCGTGATTGTGTATGCGGTTATGTCAACAGTTCCACCACCACAATCGCATATAAGGATATTCTCATTTTCCTAAACGATTCAGTACGTACTGTCAAATGCATAGGCGTATGGATTACCTTGATGGGATTCAAAGCATCTGGCTCAGCATATTTTTTCAGAGTTGCAATAGCTGCGGCTTCTGGTTCAGCGATGGTGAAAATCTCGTCTTTTGCTTCGGAACCGAAACCAGCATTTCTTGCAGCTGTAAGGGTGGCAGCTTTTGCTTCATCCGACCAAATAGCTGGCAGTGTAATCCAGCATTCCATTGGTGTTTTTTCAAACGTCGAATCGGACAATTGTTGGCGAAGAATTTTGGATACGAATTGGTACACTTCGCGTAGGAAGTCCTCACAAACTCCCGGGGCTTCACGAAAAGAAGGTAATTGGAACATCCCAGGGCCTACTATACCAGAAAGGGATGGGTCATCATGTTCGCCTACGGCTGCATTCTTGTCGAGTAGGAGTTTAGTCCATGAGTAAGACTTAAGTTTCGGGTAGACTTCGAAACCCCATTTGTTAGTACTGATCTTCGCATTCTCCTGGCTGTATGCGATCCTGGTCGGCGTTTTCCATGATCCATACGGGTCTCCGGGCCAAGTCGAGATAATCTTGATATCATCTATGCTGCTTTTGTCCGTGGTTACGTAACTGATACCTGCCAATATTAATGATGGGAAGTTTTCAAGCAGAAGACAACCTGCATACCTGAAAAGGTGGTGCCATAGTCAATTCCCACAATGATTTTGTGTGTAGACGCAATATTGAGTGCTGAGAAGGCAATCAGCCTTTTCTCAATGCCGGCAAGGATATCGTTTGTGTTTTGAGAAGTCATGATGGAGAATGAAGGCACCAATAGGTCGGTGAAGAAGGTGTCAATGTCGAAGGATACTAAGGTTTGTTGCGGGTATATGGATGTTGGCACTCTAAAATACGTCCGGCAGGATTTGGTTTTGGTCTCGGATCTGTCACTCCTTGTAACATATGTTCTAAGCATTCCATCCCGTTGGTATTTGCTATGATAGGTCCAATTATGCACGAATTAGCCAGGTGGAGAACGATGCAACCGCTGGTACAGGGCGTTCGGCCGACCCGGGGGGCGCGACGTTACAATCGTGCCGCTTCGGGCCGCATCTGCATCGCGAAATGTTTCGGCAGCATTCCCCGCCCCATCCACGACCCCACATGTTGGTTTCCAACAACGGGTGGAAATGAGGAAACTTTGACGGCTCGTGAAAGAGCCAATCGGCTACGGGGTATTTGGGCAAGCGCTCGACTATTTCCAGTTAGCTAAAACAATGTCACCGCAGGATATTTCAGCCACGAGCGCTAACCCCCAATGCAGGTGGCACAAGTCCAAATGCCTTGATCGTGATAGTCACTCCAAACTTTTACAAGATCGCAAAGCCTATATTGTCCAAATCTAGAAGACCAACAGATCGGAGAACACTCAGAACCAAGGCACAATATCTCACAGCAGCAAACCAAGTGCTAATCCAGAGGCTGCCTCTGCAGAAAGTCTGCACAACATGTCTTCCAACAACTCGACCCAACAAGATCACCGTACCCCACACCAAAGCGGCGAAACGCATCCCCAACCGCACGACCAGACAATGGATGCCCCGTCCAAGTCACTCCAAACCATGAAGAATGTATCCGTTGCCAACGCCTCAGCTGCAGAGAGCAACGAACGCGAAGACAAAGTTCTACCACAGGTTCGGAACTCGAAGGAGATAGCATCAAAAAATGAGAATACTAGAGGTAGTGGGTAGTTTCATATGTACCTGCAATTCAAGAGCTAACTCCATCCTTTCCTAGACGTCAATGAGTCTGCTTGGTACAGCGCCAAAGCTGTCGCGGTAGTATCAAGATTATTGCCTCTTAGTAGATCCGCCCAGCGAAATACAGGCGTGGAACGACGACAAACACGATCACAAACATCTGGCAATGCAATGCAATCACCAGAGCAGTCACAACAGACAGGTAGTACGGTCGAACAAAAATCAAAGGGCGGAACAGCTCAGGTGAATGAAACAACGAAGAAATTCAATCATGCAATGAAGGAGAAGGAAGCAGAATTGCAAGCAAAGGAAACGGAGTTCTTGAATAAGCTTGGGCATATGGAAAGTCAAAATCAACTTCTGGAAAACAGGATCCAGCAAATTCAAGAAGAGCTGGAACATCGCACTCGTAATTTGGAAGCCAAGGTCCAAGAAGCCAAGTCTGAAAAAGAAGCCATCGAGGTTGAATACAACTCATTCATTCGCCAGAAACAAGAAGAGGAGTTTAAAGGGATGGAATCGTGGCAGTCTGTTGAGGGAAGCAAAGTTATTGGTGACCTCGATAAGCTCAAGAGGGATATAAGGGCCTTCGGCAAAGGGATGTCCACGAAAGACTTGTCCGTCTTCCAGCGGCTTGACGAAGCTGAAAATACAGCTTTGCTGAAGGACTTTGCAGAAGTCTGCGAGCTGACGAATGACGGACTTCCAGAAGAATTGACCTCTGCGAGATCGCCCGCGCTTCTTTTGAACGCCCTACTTTCCCACCATATATATACGACCTTGTTCGGAAATCCATTTTTCTTTCTGGCGAACGGGCTAGGAGACGATCTCCCTCAATCAGGGTTAGACAGCCTATTGGACGAAGTATACAGGCGCACGAGACTTGGTAAGTGTTTTCGGGACTTTGAGATGTGGTGAAAATTAACTAATCTGAGAAATACAGCAAATCGGGAAGAGGCTCATATCTGGCGCTCTCAGACACTAAGACTCTTACTGCCTCAGCTGAGAGATGATACGACAACTCAAGAAAAAAAACTGCATGGATGGACGTCTGAATTGATTTCCAACGTCGCAAACCTGCAAGCGGCACATTTCCTCGAAGGTCCAGCTCGACATCTGATCCGCGACGCAGCTAAAGCAAACTCTAGTACCAAACTCAATGGTATATACCAAACGGCAGCGAAGATTTCTTACATGTTGTGGACGAGAAGGGCGACTGTGAAGTGTTACACTTTGACAAATTTCAGCCCCCGCCCGCTGCCTTTTCACCCAGACTGTAAAGATTTCATTCCGCATTCTTCGGTGAAATTCGAAGAGTTTGAGGACCAGCTGAAAGGCAGGCCCATCACTCTAATAGTACATCCACTTTTGCAGCTTTATGGGACGGATGACGCCAAGGATTATGACCGAGTGTCGACCTGGGCACCTGCAGAGGTATGGCTTGATAGCAGAAAAGCAACCGAGTAATGTAGTTTTCCCAAAGAAGATTTGAGGTTGAAATCGATGGAAGCATGTAGTATCTAGGATTTCCTCCGAATAAATTGAAGGCGCAAGATAAGATGCTGGCACAAAAGAGACGTGAGAAGGATGTGTTCCTGGGCGGAGTGCCTCAAATCAACTGCAATCTTTTTGTGCTTAATTGGAAGAGGAAAAGAAAAGGCCCTTATGCAATACATACTTTAAGGTTGAGAGCTTAGGATATTTATGAATGGTGTAGAGGGACCGCATTGACGTCAAAATGAATATGATTTGAAAGTAACGAAGGACTTGACAACATAAAACAAAAGAGTATTCAATTTGCGCACTGTTTCGATACTCAAAGCATGGAGATGCTCACCTCCACACTCTCTTTCGCAAGTTGATCTGCTCTGGAATCTTGCCGAAATCTCCTCAATTTCAGCTTGATTGGCTCCATGCATTCTGTGCAGTAGACTTATCATACGGGACCACCACTTCAAAGATCATTCTTCTTCAGTGACAGTTCTATATATAACAATTTTAAACATCAGAATGTGGCCTCGGATTAACAGTCAAGCTTCTGTGACGAAAGCGGCAGCCAGTATTCAGCACTTTATTGCCTTAGTGACAATTGCGAGGGCACCAGAGAAGGTGAGTTAAAAATGATTGATTAAGACACTAAAGAGAGGAAGAGAGAGACCTTTAGAAGACGTGTTATATGCACCAATAGGGGCTCTAATTAGACCTATTTAGGCACTTCAGCCGGCCCTCTTAGCACGTAATATCCCAGTTGACACTTGACGACTTCACTTCCCGAGTTCTTTACCACCAAGCACTTCCACGGCCAGCTAATCCCCCTGACAGAAGAGCAGCTACCATGAAGCCATAATGTATAGAATTTAGATGGGTATATATTATTTTCCCAATCAATTTCCCAGCCCTCTAATAAAGGAATTCATTGCCCAATATGATATAATGTATTGGTCAACGAAGCGAGTGTTCTGAGGTTCGGAACCCATCAGCAGTCCACACAGCTTGTCGAAAGATCAGGACCTTCAACTTTAATAGCTTCCAATATACCCTAATTGCCTTCATAGGATCTTTCAGGTTCGTGGTAAAGAAAGGCTCCGCGCCTGCAGGGCGGTCATTTACCCGAATCACATTGTCTCGGAGCACAATGGCCATAATATAAGCAATCAGATAGAGGATAGGGAGCTCTTCCTCACAAAAGAGGTAGGTTATACTATACGTTACAGTTAGCAGGATTAGTAAGGAGGGTAGAGCCTACCCTATAGCTTGGGTTTCTTGTCAGCGTCTTTGTAATACTTGAGGTTAATCTCTATTATAACCAGGTCACGCTCCCCAGGTATAGGATTCTGTATAATCCAGAGTTAGATATCCTTATAGCAGAGTTGTCATGGTTCGTCACGTGACTACGTGATGTTTGCATGTGATACAAGTATTTACTTCGCTCTGTGCGGCCTCAGGCAGCTCGGCGGAACGTTACTCCCAGACAAGCGAAGGCGGGAACACACGGCAGTATTGTAACTTATATTCTAGACAGACTCCAGACTCTCTTCCCTCCTTAGTTTAGAATCGTCGAATAGAGATAGGTCTATTAAAGCCTTCCAAGCCGTGATCCTGATGCTCGTGACAAGAGTGCTTTATAGCGCCTTTTAGTACTAAGAGATTCTTTAATATTATTATAATAATTAATATTATTAATATTATCTTAAGGTTTAGCTTAGTTATAATCAAGGTCTTTAAGATAATATATTAGATCTAGTTCTTTATTGTCCAAGTTATCAAAGTTTAAGATAAATTCTTTTTTATTAAGATTAAAAATCTTAAGATTTTTTTATATATACTTATAAAAAGTATTATATTTATAAGTTTTG
>Ga0302325_10026529_pt1 | contig 12026 bp, 12 predicted proteins | sample Palsa_T0_2_FD_201948 | JGI IMG/M metagenome (GOLD analysis project Ga0302325, IMG submission 201948) | Peat permafrost microbial communities from Stordalen Mire near Abisko, Sweden - Palsa_T0_2 | ecosystem: Environmental > Terrestrial > Soil > Palsa > Peat permafrost | place: Sweden: Abisko...
GCGGCCTTGCGCAGATCCCACGGATTGCCGGCGGCGCGCAGCAGCGGGCCGGTGACGCCGATCTTGAGCAGCTCCTCGGCCGGCAGCGCGCAGGTGCCGCGCAGCCGTTCGATCACGATCTGGTTCTTCTCCAGCAGGTCCGCGTACTGGTCGGCACGCGTCGGCATCTCGTTGCAGAACTGGCGCAGCTTGGAGACGAACCCGCGCGGGATGTCCTCGATCACGCCGCCGACCTGGAAGTAGCGGGTGTGCATCCGCTGGCCGGAGGACATCTCGAACAGGTCGAGGATCGTCTCGCGCTCGCGGAAGCAGTACCAGAACATCGAGATCGCGCCGAGGTCCAGTGCGCTCGTGCCCAGCCAGACCATGTGGGACATGATCCGGTCGAGCTCCATGTGGATCACGCGCAGGTACTGGGCGCGCTCGGGCACCTCGACCTGCAGCAGGTCCTCGACTGCGCCGCAGAACGCCATCGCATTGAAGTAGTAGGAGAGGTAGTCCATCCGCTCGATGACGGGGATCACCTTCCAGTAGGCCTTCTGCTCGGCGGTCTTCTCGATCCCGGTATGGACGTAGCCGATGATCGGTCTGACGTCGCGGACGACCTCGCCCTCCATCGTCGTCAGCAGCCGCAGCACACCGTGCGTGGCGGGGTGGTGGGGCCCGATGTTGAGCGTCAGCAGCTCGTGCGTCTCGCCCATCCCGGCCGACTCGGCCCGGTAGGTGATCGACTCCTCGCGCTGGCGGTAGGTGGAGGTGTCCAGTGCGCTCATTGGTACTTGCCGTATCCGGTCTCTTCGTTGTAGGTGAACAGCACCGGCTCGCCGCCGACCGGGAAGTCGCGGCGCTGGGGGAAGCCCTCGAAGTCCTCGGGCATCAGGATCCGGCGCATGTCCGGATGACCTTCGAACACGACCCCGAACATGTCGTAGACCTCGCGCTCGGGGAAGTCGGCGCCGGGGAACAGCGGCGTCACCGTGGGGATCCGCGGGTGCTCGGTGCTCACCCGCGCCTTGACGCTGATCCGATCGACCTCGTGCATGTCCATCATCTCGTAGAGCACGCCCAGTCGCGGCTCCTCGGGGTAGTAGTCGACCCCGTGCAGGCTGGCCAGGAACGTGTAGCCCTTGCCGTGGAGGTGCTCAAGCACCGCCGGCACTTGCTGCGGGCTGACGAGCAGCACCGCGCGGTTGCGGTGGAACTCGGTGCCGAGGATCGAGTCGGCGTCTGACTCGCGCAGCTCGTGGGCGATGAGCTCGAGTCCGGTCGCGTCAGGCACCGGCGGTGTCCCCTCCCGGGAACACGTTGATCGCCGCGTCCTGCTCGGAGCCGCGCTGGTGCTCGGGCGTCAGCACCTCCTCGGTGCCGACCGCGTCATAGCGCTCACGCCAGCCGTCGGGCGGATGACCGTGGATCTTGTCGCGCAGACGCAGGATGCCGTGCATCAGCGCCTCGGGCCGTGGAGGGCACCCGGGTACGTGTACGTCGATCGGCATGAACTTGTCCGACGGGACCAGCGCGTAGTTGTTGAACACGCCCATCGACGAGCAGCAGGCACCCATCGAGATCGCCCATTTGGGCTCGAGCATCTGGTCGTAGATGCGCCGGATCACCGGGGCCATCTTCACCGACACGCGGCCCGACAGGATCAGCAGGTCGGCCTGGCGCGGCGAGGCGCGGAACGCCTCCCAGCCGAACCGGGCGATGTCGACCCGGGCGGCGACGATCGACATCATCTCGATCGCGCAGCAGGCCAGGCCGAAGGTCATCGGGTAGATCGAGTTGCCCTGCGACCACGCGACGGCCTTCTCGACCGTGGTGGTCATCACCGACCGCTCGACGAACTTCTGAAGATCCTCGCCCTCCAGGTCGCCGCGGAGCATGTCCCGGGCCTGGAGCTGGCGCACGCGGAAGTCCGACGGATCGAGCGTCTCTCGCTTTATCTCCATTCGAGCGCTCCCCGGCGCCAGACATAGCCGAACGCGATCATCAGCAGGATCACGAACACGATCGTCTCGCTCAGGGCGAACGTCCCGAACGCCCGCAGCTGCACCGCGATCGGGTAGATGAAGATGACCTCGATGTCGAACAGGATGAACAGCATCGCGATCATGTAGAAGCTGATGCCGAACCGGAACCCGCGCGTGATCTCCGACGGCAGACCACATTCGTACGGGTCGTGCTTGGACACCTCGCGCCGGCGGTTGCGCGCGCCAGTCACCAGATTCAGGCTGCCGAACAGCCCGCCGATGGCGCCGCCGAGAATGAGGAATACGATCGCCGGCAGGTAGCTGCGGATCACACCTGTCTTATACCACTCCTTAAGCCAGGCTTGTAACACCTTGTTACTTAGTGCGAAATGCGGCAAGTGCCGCCTGCGGCCCGCTCGCGCGTCTCTGTCAGCGAACGACACGTCTCAGTGAAGATCGTCCACATCGTCATCGGCGTCCTGTGCCTCGGCCTCACCGGCTCCGCCGCCGTGTGGGGCATCTGGTGCTGGTACCGAGCCCGCCAGAACCGGGTCTTCTGGTGGCTGCTGCGCGCCGGGCAGGGGTTCATCGTGGTCGAGGCCGTCCTCGGTGGGATCTGGGAGGCGTCCGGGAGGCATGCCTCCGAGCTGCACCTGATCTACGGCCTGGTGCCGATCGCCGTCTCGTTCGTCGCCGAGCAACTCCGGATCAGTTCGGCCCAGATGGTGATGGACGCCCGCGGCTTCGAGTCCGCCGCCGAGATCGGCGGGCTCGAGCCCGACGAGCAGCGCGTGATCGTGATGACGATCGTGCAGCGCGAGCTCGGTGTGATGGTCCTGGCGGCGATCGTGATGACCGTCCTACTGGCCCGGGCCGCAGGGACGGGGTGACGCCTCCGCTGCTCAATCGGTGCGCGCGCGGGGGCGTCGCTCCGGGCCGCAGCGTTCTGAGCGCGACCGGAGACGTCACCCCTCTGCTTCGCCCGGACGCGACCGATGCGTCACCGCGGCGGAATTGGCGTTTTTTCGGCACCCAGAAGCTGAAAACACGCCAGACGCGCCCGAAGAATGCCGGACGCGGTGCCCAAGGCCGATCACGTTGCCGATCGCGATCGTGTGGTCGCCGCCGGGGATCAGCTCCCGCAGCTCGCAGGTCGCCCAGGCGACGACTCCGGCGAGCACGGGCACGCCGTCGCGCAGCGCATGGGGAACCCCTTCGAGCTTCTCGGACTCCGGCAGCTTGGAGGCGAACACGCGGGCGAGCAGATGGCGTTGGCGGTCATTCCGCCTGACCCGCTCCCGTCCGCTCCCGCGCTCGTGATAGTTGCAACGCCCGTTGCAAAGCGTCCAAAGACCTCGCGAAACAGCTCCGGATCGGGGTCGCGGCACCTGCCATCGGCGAATTCTTATACCGTCTGCCGGGCCTGCACAGGGATCCACAGGAAACGATCCCCGACGCCGACACCTCTGGTTGCCGCCGTAGGAGGACGTTCGCGTTGTGTGCTGCAGGGCGAGCGTCGCACAAGCCGGCGCCGGGGATGGTGTGATGTTCGCCGCCGATCGTCCGTGTCCTCCGCGAGATCCGCGTCAGCGACACCGACCCGCTCAGCCGACGTTGAGCGTGCCGGAGACCCCGGTCGCCTGGTCGTCGACCATCGAGGACAGCAACTGGTAGCCGCCCTTCTGCACGGTCGCGAGCATGTCCGCGTTCTGGCCGGGCAGGATCGGCGGGGTCGCGGCGACGCGGACGCCGCCACGGGACAGCACGAGGTTGTGCGCCAGCCGTCCCGAGTTGTGCACGACGATCAGCAGCGCCCCGGGGTGGGCGTCGACGTTGTTGGGGGTGACGCGCCACTCGTTGACCGACACGTCGAGTGAGTCGCCGGAGGGCACGTGATGGACCGCGCCGCAGCCGGTCAGCAGACCCCCCAGCAGCACGGTCGCGAGCATCGCTTGCAGAGAGCGGCATCGTGACACGGACAAGCTCATTATGATGTCCCGCGCGATGCGGAGGTGGTCCAAGTTCCTCGTGGTGCCGGCGGTCCTGGCCGCGGCTCTGTCGATCTCGGCGTGCGGCACCGAGCGGATCAGCGTGCCCAAGTCAAACAAGCAGCTGTACCACGGGGCGGTGCTGTTCTCCGAGCGCTGCGCGGGCTGCCACACGCTGTACGCCGCGGCCACGCATGGCTCGGCTCCGAACATCCGAACCGCCCAGGCGAACAGCGGCCCGAACTTCAACGTCCGCTGCGAGCGCCCGATCGATCGCGTCCTGTACGCGATCGAGAACGGTGGGTTCTCCGGCGCCTACATGCCCCAGAACGTCGTCGTCGGCCAGGACGCGATCGATGTCGCCAAGTTCGTGGCCACCTATGCGGGCGCGAAGGCGCCCGCGCAGGTCGGGGTCGTCAACTGCAGCCGCAGGTCGATCGGGTCGCTCCCGGCGGGCACCCAGTGAGCGCTACGACCGCGTCGTCGAGCTCGAGCCAGTCCTCGTCGGTCAAGGTCGGCAAGGGCCTCAAGAAGGTCGCAGCGGCCCCCGGGCACCGCTCGTCCTCCAACAAGCACGCGTCGTAGAGTCGAGCCGCAAATGCTCGACGTGCGGCTGATTCGTTCAGATCCCGATGCTGTGCGCGCGTCGCTGGCGCGTCGTGATCCCGCGGCCGCGCAGTCGATCGACACGGTGCTTGCGCTCGACGAGCGCTGGCGCGGCGTGACGACCGAGCTCGAGCAGCTGCGCTCCGAGCAGAACGCCGCCGGCAGGGCGCTGCGCGGCGCTCCGAGTCCCGAGCAGCGTGAGCAGCTCGCCGCCCTCGCTGCCCGCGGGCGTGCGCTGTCGGACGCCGAGACCCAGCTGCGCGGCGAGCGCGACCGCGCGCTGCGATCGCTGCCCAACCTGCCCCAGGACGACGCTCCCGATCAGGACACGGTCCTCAAGCAGGTCGGGGACGCCACCAAGACCGGTCGCGACCACTTGGAGCTGGCCGGCCCGCGGATCGACATGGAGCGTGGCGCAAGGCTCTCTGGCTCGCGGTTCGCCTACCTCCGGGGCGAGCTCGTGCTGCTCGAGCTGGCGCTCGTCAACTACGCCATGCGCAAGCTCGTCGGCGAGGGCTTCGAGCCGGTGATCCCGCCGGTATTGGTCCGCGAGCAGGCCTTGTACGGGACCGGCATGTTGCCCGACACCGAGCAGCAGATCTACACGATTCCCGAAGACGACCTGTACCTGGTCGGCACCTCCGAGGTGGCGCTCGCTGCGTTGCACGCCGGTGAGATCCTTGAGGCGGACCAGCTGCCGCTGCGCTACGCCGGTTTCTCGAGCTGCTTCAGGCGTGAGGCCGGTGCGGCGGGCAAGGACACGCGCGGGATCTTCCGCGTGCACCAGTTCGACAAGGTGGAGATGTTCGCGTTCTGCGAACCCGACGCCGCACTCGACGAGCACCAGCGGCTGCTGGCGATCGAGGAGTCGATCATGGCCGATCTCGAGATCCCGTACCAGGTCGTCGCGATCGCGATCGACGACCTCGGCGCGTCGGCGGCGATGAAGTACGACATCGAGGCGTGGCTGCCGGGGCAGGGCCGCTACCGGGAGCTGACCTCGACCTCGAACACGACCGACTTCCAGTCACGGCGGCTCGACATCCGCTACCGGCCGAGCACGAACCCGCCCGCCCGTCCGGTCCACGTCGCGACCCTGAACGGGACCGCGGTCGCGGTCGGGCGGACGATCGTCGCGCTGCTGGAGAACGGCCAGCAGGACGATGGCTCGGTCACGCTGCCGGCCGCGCTGACCGCGCTTGGGGCGCCCGCGGTGCTGGCGCCCTCCCCGGGACTCTCGTAGACCGAGCTCGTCGAGCTAACGAATCGCGCGCAGCGGCACGACCTTGCTGCTGCGCGTCTCGGTGCTGCGCGGGGCCGGCCGGTCGTCGTCGAGCACGATCAGCGCCGCGCGCGGCGGTCCGCAGACCGCGATCCTGGCCCGCATCCGGACGCCGAACGTGTTCCACGGGCGCACGAAGCTGCGGGTTGTCTCGGGCTCGAGACCCTGCGCGGCCTCGGCGATCGCCGAGGCGAAACCGGTGCGGTGCGACGATTCCGCGTCGGCGGGGATCAGCAGCTCGGCCACGGGGGTGTCGATCGCGCGCTCCTCGGTGATCGCCAGCACGACCTGGGCGTCACGGGAGACGGCCTGGACCAGCAGGCGAGAGTCGACGACCACGAACGCGTCGCGGTCGCCTGGTACGGCATCCGCGCGCGCCTCCAGCAGGATGCCGAGTCCGCACGACGAGCACACCCGCCCGGACGGCAGCGGCGGCACGTTGCCGGGAGCGGGCGCGGCGCAATACCCGCAGAACCACCTCCACTCGATGGTGGTGTCGAGGCCTCCGTCGACAAGTCTCAGGGCTGTTCTTGGCATCTGGTTCAGTTTTCGGTCCCAGCGCCACACCGCGCGCGCGAGCAGTCCTTCTCCGTGCGAGCGATTATGACACCACAGCGTCCGTCTGCAACGCTCGAGTCAAAGCATATCGCCCGCTGTCAGACCTCCGACTGCCGTTCACCGGACGGTGGTCAAGTTCGTACAGGGTGGGTCTGACGGAGAGGGGGGGATTCGAACCCCCGAACGAGGTTGACCCCCGTTACGCGATTTCCAGTCGCGCCCGTTCAGCCGCTCCGGCACCTCTCCTGACGGCAGCGGACAGGGTAGCGTGACGGCGGCCTGACGGCCCGTCGCGCCCAGCCACGACCCGCGGGCCTCGTCCGGAACCGCGACTCGATCTGCCATCGCTAGATCTGCCACCACTAGATCTGCCAGCTGTGGGCCTGCATCACCGGCACCGCCTCGCCGCCTGGCCGCAAGCCGTCGATCGATATCTCGTCGGAGCCGATCATGAAGTCGGTGTGGATCGCCGAGACGTTGACTCGACGCCGGTCGGAATCGTCGGTCACGCCCACCTGGTAGCCGGCGCCGAGCGCGATGTGGCTGGCCGCGTTCTCATCCAGCAGCGTGTCGTAGAACACCGTCTCGAGCGGGCCGACCCGGCCCTTGCCGTCGACCAGCGCGAGCTCGCCCAGCCGCGCCGCGCCCTCGTCACGCGCGACCATCCCACGGAGCACCTCGGCGCCTTCGTCGGCGTCGATCGAGGTCACGCGGCCATGTTCGAAGACAACGCGCAACCCCGTGATCGTCGTGCCGGAGGTGAACAGCGGCTTGGTCGCGGTGACCGTTCCGTTCACGCGCTCTGGGTCGGGCGTGGTGAACACCTCCTCGGTCGGGAGGTTCGGGCGGTGCGAGATCCCACCGACCGTCTCGGCGTCCGCGGCGACCCAGTCGCTGGACGGCAGCAGCCCGACGGTCAGGTCGGTCCCGGGCCCGTGCAGCCGGATCGCGTCGAACCGCAGCTCGGTCAGCGTGGACGCGACGCGCCGGAGCTCGTTCAGGCGGGTGCGCCACGCGGCGATCGGGTCGGGCTCGTCGAGCCGGCAGACGTGGGCCACCTCTGCCCACAGTCGCTCGAGCGCCGCGCCGGGCTCCAGCCGTGGGTGCACGAGCAGGGCCCACGCCGGGGTCGGGGCCGGGACGATCGACCAGTTGGTCGATCGGTCGTTGACGACGGTCATCGATTCAGCGACCCGTGGCAGCATGTCGAGCCCGATCAGCTGCGGATCGACGTCGTCGAGCGCATGCGGTGCCGACGGTCCGGACAGCCCGATCCGGGCGGCGCGCAGCTCGCCGAGCGCGAGGACCCGCTCGCCCATCCACGGCGGCACGTAGCCGAGATCGTCGACGCTGCCGTAGATCGCCCGCGCGCGCTTGAGGTAGACGTCGAACACGTTCAGGTCGACGAACTTTGCGCCGGCCCGGTAGGCGTGCTCGGCGATTGCGCGGACCATCTGCTCCTTGCCGGGCTCGGCTCCGATCGCGACCACCTGGCCCGGCTGTACGTTTGCGCCGAAGCGGACCACCAGCTCGGCCATCGCGTCGGTGTACCGCTCGATTTCGCTCGTCATCTCGGGCCTCCGGATCGATTGTGCACGTTGCTCTCGACGCTCAGCAGCACCCCCGGATTAAGGATGTCCGCGGGGTCCAGCGTCCGCTTGACGGCGCGCAACGTCGCGACGCCGAGTTCCCCGATCTCCCGTTCATACCAGGGAACGTGATCGGTGCCGACGCCGTGGTGGTGAGTGATCGTCGCGCCGAGCGCGGCGATCGCGTCACCGGCCGCCGCCTTGGCACGACGCCATTGGGCGATCGGGTCGGGCAGCTGCGCGGCCGCGACCGTGAAATACAGGGAGGCGCCGGCCGGGTAGACGTGGGAGACGTGGCAGAGGATCACCGGCGGGGTCGGCGGAGCCTGGTTCGTCAGCGCGTCGCGGACGGCGGACGAGACCGCGGCGTGCAGCTCATGCAGCGAGGACCAGAAGCAGGCGGTCTCGAGCGTTTCGACGAGCGCGCCGGCATCCAGCAGCGCGTCGCGCAGATACGGCGCCCGGTAACGGCCCTCCGACCAGCTGTCCCCCGCGCCCGGGACCGGCTCGGCACCATGGCCGGCGAGCACCTCCGCCACCTCTGCGCGTCGCTGCGCCACGACCTCGGCGCCGCCCTCGAACCCGACGATCGCCACGCATCCCGCTGGCGTCGCGGCGGAGTTGTCGGCGCCGCCGATCTCGTCCGGCCGCGACAGGGTCAATGCGGTCTCGACCTCGTCGGACAGCCGCAGCACCGTCGGCCGCGGCCCGTCCTGAGCGAGCGTGCGCAGCGCGCGCACGCCGTCGGAGAACGACGCGAACCGCCAGCCCTCGTAGACGCGGGCGGTGGGGGCTGGGTGGACCGCCATCGTCAGCGACGTGATCACGCCGAACGCCCCCTCGGAGCCGAGGATCAGCTGGCGAAGGTCCGGCCCCGCCGCGGACTTCGGCGCCCGCCCCAGCTCAAGCGTGCCGGCCGGGGTCGCGACCCGCATCGCCATCACCAGCTCGTCGAAGCGCCCGTAGCCGGCAGATGCCTGTCCGCTTGAGCGGGTGGCGGCGAACCCGCCGAGCGTCGCGAACTCAAACGACTGCGGGAAGTGGCCGAGCGTGTACCCGCGCTCGGCCAATAGCCGCTCGGCCTCGGGACCGCGCAGGCCGGGGCCGAGGGTCGCCAGCCGTGACTCCTCGTCGAACCGCTCGAGCGCGGCCAGGCGGCCGAGGTCGAGCGCGACGACGCCGCCGTACGCCGCGGCGTCAGGCTCCACACCACCGACGACCGAGGTGCCGCCGCCGAACGGGACGACGGCGACCCGGCGAGCGCTGCAGCGCGCGAGCAGCGTCATCACCTGATCGTGGGAGTCGGGCGCGAGCACCAGGTCGGGCGCGGCGATCGGCGCCCCGGCGCGCAACGCCAGCAGATCCGGAGTGGAACGGCCGATCGCGTGGCGCAGCCGCGTCTCGTCGTCGCCCCGCACGCCGTCCGCGCCGACGATCCCGGCCAGCTCCAGCGCGATCCTGCGGTCAAGCCGTGCGGGCACGAGCTGGACCTGCGACAACGACTCGGGCGCCGGGCGCCCCGCGCCGACGCCGAGCGCGTCGCGCAGGAGCCGCTGCAGCGACTCGGGGAGCCCCGCCGCCTGCGCGGGGTCACCCCAGCCGCGCCACGACATCTCGGTCCGCGGACTGGTGGGCCGCGCCGGAGTCATGCGCCAGTGGTCGCTCGCGTCGTTGCGTGAGGGGCCACTAGTCCAGCTGGAACTGCCCGCCGGCGTAGATCGTCGTGCTGGAGCCGTCACGCAGCAGCGCCGTGACCTCGCGCTCGGCGGTGGAGACGATGTCGGTGTGGACGACCGAGTCGTTGAACCCGAGTCGCTCCCAGTCCTGTGCCGACAGCGTCGCCGGGTCGCCGTCGTAGCAATCCTGGATCGCCTTGCCGATCGCCAGATGGGTGTTGCCGTGCGGGCCGCCGACGTTCTCGTCATACAGCGTGTTGGCCATGAACTTCGTGATCCGCGACAGACGCGAGTCGGTCAGGGAGTACTCGCCGACCCGGTCGGCGCCGGGGGTGGCGATCATCTGGCGCAGCAGCGGCTCGTGCTCGTCGGCCGTCGCGCCGGTGACCTTGCCGCCGGCGAACTCGAGCCGCACGCCCTTGATCAGCGACCCATGGGTGTACAGCGGCTCCGAGAAGCGGATCCAGCCCTCTGTGCCGCGCCAGTCGGGGCTCGTGTAGCACTCGAAGCTCGGGATGTTGCGGCCGCTGCCGCCGGCCCACCGACGCTGCTCGCCGAGCGTCAGCCACAGGTCGGCGTCGGGGCCGTGGACATGCAGCCGGTCGATCGGCAGCGAGCTCAGCCATGAGGTGAACGCGTCGATCCGCTCGGCGACCTCGCGCCAGCGCCGCTTGGGATCCGGGTCGTCCAAGAAACAGGCCTTGGCGACCTCGTCCCAGTACTGCTCAAGCGACAGCTCGGCTTCGGCCGCCATCGCCTCGGTCGGGTACAGCCCGATCGTCCACGTGAACGCGCCGGCCGCCTCCTTGGCCGTCTGCCACTGCACCATCGGCGCGAACGAGCTCTGCCGCGCCATCATCTTCGCCGGGTCGACGTCCGACAGTGCGTGAGGGTCAGGCTCGCAGAGGATGAACGCGAGGTGGTCCAGCTGGTCGATCGAGCCGCGGTAGTAGGTCTCGGGAAACCAGCTGAGCTGCCGAGGTGAGGCGACCTCGAAGAAGTCGCGCATCAGGTTCACCGACGCGTCGTCGTCAGGCTGGAAGTCGTGCACGACGTTCCCGCCGGCCTGCCACACGGCGCGGCAGATCGCGGCGTACAGCGGCTTGGAGCTCTCGGGCCCGCGGACGCCGACGACGTCCCCGGGCCTGATCCCGTCGCCGCCGCCCAGCGCGTAATTGACGAGCAGGTCGCCGTAACGCTTGAGATATTCGCTCGGGACTTCGTACGCCATGCGCAGCTCCTCTGACCGATAGACCCCGCTGGCGCAAATCGTATAGCCGCCTCGCGCCCGTGTTGGTCCGCTGCCGTACGCTCTGCCCGGGAGTCGTTGCCGAGAAACGGGAGAGAGCATGCGCGAAGCGCTGATGATGGATGACTATCCGCTGTCGCTGACGAACGTGGTCAGGCGCGCGGAGCAGTTCTCAGGGCACCAGAAAGTGGCGTTCCGCCGGCCCGACGGGTCCGTCGGCCAGATGACGATGGGCGACTGCATCGAGCGCTCCAAGCACCTGGCGACGGCGCTCGCGCAGCTCGGGATCGGCGAAGGCGACCCGGTCGCGACGCTGCTGTGGAACCAGCCCGAGCATCTCGAGCTGTACTTTTCGGTGCCGTGCATGGGCGCGGTGCTGCACACGCTCAACCCGCGGCTGCACCGCGACGAGCTCGGCTTCATCGTCAACGACGCGGAGGACGTGGCGATCATCCTCGACGAGACGCTGCTGCCCGTGTTCGAGACGTTCCACGACGCGCGCGCGTTCTCGCATGTGATCGTCGTACGCCACGGCGACGAGGCGCTGCCCGACGGCTATCTGGACTACGAGCAGCTGCTCGCCGCCGCCGAGCCGATGCAGTGGCCGGCCGACGACGAGCGCCGGGCGGCGGCGATGTGTTACACGTCGGGCACGACCGGCCGGCCCAAGGGGGTCGTCTATTCGCACCGCTCGATGGTGCTGCACTCGCTCGTCGCCGCGCTGCCGGACGTCAAGTCCGTGTCGCGGCGCGACACGCTGATGCCGGTCGTCCCGATGTTCCATGCCAATGCCTGGGGGATGATCTACACCGCGGCGTTGATCGGCTCAGGGCTGGTGCTGCCCGGCCCCAAGCTCGACGCGGTCAGCGTGCTCGACCTGCTCGCCGACGAGCGGGTGACGATCACCGCCGGCGTGCCGACGGTCTGGATGGCGATGCTGCAGGCGATCGAGGCCGAGCCCGATCGCTGGGATCTGAGCGCGCTGGACCACCTGATCGTCGGCGGGTCGGCGGCGCCGCAGTCGATGCTTGAGAGGTTCGACCGGCACGGGCTGACGATCATCCACGCCTGGGGGATGACGGAGACCTCGCCGCTGGGCAGCGTCTCA
>Ga0302325_10026531_pt1 | contig 12025 bp, 16 predicted proteins | sample Palsa_T0_2_FD_201948 | JGI IMG/M metagenome (GOLD analysis project Ga0302325, IMG submission 201948) | Peat permafrost microbial communities from Stordalen Mire near Abisko, Sweden - Palsa_T0_2 | ecosystem: Environmental > Terrestrial > Soil > Palsa > Peat permafrost | place: Sweden: Abisko...
TGTCCACCGAGTGGACGGCGTACCACCGTGATGGCGCACCGCAGCTCTACCCGGAGTCGCTGCGCGACGAGATCGACGAGGTGAACAAGCGGGTCTACACCGACATCAACAACGGCATGTACCCCCGCAAACCACATACGGCGCAGATGGCGTGACTACCAGTGGATGAGTTTGAAACCGAGTTCCCCACACGCCGTACGCATCTCGACGCTCTGCCAGGCAAGCTCTACTTCGACTGGGCTGAATCGCTGAATCGCGCTGCCAAGCTGTTCGGCGCGAACACCGCAGAGCTCCGCTGACACCTGGTGCAATTCGTGGGTCAGCCGACGTACGTGGATAAGCTGCCCAGGTGATCGAGGGAACGTGCAGCGAACCATCCCAGCAGCCGATGCTCGGCGAGGACATCGTCGGTACGTGGCGATTGGTCTCCTACGTGGCCGAAGATGACCGAGGTGGTGCAGTCACCTATCCGCTGGGCCGAGACGCCGTTGGCTTGATCATGTACACCTCTGACGGGTACATGTCGGCTCAGCTGATGCGCCCCGAGCGTCCCGCCTACGACCAGCCCGATACCGCGGGCGCCACCATCGCGCAGGCTGCTGCCGCCGCTGAGGGCTTCTTGTCGTATGGCGGACCCTACGACGTCGACGAGTCGACCAACGTCGTCCATCACCACGTGGCGGTGTCGCTATTGCCGAATTGGCTTGAGACGGTGCAGTTGAGGCACGGCACTCTCGAGGAGAACCGGTTGACCCTCGTGGCGGAGCAGCGATTAGAGGAGTCGACGGTGCGGTCCACGCTGGTGTGGGAGCGCGCCGCGCCGCATGCCACCACGGCCCGGCGACGTTAGGTCGACAGTGTGAAGCCATAGGGGACCGCGCCACCCGCCCACCCATGGGCTCAAGCGAAGTAGGCGTCGAATGATGAGACGTCGGCCAGGTGCTCCTCGACGCCGTCACGAATGTTCAGCACGTTGACCACGTCCTGGTCGCGGGTTCTGCCGTGGTGGCTGCCCCGTGTCGTGCAGTTCGACGGCGACGGTGTCCCGGCCGAACCTGTAAGCGCCTGACCTCACGCCTGGTCGGTGATGACCACATCATTCATGGTCAGCTTGCGACCATCATGCGCGACGATCTGCAATCGCCCGAGGGGGCGGCGGCGTTCGACATCGAGCGGCATATTGATGCGCTCGCCATCGTCGAAAAGATGGTCTTTTCCCCATTCCGCCAAGGCGATGATCACCGGCGTCAGCGCTTTTCCCTTCGGGGTCGCCACATATTCCTGGAAGGCGCTCCCATCCGACGCCGGGGCCATCTCAAGAATGCCTTCGTCCACGAGAAGGCGAAGCCTGGCGGCCAGAATATTCTTCGACACGCCGAGATCCTTCTGCAGGTCGCTGAAGCGGCGAATTCCCGCCAAGACGTTGCGTAGGATCAGCAACGACCACCAGTCGCCAATCACATCCAGTGACCGCGCCACGGCGCACGCGCTACTTCCCAAACTCTTGCGCCTCACCGGCTCGTCCCGAATTCAAGCATGCCGCATGGCACATAGCACATGGTCCTAATATAAAACCACGTCAGACCTTTTGTCGATCGCCGACATCATAAGCCGTTATTCCAGCAGAAGCGTCGTGACGTGGTGGCTTAGCGCCGGTTAACTCTGGGCGCAGGTTCACTACCGTCGTCCCGAGATTGAGTTCGAAGTCGGTAGGCTGCTGAAGACCAAGATCGAGCGACTTGGCGAAACGCGCCTGGGTCGCGGGCCACGTCGTGGTGTACAGGAATGACTGCATCGATGCCCAGCGTTCGCTTTCGCTGGGCATCGTGACCCGAGAATTGATGTTCCTCTTAGCCAATTCGAGCGCCTGCCGGTCGAACGTCGCGATCCGCCTCGCCAGATTATCCACGAAGGCGTCCAGGTCCGCATCGGGGAAGGCGCGGTTGATCCAGCCATAGGCCGCGGCTGTCGCCGCGTCGAAGTCGTCGGCGCCGCATATGATCTCGATCGCGCGCGCACGTCCAGCATAGGCTGACAGCCAGTCGATCCCTCCGCCGCCCGGCACGCAGCCGAAACCGACCTCGACCTGCGCAAAGCGGGCTTTCTCCTGGCTTGCGAACCGCATGTCGCAAGCCAGCGCAAATTCGCTGCCGATGCCACGGGTTGCGCCGCGGATCGCGGCTATGGTGACCACCGGCGAATTGTTGAACCGGGTGAAAAGGCGCGCCCAGCCGTAGACGTGATCATCGCTGGGCTTCTCGGGAACCTCGGTGGCCCTCACCAGGTCATAGTGAGAGATGAAGTAGTCAGGATCGGCGCTATCAAAGACGAGAACCTTGAGGTCCGTTGTTTCCTCGATCTTCGCCCAAAGACTTCTCAGTTCGAGGAAGGTTTGTGGATCATAAAGATTGACCGGTGGATTCTGAAACGTGGCGCGCCAGTAGCCCGGCGCTTCTTCCACAACACGGAACTGTTTCAGGCTCTCAAGCCCGAGGACGGCAGACTTCTGGGACATTTGACTTTTCCTAACCTTGCGTTTCTGAAACTCGACAACCATTTAGCGTTGGCCCGGCGGCGACGCCGATAATCACCAGCGGTGGGCTCAACTCTAAGATATTTGGTTCAATAATGCAACCACAGTGTCTTTTCTCATCCGTGGGGTGACGGCGGGAGCTGGATGTCGCCCTCAGGACGCCGCGAATCGCGGCGAACGCCGCAGCGCCCCCGCCCCGGTTAATCGAGGCTCAACACCGCGTCGCCACCGCTACCAGGTCCGTGTGCTGCACCTACGCGCCGTGGCTGGCGGGCACGCGCTCGGCGTCGAGCGGCGGCCCGGGCGGTGTGCCGGCGCCGAAAGGCCTGCCGCCTAAAGCTTCCCGACCCTGCGGCGTCAACCAGTTCGAGAGGTCCGGCCCCTGGGGCACGATTTGGGTCGGGTTGATGTCCTTGTGCGCGATGTAGTAGTGCTGCTTGATCTGGACGAAGTCGGTGGTGTCTCCAAATCCCGGGGTCTGGAACAAGTCTCGCGCGTAGGCCCACAGCACCGGCATTTCGGAGAGCTTGCTGCGGTTGCACTTGAAGTGCCCGTGATAGACGGGGTCGAATCGGGCCAATGTGGTGAACAACCGGACATCGGCTTCGGTGATCGTCTCCCCGACGAGGTAGCGCTGCTTTTCCAGTCGTTCACTGACCCAATCCAGTGCAGTGAACAACCGTTCGTAGGCAGCGTCGTACGCCCCTTGCGAGCCAGCGAAGCCGCTCCGATAGACGCCGTTGTTGATCTCGGTGTAGATCCGCTTGTTCACCTCGTCGATCTCGTCGCGCAGCGACTTCGGGTAGAGCTGCGGTGCGCCATCACGGTGGTACGCCGTCCACTCGGTGGACAGGTCCAGCGTCATCTGGGCGAAGTCGTTGGTCACGACAGCTCCGGTCGGGACGTCGACGATCGCGGGGACGGTGATGCCCTTGGGATAGTCGGGGAACCGGGTGAAGTACGCATCCTGCAGGCGAGGGATCTGCAGCACCGGGTCGACGCCGCCGGGGTCGAGGTCGAATGTCCAACTCCGCTTGTCATGCGTCGGGCCGCAAAAGCCAATGGAAAGAGCACTTTCCAAGCCAAGTAATCGACGGACGATGATCGCGCGGTTGGCCCACGGGCAGGCCCGCGCAACGATCAGGCGGTATCGATCCGGCTGCACCGGATAGCCGTCGCGCCCGTCTGCGGTGATCCGGGTTTCGATGTATTTGGTGTCGCGGGTGAACTCGCCGGCTTGGGCGATGTAAGAAGCCATAGCTTTCAGGGTGCCCGACCCCCGGCCTCGGCGATAGACCGCGTGGAAGAGACCGGCAAAATGCCAGAACAGCACCCAGTGATCCACTGCCGACTACATCATTTGCTGGGCACGGGACTCTCGCCGGAGATGTCAGCGCCGGTCGCCGGGCATCAAACTATCCGACGGCGGCTCTTCTTCCTTCGCTTCAGTGCCCGGACAACGACAACGGGGTGTATCGGTGTGGCTTCGCCGGCTCGCAGCAGGCCTACGACGCGGCCTACGACCGGCTGTTCGCCGCGCTGGATTGGGTGAGCGAACGACTGGAACAGCAGCGCTATCTCGTCGGGGAGACGAACACCGAAGCCGATGTCCGGTTGTTCACCACGCTTTCACGACTCGATCCCGTCTACCATGGGCACTTCAAGTGCAATCGGAGCAAGCTCTCCGAGATGCCGGTGCTCTGGGCCTACGCGCGAGACCTGTTCCAGACGCCGGGCTTTGGCGACACCGTCGACTTCATCCAGATCAAGCAGCACTACTACACCGTGCACACCGACATCAATCCGACCGGCATCGTGCCGAAGGGCCCGGAACTGGCCGACTGGCTGACACCGCGCAGTCGGGAAGCATTGGGCGGAAAACCATTCGGCGCCGGCACACCGCCAGTGCCGCCGCTTTACGGCGAGCGAGTGCCCGCCGGCCACGGAGCGTACTGACCGCGCTGGGCACGTCGGCCACGCGAGGGAAATCGACTCGGGCTCTATAGATTTAAGTCGAATCGCGGGCACCCGAAGGCAGGGGCGCTGTTTCGCTGAGTCTCGGACGGGTACCCCACCCGAGACTTGAATCAAGGGAAGAGCCAATTGTGCTGAATCACGATCACACCGATCATTGTCGAACTACGCAACCGCGCGCCGGTCAGTGGTTCAAGAGCGGTCGGGGCTTGCCCGGAGTCTTCATGCTGGAGCTTGGCGTCGTTGCGGTGGTCTCGTCCGAGGCCGGAGCAGCGTATCGGTCCCCCGCGTGGGCGATCGCGATGGGCATTGCCGCGATTGCCGCACTGTCTGCCGGGGCGGGGTGGGTCCTGCTTGAGGGGCGCCGGGTCGGACGTGTCGAAGTGCAGTGGCTGGTCGAACATCCCGACGGCCCCACACTGGGTTGCCCCGATCCATCCAGCTGTCGTTACTTCGCGAAATTCATTCATCCGGAAGGGCATTCACCCTTCTGCGTTGGGGCACCGACATTTGCACTCGCATTGGGGCACCCCGGAGAATTTCAGCGGCTCAGAGGAGATCTCGCATGAATCAGCAACCCAACAGCGATCCTGCTCCAATACCCGAAGACGCCTCGAAGACGACCGAGTATCAACGTGAAGAGCAGGATCAGCTCGACCACCAGGGCGATGACCCGAACGCGCCCGGAACGCACCAATCTGGCGGCGACATTGCCGACGAGAGTTCGCGGTAGATCAGAGTGCAGGCTAGCTCCACACCGTCCGCACTGACCACTCGGCATGCGGGACGCCCTGCAGCTCACCGCTGCGATCAACGACCAGCGTCATCAACTGCACGGCGATCCCGGTCAGCCGGCCGTGCTGCGGATCGATGGTAGGGATGGTGACCGCGAGTCGGTCGCCCGGGCGATAGAAGGTCGTCGCGGGGATGACGGAATCCTCATACACCCGCAACAGCCACCACGGTGCCTGTCCAATTGACGGCGGCACCGAAAGTTGTACCGGGTCTTTGGAATTGACCCGCAGCTCGCCCTGTGTCTGCTCGTTTTGGCAGTCGGTTAGGTCGAGCACGCTGCAGTAACGGTACGGCCCGACACGAGTGAGTTGGCCGTGCGAGTACGCGCTGATCTCGGGGTGTGCCGCGCCGTGCCCGCGGGCAAGCCACCACGCGCCGACACCAGCGGCCGCCGCCAGCACCAGGGCCGCTGCGAGTACGGCGATAACCGGCTTTCGGAACCGCATCACTATCCTCGTGCCGCCGAGGTCTGCTGGTCGCTGTGCTCACCCTCTTGATCGACCATCACCGGACGGTTGCCGCCCAGACCCGGGATCAGCGAGTCGCCGTGGAAACTAACCACCGTCTGGGCCAGACCCAGAATCAGCACCGAACTGACGACGCTGAAGCCGACCCACAGGTCGGTGTAGAGCAGCACGCCCAGCGCACCGCCGAGGACCCAGGCCAGCTGCAGCGTCGACTCCGAGCGCCCGAACGCCGACGCGCGCGATTCCTCCGGCAAGTCGTCTTGCAACGACGCATCCAGAGCCGCTTTGGCGATCGCGCTCGAACCCGACGTGACCAAGGTGGCGACAGCAGCCATCACCAGGTTGCCGGCCACCGCCGCGGCCAACGCGATGCCGGTGACCGCCAGCGTGCAGCGCACCGCCAAGACCGAGGGCCGGCCCAATCGCAGCCGTGCGCTGGCGAAGTTTCCGGCGAAGTTGCCGATGGCGGCGGCCGCGCCGATCAAACCCAGCATGCCCAGCTGCACCCAGCCGCTGGCCTGATGAGCCTTGGCGACGAATGCCGGATACAGAAACAGGAAACCGACCATCACCTTGATGGTGCAGTTCCCCCACAACGACGTGATGATGTTGCGGCCCAACGGTTGTCGGAGCGCCCCGCTTGCGCGGCGGACCTCCTCGGGCCAATTGCGGCGGCCATTGCCCTGGTGGTAGCTCAGCGTGGTGGGAACTTCGCCCGCGGTCACTTCGACCCAGCGCGGAATCCGCATGGACAGCCAGGCGCCCGCCACGGTGACCGCGATGACGACGAACAGCGCGCCGGGTAACTGGAAGAGACGGTCGCAGCCGTACTCGATTCCCCCGGCGATGCCGCCGCCGACGATGGTGCCGCCCAGCAGACCGAACATGGTCAACCGTGAGTTCACCCGGACCAGATCGATCGACGGCGGCATCACCCGCGGTGTGACCGCGCTGCGCAGCACGCTGAACGACTTCGAGAACACCATCATCGCCAGGGCGCACGGATAGAGCACCCAGGACTGGAAGCCGCCGGTGGCGCTGTCGTAGTTGGTGATCAGCACCACCGCCAGCACGGTGCGCAACGCGAACGACGCGGCCAGCGCGACCCTGCGGCCGTGCTGCAGGCGATCGAGCGCCGGACCGATCAGCGGCGCGATCACCGCGAACGGCGCGATGGTGATCAGCAGGTACAACGCGACTTTGTCCTTGCTCTCGCCGGTGGCAGCGGCGAAGAACAGCGTATTGGCCAGGGCCACGGCCATCGCAGCATCGGTCGCGAAGTTGGCCACCACCGGCCAGGTCAGCGCGGTCAGTCCGGATTTGTCGGCGCCGTCGGCGGTCGCCGCCCGCTGCACCAGTGAGTACATCCGCGAACCCATCTCACGGCTGCGCTGGGCGGCGGCGCGGGTGACGGTCACCCGCTCACCACCCGGGGCGGCACGCGGAGGCTCAGTGCGACGCTCGGGTTCGGTCTCGCGGTTCAGCGGCGGTAAATACCGATTGGAGCTGGGCATTTGGGTGCGCTGCGACGATGCAGTGGGGGTGCCTCCAGCCGCGGAGCGGCGAGGGGGACGCGCAGCGCGATGAGGTGGGGGTACCTCCCGCTTGCGGGGGAGAGCCGCGCCATCAGGCATCCGCTGCGACGATGCAGGTGGGGGGCGCATGCGCCGGTAATCCGCTTCGTCGGCCGGGTAGTTGGCCATGCCAGGATGCTCGTCCGCGGGCTCGGTACGGCTGCGGCGACCAGTGCCCGACCGTCGGCCCGCATCCGGGTGATCGCGGCGCCGTCCAGACATGTATCGATTCTCACCTATCCGGGCTGCGGCGGCGCGTAGGCAGCCGGTGTGGCCCTGCGGCAGGGATGTGCGGCAGAATTGGCGGCACATGGAAACAACCGACAATCTGACCGAATCGACCGCGGACGCGGCTGCGGCGACTACAGCGGAGTGGTCGCCCGAATTGGCGACGGTTCTCACCGGCGCTGCCGAGTTGGCGAAAGCGGCCGTCATAGAGTTCAGCGGCTACGGCACGGTGGGCGAGTACCTCGGCGTCGGCTACGAAGATCCGAGCAGCGCAACCCACCGATTCCTTGCCGATCTGCCTGGTTACCAGGGCTGGCAGTGGGCGGTCGTGGTGGCCGGGTATCCCGGCACCGATCACGCAACGGTCAGCGAAGTGGTGCTGGTCCCGGGGCCGACGGCATTGTTGGCGCCGGAATGGGTGCCGTGGGATCAGCGAGTCCAGCCGGGCGACCTGGGCCCGGGCGATCTGCTGGCGCCGTTGCAGGACGATGAGCGGCTGGTGCCCGGCTTCATGGCGTCGGGTGACCCGTGGATCGACGAGACCGCTGCCGAAATCGGACTCGGGCGACGACGGGTAATGAGCGCCTGGGGTCGCACTGAGGCCGCTCAGCGCTGGCACGACGGCGAGCACGGTCCCCGCGCGCAGATGGCGCAATCCACCAAACGGGTCTGCCGGGACTGCGGCTTCTTTCTGCCGCTCGCCGGCTCACTGGGGACGTTGTTCGGGGTGTGCGGCAACGAGTTGTCGGCCGACGGGCAAGTAGTCGACTTCGAATACGGCTGCGGTGCCCACTCCGACACTCCAGCTCCGGCGGGCAGCGGCTCGCCGAACTACGAGCCCTTCGACGACGGCGTGCTCGACGTCAGCGAGAAGCCGGCCGAGCAGCCCGTCGAGCAGGCAGCGGAGACGCCGGCGGAACTGCCCGTGGAGCAGGCAGCGGAGCAGATCGCCGAGGAGCCAGCGGAACAGCCCGCGGAGACGCCAGCGGAACAGCTCGTCGAGCAGGCAGCGGAGCAGCCCGAAGAGAAACCAGCGGAGCCCAGCTAGCCGTTCTCGGCTGCCGCTTTGATCTTGGCGAGCGAGGCGTTCATCCCGTCGACGAGCTCACGCTCGAAACTCGCGGTCCCACCGAAAAGGGCGTTCACGGCCATGCCGGACACCGGCTTGACCCCGTTCTCGGCATGCCGACTCTCGATCACCCGGGTGCCGTCGGGGATCGGTGTGAGTTCGTAGCTCCAGATCGTGTTGTTCATGTTGACCCGGAAGGCCAGTTTCTGATCCGGAATCATCTCGACGACGGTCGACGTCGTGGGCCAGAACATCAACTTGCGGCGGTTGATGTTGATGGTGCGGGAGCCTTGCCGGACCGGACCCAATGAGCGCATCCACCGACACTGCGGGCTCCACTGCGGCATCCGGCGGAAATCGCTCACCAGCGCCCAGACTGTGGACACAGGTGCCTTGATATCAATCTGCGCTTGCAGTAGCGGCGCTGCCATCGAGGCATACCTCCTGGTCAGTTGGGGCCGAGGTCTGCCGTCAGTCCCTTTTGGGCGCCGCGCGCACCCCGGCGTGCAGCAGCACGCTGCCACAAAAAGATGCTGGTGCCCAGCACGCCCACCCCGAGCCCAGCCAACGTCATGGGTCGCCAGGTGATCAGCGCCGGTATGGCGAACGCGGCCACGGCGGCAATGAGCCACGCCAACGCGCCGGCGGCGATGACTGGCCACGGCGCCAGCAGCAAAGCCGGCAGCGGCGGCGGCGTGGGGTCATTACCAGGTTGGGCGGACATCGTTATCAAGATAGCCGGACAGGGCCAGACTCGGTGATTCGTTGCTGACAACTGCGTGTTCTGTCGTAACCTCGCGCTGTGATTGATGGCGATAGCAGATTGGCCAGCGACTTGTCGCTGGCGGTCATGCGGCTTTCCCGGCAACTTCGGTTTCGCCGACCGCAGTCGCCGGTGTCCTTGTCGCAGCTGTCCGCATTGGCGACCCTGGCGAACTTCGGCCCGCTGACGCCGGGCGCGCTGGCGATCCGGGAACGAGTCCGCCCGCCGTCCATGACCCGGGTGATCGCGTCATTGGCCGAACTGGGTTTCGTGGACCGCGTCGCACACCCCGACGACGGCAGGCAGGTTCTGGTTTCGGTGTCCGCAGCCGGCGCCGAATTATTGGAAGCCGAACGCCGGGCCAGCCAGGAGTGGCTGGCGCAGCGTCTGGAGATGCTCGGGGTGTCCGAACGCGATACCCTGCGCGTGGCGGCCGACCTGATCTTGGCCTTGGTTGACGAAAGCCCTTGACCGCGAACAATTTTGATAGCACCGACGGCGTGCACGTCTGCGATATCGCTGACCCCGACGATGCGCGGCTGGACAACTTCCGAGACCTGAACAGCATCGACCGGCGGCCTGACCTGCCAAGTGGCAAGGGTCTGGTGATCGCCGAGGGCGTGTTGGTCGTGCAACGGATGCTGGCCTCGCCGTTCGCGCCGCTGGCGTTCCTGGGCACCGACCGCAGATTGGCCGAACTCAGAGCGGATCTGGCCGGCAATGCCGCGCCCTTCTATCGGGCGTCGGCAGAGGTGATGGCGGAAGCGGTCGGCTTTCATCTCAATCGTGGGGTGCTTGCCGCCGCGCGCCGGATACCCGAGCGCAGTGTCGAGCAGGTGGCCCACGGTGCCCGGACCATCGCCGTGCTCGAGGGGGTCAACGACCACGAGAACCTGGGCTCGATCTTCCGCAATGCCGCCGGTCTCGACGTCGACGGCGTCGTGTTCGGCAGCGGCTGCGCCGACCCGCTGTATCGCCGCGCGGTGCGCGTGTCCATGGGACATGCCCTGCTGGTGCCGTACGCCCGGTCAGCGGAGTGGCCGGCCGACTTGAATACGTTGCAGAGGTTGGGGTTTCGATTATTGGCGATGACGCCCGCGTCCGATGCGGCGACGCTTTCGGCCGCGATGACGACGGTGCGCGGTGAACGGGTCGCGATTCTGGTCGGTGCCGAAGGGCCGGGCCTCAGCCATGCCGCGCTGAAGGCGAGCGATCAGCGGGTGCGCATTCCGATGTCGCGCGGCACCGACTCGCTCAACGTCGCCACCGCGGCGGCGCTGGCGTTCTACGAGCGGGCTAGGGCTTGATTGCCCGACTTCTCATCGCGCTTCGCGTCCCCCTCGCCGCTCCGCGGCTGGAGGCACCCCCACTGCATCGTCGTCGGGCTAGAGTCCAACTGTGACTGACGAATCTACGCCGTGGGCAACAGGTTTGACCGTTGCCGGGTTCGTCGCGGCGGTCACCGCCGTTGCTGTCGTGGTGCTTAGCCTCGGGTTGATCCGGGTGCACACGATGCTCGCCGTCGCACTCAATCTCGTCGCGGCGGGTGGGCTGGCTCCGACGCTGTGGGGATGGCGGCAGACGCCGGTGTTGCGTTGGCTGGTGCTGGGCGCGGGAGTCGGGGTAGCGGGTGCGTGGCTTGCCCTGCTGGCGATAACCCTGTTGCGCTAGCGCTGACCGCTCGAACGCACACCCAGCAGCACGTCTTCCCACGCCGGCACGGCCGGCTTGGCGCGGCGGGCGCGGGCTGCCGGCTCTGCCTTGGGTTCGGCCTCCGGGGTCTCGGCGGGCTCGGGCGCAGGTGCCGCCTCGTCGAAGTCGAGTTGGGCGACCGCAGCGACGGGCCGCAGTAGCGGACGGTCGAAGTTCGGGTCGATCAGTTCGCGGGCCGCGTCGTCGACGGCGGTCACGGTGCCGCCGTGAGCGCCGGGGCAGAAGCGGAAGTGGGCGACGTTGTCCGAGCGACCCGCCTTCCAGCCCAGCTGGACCGTCCACCGGCCGTCCTCGTTGCGCCACGCGTCCCACGCGGTGCCGTCGGGGTTGAGCCCGCGGGCCACCAATGACGTTGTGATGGTCTCCAGCAACGTCAGCACCGCGGGACCATCGCCGAGAACGGGGTGCGCGGCGGTTGCCAGCTCGGCGGCCCGTGAGCGCTCCAACAGCACCGGGTGAGCGAATCGCTCGATCCGCGCGATGTCCACATCGGCGGACGTCGCGAGCTGCTCGACGGATGCACCCGCCCGGATGCGGGCCTGAATTTCCCTGGGACTCAACATGTTGGCGACCTCGATGTCGATGTGGGTTTGAGCCACTTTGGCCCCGTCGCCGCGCAACGCCGCCCGCAGGCGGTCATCGACGCGGATCTTGAACTTGTCGGCGGGGTTGTCACCCTCACAGATGATGTGTTTGCCGCCGAGATCGAGTCCGACGATCTTGAGTTCCCGCATGGTGTCTCCTAGCAGGCGGCTCGCCGACCAGCGCGCCAGGCCCGTCACGGCGCACTGTAACTCAGGCGGCGGCCACGACGTGGGTGGACACGCACTAATACCTGGGGTTTTGCGCGATCGCGCTAAAGCCGCTCGACCACCCAGTCGATGCACTCGGTCAGCGCGCTCACGTCGT
>Ga0302325_10026534_pt1 | contig 12025 bp, 14 predicted proteins | sample Palsa_T0_2_FD_201948 | JGI IMG/M metagenome (GOLD analysis project Ga0302325, IMG submission 201948) | Peat permafrost microbial communities from Stordalen Mire near Abisko, Sweden - Palsa_T0_2 | ecosystem: Environmental > Terrestrial > Soil > Palsa > Peat permafrost | place: Sweden: Abisko...
CTCTGTAGTTTCTGCCTCGTTCCTTACAGGAGCACTGAGGCATGATTAGTGTCCAACTCAGAATTGAGGCAGGGTCTATATCTGCTGGTAAATCAGTGAAGAGTGTGAAGCGCCAGGAATAATCCAACGTGTGGAGGAAAGTCTCAGCCCCTCGCCTTACTCAGCAAGGCAACACGATTACCAGGAACCAAGATTAGCTTCTTACCGGCACTATCCACCAGATCCTTTGATCCCACACGCGTAACCTCCCGGCTTTTGTTCGTTGCACGGATCTGTCTCGAGAGGTCTGTCAAGTTCAAGGAGGAATAGCAAAATGTCACGTGGTATTCAAACGCCGATACCCGGAAAGGAGGGGTCCCTTCAATTGCCGGGCCTTATTGACCAAACGCCGATCTGACGCGGGGTTCTATCCGAAGTGCGGAGAGAATCACGTCTTATAACAGTATTCTGTTTTGTTGAAATATTAATTTGCTTGTAAAGAAACAGGACTGCAAATCTTCTACAGAACCAATATTCTTCCAGAACGACCAAAGAAGAATCATGTCTTCCAGTGCAGAGAAACTCAAGAATAACAAGAGCATAGCTATCCTCGATGCTGCTGAGCGAGGAGGCTATGGCATCGTTTCTGTTGTTTGCGTACGTCAGTCCTTTCGTTTGGAGGAATAAGACTCTCAAGATCCAATTTTATCATTTGATTTCTGGAACTCACCATCACTTGCTGTTTCAATTTCCTTTGAGCTTGGGACATTGAGTCCAGATAATGCTTCAATATTCATACGGGCTTGAGACGTTGCGCATTATATATTGATCCAGAAAGGTGTTCTGGCAAACAAAAGTCACCCGGTTTCCAAATCTTGGACAGGCCTCAAGGAGAAGTTCCTCCTCAGAACCATCCTCATCTTCAAAAGTCTCTTCTCTTCATCGCCTCATCACGTGGGCACATAGAGGGGAGCTTCTTCAACAAATGCTAAAACATCCCAGTACAATCTAGAGGAAATCATCGCCACAGCTCGTGCAGCAGAAGCAAAGAAGTCCCCAGCTATGATTCTCCTCTTCCCCTGGGCCCTTACACAATTCAAATCCCACCTTGTCAACCTCGCCGCCGACGTCTGCAAGTCCACCAAGGTTCCAATGTCGTTGCATCTAGACCACTGTCTCGAATACGACCTGGTGAAATACGCGGCCTCGCTCCCATTTGACAGCATCATGGTCGACATGAGCCACTACGAGAAAGATGAGAACTTGAAGCTGACGAAAGAGTTGACGGAGTACTGTCATGAGAGGGGAATTGCTACTGAGGCTGAGCCTGGCAGGATTGAGGGCGGAGAGGATGGGTTGAAGGATACGGCTGATTTGGAGGGGGTATTGACTACGCCCGAGCAGGCACTTGAGTTTGTGGCTACGGGTATTGATTTCTTGGCTCCGGCGTTTGGAAATATTCATGGTGAGTATGGGGCAAAGGGACCAAGGGGTTGGTTGGAGTTTGATAGATTGGAGAAAGTGAGGAAGGCAGTTGAGGGGAAGGTGAAGCTTGTGTTGCATGGCACGAACGCTTTTGATCAGGCTTTGTTTCAGCAGTGTGTGGGTCATGGGGTGAGCAAGATTAATGTAAACAAGCAGCTGATTGATCCGTGGAAGAAGATGATGAATGAGAGGCATGAGACGGGATTCTTGCCGATTACGAAGCTGATGGAGGATAGCATTGACATCTTTCAGAAGGAGGTGGAGAGATTGATGGATGAATGTGGAAGTTCAGGGAAAGCATGAGGAGTAGATCGGAAATTGTTGCTGTATTTGAAGGGCCACCTCATGAGACAAAGGCCCTTTTTCCGTGCCAAAATAAGGCGTCACATATTGGGAGGGAATATTCGTTGGGTGTGGGGTTCCGGGAGGGCTAGCAAATCGCAATCTATGCTACGTCAGCTCAGAATGATACAGAGATTCAGTACAAGCACATACCAAAAAAAAAAAGGGGGCTAGATATCTTAAACGAGAACTTCCCCCCTCCTAAGCGAGCCCAAAAATTCGCTTGACCAACCTATGCAGTCTAGTATAAAATAAATAAATAAAACAGCACGATGATCAGAGAAGCAAAAGAAATCCCGGAGGACCCAGAAACTCAGCTTGCGCTTGGTTTGCTGTGGCAGAGCATACCTCGGTTTTCGTCATCATGTTATCCCAGGCTGTCGGGTTTCCTAACATGCTAGCTCACACCAGGCTCAAGGTCTCTTTGTGACGGCAAATTCGCTTATACTCACATATAACACACAAGCAACTTCGGTAAAGGTGAGTTCGCTTCGCTGCAGCGGAATCCACATATCAATGGGATCTGAAATCAAGGCTAATGGGCTAAGCCACAGATTTTTGTGGGAGGGGGATTTAAGTCGAAATAAATAATAATGTGCCAGTAATCCAACATGGCGCTACGAAGCAGCTCAGTGCACGAAGCTGGATAGCATCTCCGAGGGACAACCAAATACCCTGGATGGGGGCAGATCTTCATGAACCCCGTTTACTTTTGATTCTCGACAAGGCTTTAACATCTGTTTATGAGCTTGATCACGTGGTACTGAACAGCAGTAGATGCGAACATTAGAGAAGCTTTCTGAATATTAAATTTTCTGCACTAGTATTTGCGCCGTGATATCGTCGTTGAAGACCAAACGCCTAAATACAAACCAACCTTGCCGTAGCAGTTCAGGCGTTGAAGCGAGTCATGCTAAAGGCTACCAAATCTCATCTTCACCTCTTATCATCAATATTTGCATCCGTTGAACCAGAGTATACACTCCAAAATCGAAGGGAACACGGCCAAATATACGCTCATGATTCTTGGGCCCATCGTTTCTCTCGAATCGTCATTTCCTTCCCGGACGCTGCTCGGCTTCCGTCTTGCTCTGCTCGCCATCCCCAGTACTCACCCAGCCTGAGCTCTGCATAAGAAGCATAATCAAAATCGATCTGGGATATTTGAGCTTGAATCAAGGCCCAGATTCCCCAGTAGAATCCTGGGATGCCTCGAAAGACGTCGACCTCAGCGAACAGAGTACGAATTTCAGCTTCTTGTTCTTCTGGGGACTTGTCTACACCTAGATGCCTGAAGTAGCTTCGAATATATTCACGAATGAAATCTAGTCTTTGAGGTTGCGTTGGGAGTAAATGATGCTCGCAATCAAATCCACCCCATTCTGCAAAGTGGTTCGCAATGTCGAATGCAGCAGGCGACGGTGTAGCGTATTCGTAATCGATGAAACTGACTTTCAGAGGTGCTTTGGGTGTTGTAGCCTCACTTGACTGTGGCTGAATGATTACATTTCCACTAAGTAAGTCACAGTGCGCAAAGACAAGCTGGTCAAGTTAGCAGGATTTCAGGATATGGAATTTATCGCATCCAAGAATGAGTTGCGAAGAGAGAAGGTTCTGCTCCGCGCAACCTTTTACTTTCTCGTCAGCTTTTTCGGAAAGCACTTACGCTATTGTCACCGAGACCCGATCTGTTGCTGAATTCCGCAACGAGACGGGTCAGCTCCTTCTGCAAGGTTGCTTGCCTTGTCTTCTCAGCTTCAGATCCGACTGGAAGAGCGTAGATCCATTTCTGCATCACGGTCCAGACATTTGGGGCGGGCTTTCCTGGAGCAACTGTGTCAATAGCTGCTTGTAGTGCTGGATCCTTCTTGCTTGGTGTCGGTGCCGATATTCCAAACTGTTCGCTGCCGCTTATCTCTAAAGCTACAGGCTCGCGGTGCGTGGGCAGGCACGGCACCACAGCATGCCATTCAGCTAGCCGTGTAGCAACTGCTCGCCAGATTTCTTCTCTTCTAAGATCTGCTGGGGATGTGACCGAACCTTTTATGTACCGGTATAGCATTCCGTTGTGGAATCGAGCAAGTAGGGCAGGCGCAAGGTTGTACCTTGTGAGAAGTTCGTGGTTTTGTGTTTCTCGCTCTCGGTCGATGATCACGTCCGTTCCCTGTCCGTAAGCTCGTAGTAGGACTGCCTCATTGTCTACTTCTTCCTCCGATAGTCCAGGTGCTCTGTTCACAACCTTCAACAAGGTATTCGTAATGCCGTCGGTAAACCGAACAAACTCGACCTTGCCATTCTCCCATTCTGGACGGAGGGTGAGGATCAGCCGAAGAGCAGACGTTTGCGATTCGGCTTGATTGTATGTGAGAGGTATAAATCGAATCTTATGTGTATCGTTCTGGGAGCCCGAATCGGGCTGGCTCACAGAGGGTGGCATGCCGCTCGTGCTCTCCTGTGTTTTGTTGGAAATTTCGTTGAACAGGAGAGTATCTATGTATCTATATCAGCGTACTCAGGTTGGGAGATTCGAGCAAATGTACCTCTCAAGTATCGAAAAGTTAATTTCAACTCAAGGTTTGAAATGGATGAACCACCTGCTCAGGGGAAGCTTCAGATGGGAGTCGGTGTGGAAGAGTCAAGGAACGACGTCATAAAAGGCTGAATGCTGGAACTTCAGAGCTGGAAGCCTAATTGAGTGTCGTCGAGCTCGTGATAGTTTGGGTGAGTATGTCTGGGGAATCGAAGAAGTAATGTGGAGAGAGTCGAAAGCTAGTGGGGGCTGTGGGGGGGTTTGGTGTGACGAGGAGGTCCCTTGATATTCAATGTCGGATTTTGCCACCCATTCGCGGTAGTTCTGGGAAGGACGTCGCGTGCCAATATTTCCGCAGATTCCTTGTGGAACACGTTCAATGCTGTGTAACACAAACAACGCGGGAGAAAGGAGAAGATGACCTGAAATTGATTCCCGTGTGTAATTTCGAAATGTCGCGTGCTGCTCGTGCAAAGACCTCGCTTGGTGCCAATGTGGGGGCCCAGTGCCAGTAAGGTCCACTGGGATTTCGAGGACACTGTTCTGGAACATCTGGAAAAATGGTGAATTTGAGTTTGTTTGAAGGAAGCCCAAGTCGAAGATTCCGCAAATGTAGGACCTGTCTATGCTGTTTGCTGTCTCCAAGTGAGAACATGATTTCTCACTTCCAAACTGCCCAATAAAAAGGGTCATGTGATTAACCTTATCAAGCCACACTTCACTGTGGGCGGTCTCGCTTCGTCCTTCCGCTCGCGCTCCTCAAACTTATCAGGGTCTTTGTATGTTTGACGTCGATCTTCTTATCGGAGTCCCCCTTCTCAACCATTCACCGTCCAGCGATAAAGTCGGCCAACTTGTCGTTCTAGGTCGTCGAAAACCGCAAGTGCATTCTGAGAGAGTTTCGACGAACGACTTGGATCATGGCTTCCTCTTTTCAACTCCTCCTCTTGTGGAGAGCCAGTTACAATGCCTCAAGACGAGGAGGCCAACGAGCACACTCGTCTGCTGCCTGTAGATGCAAGGGTTGCTGAGTTGTCTGGGCGCAGAAGGAGTAGTCAACAACGTCCAAATGAGTTGGATGAGGCTTTTTCCATCATATCTTCACATGTCTCAAAAGAAGAGCAAGAGCTTGCTGGGACGGCAGTAGGAGAAAGACTGCCGTACAATGATTATACAACCATCGATTGGTTACATGACTTGGTTTGTCCAATTGGAATCTGAAAGGCACTTCCAAAATTGACAACTGCTCCAGATCAAGGACTCATTTCGATATCGGGCTATCCATTCTCAGAAAAATATCAAAGGCCGCCTGCTCGCCGGCTGGGATCAATGCCAAGGATGGGTAGCAGCTGTCTTAATCGGGCTTTTTACAGCCATTGTGGCCTTTCTGGTCGACGTTGCGGAAGAAATGATATCAGATTACAAGGTCGGTTTCTGTTCTTCTAAACCGTTTCGGAACAGGGAGACTTGTTGTATGAAAAAGTTACCATTGTTTGGTATGTTGGAAACTGTTAATGAAGACTGCTCGGACTGGAAAATGTGGTCTGAGACCTTCTGGGGAGGGTTTGGGATCTACGTTGGATTTGCAGTTCTGTTCGGCATTATGGCTGGTTCTGTGACCATGACTACCAAATCCAACCTCCCCGCTGCCGGCCAAGACGATGGAAAGGCCATATATATGGCCGCTGGCAGTGGAATACCAGAAATCAAGACGATTTGTTCTGGGTTCGTCATCCCGCATTTCCTGGATTTCAAGGTTCTCCTTGTCAAGGCTGTGGGAGCCACCTTTGCGGTGGCCACGGGCATGTGTCTTGGTAAGGAAGGACCATTTGTGCACATTTCGACATGTGCAGGCTACCTGGTTGCCAGCCTCTTTCCGAAGTATCGTGGAAATGGGCGGAAAATGAGAGAGATGCTCAGTGTAGCATGTTCATCAGGACTGAGTGTTGCATTCGGCGCGCCCATTGGTGGTGTTTTGTTCAGCTACGAGGTACGCCAACCTCGAAGTCCATGAACCCCTCACTGATTCATCGCAGGAAATCAGTACATACTTCCCAAGAAAGGTCCTCTGGAGAGCCTTCCTCTGTTCGCTCACCGCAGCAGTGGTTCTGAAAGCTCTGAATCCGACCGGAACTGGGAAACTCGTTCTCTTCGAAACGAAGTACGGAATTAACTACGACCCAGTCCACTATCTTGTCTTCATCTTCCTCGGTCTCGCCGGAGGACTGTTTGGTGGTGTTTTTTGCAAAGCAAATTTCCTCTGGTCTAAATCCTTCCGCAAATACTCAATCATCAAGCACCACCCTGTATTCGAGCTCTCCCTGGTCGTCCTGGTCACAGCTGCTCTCCAATACCCGAACCCATTGGTTCGTGAAGCAGGAGATGTGATCATCAAGAATCTCCTGGTAGATTGTCAAAATCCAAAAGGCTCATGGGTATGCGCCCAGGAAGCCCTTGATGATAAGAGCCGTTATTATGGCTGGCTGATTTACGGAACTTCGGTCAAGCTGATCCTGACTATCATCACCTTCGGCTGTAAAGTACCCTCTGGGATTATCATTCCCGCTCTCGATGCTGGCGCACTCTTTGGACGTTTGATCGGACAACTCATACCCAACATCTCACCTGGAATCTTCGCAATGGTCGGAGCTGCAGCTTTTCTGGCAGGCGTCTCAAGAATGACTGTATCGCTGTAAGCATATTTTTTCATGTTAACATACCTTTTCCGTTGGTGGAAGTTCGAACCCTCGAGCCCAGGAGATGATTTGGGAGCCGGCATCTGTCTTGAAGCTTTGCGCTTAGTCCCTGTGCTCATACCACCAGTGGTTGTCAGAATTCGTGACGCAATACTGGTTTTCAATGTACTATAGCTCGAGGGACATTTAGAGCTCAACTGCCATTTTGCTTTTATGAATGTTCCTTGATCTGAGGAACAATCCAAAAAGTAGTGGCTGGTCGCTCTACGAAAGTTCCATAAGTTATAGTACATTGAAAACCAGTATTGCGTCACGAATTCTGACACCCACTGGTGTACTTCAACTCCAGGAAAATCTCATACTAATTGGTGACAGGACGGTCATCATGTTTGAATTGACGGGAGAGGTTGATTACATTCCACCATTTATGATTGCAATCCTAGTAGCGAAATGGGTAGCCGATGCTTTGAGCAGTGAGGGAGTCTACGATCTTGCACAGACTGTACTTGGTCATCCTTTCCTGGACACCGAACATGCTCTTGGCATAGTGAGAGATGAAGGAAGTCTAGTGGAAGAGCTTATCCCGCCAGCTCAAACGATGAAGGAAATCACTGTCGATGTAGGCACGGAATGCAAGGTTTCGAAGTCTCTTCTAGCTACCAAGCTTTCTCAGCTCAAAGCCCGAGGGCTGATGGATGCTGGCCTGGTGCTCGTGGATGGCAATGCTATGCTTCACGGGTACTTAGCCCAAGGAGAGCTCGATTTCGCTATAAGTGAAGAAGGCCTGCTGAGAGACGACGAGCCTATCAACTTATTAGAAGGAATCATGTCGACGTTTATAGACCGGACACCTTTGACGATCTCTGCCAAAGCTCCCATGGAGTATGCCGTTGAAATGTTTGGGAAACTGGGGTTGAGACATTTGATTGTGATTGAAGAAGGCACAGGGAAGGTTGTGGGAGTGATTATTAAGAAGCGGTTGGTGCTGTATTTGGAAGGGCTGCATCATTGACTTGCTTGCAGGTTGGCAAAATCTGCGTCGTTGGAGGACCTCAATGTACGAAGTCAGTTTGGGGCAATGCAATCTCAATGTTGCCCTGGACTACCAACTTTCCTCAATGTGCGACTACCATGTACTATTCATGCCTGAGCTTGCCCCTTGAGGAGGACTTCGCGTCGGCAGATTTCCAGTCGTGGATGTCGATCAAACCTGGCTATTTTCCGTGAATGCTGGACTGGTTATATGAGTTTCTCTTGTCCAATCATCCAACACACGTCAACGACCACCGCGACGATGGAGTCACCAAGAAGATTATCGCAATGTGCGCATACTTATGGATTATGTTCGGTGAAGAAATTGGAATGATGGACATGTGAGTGATACATTAAATATTTCTGCCAATGGGAGATCGAATAATGTAGCATCGATCTCTTGAGTTCCTGCTCAAAGGGTCAAAGTTTCAAATTGGGAAGTGAAATGTGTCATTGAAGTATTTGAAATAATATGAAAACCAATCGTTGTGAGACATTGTTCCAGGAAGTTGAATGAGGTTCGTGATTCATCAGATTGATGACATCGCGGATCGATCTGGAACGCGGTGAGAATAATTTTGGTGTGACAGAAGGCAAACGAGAGGGCTGGAAAAATGTAAAGTCCGGAGCTCACCATAGAACGCGTTCAAGTTCTGTTCATACGCGATGCTGACTGCAGATCGTGGGGGCACATGGAATTACGGAGAATCCTCATGTGTGGCGACTGGCAAGCAAAAGCTGCACTCCAAACACCGCAGGATTAGAGGGCGTCCTGCGATATTCCACGAGCAGCATTCCGAAAGTGAACTCCATCAGATTCTCTTCTTCAAGGCCCGACACGAAGTCAGGATCTCAATGAAAAGTGAGGTACAGGCAAGCCCGTGAATGCAATCAAAAATTCCGCCGATGAGGACCCCGAAGGATACTCAACAGTTCTCGACGCCCCGCTGTGCAATGGAGGTCTCGTACTGCCATCAAAAGCCATTCTTGAGCGGCTCGATGTCAACAAGGTAAGTATGAGGAGAAAAGAAAAAAGAAGTGGAAAGGCGGGCGGGAAGCCCTGAATATATAGGATCTTGGGTGGCCCGAGCTTCATGTTGGCGAGCAAACAGAGCAAACGTGTTTGGTCGTGGTTGCCCATGTTTGCCCGCCAAGTCTCGTGACCTGACCCCGCTAAGGTTCTCAGGCGGGGCTCAAGGCCTTCTGGTCTTCCAATTGGCCGAACTCCCCATTGTGGTTGTTCTCTTCTCATCTCAGTTTCGATAATGGGCCGCTGTCCAACTTGCAAGGTAGCGCTGAGTTACATATGAGATATGTCACGCCGAGGCATACGCAATTCTACTCAACCAGTTTTCAAATGTGGCGTCTACCTACACAAGAGATCCTCACTCTGGCAAATGAGAGATGAAGTTGGATGGGACTAGAATCTAAGGGGCATGCGTGATGCAGAACGATCTTCTGTTCTGTCAGCTCAGTAAATTAAAGAGAAACTGACAACCTCGAACATGCCTGTATTTATTTGTACTACTACTTATGACTGAGCTTACTGCTGCAGAAGAAGATTAATAAGAAGCGAGCAGTTTGTGTTTGGAAATGCTTCTGCTCTGGTGAGAACGTCATCAAATGAAGTTCTTTTCCAGGAAATTGATCTGCATCACTATGCTTATTTCTATTATCTCCCATATTATCAAATTTGGAAAATGGGAAAAGGTGTTCTTGTTGTGTTGCTGAGTTTACAAAATCGAAACGTCGTCAAGAATCGCGCACGTGACCCACACTGAGTTTTCCCACCGAAAAAAGATTACCGAGAACGTTGCGAATTTGATCAACTCAGGACCTCTCGACCACAACGCCCAACGACATCTTGATCGCACCACGACAAAATGGCGATCAAGCATAACCAGCAGATCCCCCATAACCGTCAGTCTCATTCTCTCTGGAACGGTGTGATCAATGCTCATGGTATTCAGATTTCCGAAAGGATTGGCAACGACGAGTCCGAGTTCACTTCGACCAGGTAAATCGCACAAGCGGACTATAATAAGAGTAGGAGGATCTGACATACAATCACTAGCCCGGCCGAAAGCTCAGACGCCGCAATGCTCGTCTCTCGAAGGCTGCAGCAGTCGCTCCTCGACCTGTTGACAAGCTGAGACCTATTGTCCGATGCCCAACCATCAAGTACAACCGCCGTGTACGAGCTGGACGTGGGTTCACCTTGACCGAGCTGAAGGTAGGGTTTCTGGGATATCAAAACTACATCGAGTAAGATTCTCACAAAACACAGGAAGCTGGTATCCCGCGCAAGCTTGCACCCACGATCGGTATCTCTGTCGACCCCCGCCGCCAAAACCTCTCCACCGAATCTCTCGCCGTCAACGTTGCACGCCTAAAGGAATACCACACTCGTTTGATCCTCTTTCCCCGCAAGTTGGGTCAACACAAGAAGGGCGATGCTTCCAAGGAGGATGTCAAGGCTGTCAAGAACGTCGTCTCGCGCGTCAAGCTTGGTCTGCCAATCATCAATGCTGAGGCTGGTATCTCGGAGATCAAGAAGAGTGATATGCCTGAGCCGATCGAGGGTGGTGCCTACCGAAAGTTGAGGGATGTCAGAAGTGAGGCCAGAAACCTTGGCAAGCGTGAGAAGCGGGCGAAGGAGAAGGCTGATGAGGCAGCTGCTGCTAAGAAATAAATTGCATGGTTTGCTCCGGGGTCTCTGTTTCTGGGTTGGTTGCGAAGGATGGCTGAAGGTCACAATGGCAACTTTCAAAGATTGCTTAGGTGTACTTTCATGAATGCAAAATGACTTGCAAATCAACTGGATGATCTTGTCTGTGATTGGTGTAATTTTGTTCTGAATGTGCTGGTGATGATGATGAGGATGTTCCTGGCGAGCCCAATCTGACCTCACAAAGGTCATTTGGAATTGTTGTTATTACCCAGAGTGAGTTTCATCCGATCTTCACATTCTTAGAACACCGTCATGCCAACTAGATTTGTTTCCTTTTGCTTCTGGAAATTTATTTCCATCACCTTATCCCGCGGGAGTATAAACTCTCGAGTTGTTTCTCGCAAGGCCTTCGTCCTCCTTTAACAACCAACCACAACCAAATCTACAAAGCACAAATAAAACATACAAAAAGTCCACAATATCCAACTAACGTCAACATGCATCAAGAAGCCACCGAAATACTTCCAAAGCCTCAAGACGTCGATAAGTGCCCAAGGTGCAATGCCGAAGGCTTCGTCGGCTCCTGTAGCTCTTGCGGCTACAACACTGGCATTGTAGGTACTAGGGGTAAATCCCTTTGATATTCCTAGCCGTCTCCTGTGTTCTGCCCAAACTAGCTAATTTTGAACATTTGCTGATTCCCTCCTCCCAGGGACTTTAGAGGAATCACAGTTATTCTCGGCTCCTGAATCATTGGACATGAAGCCATCAGACGGCTAGACAATCATACTCTACCTTTGGACTCAGAAAGCTTAGGTCAGACGCATCGTACTTCTATTTCCACTTGCGTCAAATGGTCCTAGTGTTCTTCTCGACATCCCAAAGCACAACATTCTTCAACTCAACCCAAGTCTAATTCGAGAATATTTCTCAACTACAAAACCAAAAGAAACCTCGAGAACACAATAGCCTTCCGTATCCCATAAGCCACCAAGCTATGGGCTGTCCTGTATGCGGCCAGCCAGGCTTCGGGGGAAGCTGCATCAGTTGCGGTTACGGTACTTTGCCCTCTCGGTGAGCATATCTCAAGCAGGCTACCTGTTGTCCACTGGAGGAGAACCTTTAAGTCAGGTAGATCAGACATTTCTACTCTAGAAATCCAATCTTCGTTGCTCTCCGTTCATTATTTCCCCAAATATCTCGTGTCTTATGCTGCCATCATGTGAATCAACAGATTCTCCTCGGTAAAGTCTATGAGCCATACGCCATGTTTGCCTATCTGCCATTGTA
>Ga0302325_10026536_pt1 | contig 12024 bp, 6 predicted proteins | sample Palsa_T0_2_FD_201948 | JGI IMG/M metagenome (GOLD analysis project Ga0302325, IMG submission 201948) | Peat permafrost microbial communities from Stordalen Mire near Abisko, Sweden - Palsa_T0_2 | ecosystem: Environmental > Terrestrial > Soil > Palsa > Peat permafrost | place: Sweden: Abisko...
CCTTTTCTCATCGGAGCGGCTCTGCTCGCGGTTTACATCGTGCTGGGAATGCTCTATGAGAGCTACATTCACCCCATCACGATTCTTTCCACGCTGCCCTCGGCGGGAGTGGGAGCAGTCCTCGCGCTCATGCTCTTTCACATGGATCTCAACGTTATCGGTGTCGTGGGCATCATCCTTCTGATCGGCCTCGTGAAGAAGAACGCCATCCTCATGATCGACTTTGCCCTCGCGGCCCAGCGCAACGAACACCGCGACGCGAAGAGCGCGATTCACGAAGCGTGCCTCCTGCGCTTTCGACCAATCCTCATGACCACGATGGCCGCCCTCCTTGGGGCATTGCCCCTGGCGCTGGCCACCGGAATCGGCTCGGAATTGCGCGTGCCGCTCGGAGTCACCATCGTCGGCGGCCTGCTCTTCAGCCAGATGCTGACGCTTTTCACGACACCGGTCGTTTACCTTTATATGGACCGATTCAGCGTGTGGTGGGAGCAGCGGAAGCGCTCCCGCCATCTGCACGTGGCCCCTCAGGAAGCGGACTAATCTCGTCCGCAACTCCCGGCACTTGCCATACGGCAGGAAGTGGACAAGAATCTCTCGCGCCGCAACCGCCGATCGGTTGAGACCGCTGAAAATGCCGCGGGGTGAAGCATGAATATCTGGAAAAACATGAACCGTGTGCCGGGCGGTCTCATGGTCTGTCCGTTATTCCTCGGCATGGTGATCAACACGTTTTTTCCCCACCTGCTCAAGATCGGCGGCTTCACCGAAGCTCTGAGCGGCATCGGTTATCCCACGGTTCTCGGCATGTATCTCTTTGCCGTCGGCACCAAGATGACGTTGAAAGCGGCCCCGAAAATGTTGAAGCGCGGATTCGGGATTCTGGCCACCAAGATCGGCGTCGCAACCATCTTCGCGCTCACCGTGGCGAAGTTGTTCCACGGCAGCGTTCTGGGCCTCAGCACACTGGCCGTCATGGTGGCGATGAGCGACACGAATGGCGGAATGTTTCTGGCTCTCACCAGCGCCATGGGCGATAAGGAAGACGTTGGCACCTACGTTCTGCAAAGCATAGAGACCGGGCCGTTCCTGACCATGCTTATCTTTGTAGGCACCGGGCTCGCCAATATTCCGTGGCTGACCATGGTCTCGGTGATCGCGCCCATTTTCGTCGGCGCGATTCTTGGCAATCTCGATAGCGATATCCGCGACTTCTTCGGCTCGCACGAGCCCATCATCGTGCCCTTCATGGCCTTCACCCTTGGGCAGAACATCAACCTCCGTTCGGTCCTCACGGCCGGACTTCCCGGCGTCGTTCTGGGGATCGTCGTGTTCGTCGTCACCGGCTTCTGCTGCATCGTCGCGGACAAGCTGTTGGGAGGATCGGGCGTCGCGGGAGCGGCCGCGTCGAGCACGGCCGGCAATTCCGCCGCTGTTCCGCAAGCCGTCGCGCTGGCGGACAGAAGCTATGTGGGCGTCGCGCCCGCCGCAACCGTGCAGGTCGCCGCATCCGTGATTGTCACCGCCATCCTCACGCCGTTATTGACGGCCTGGATGTTTCGCAAAGTAGAGCGGGAGCGGGCCGCCAAGGCCGCGGCGCTGGAGGGTGTGAGCTCCGGTTAATTGCTGACGAAACATCTTCGCCGCGTTGCGACTCTTTCAGCGTCGCGAGGTATAATCGTCGTCCGCCGGAAGGATAACAAATCTCGTTGCGCACAAGCGGCGAACCTTAGCGCAGGTTCAAATCAAGAATCGGAGGAATACCGACATGGAGAAAATCGGCTTCGTGGGTCTGGGAATCATGGGCAAGCCCATGAGCAAAAATCTGCTCAAGGCGGGATATAAACTCGTCGTTTACGATATCGTCCCCAAGCCGCTCGAGGAACTGAAACAGGCCGGCGCCGAGATCGGCACGTCGCCCAGCGACGTGGCCTCCAAAACGGACGTCATCATCACCATGCTCCCGAATTCGCCGCATGTGAAACAGGCGATCCTCGGCGAAAAGGGCGTGGCCGAAGGCGCCAAGCGCGGCGCGCTCGCTGTTGACATGAGCTCCATCGCTCCCCTCGTTGCCCGCGAAGTGGGCGCCGAGCTGGCAAAAAAGGGAATCCGCATGCTCGACGCTCCCGTGAGCGGCGGCGAACCGAAGGCCATCGAAGGTACTCTCTCGATCATGGTCGGCGGATCGAAAGCCGACTTCGATCAGATGCTCCCGGTCTTTAAATCGATGGGATCCTCAGCCGTTCTCACCGGCGATTTGGGAGCGGGCAACGTGACCAAGCTCGCGAATCAGATCATCGTAGCCCTGAACATCGCCGCCGTGTCCGAAGCTCTTGTGCTAGCAACCAAGGCGGGCGTCGATCCGAATCTCGTCTACCAGGCGATTCGCGGCGGCTTGGCCGGAAGCACCGTACTCGACGCGAAAGCCCCCCTCATGATGGACCGCAAATTTAACCCGGGCTTCCGCATCAATCTGCATATCAAAGACCTCGGAAACGTGCTGGAAACCAGCCATGAAGTCGGAGTTCCCCTTCCGCTATCGGCCGCCGTGATGGAAATCATGCAGGCCCTCAAGGTGGATGGCATGGGTGACAACGATCACGGCTCGATCGTCCGCTACTACGAAAAGCTGGCTCACACCGAAGTCAAACGCCAATCGTAAAGCCCAACCTCGCGGAGACAAACGCCTCGCATGAAAAAAACTGTTTACGTCGCCAGGATGATTCCGCAGGAGACAATCGACGAACTCCGGAAGCACTTCGAGGTACTCGTCAATCCCGAGGACCGGGCCCTCACCAAAGCCGAGCTCAAGGAGAAAGCAAAAGGCTGCGACGCCATAATCTCTCTCATCACCGATATCATCGACGGGGACTTGCTCGATGCGGTCGGGCCGCAATGCAAGATCGTCGCGAACTACGCCGTGGGGATCAACAATTTCGACGTGGCCGCGGCAACCAGGCGCGGCGTCATCCTCACCAACACTCCCGGCGTGTTGGACGATGCCACCGCCACGCACACCTTCGCTTTACTGCTCGCGGCAGCCCGGCGTATTGCCGAGGCAGACCGGTACGTTCGCGCCGGGAAATGGAAAGGCTGGTCCCCGATGTTCTTCATCGGGATGGACGTCGACCGAAAAACCCTCGGCATCGCCGGCTTGGGAAGAATCGGCACAAATGTGGCCCGCAAGGCCAGGGGCTTCGACATGAAGATCATTTACTCGGGCACGCATCGGAATCCGCAGGCGGAAAAAGAAGTCGGTGCTACCTACGTGGATAAAGAAATCCTGCTGAGAGAGTCCGACTTTTTGACTCTCCACGTCCCGCTCACGCCGGAAACGCGCCATTACATCGGTGAAAAAGAGCTGAAGTTGATGAAGAAAACGGCGATCCTGATCAACGCCAGCCGCGGCCCGGTGGTCGATGAAAAGGCTCTCCTAAAAGCCCTGCAGGAGAAGCAAATCTGGGCAGCCGGCCTCGATGTATTCGAGAACGAGCCTGAAATCGAACCGGGCCTGTTGGAGCTGGATAACGTTGTCGTGGTGCCTCACATCGCCTCCGCCACCCCGGAAACCCGCATCAACATGGGCAAGATCGCGCTCAACAACATCGTCAAAGCCTTGAATGGCCAGCCGCCCGACACCTGCGTCAATCCCGAAGTCCTGAAGAAGTAGAAGTGCCGAGCGCCTCGTGAATGTCGTGCGCGGTTACGCGCAGACAACGCTCGCAAGCTCCGCAACTTCGTCGGTGACAACGGTGAACTGGGTGAGGCTCGCCATTCCAAAGGAAGTGGTAATGGCCACATCGGAAGCATCCCGCCCAACGGCCATGAGCACGCGCCCGATCCGCGGCTGATTGTGCCGCGCGTCAAAAGTCCACCAACGATCCTCCAGGTACACCTCGAACCACGCGCTGAAGTCCATCGGGCACGGAGCGGCCGGAACTCCAATGTCGCCGAGGTAGCCCGTAACATAACGCGCGGGAATGTTCAGCGCCCTGCATAGCGTCACGGCCAGATGCTGAAAATCGCGACAGACGCCCACGCGCTCTTTGAAGACCTCCAAAGCCGTTCGTGTCGAGCGGGCATACTGATATCCGAACGTCACATTGCCGTGGACCCAGTTACAAACCGCCTGCACCCGCCCCCAGCCGTGTGCGAGACCTCCAAATAACTGGGCGGCGATATCGCTCATCAAATCCACTTCACAATAGCGGCTGTTGAGCAGATAGCGCAGAACGTCGTTCGGCAGATACTCCACCGGCACTTCGCGCGCATTCCAGTTCACCGCATCCGGCAAGCCGGAGTCATGGATCAACCCGGTGTTATGTAGCCGCAAAGTTCCGGGCTGCGCAACAAAGCGGGAACAGTAATTTCCAAAGCTGTCGTGATAATTCTCGACCGGAGTCCAAGGATCGGTGTGCATCTCGTCCGGCGCGCGCAGATCGAGTTTGCGGGAAGGATGCACGTGCAAAAGCGCCACCATGGGAACTTTCGACGGCACATTGAAACGGATATCGTAACCAATTTGAATCAACATCGGGGTCTCCTGTAGACGAAACCCAGTGTACCAATGGTAGAAGTGTTGCAAATCGGGTAAAACCCCGAGAAATGGCGGGAATTTACAATTTCGCAGGCCGCTGCTGGAACTCACAATATCGGGGGGATTTCGGCGGGCGTTGGCTTAAGGAAGCGGCGGAGCGTCCGCGGTGTATCCGTTGGGGTAGAAGTGTACGCCAACGGTTACCGGCATGCCGCGCGTGCCGAACCACAGCGTGTTGTCGCTAGCCACTTCCATTTTGGGGACGCTCTGGTAAGGCTGGGGCATCGGATAAAAAGTAAATTTGCCGGTCTTCGGATCCAGCTTGAGCAGCGCGCTGTGCGCCTGATCCGCAGTCCAGGCATTGTCGTCCTTGTCCGCCCAGGCCTCGTACGGATTAGCGCCATTCACCGGAATTTTGTATTCGGTCGTTTTGCCGGTGGAAGGATCGAGCCTCGCTAAATACCCGGTGTTGTACTCCGAGGCCCACACCGCGCCTTTCGAGTCCACGCCGATGCGGCGAATTTGTCCCCAGGAATTCGGCACCGGATACTCGGTCACGGTTCCGGTCTCCGCGTCCCACTTGCTGATGGTTCCCTTCTGCCAGCCCGCGCCCCACATATTGCCCTGCTGGTCGACAGCCAGTCCGTAGATGCCATTGTCCGGAGTCGGCGTGGGGTAGGTGTGGATCACGCGGGTCTTTGCATCCAACCGGCCGAAGAGCGCCCCCCAGATGAGCGCGAAGTCGATGTTGTCATTCTTGTCGGCCATGATTCCCACGCCCACTCCCTTCTGCGGAATCACGTGCCGAATCTGCTTGCCGGACGCCGGATCGAGCTCACCAAGCATTCCGCCATCCAATTCGCTCCAGTAGACTTTTCCTTTGCGATCCACCGTCACGCCGCTCACGGCCACCCACTCGCCCTTCACGGGGTAGTTTCTCCAGCGTTTCGCGGGATCGAGTTCCTTAGGGTCCAGGCCGAGAATCGAATTCCAGTGGCGAGCGGTGAACCAGATCGTGCCGTCGGTGGGAGAAATGGCCGCGGCCTGCAATTGCGTTCGGGCGCCCGCCGCCGGTCCTGGACGCAGCGGTATTTCGCCGTCAATCATGGGAGCGCCCACCTTTGGTCCCTGGTCCGCAGCCAGCGGCATTCCAACCGGCACGTCGTAGCTCACATAGATAGCCTTGGAGGCCACATCCTCGTCGAGCGTCACCGGATCCACGCGGAGTCGCCGCGCCGCCATGCCCGGCCCAAAATTCTTCGCCAGGTATTCCGCCAGTTGTTCCTTCTGGCTGGTGCTGAAGATGGTTCGACCGAGGGCCAGCACATTCGGAAAGCTCGACGGACCGGTTTCCGTCATTCGCTCAATGCCCCGCAGAAAACCTTCCTTGGTGTAATGCATCGACGTCAGAGTGTCGCTGTGGCAGCCGGTGCAATTCTGCTTCAGAAGGTCCCGCTCGGGCCCCGGCGGATAAACGTCCTCCATGCTGGTGACGTATTCCACTTTCGCGCTGGCCCGTGTCGGCGGTCCTTCCTCGTTGGCATCCCCGCCGCCGGTTGTTCCCGCTTGCCCCTGTTTCTTCACCGCAAGGTCCACAGTTTTGGTGTCGCCAGGCAACAGGTAAGCAGGAAGTTTCGGGGACGCATAGCCCGGCTCATCCACGGTGAGTTGATAGAAGCCCGGCAGCGCTTGCGGCACCGTGTACTGTCCATTCTTCGTGAACACGATGTACCAGAGCCGCTGATCAAGGTTGTGAGCAGCCACCCGGAACGCTCGAACCTGGCCCTGATCCGCCGTCACTCGCCCGTTGATAGTGCCGCGCACCGATTGTTGCGCGGACAAGGACGTGCTCAAAATCAGCGCCGCCGACACGAACGCAAGCAGCGCGACGATGCGTTTCGGCAAGATCGTTTCGCGATCTTCTCCACGCATCGCCGCTCCTCCGCGTTCGTTTTTGTTCCCTGCCGCCCTCAAATCACCAGACTCCTAAAAGACATACTTCAGCGCCAGTTGCACCAGCCGCGGGTTCACCGACGTGCTGGTAATCTGTCCGAAGTTGGATTTGGAGAAATCCACCACCTGGGGGTTATTGAACTGCGGGTGGTTGAACACGTTGAAGAACTCGGCGCGGAACACCAGATCGGCGCCCTCGCGAATTCCTCCCACCTTGGTTATCTTCTGAAGTGTCGCATCCCAGTTGAACTGCCCCGGGCCCAGGATAATACTCGGGCCGCTGTTGCCATAGCCGGTTGCCTTGTTGTCGCTTCCAAGAATGGGCGTGAGGCCAAACGCGGCCTTGTTAAAATATCCCTGCCCGCCAAAAAGCCCTCCCAGCCGCGATTCCACGCCGCCTGAAGTTGCGACGTTCGTGGCATTCATCCCAGCAGCAAACTGAGCGCGCGAGACAATCGGGGAGCCCGGGCCGAACCCGTACACGGTTCCGCCTCTTGTGTCGGTGATGGTCAAGGGAGTGCCGTCTTGAATCACGGTCACGCCCGAGAGACTCCAGCCGCTGGCGACCTTTCCTACAAAACCATCGTGCGTGCCGAACGGAAGTTCATACACATAACTCAACGCCAGTCGGTTGGGCCGGTAGGACGGGCTTAGCCCGTACTGCTGCCGCAGATTGTTGGGATCGTTGCTCGTATTTGTGTCCGAGAAAGACCGGCTGTAAGTGTACGCGGCTTGCATTTGCAGACCGTGTGACATCTGCTTTCGGATCGTGGCCTGGGCGCTATTGAACTTCGTGTCGCCGTCCGTGTTCTCGCTTGAGAGGCCCGCCGGCGCAAATCCCAGGTAGGGCACCCGAAGCGAAGCGTTGGCAGCCGTGTTCATCGTGAGGCCGTTGATCGGGTTGGTGGGGCTCGCCAGCTGCGCCTCGTTGAGGTTCCGATCCGTCCCAGCCCCGGCGGGGCCCACCTGGTATTGATGGATACCATGCGAGCCGACGTAACCGAGCTCGATCACCCATTGCGGCGCAAATTCGTACTGAATATTCAAATTCCACTGCTGCATCAGCGGCGTCCGGTAATTCTGCTCCATGAGCTCTTCCACCAGGTTCGAACTCGTGCCCGTTTGCGCTATCGTGTTTATATTCACCCAGCGCGGCGTCCAGCCTAGTGTCGGGCTCGGATTGCCATAAGGGAATGCGAAGCTCGAAAAATAGTTCGCTGTGCCGGATTGCGCCACGGTAACGGAGTACGGCTTGCCCTGCACTTCTCCCTTCAGCAGGTTGTTGAGCCCGACGCGGTCGTAAAAATACCCATAGCCGCCTCGCACGACAAACTTCCCGCCTGTCAGGGGCTGCCACGCAAAGCCCACGCGCGGAGCAAAATTCGTGAGCGGCGGGGCGTTCTGGGTGGGATACAGGTGGTTGCTCTGGAAAATCCCTCCCACGGGAGGAGTGGGATTTGCCGCAAAATTAAAATTCGAGGGAACCACATAACCGGCCAGCGTGCCGGTAGCCGGGGTGGGGCCGGGAATCGGCACGGTATTGATCAGGCCGGGCCACACGTTGGTGTTGTCGCCATATTTATCGGAGAAGAATTCGCCATCGTACTCCCAGCGCATCCCCAGGTTCACTGTCAACCGCGGCTTGAGTTTGACGTCGTCCTGCACGAAAGCACTCACGTCCGGCATGCGGAACGCATGAATGATGCCGCCAGGCGCGGTAACCGTGGTGACGGTGCCGGACTGCGAGATGTTACTGCTGGTGGTCCCGTTCGTGCCGGGCAGAGGAGTGGTGAGGCAAGCGCTATTTCCGGGAGGGCACCCGGGCAAGCCGAGAAGGAAATCCTGGACGGTCTGAAACGTCAGCGTTCCAATCGCCAGTCCCGGATATTGCCAGTTCTCCCGGTCCCGCTCATATTCGAGGCCCGCTCGAACGGTCTGCTTTCCGTGTTGCCACGACACCTGGTCGGCAAACTCCCACGAAGTTACTTCCTTGTCGTTCTGATAGCTGGTCAGCGAGCCGACGGTAAATAATCCGCTGACGGTGACGGTATCAAGAAAAGGAATCTGCGGAACCAGCGGCGTGATTCCAAACTGCGTATCCGTGAAGGGATTCGTATTCCGCAGATGGGTGCGGTCGCGCTGCAGCGATACGCGAGCCTCGTTCACCAGATTGTTCGTCGCAATCGTTGTCAGCTTGAGAATTACATCCTGGTTTCGGAACTGGATGTTGGCGCCCGTGTCGGGCAGGCAGACGCCCGGAACAGCTCCTGCGGTCGCAGCGCAGTTGAAGGGCGCGAGAGTTCCCACCTGATCGAAGAACCAGCGGAGCGCCAGCGTGTTCTTGCTGTTCGCGACGAAATCCATATTGCCGATCGCCTGGTGCTCCGCAAACTGGGCAGGCGTGCTGAAGGTCGTATTCTGATACAGCCCGTTGCTGGAGCTCGGAATCAGGTAGCTTCCATCCGGGTTCTTTTGCTGCAGCAGGCTGATCGCCACGGGGTTGATGTTGGACCCGTTGCAGGCCACTTCCACCGACGTCGCCGAGTTCACCCCCGTTTTACCGCCCGTAGTTGTGTTGGACGGGCAAAACGCCGCCCCCACCGCGGCCTGGAACGCAGCGGTATTGGAACGGTCTCCCAGCGGAAACGGCGGCAGGGTGGGCGCCTCGTAGCCGGCCGAGGCAATCCCGTTTTTCTGGCGGCTCTCCTGATAGGCCGCGAAGCCAAAAATCTTGTTTTTCTTGATCGGCCCGCCAAACACTCCGCCAAACTGGTTCTCGTTCAGAACCTGGCGGGAGTTGTTCGGCACGCCATTAACGGGAGGCGAGGATTTGCGGAAGAAATCGTTCGCGTCGAGAACGGTGTTGCGGAAAAACTCGAAGGCGCTTCCGTGATAGGAATTCGTCCCCGACTTCGTCACCACGTCCACGTTCGCCCCAGGATTGCGTCCGTAGCCCGCATCGTACTGCGATGTCTGAATCTTGAATTCCTGGATTGCATCCGGGTTCGCCACGCCGATCCCGCCATTCGCGCTTTGATCGACCGCGCTCCCCGTGCCGGAAAAGATGTCAATCGCCACGCCGTCCATCAGAAAGTTGTTTTGGAGCACAGTCGCCCCGTTGACGGCGATATCCTGAGTTCCCTTTCCGAGTGTGGAAGCGTTGAAAACACCCACGTTGGCGCCTGCGGAGAGTCCTAGAAGATTCGTGTAATTGCGAGTGGTCAACGGGAGAGCGGTGATGTTTTCGCCAGCCACCACGGTTCCCAGCGTGGCGCTCGCGGTCTGGACGGCTTCCGCCTCGCCCTGCACAGTGATTTCCTGCGTCTGAGTGCCCACCTCAAGCCGGCTGTCCAATACTTGGGTCTCGGTCACCGTGACCGTTACCGAGGGAATCTCGACCACTTTGAAACCGGTGGCTTGAAACCGAACGCGGTAACTGCCGGGTGGGAGCAATCCAAACTTGTACGTTCCGTCTACACCGGTCGTCCCCGTTCTCACCTGGCCGGTGTCTTCGCTGGTAGCTGTCACCAACACATTGGGAACGAGCGCACCCGATTGATCGCTCACCGTGCCCGATAGCGCCCCCGTGGCGGCTGTCTGAGCCGCAATACAGGGAACGAAAGCAACCGTCAGTAACAACATCAAGACAACGCAAAGCAAGCCTATCCGGTTCATGTGACCCTCCCCCGGCGCTTCCCCACAAGTGCCTGAAGATAGCGCTTACCACCCCCAAAGGACCCGAGACCGTAGCCAGCCTTCTCCGAGTTTTTTTACGGCACAGTTTGGATTTTCTGAAGCTCCTTTAAATTCTTCCCGACCTCTTCAATCAGCAATCGCGTCAATTGGCGAGTGGGTCAGGGCGAATCTGGAAGTGATAGAGCTGGCTCGGCGTACCCTTGCCGCCTTCGGTAAGCCAGCTGCCTCGCGTCATATTGGCCGACCACGCCCCGCGGCCCTTCCAGCCAAGTTTCGGGTCGTCGACGCGTCCATCGAAAAAGCGCGAGAAGAATCCCATGCGATAAGGAACCCTGAGCCTCACCCATGTTTTCGTATCCTGCTGATAGGCGATGAGTGAATCCGAGTTGGCGCCGTCCACGATCACTGTGTTACTGCCCAGCCCGATCGCGTTGTACTTGTCGATGAACATGTAGTAGGTGTTATCGGAAAGCACCGTCGGGTCAGACTTGAAGGTCGGCCCCGGCACATGAATGAAGTTCCATCCCTCGCGGCACAGCTTTCCTGTGACGGCGTCCTTGCCGGTTGGAATCGTTTTGCATTTGCTTCGGTCGAAGCTGGCGAGAACGCCCTCGTTCTGCAGCGGCGTCCACACCACCCCCTTGCTGTCGATGTCGATTCCGCGGGTCTGCCCAAAGGTCAATCCATGGCTGGGATCGAAGGGAACCTCATAGACTTCCGTCTGGCACGTTGCGGGCGGATTCGACCCTCGCACCATGCGGATCAGCCTTCCCGGCATGATTTGCAGGTCGGAATACCAGAAGCTGTCGTCCACGGTGTCGTAGGCCACGCCGTAAGCGCCCGGTTTTGCGACGCCTGGATCGGGCGCGCACCATCCTTGGGACTTCTCCGCATCGTGAGTCTGATCCCACAGCCGCGTATTCAGCCAGCCGATTCCGCCGTCTCGCTGAACGCTGAAGTACAGCGTGTTGTCTTTGTCGTTGGAGAACATGATGCGCGTGGATTCGAAGCACAGATCGACAAACTCGAATTTGCCGGTTTTGGGATCGTACACATCCACGCCCTTGCCGCCTGATTCCCGCGGCGAGGCCTTCGCGTAGGGATTGTTCGATCCCGCCTTGCAGTAGTCGGGATTCCCGATCCTGGTTTCCACGTTGAACCACACCCGGCCCTTTTCATCCATGGTCACCGGACCCGGATTCACGGGGTCGTTCCACGGAAGCTCGTCGCCGTAGTAAGGAGAAGGCGCAAGCTGCTGCTGAGCGGACCAGGTAATCAGCCTCTCGCGGTCCGCCTCGTTGGGGAGCGGAACCGGCACTTCGTAGCTCTCGTTCGTCTTCGGATCGACAACTGCCAGGCAGGTTATTTTCTTCTTGCCCTTGCCGCAGTCCCCGGACCAGTCCGTGCCATACACCGGTCCGTACGCATTAACCGTGGGTTTTCTCCGGTCGGTGCTGATCATCGCGTGCAAAAATGCGGTCGGCACCGCCCAATTCCACATCGTGATCACCACGTTCCGTTCGACGCCCGCGGGCCGCGGCGGCACCGGCGGCAACTCGCCCTTGGCGATTCGGTCGGTCCAGTCGCCGTACATCGCCAGCGTCCGGTCGTGTCCCATGGAATTTATTTCGCCCAGCATTCCGCGCCCAACCTGGCCGGAGGAAACCAGCCGCTCCCACGCCAGCGCACTGGATGGATACGTCCCGATGTTGGAGGGAATCTCGCGGGTCGATTTCTCGCCCATCTGGTGGCAGGTCCAGCATCCCTTGAATTTCGCAAGCCACTCGTCCTGATTCGCGAACACGGCAGGCGGCGGTGGATCCTTGGCGCGATTGTTG
>Ga0302325_10026537_pt1 | contig 12023 bp, 11 predicted proteins | sample Palsa_T0_2_FD_201948 | JGI IMG/M metagenome (GOLD analysis project Ga0302325, IMG submission 201948) | Peat permafrost microbial communities from Stordalen Mire near Abisko, Sweden - Palsa_T0_2 | ecosystem: Environmental > Terrestrial > Soil > Palsa > Peat permafrost | place: Sweden: Abisko...
CGAGTGTCTACGACACCATGCTCACCGAGGGAAAGCTGGTCGATTCGTGGACCCGCGCCGCGAAGCGGGGTGAGCAGTACGGCACCTGGCACGGCTATGAACAGCCGGTCCCAGGCGGCGTGCGCATCGACTGGATCCTCACCTCACCCGACGTCATCACCAGGTACGCCGCCGTCAACCTCCATTGCGATCAGGGCCGGTACCCCAGTGACCATCTGCCGGTGCAGGCCGTCATCGCACTTCCTCAACCTGGCCGGCTCTAGCAGCCGCGTTAATGGTGGTACCGGCCCGGCCGGCCAGGATGTCGGCGGCATCGGCCAGCGCGCCGACCGCGGCCGACTGGCCGGACGCCCTGACGAAGCGGATGCACGCTTGGACCTTGGGTCCCATCGACCCGGCCGGGAACGCCATGGCCGACAGCGCGTCGGCGTCGATGGCCTGGATGGGCCGCGCGCCCGGCGTGCCGTAACCGCGGATGATCGCCGGCACGTCGGTGAGCACGAGCAGGCGATCGGCTTTGAGCGTGATCGCCAGCTCGGCCGCGGTCAGGTCCTTGTCGACAACGGCTTCCACGCCGGTCAGTCCACCGGCGCTCGAGCGGATCACCGGTACGCCGCCACCTCCACCGCAGACCACGAGCAGGCCGGCGTCGGCCAGGGAGCGCACGGTCTCGATCTCCACCAGCCCCAGCGGGCCGGGCGAGGCCACCACGCGCCGCCAGCGGGGCCCGTCGGCCGCGATGGTCCAGCCCAGGCGGGCAGCCAGTGCCTGCGCGGCGGCCTTGTCGTAGCTGGCCCCGATGAACTTGGTGGGGTGGCCGAACGCGGGGTCGGACGGGTCGACGACCGTCTGGCTGATGACGCAAACCGCCGGCTGGGCGACGCCCGCGTTACCGAGCTCCTGGACAAGCCAGTACCCGATCATGCCCTGGGTCTGGGCGACCAGCACGTCGAGCGGATACGGCTGGCTGAGGCTGGTATCGGCCTGACTCTCCAGCGCGAGTACCCCCACCTGCGGCCCGTTGCCGTGGCACAGCACGAGCTGGTGATCGGCGGCCAGCGGGGCGAGGGCCGCGGCGGCCTGCCGGACATGCCGCCGCTGGATCACGGCGTCCGGCCGTTCGTCCCGCTCGAGCAGGGCGTTTCCGCCGAGGGCTACTACGACGCGCATCGCTCATCCGGCCAGCGACTGGCTGAGCAGAGCCTTTCTGGGTAGCTCATGACGATGGGCCGAGTGTGGAGATCATCAGGGCCTTGATCGTGTGCATCCGGTTCTCCGCCTGGTCGAACACCGCTGAGGCGGGTGACTCGAAGACCTCGTCGGTGACCTCCAGAGCGTCCAGCCCGCGTTTGGCGTAGATCCGCTGGCCGATTTCGGTGTCGCGGTTGTGCAGGGCGGGCAGGCAGTGCAGGAACTTGACCGCCGGATTGCCGGTGGCCTTCAGCACGGCGGAGTTCACCTGATAGGGGAGAAGCTGGTCGATCCGGGCATCCCACCGGTCCTCGGGTTCGCCCAGGGACAGCCACACGTCGGTGTAGACGAAGTCCGCCCCGGCCACGCCCGTGTTGACGTCTTCGGTCACCGAGAGCCTGGCGCCTGATCCGGCGGCCAGGCCCGCGGCGATTCCGCGTATCTCCGCCGAGGGCTGCAGCGCGGCCGGGGCGCAGATGCGGGCCTCCATGCCGAGCGTGGCCCCGGTCACCAGCAGCGAGTTCGCCGTGTTGTTCCGGCCATCCCCCAGGTAGCAGAAGGACACCTCGGCCAGTGGCTTGCTGGAATGGTCGCTCATGGTCAAGATGTCGGCCAGCATCTGAGTCGGGTGCCAAGTGTCGGTGAGCCCGTTCCAGACCGGCACCCCGGCGAACTCGCCCAGGGTATCCATGGATTCCTGGGTGAATCCGCGGTACTCGATGCCGTCGAACATGCGGCCGAGCACCCGGGCGGTGTCTTTCACCGATTCCTTGTGGCCCAGCTGGGATTCTCCCGGGCCGAGGTAGGTGACGTGCCCGCCCTCGTCGTGGGCGGCGACCTCGAACGCGGACCGGGTCCGCGTGGAGGTCTTCTCGAAGATCAGGGCGATGTTGCGGCCCGCCAGCCGCCGCCCGGTCACGCCCCGGCGCTTGTCCGCCCGCAGTTGCGCGGCCTCCTCCACGAGGAAGAGGAACTCTTCGGCGTTGAGGTCGGTTTCCTTCAGCAGGCTGCGTCCGTGCAGATCCATCAGGCACTCCTTAGTCGGCTTCGATCGGGTCGCTAGGCCGGATCGCGCTCGATCGGGCAGGTCATGCAGTGGGGGCCGCCGCGGCCGCGGCCGAGTTCGCTGCCGGGCACGCTGATCACCTCGATGCCGTGCTTGCGCAGCATGGTATTGGTGGTGTCGTTGCGGTCGTAGCCGAGGATCACGCCGGGGGCGACGGCCAGGTAGTTGTTCCCGTCGTCCCACTGCTCCCGTTCGGCGGCCCGGATGTCCTCGTCGGTGATCAGCACGGTGACCTCGGCTACGCCCAGCGCCGCCGCGAGGGCGTCCCACAGGCTGCGGTTGTATGTGACCTTCAGGTCTCCCCCGTGGTCGTCGGAGGTGATGGTCCACGATCGCATGTGCCGGCCGATGTAAGGATAGAGCACGAAGGTGGTGCGGTCGATCATGGTCATCACCGTGTCGAGGTTCATCATCGCGTGCGACTTGGGCAGCTCGACGGCGATCACGGGATGGTGAGTACCGGGTAGGGCGACTCGTGCAGTAGCCGGACCGGCACCGAGCCAATGATGCGGTGCGGGACATGATGAGAGCGGCCGGTGACGATAATGGGCGTGCTGGCGGGCTCGGCGGCGGCGTAGGTGCCGGCCGCGTCAAGAATCGCGGCTTCTGGCGATTCCTGGCGGCGCTCGAACGTGTACGGCGTGCCTGCCGCGGCGGCGAGCTGCTGAGCGGCCTCAGCCACGCGGGCGGCCTTCTCATCGCGGTCCTCGTCCATCTCGGCGCGGCCGAATCCGGACAGGTCGCTGTCGATGAGCACGTGGTCGGCGTAGATGACGTGCAGGGCGCCGGGGCGCTTCCTGAGCAGGTCCGCGCCCCAGCTGAGGGCTCGCTGGGCCGACTCGGAGTCATCGAAGCCGACGACCAGGGTGATGGACTGCGCCGCACCGGGATCCGGGCTGCCGGGGACGGAAGCGTGGCCGGGCCGGGCGGACACCGGTTCAGCCAGGACAGGTGGTGGCGGGACGGGTTCGGTCAGCGCGAGGGCGGGGCGTCGGAGCGCCGTGACCGCGATCAGGCCGGCCAGGCCGGCCAGCGCCCAGGCGGCCAGGGTCCACAGGTACGGACCGGTCGCATGGCCGCCGAAGTAGACCACGTTGCGGATGGTGCTGGCCGCTATCCCTAGCGGTAGGACCGGGCTGAAGACGCGCAGGAAGCCGGGTGTGAAGCTGGCCAGGTTGGCCGGTCCGCCGCTGACCGGGATCCCGGCCACGATGAACACCAACACGGCCAGGGCGGCCAGCGGCGGCCGGATCCGGGCCAGTACGGCCGTGGGGGCCGCCACGGCCAGCGAGAACAACGCGATAATGCCGGCGATCGCCGCGTAGTGGCCCAGGCCGGCGATGCCATCCAAGATCGCCGCGGCGACCAGCCCGCTGACGACGGCCGCGGCCACGGGCACGGCGACGGCCCAAGCGCGCGGGGCGCGGCGGAAGGCCAGGGCCGACGCCGAGCCCGCGGCCAGGCTGGGGATCAGCACGGACAGGACGACAAACCAGGACGACAGGGCCTGGGAGTCATTGGCCCGGGGCAGCACAACGTCCGACACCATGAGCTGACGCCCGGACCGGGCCGCTACGGCCGTGAAGGCCCCGCTCAGGGCCTGCTCGGGGCCGGTGCCCCCGGCCTGCGTGACCAGCAGTCGCAGGTTCGCGCCGGAAGCGACCAGCGCACCATCGACCTCACGCTGCGCGATCCCGGTCGTGGCGCTGGCCTCGCTTGGGTAACTACGGAACCGGAAAGCCCCAGGGACGGCGCCGTCTAGGGCGTGCTCCACCTGGCGGGTGACCGCGGCGGAACCGACGATGCCGACAGGAAGGTCATGCGGTGCCGGCCGATGGAAAGCGCTGAGGGTCAGCGCGACGAAGATCGCGACGAAGGCCGCGCTGACCACGATGAAGCCCGCGAACGCGCGGTACCTGGCCGGAAACCTTTGGCCGTCGCCGGCGTGCCTTGCCGCCACCTGAGCCTCCCTTAAATGCCAACGACTGTTGGCACAACACTAGGCACCGGATGAGAAAGCGGCCGGATGGTCATGACTCCTCCGGCGGCTGATGTTGTTCCACCCGGCCGGTCAGGTCGCGGTCGTGGCCAGACAAGCCCGCGCCCCGGATCCGGGCGAGGAACGCGCCGGCCACCGCTACCCACGCGGCCACGGCCACCCAGAGCATGAACCGGCTGAGTGGTTCCATGAAGGCGAGGTGGGCGACTTGGCCGAACGTCAGCGTAGCGACGCTGTACATGCCGAGCGGGAAGACCACGCTCCACCACGCCGGCTCGTAACTCAGCGGCCAGTGGTGCCGGATGTGGCGCCAGAAGCCGAGCACCACGAGCAGCGGGATCCACCAGGTGCCAAAGGCCCACAGCGCGAAGGAGAACCCCTCGACGAACCCGGCCGTGGCCCTGACGACGGCCAGCGCGGCGGGAAGGCCCAGGATGCGGGCACCGGCCAGCACGATGATCGCGGTGGCGCCCATCAGGATCCAGTAGGGAGGGCTGAGGGTCTGCGGGGTCACCGGCACCGTCAGCCAGCGCTGCAAGATCAGCGAAACGAGCAGGAGGTACAGCACCAGCCCGATGCTCCACAGCCCGACAGCAACGGGCGCCAACAGCCCGGACTGAGACGGCCACACCCGGACCAGGGTCGCTGCGACAAGCGAGAGGGACTGGGCGGCGACCACCCAGAGCAGCCAGGTGCCGTTCACGTCGCCGAGGACCGAATCACGCGATCGCGCCAGCAGGCTGGCAGGCACGCCGTAGGTCAGTGCGAGCCACACCACGGCCGCCACGCCGGCCAGGATCGCTGTGGCCACCGGATGGCCCGCGGACGCCAGCCGGATCCCGAGCACGTCCATCCCGGCCGCAATCGCGAACAAGCCGAAGACCCGGCCGGGATCGCGGAAGCCTGCGGCCACGCTAGGGCGGAAGGCGACCAGCTGGATCACCATGGCCACGATCAGCACGACGAACCCGGCCGACGCGATGACGAGCAGCGTCCGGGACAGCCACGTCGGTCCCAGCAGAAACGTCCCCGTCGAGATGATGCTGGTGGCCATCACGAACGGGAAGTAGCCCGGAGACAGGCCCTGGATGGCCGCCGCGGTCCGGCGGAGGGATCGCGACGGCCCATCCTCCGCGATCGTCACGACGGGGAAGCCAGACCGCGAGCGTGCCTCGGGACCGTCCTCGGCGGCATCGCTCGGAAGGCGAAGGCTGAAGTGGTCCGGCATCGGTGGCTCCTTCGCGGTGATTCCCGGTCCGGCGGTGGCTTCATCTGCGCGCTGGTACTCCGCACATCGTCGGTCTTGGGGCGAACCGGTCGCGCCCGTGAAGGCCCTGGTCGGCACCCTGGCCTGGGGTCAGGCGGGACGCAGACCAGGGCGCGGGCCAGGGTATCTACGGGTGCGACCGGCCGCGGCGGCCGGCCACAGTAAAGGTAAGCGCATTACCCTGTACCAACCTAGCCGCGTGCGGACCGCCTCCCGCCGAACCCCGGTCAGGCGGCATCCGAGTCGCGCGGCAGCAAGATTCCGGCTACTGATGAGGCTTAGGTGAACAGGACATGGATGACGTCAAGACCCGCGCCCGGATAGAGGAGCACTGGACGGCTTCAGAAAGCGGGGACAGCGACACTGAGCACGCGATCTACGCTACCGACGCGATCTTGGACTACCCGCAGTCCGGCGAGCGCTTCCGGGGCCGGCCGAAGATCGAGGCGCAACGCGGCGGGCACCCGGCCGAGCGCCACTTCCGCGTCCTGCGGATCCGGGGCGGTGGTGACCTTTGGGTCAGCGAGGTCGTCATCACCTACGACGGCGCGCCCACCTACTCGGTCAGCGTCATGGAGTTCGCCGATGATTCGGTCACACACGAGACCCAGTACTTCGCCGACCCCTTCCCGGCGGCGGCCTGGCGGGCGAAGCTAGCCGAGCGGATCCCCGACCGCGACCAGTAACCCCCGGGCTTTTAGGGTTCGGGGCGGCCAATGGCGACGTCTACGCCGGGCGAGTAGTGCACCAGCGGCTCGCCTTCTGGGGCGGGCAGGCCGGCCGCGGTGAGCAGGTGGTCCTCCAGGACCTGGGCTTGAGCGCGGTACAGGGGCCAGGGCCGGTGGCAAGCGCGGGCGGAGACCGGGCGGCCGCCGGTGACACTGAACAGCATCCAGCGGGCGGTCAGGAAGTGCTCGAGCGCGGTGACGTCGGCCGGGGCGATCGGCGCGCCGATGCCGATACGGAGGCGGCAGCTGGCCGGGCGCGGGCCGGGCCAGCGGCGGCGGGACAGGTAGGCGATCTCGTGGCCACGCTCGCCAAGCAGCATCGACGACCAGAAGTAGGGCAGGCGGTAGGAAGTGGCTCGCGCGGTGACGACTGCGCCTAGCCGGGACGCGTCCAGGGAGAAGAACCAGATGCCGGACCGCCCCGCGTGGTCGCGGACGTAGGTGCGCACGTTCGTTTCGCAGAAGTTGGATACCCAGGGCACCCGCTGGCCGCCCGGCGTGGCCACCCGCATGTAGAACGGCACGAGGCCAACCCACGCCGCACTGTCATACGTCTCGATGTCCAGGCCGTCGGGCAGCAGTCGCTGCACGTCGGCGGCCTCGAACGGCCAGTGCAGGAACGTCAGCCGTTCCCACCGCTGCCGCATGACCGGCCGGTCAACGGTGAACGGGCAGGTGCCCGCGGCATCCAGGGTCTGCGCGGTCATGGCTTAAGTGTGCGGGGTCAGAAGTCTAAGGGGCGCGGCGGGATCACTTTCTGTGCTGCTGAGAGCGGAGGCGGCGTCATGCGGGGACGGCCTGCATGGCCTCGGCCAGCAGCGTGACCGACCGCAGCCGGCCCTCGATGGCCGGCGCCTGGTGGACGACGATCACCTCGTCGACCCCGGTACGGCGGATGAAGCCGTCAAGGTAGTCGCTCACCTGGGCCGGAGTGCCGACCGCAGCGTACGTGAGCATCTGGTCCACCTGGGCGCCGACGCCAGCGGCCAGCAGCTGGTCGGCCTGCTCGTCGGTCAGATCCCCCGTGTCCTGGCCCCGGCGCCCGCGCCCGTACAAGCTGATGGCCCGCACTCGCCGGGTCCGCAGGAGCTGCTCCCGGGCGATGCTCTGGCTGTCGGCGGCGATCACGTTGACACCCGCGATCGCGTACGGCTGTTCCAGCTGCCCAGACGGCCGGAACTCACGCCGGTAGACGGCGAGGGCATCTTCGAGCGCGGCCGGCGCGAAGTGCGAGGCGAACGCGTAGGGCAGGCCGAGCGCGGCGGCCAGCCCCGCCCCGAACAACGACGAACCCAGAATGTACAGCGGGACGTGCGAGCCCTTGCCCGGGACGGCGTCCACCCCCGGCACCCGGGTATCGCCGGTGAGGTAGCCCCGCAGCTCCACCACGTCCTGCGGGAAGGTGTCGGCCGAGCCCGGGTCGCGGCGCAGCGCGTACATCGTGTTCTGATCCGAGCCCGGCGCCCGGCCCAGTCCGAGGTCGATGCGTGCCGGATACATCGCGGCCAGGGTGCCGAACTGCTCCGCGATCAGCAGCGGCGCGTGGTTAGGCAGCATCACTCCGCCCGCGCCGAGCCGGATCGTCCGGGTCTGCGCGCCGACGTGCGCGATCAGCACGCTGGTGGCAGAGGAGGCGATGCTGGCCATGTTGTGGTGCTCGGCGTACCAGACCCGCAGGTACCCCAGCTCCTCGGCCCGCTGGGCCAGCGCCACGCTGTTCGCGAAACTGTCACTGGCGCTCTGACCCCGCGCGATCGGCGCCAAGTCGAGAATCGACAACGGGACACGCATCAGTGACTCCTCACCTCGAAGGCGGCGTTTACGGCGCAGCCCGGCACTAAAGGTAGTTCTCCAGATCTGCCTTGATATCGGCGGGCAGCACGGTCGGCTCGTAGCGCTTGATGACCTGGCCGTCCCGGCCGATCAGGAACTTGGTGAAGTTCCACTTGACCTCGTCGGTGCCCTCTGCGTCCGGCCGGATCTTCGATATAGCTTGGTAGAAGCCGGCGTACCGCGGGCCGAAGTCGCCAGGGTCCTGGGCCCGCAGCCACCGGTACAGCGGGTCCGCGTCCGGGCCGTTGACCTCGATCTTGGCGAATACCGGGAAGGTCACGTCGTAGCTGGACTTGCAGAAGTCCTGGATCTCCTCGTCGCTGCCTGGTTCCTGTTCCTTGAACTGGTTGCAGGGAAATCCGAGGATCTCCAAACCGCGATCTTTATCATCGCGGTACAGCGACTCCAGGCCTTCGTACTGTGGTGTCAGCCCGCATTTGCTCGCTACGTTCACGACAAGCAGGACCTTGCCCTCATAGTCCCGCAGCGGAACCTGCTTACCGTCCGCAGCGGTCCCCGCGAAGTCGTACGCCGTGGTCATGACTGCTCCTCATCGTCGGGACACCGGACTCTGTTGCGCCCGCATCCTCACCCGGCCAGAACACCCAGCCCCGGTCGATAGATTCCGCGGCCAGGTCGCCGTCAGCCTGGGTGGCCGCCGTTCCCGGTGCGGTGCGCGCGCCGTACCGCTGGGCGCCGAGGCCGGCCGCGATGACGAAGGCGACGCCGGCCAGCGACCAGACTCGGGGCACCTGGCCGAGCAGCACGAACCCGGCGAGGACGGCCAGGGCCGGTTCCAGGCACATCAGGGTGCCAAAGGCCGACGTCGTCAGCCGGCGCAGGGCGTACATTTCCAAGCTGAACGGGACGACTGGCAGCAGCATGGCCAACCCGAAGCCCGCCAGGAGCAGACGCGGCGTCAGGACACCGATCACGGCCGGCCCGGACACCAAAGTCGAGGCCAGCGCCGCCACCGTGATGGATACGGCCAGGCCTTGCAGGCCTGCCACCTCGTCCCCGACCGCCTGGGTGAGCATGATGTAGGCGGCCCAGCAGATGGCCGCGCCCAGCGCGCAGGCGATGCCCGCCGGGCTGGCGCTGCCCTGCCACGGGTGGGTCAGCAGCAGCACGCCGGCCGCGGCCAGGCCCGGCCACAGCAGCGAGCGGCGGCCGCCGCCGCGGCGGGCGACGGCCACGCCGAGCGGGCCGAGGAACTCAAGGGCGCTGGCCGTGCCGAGCGGCAGCCGGGCCACGGCCGCCATGAACAGCATCGTCACCCCGGCGGTCACGATGCCGAGGGCGACCGTGGCCAGCAGCACCGGGCGGCGGAAGCGCCAGGGCCGGGGCCGGACGGCGGCCAGCAGGATCACGGCCGCCCAGGCCAGCCGGAGCCAGACGGCGCCCAGCGGGCCGACCGCACCGAAGAGGTGGACGGACAGCGCCAGGCCGAGCTGGACGCAGCTCATCGAGCCCAGCGCCATCAAGGTGCCGGAACGGGCTGAGGTGCGGGATGCCGCCGTGCTGCTGACCATGATCGCTAGTACACGTCATCAGGATCGTTCCGGTCCACTTGAATTTGATGGACATACTGTTCACTGATCCTGAATGATCTAGGTGTGGACCCGCGCCGTCTCGAACTGCTGCTTGAGCTATCTCGCCTCGGCTCCATGCGGGAGGTCGGCGAGAGCATGCACGTCACCACCTCCACCGTCTCGCAGCAGCTCGCGGCCCTGGCCCGGGAGGCGGGCACCCCGCTGACCGAGCCGCACGGGCGGCGGGTGCGGCTGACCCCGGCGGGGCAGCGGCTGGCGGGGCACGCCGTCATGATCCTGGCTGCCCTCGAGGCTGCCCGCCTGGACCTGGACCCGGCGGCGGCGCCGACCGGGACCGTGCGGGTGGCGGCGTTCGCGACGGCCGTGCGCGAATCGGTGCTGCCCGTCGTCCGGATCCTGGCCGAACGGCATCCCGCCGTGGTGCTGGGCATCCGCGAGCAGGAACCCGATGAGTCGCTCGGCCTGCTCGCCGACGACGCGGTCGACCTGGCCCTGACCTACGACTACAACCTGGCCCCGGCCCGGTTCGACCGCAGCCTGGACACCCAGCCGCTGGGTCGCAGGCGGTGGAGCCTGGGCACGCCGGCCGTCCCGGGCCGCGCGGCCGGGACCGCGCTCGAGGTCTTCCGCCGGTTCGCGGATCGCGACTGGATCGTCAACTCACGGAACAGCGGCGACGAGGAGGTGGTCCGCACCGTGGCCTCGCTGGCCGGCTTCCAGCCGCAGATCATGCACCGCGTGGACAGCCTCGAACTGGTGCAGGACATGATCCTGGCCGGCCTGGGCGTCGGGCTGCTGCCCGCCGGGCGCCCGGTGCGCCGCGGCGTGGCGCTGCGGCCGCTCGGCCAGCCGGACGTGACCCAGCGGCCCTTCGCCGTGACCCGCCGGGGCCGCTCCGCCTGGCCGCCGCTGGCCCTCGTGCTCCGCCTGCTCCAGGAGATCTCCGGCGACGGCTAGAGGATCGGCGCGGCCGGCGATCTGGGATTAGAGTTGATCACCGGCGAGCAGCAGAGCAGAGCCACGGGAATCGCGTGCATCTCCAGGTGCATCGCGGGCCCGGGTTCGGCGGCGCCCGCGAGGGCGGGTTCCAGGGCAGGCACAGGGGCGGATTCCGGCGCGGGCGCGGGGACAGGTTCCGCGGCGGCCGGAGCGGGTGTGAGGACCGCGGCTTCGCTCCTGAGCTCCTCGAGGCGGTGGCCGGACGGCAGCAGCGCGATCGCCAGGATCAAGCCAAGCACGAACAGGCCCGCCGATACCGTAAAGGCCAGGGTGTAGCCGTGGACGGCTGCGGTGGCCTGCGCCAGCGGGCCGGTGTGGTGAGCCACCAGGTAGCTGGTCGTCGCCGTCAGCGCGATCGTGCTGAGCGCGGACGTCCCGATCGAACCGCCGACCTGCTGCATCGTGTTGACCAGCGCCGAGGCCACGCCCGAGTCCTGACGCTGGACCCCGGCCGTGGCCGTGTTGATGGCCGGGGCGAAGATCAGGCCGAAGGCCAGGCCCATGATTAGCAGCGCGGGCAGAACGCCGCCGAGGTAACTGGAGGTCGCGGTGAGCCGGGTCAGGTAGGTCATCCCGATCAGACCCAGCAGCATTCCGGACGCGATCAGGGCGCGCGGGCCTGCCTTGGGCAGCAGCACGATGCTGGAGAGATTCGAGCTGATCAGGATGCACCCGATCAGCGGCAGGAACAGCAACCCGGTGGTAAACGGGCTGTCCCCCTTGATGAGCTGCATGTAGTAGGTCAGGAACAGGAAGACACCGAAGATCGCGATTCCGGACAGGAAGACGGCGACATAAGCGCCGCCCCTGGTGCGGTCCAGGATCACGTGCAGCGGCAGCAGCGGGTGGCCGACCCGCTGCTCGGCCAGCACAAACCCGGCCAGCACTCCCGCGCCGGCGACCAGGCTGCCGATCGTCAGCGCGGCCGTCCAGCCGGCGGTCTCGGCGTGGGAGAAGCCGAACACGACGAGGAACAGCCCGGCGCCCGCCAGAATCGCTCCGGGCCAGTCCATCCGCGGCCGGGTCGCCGACCGGGTGCTGCGGATGTACACGAGCGCGCCGACGATGGCGATGACGGCGAACACCAGGTTGACGTACAGGGTGTAGCGCCACGAGAGGTACTGGGTGAGAGCCCCGCCGAGGATCAGGCCCACCGCGCCCCCGCCGGCGGCTACCGAGCCGAAGACTCCGAAGGCCCGGCCTCGCTCGCGCGGATCGGTAAAAGTGCTGACCAGGGTGCCAAGGGCGGACGGCGCGAGGATAGCGCCGAATGCCCCCTGCAGGGCCCGGGCCGCGACCAGCGTCGCGAACGAGACGGCGGCGCCGCCGAGGGCCGAGGCGAGCGCGAATCCGGCCAGGCCGGTGATGAAGACCCACTTGCGGCTGA
>Ga0302325_10026539_pt1 | contig 12023 bp, 10 predicted proteins | sample Palsa_T0_2_FD_201948 | JGI IMG/M metagenome (GOLD analysis project Ga0302325, IMG submission 201948) | Peat permafrost microbial communities from Stordalen Mire near Abisko, Sweden - Palsa_T0_2 | ecosystem: Environmental > Terrestrial > Soil > Palsa > Peat permafrost | place: Sweden: Abisko...
CGCGCGGGCCGCGGCGTCCCCCGGGTCCGCCGCGATGGCAGGTAGGGCACTGGCCAGGAGCCGGACCGACTCGGCGGCCAGCAACGCGGTAACCGGGTTAGCGTTCGCCGCGTACAGCGCCTCGGCGGCGTGCGCCATCGCGTTGACGCCGCTGGCGGCCGAGACAGCGGCGGGCAGCGAGAGTGTCAGCTCGACGTCGTACAGCACCGTTTCCGGGAGTACCTTCAGCGTCCGCTGGATGGTCTTCTCCTCGGCGACCGTCTCGCCTAGCACCGGCGTCATCTCCGAGCCGGCGTAGGTGGTGGGCACGACCACCTGCGGCAGGTCGGCGCGCAGCGCGATCGCCTTGCCCAGCCCGATGGCCGACCCGCCGCCGACCGCCACCACGGCGTCCGCGCTCAGCCGGCCCACCTCCGCCAAGGCGCGTCCGGTCACCGCCACCGGCGTGTGCATGGCGGCCTCGCTGAACACTCCGGCGCAGGCTCGGCCGAGGCCGGCGGCGACGCGCTCCGCGCCCCCGCGCTGCCCGGGCGTGGACAGCACGAGGGCACGCGAGGAGCCGAGCGCCGCGACTTCCGCCGCGGCCCGGGATGACGTTCCCCAGCCGAACACCACCCTGGCGGGCAGCGACTCGTAGACGAATCCCGTCATGCGCAGACGTCCGCGCGGAACCAGTAGCCGAGGTATTCCGGCAGCCGGCCCGCGTCCTCCAGTGTCGTGCTGAGGCCGATGTACATGTCGGGCCGGACCAGCACCAGCCGCCCGGACGCACCGATCGCGTACCGGTCGGCGAACTCGCCCTCGGTGTCGAGGAGGTTGCAGTCGAAGTCGAACCCGGCGGCCGGCGCCGCTGATATCAACCGGGTGGCGACAAGGCCGGGGAAGCGGCTGCGGATCTCGTCGAAGACCTGGCCGATGACGGAAAGCTGCCCGCGGTCGCCGTCCCCGGGCGATGCCAGCAGGGTGAACCCTGGGTGACGGAACAGGTCGAACAGCCGCTTCCTCGGCTCGGCCGTCAGCAGCGCGTCGGGTGCCCGCTCGCCGGGCGCGGGCCCGGGCACCGGGGCCAGGCCCGGGGGTATCCGGACCGCCTCCCGGTAATGGTGCGCGAGCCCCGATATGAGGCGAATCGAGTTGTCCTGCCATTCCGGCTGCTGGGTAATCTTGATCCGGTCCGCCAGCCCGGTGCCGAATGCCATCACGATGTCGTGGGTCGCTTTCGCGCCGGCTGATATCTGCTCGCCGATCGGGCGCCGTTCCCGCTCGTAGCTGTCCAGGATTTCCGGCTCGGCCAGCCCGTTGACGACTGCGGCCAGCTTCCACCCGAGGTTGAACGCGTCCTGCATGCACCCGTTCATGCCCTGACCCCCGGCGGGCGAGTGGACATGGGAGGCGTCCCCGCACAGCAGTACCCTGCCCTCGCGGTAACGGGTGGCGATGTTGTTGAGGATCTCCCACTGGGTGGCCCACTGCGGCTCGCCGATCTTCATGCCGATGCCGATCTGGTCGGCGACCTGCTGGAACGACTGACGCGGGTTGCCGGCCTCGGTCATCGCGCCCGCATCGCTCAGGTACACCCGCCAGTACCGCCCGGGGAGCCTGGTGACCAGCATGAAAAGGTCACGGGAGATAAAGTAGTTGACCCAGGAGCCGTCGTAGGGGAAGGCTTCGATCTCCACGTCCATCATGGCCATCACGCCGACGCGCTGGCCGGTAAAGCCGATCCCGGCCTCCTGCCGCACCCGGCTCTTGGACCCGTCGCAGCCGACGACCCAGTCGTAGCGGCCGTGTTCCACGTCGCCGGCTTCCGCGTGCCGGAGTCCCACCTCGACTCCGTCCGCACGTTCGGCCACGGACACGAGCTCTGTGCCGTACTCCGGTACCAGCGAGTACTGGGCGTTCAGGTGCTCGCGCAGGACCTGCTCGAAGTCGTTCTGGTTGAGCTTGTAGTAGAAGGCGTACCGGGAGGGCAGCGCGCGGAAGTCGGTCCGCGGCAGCTGGTCTTCTGACATGCCCTGGAAGTGGTAGATGTTGCCCGGGCAGGGCAGGCACACTTCCTCCAGCCGGTGCGCCACCCCGATGTGCTCGAACATCTCCATGGTCCTGGCGTGCAGGGTGAAGGCCCGAGTGGTGTGGGACGGCTGCGGGCGCTTTTCGGCGAGCCGGACCCGCACGCCGCGGCGCAGCAGTTCGTGCGCGAGGATCAGGCCGGAAGGTCCGGCACCGACGATCAGAACGTTGGCTGGCTGACTGTTACCCATGGTGAACTCCCTCGTCCTGAGCCGGGCCGCCTGGACGGACGTCGCCGTGCCTCAGCGGCCGGGCGCGGCCAGTTTCTCGCGCAGCCGGCGGACAGCGGCCTGCTGGACGCGGCCCGGCGGCAGAGCAGGATGGCTGCTCACCTGTTCGGTGAGCGCGGTGAGTCCGGCGCGCAGGCCGAGCTCGTCAATGGTCGCCGTGACGCCAAGCGCCGCGGCGAACTCTTCCAGCGCTTGCTCGGCCGGGACTCCCGGCCGCAGGTCACTGAGCGCGGCGCGGGCCGGACCGGCCTCGGTGCCGTGCGCGCACAGCACCAGCGGCAACAGCAGTGCCTGCAGGGCTCCGTAGCTGACCTCCTGGCGTGCCGCCGTCAGGTCACACAGCAGGTGCAGCAGGCCCGGCCCCGCCGCCTGGTGGGCCCGGCCGGCCATGCTCGCCCCGGCCAGAGCGTCCTGCGCGCAGCTCCGGTCAGCCGTCCCGGCCACGACCGGGCCCAGGCTGCCCCACAGCAGGAGCAGCCCCTCGCGGGCCCAGTCCCGCGCACCGGCGGGCGTGCCCGGAAAGCACAGGGCTTCCACGCAATGGGCCACGGCGGTGACGCCGCTGGCCGCGGCGACCTGCGGCGGCATCGCGGCCGTGAGGTCGGTGTCGTAGATGACCGACGTGGCCAGCGCGCGGGGCGAGGTGCCGAGCTCGGCCCCCTGGCTGGTGGTCACCACGTAGCGGGAGGTCATCTCCGCCCCGGAGTAAGTGGTGGGAACGGCGATCAGCGGAAGCCGCAGCGCCAGCGCCACGATCTTCGCCAGGCCGATCGCCGACCCACCGCCTACCGCCAGGACCCCGTCGGCGTGCGTCTCCTGCGCCGACCCGACCGCCAGGCTGGCCTGGTGCGCGGGGACGTGCGCGGGCACGTCCGACCAGCGGCCGAGGTAGCGCGGGCCGAGCAGGGCCGGCAGCTGTGCGGCGACGTCGTCCGCCGACCGGCCCGCGACCGCCAGGACCCGGGTGATCCCGGCCCGCGCGCAGGTCTCCCCGAGCCGAGCGAGCGATCCCGCGCCCCAGACCGTGTCCGGGGAGCCGCCCTCTGGTCCGATCGCCGCGGTCCTGTCTCCGGCTAGCGTCACCGTGCACCCCTGTCAGAACGTTGTCAGCCGCGGGGCTCGTCGCCGCCGTGTCCGTCGGGGGTGAAGTGGAGCAGGTGCTCGCCGTAGGTGTCCTGGCCGATCGCCGCGAGCGCGGCGGGCACCGGGTCGGGGTCCTGCAGGAACGGCTGGGCGGTGTCGCACGGGTGCTGCCAGGTGGCGAACTCGAGGGCAATCTGGTTGACCGGGTCCTCGAAGTAGATCGAGTGACAGAACCCGTGGTCGAGTTCGCTCTTGATCTTCACGCCGTTCAGCTCGAGGACCTTCTTGGCGTTCTGCAGTTCGCCCTCGGACGGGACGACCATCGCGAGGTGGTTGCCTGCCCCGAGGAGCGAGTTGTCCGCGTGGATCTCCGTGTCCTTGAACTCGAAGAACGCGATCGTGTCGGACTCGCTGATCCGGAAGAAGTAGTGCCTGCTCCCGCCCAGGTTCCCGGGCACCGCGCCCGGGAACGGGTCCGGGTTGGGCAGCTGCAGGGTTACCACGACGGGAAAGCCGAGGACCCCGTTGTAGAACTTGACGGTCTCTTCCATGTCGTTGGTGACGAATGCCATGTGATGGCACCCGGTTGTCCGGACTCCCATGTGCGTCTCCCCTGCGGGTCGAATGGCGGGCGGACCCGCCACCGGTGATGTGAGGTAAGGCACACGGTAAGACGCAACTCGTTTCCACGTCAACAAGTTGAGCCTGAATTGTTTCCACGTAAACTAGGGTCGGGTTCGCGCAGGCGCTCGGAGATGCGCTTCAGGGTGCGCACCTCCGCCGGATCCAGCCGAGAGATCACCATGCGCCGGACTCCGTCGAAGTGCGTATCCATGGCCTCGGCCAGGGCCGATTCGCCGGCGGCGGTCAGCTCGGCTTGCACCGCCTGCAGGCCGGGCTGGGACACCCGGCGGACCAGCCCCTTGGCCTCAAGCCTGCCGATGAGCTTGGTCGCCCCGCCCCTGCTCACCAGCAGGCTGTTCGCCAGGTCCTTCATCCGGCAGCGGGCGCCGGGCTGAAGCCAGAGCTGGTACAGCGCATCGAACTCGCTGATTGACATGCCGCGCTTGTCTTGCAGTTCCGCGTCGAGCGCCGCCAGCACGCGCGCCTCCAGCTCAAGCAGCCCCCGCCAGGCTAGAAGCTCGTCCTCGTTGAGGTGCGGAACTGCGCGCTCATGTCCGGAGCCGTCCGGCTGGTTACCGTTTCCCACAGGAAAACGGTAGCGCCATCCGGGTCTCTTCCAGCCGCCCGCGGCGGCCGCGGGCGGCTGGACCGAGTCACCGCAGGACGGCATTCCCCGGCCAGGACCGGGCCCTCAGCGCGCGGGCGCGGCACGCCGGACGCGGGCGGCCAGCCATCGAGCACACTTGTTGACGAGGAAACAAGAATTGTCTAAGGTGATGTTCCCGACCAGCAATGGAGCTGCAATGCCTTCTCAAGCACCAGGAACGGCAGTGACCTCGGCTGCTACCCGTCCGGGAGCGCTCGCGCAACTAGTCGGCAGCGTGCCGCTCAACTCGGCGGAAGAGGTATTCCGCGCCGTGGCCGGGCAACTGGGCCCGCGCGTCCGCCGCATCCCCGACGGCGAGACCGGGGACCGGACTGGCTGGATCGGATTTCAGGTCCCCATGCTGGCCCAGCACGAGAGCTTCGAGATCGTGCCCTCGGGCGAGCCGGGCTCACGCGAGTCCGACCTGGACAAGGTGGCCCGGGCAGAAGGCGAGGATTACACGCTTCCCGTCTTCGCGCTCCGCCCGGGAACACAGGCCCAGGCTCTGGAGTTCGAAGACCTGGGTTACGCCCGCTCGGCGATCGCCTCTTACGCGACGTTCGCGCAGCTGAAGGACGTCGGGTTCATCGGCCCGGAAACCCGGTTCCAGGTGTCGCTGCCGACCCCGCTGGCACTACTGCTGCTGTTCGTGTCCAGCCGCGACCAGCTGCGGGTCGAGCCGGCCTACAAGGCGGCCCTGCTGCGAGAACTCGACCGGATCGGCGCCGCGATTCCCAGCGGCGAGCTCGCCATTCAGTGGGACGTCGCCCCCGAGCTCGCGCTCCTGGAAGGAGCGCTGGAGTCCGTCTTTGCCGATCCCCAGAGCGAGCTAACCGAACGGATCACCGAGCTGGGCAACGCGGTCCCGGCAGCGGTGCAGCTCGGGTTCCACCTGTGCTACGGCGACTTCGGTCACCAGCACTTCGTCCAGCCACGCGACATGTCGCTGCTCGCGACACTTACCGGACAGATCATCGCCGGGCTTCGCCGGCCGCTTGACTGGGTGCACCTGCCCGTGCCGCGGGACCGGGACGACGACGCTTACTTCGCCCCCCTGCAACGGCTGCGGCTGCCGGCCGACACCGAACTGTTCCTCGGCCTTATCCATGCCACCGACGGGATGGACGGGGCGCGGCGCCGGATCGCCGCCGCGCAGCGGTGGGCTCCCGCCTTCGGCGTCGCCACCGAGTGCGGGCTCGGCCGCCGGCCGCCCGCGTCGATTCCCGCCCTGCTGGAGCTGCACCGGGCCGCCGCCGACTACCTGGCGACCACGCTCGGCTGCCAGTCGGCGGGGTAACCGCCAGCCGCGGCGAGCACGCGGCCTCGCCGGCGCTCCGGTCGCCGCTCAGAAGGCGGGACCCACGGTGCAGGTGACCCGCACGGGGCTCGCGGGATCGAGCGCGTTAACGACAAGTTCGGCGACGTCGGAATCGAATGCCAGGCCGATGTGGCCGACCGGGTCAAGCGGGCAGGTGGTCTGGACGGTCTCGTTGACGACGCTGGGCTCGTTGACGACGAACTCGGTGCCGTACGGAGTGACCAGCTCGTCGTGGGTTGACGCGATGATCGTGTAGGCGATGCCGGGCTGGGCGACCGCGCCGGAGTTGAGACTGGCGATCAGCGAACTGCCGGTGATCAGCTCGGTGCAGGCGGCACAGCCTGCGACGGCGAGGACCGCGTCCACCGCCGCGAGGGCGCCGAGGTCGCCGGCGATCGTCACCAGGCTGGCAAACGTGGTGCCGTGGGTGGGCGGGGCCAGCGCGACCACGCGCTCGACCTCACCTGCCTCGCCAGGCACGAACTTCGGCCCGTACAGGGCCTCGAAGGCTCCCTCGGAGTGCCCGACCAGATCGACCTTCGCGGCGCCGGTGGAAGCGCGGACCTGGCCGATGAAGGCGGCGATCTGCGTGGCGGACTGCGGGATAGCCGTGAGCCCGCCGACCGGGACCCCGGGAATGGCTTCGCCGTAGGTGGGGGCGTAGGCGCAGAATCCCGCGGACGCCAGGTAGGGGCCGAGATCCGCGAAGTTCTCGGGGCCGGTGGCGCCGAGTCCGTGCAGCAGGACGACGGGCTGGGGATGTGCGGCGGAAGGCCGGCAGTTCCAGTTGTTGAAGCCGGTGCTTGGCGCGGTGGCCGCGCTCCCGGTGGCTGACACGGTGGCCGCGTGTCCGGCGGTCTGGCCGGCCAGCACGACCGCGAGTCCCGCGGCGCTGGCAAGGATGAAGCGGTACATGCGGCGCGAGCGCATCGAGGCCTCCTGATGGCCAAGGCGGGAAGGGCTGCCTCTATATGAGCACGGCCACCCGTTCTAGATAAGTCTCCCGATTAGTAATTAGTCATTAGTAACCAGCCAGGTTTCTGCTGTTATAGCCGGATGCGTGGGTAATTGTCGCGTGAAAATTGTCCGTGGAGGACCAGATTTCTACGCAGCGCAGAGCAAGCTTTCGCGCTCGACGCTGCGTTTGATCAGGACGCCGGCAGCGACCGTGCGTTCAGTCCGCGCTGGGCCGCGAACGTCTCGAAGCCGGCCCGCAGCCGCGCTGTGGCGCGCTGCGCCGCATGGAGCCGCCCCGCATCGGCCAGGCCGGGCCGCACCAGATTGACGGCGCCGCCCAGCTTCGGGTCGGGCTCTGCCTGGAGGCCGTCGGCCTGGGCGAGGCGCCGGTTGAACTCGTCCTGAGACTGTCCCAGGGCCGGCATCACCCAGAAGGGTCCGTCCACGCCGAGCTGGTACGAGCAGTAACTGCCGCCCCAGGGCTGCGCCGCAGCGCGAACACCGGCGGCGAGCGTCGCGCTGTCCCCGTCGACCCGCACGGCGTCGCCGCCGAGGGCGGCACTGAACGCCCGCTGACCTTGGGCCACGACGGCGTGCCCGTTGAGCGCCGACGACTCGTGGTTCTCCGTCTCCCCCTGTTCCGCGTAGAAGGCGTGCAGGTGGGCGTGCTGCACGTCCTGCCGGGGGTTCCTGGTGGTCGCCGCAGTCGTGCCGCCTTCGGCCGGGATCCCGCTCGCGGCGGCCACGTCACGCAGGTAGTCGAGGTTCGGTGCGCTGTCATTGGCGCAGAACACCACGTGTCCGCCGTCCAGGCTGCGGTACCACGCGGCGACCAGGGTCATCGCCGTATGACGGGCCGCCAGTTCCTGAGGCGTGGCCGACGACCATCCGTCGCGCTGGCTGCGGGGCACCATGAGCGTGTGCGGCCTGGCCACCCGCCCGGGCCCGTTAGCCAGCATGAAAGGGTCGCGATCGAGCAGCAGATCCACCAGTGCGGACCCGTCAGACGCGGTAACCGTGCCGAGATAGGTGGGAAAACCGAGCACATCGGCGAAGACGTCTACCGGCCGGAACCGCCGGGAGAACTCTCCCGCCGGAACCTCGCCCTGGACGGTCCCGGTCGCCTGGTCCGCCAGCACCCAGCTCCCGGCACCGGCGGCGGCATCCGGCCGCCAGTACGCCCTGGCCGTGCGGGTGCCGTCACTGTAGGTCCACATTTCACGCAGCTCGACCTGAGTGAACGGGGGGCGCCAGCGCTCTGGGTGATCGGCCACGCTCCTATGTTCAACCCTTTCCGCGAACGCCGGGCGGACAAAGCGAGAAAGCGGGCGAGCTGAGCACCTGGGCCGGGCTTACGATGACCAGGTGCAGCATGCCGCAAAAAAGTCGGGAAGCCACGGCCAGCCGGTCAGCGACGGCGAACCGGCGGATGGCCGCAGCGCCCGGTCGCTCCGCTCCCGCCGGGCGATCGTCGACGCGATGCGCGCACTGCACGCCGAGGGTGACCTCCGCCCGACCGCCCCGCGCGTGGCCGAGCGGGCCGGGGTGTCGTTGCGCACGGTCTGGCAGCAGTTCGCCGATATGGAGACGCTGCTGGTCGAGGCGAATCGTCGCGACAACGAGATCTTGCAGTCGCTGAGAAAGCAAATCGACCCCGACCAGCCGCTGGCCGCACGGGTCAGGTTGTTCACCGGCCAGCGGGCACTGATCCTGGAGCAGATGACGCCCACCTGGCGGGCGGCTCGCATCTACGAGCCGTTCTCGGCGGAACTCAAGCGCAATAAAGTGCAGACGCTGGCAATGGCCAAGGCGGTCCTCGAGGCGGTTTTCGCGCCCGAGCTGACAGAACTGACCGAGACGAAGCGCCGGCACTTGCTCGACGGCCTGCACGCGGTCAGCATCTGGTCGTTCTGGGAATCGCTGCGCACCGAGGTCAACCTCGACCCGGGACAGGCCGAGGAACTTCTCCGGGCCACCTTCAGCGCACTGCTGGCCGAGGCCGGATTCCCGTAACGGCCGCCCGCCGGCGGTGAGCCAGCCGGGCCGGGCCGGTGATCCCGCGCGGCGCCGGCCGCGTCAACCGGCAGCGATTCAGTTCCATCGGCTACGCCATTGAATTTGCACGCATAGTGCAGATACATTGGCCCGACATCCCGCTCTACGGGGTGCCGGCCAACAAGGATGATGGCGAGGTCAGTATGAGTGTGACCGCGGAAAGCACCGGTACCAGAGGCAGTAGCGGCGCATCGTGGCTGTGGCGGCGGCAGCTCGAGGCGTATCCCGACACCAGGCCCCGCCTGCTTTACCTGGCGATTACCGTCCTGGCCACCATCACGCTGTACTACGAGCTGTACGTGGCTGGCTCGGTGTCCACGTTGATCCTGGCTAACTTGCATATGACTTTTACGTTCTTCGTGGTCCTGCTGGCCGTCGGAAACCTGGTCGGGGCGTTCGGCTCGCTGCTGGCCGGGATCACCGACCGGCTTGGCCGGGCCAACCTGGTTGTCGGCGGTCTGCTGATCACCGGGATCCTCACCGCCTTCGTCTTGCCGAACGCGACTAACCGGTGGGCCTTCGGCATCGAAGGCTTCGCCGTCGGCCTGGTCGAGGGCGTCTGCCTGGTCGCCACCCCGGCCCTGATCCGCGACTTCTCCCCGCAGCTGGGGCGGGCCACGGCCATGGGGTTCTGGACCGTCGGCCCGGTCGCGGGCAGCCTGATCGTGGCGGTCGTCGGCAGCGCCACGGTCCCCGCCGTCGTCACCAACGACCGGATCTGGACCCACCAGTACATCATCTGCGGCATCGCGGGACTCGTCGTCTGGGTGATCGCCCTGGTGGGGCTGCGGGAGCTCTCCCCCCGGCTGCGCGATCAGCTGATGGTGTCGATCCGTGACCGGGCCCTGATCGAGGCGCGGGCCAAGGGGCTGGACGTCGAGGCGGCGCTGCGCCACCCGTTCCGCCAGCTGCTCAAGGTCGACATCCTCGTCTCCGCGTTCGCGGTGTCGATCATGCTGCTCGTCTACTACACCGCCGTCGGGTTCTCGCTCATCTACCTGACCACCGTGTTCGGCTTCTCGGTCAAGGACGGCAACGGCCTCGGCAACTGGAACTGGGGCTTCAACGTCATCGCGGTGCTGCTGATCGGGATCGTCTCCGACCGGTTCCGGGTCCGTAAGCCGTTCATGGTGCTCGGCGGCGTCATCGCCGCGGTCATGCTGGTGGTCTACCTGGAGCAGGCCGGCCACCACCCCGGCTACTACACGATCGCGCTCATGCTCGCGGGGCTGTCGATCGGCCTCGGCTTCGCCTTCGCCCCGTGGATGGCGAGCTTCACCGAGACGGTGGAGGCCAGGAACCCGGCGCTCACCGCGACCGGCCTGGCGATCTGGGGCTGGATCCAGCGGGTCGTGGTCTTCGCCTCCTTCCTGATCATCCCGGCCATCGTCAGCTCGGTCACCCCGCTGGTCAGCTACGGGACCACGGTTCAGGCCTACGCGGCCCAGTACGCTCCGCAGCTCGCCTTCGCGCAGGCCCACCCGGCCGTGGTAGCCGACGCGCAGAAGGTCCCGCCGGCGGTGCTCGCCACCGCGGCGGCCATTCCGCCGGCGGTGACCGCTACCGCGGCCAAGATCCCGCCGTCGGTGCTGGCCATCGCCACCACGGACAGCACGCAGCTGGCGAACGCGGTGAAGTTCGCGCCGGAACTGACCGTGATCGAGGCCCACCAGGCCTTGTTCGCGGAGCTAAACGCCGACCCCACTAACACCACCTTGCAGGCACAGGCCGTCGCCGCCGCGGGCGGCGGGGCCAAGGGGGCGGCCGTGCTCGCCACGATCGCCGCCAACAAGGCCGCGATCAACGGCGTCATCGCGGTCGGCTCGCAGCTGGCGACGGTCACGCCGTACGCGGCCGACCTGACAACCATCGCGCCGTACGCGGCGCAGCTGAAAACCATCGCGCCGTACTCCACCGAGCTAACGGCCATCGCCCCGTACAGCGCGCAGCTGACGGCCCTGTCCAAGGTGCCGCCGGCCGCGATCGCTTACCTCAACGCACACGCCTCGGCCGTGCAGACGGCCGCCGCCAACACGGCGGGCCAGTGGAAGACCTGGTACTGGATCTGCTTCGGCGGGATCATCTTCTTCCTGCTCTCGATCCCGCTGCTGCGCGGCCGCTGGCGCCCCCGGGACGCCAAGCGCGACGAGGAAGAGCACGAGGCCCTGGTCCAGGCGGAACTGGCCAAGCTCAACGGCTGAGCGCGCAGCCCGCGCGCCAGCCCGCTCTCAAGCAGCCGGACACAGTCCCCCGTGCAGCCCCCCCTCCCCGCGCCGGGGGGCTGTGTCCGGCATCTTCATGCCCCCGGGTGCGCGCACCGGCCGCTGAACGAGAGGACTACCGGCAATGCCGCAGTTCGATGCGTTGCAACTCGACATCAGGGAACAGAACGTAGCGGTGGAGCGGGTCCTCGCGGTCACCGAGAACCCTCGTCACCGGTACCTGCTCCAGTCCTATCTCCGGCACCGCTATCTGGAGTCGGCGGGACGGTATCAGGAGATTCTCACGCCCGAGATGACCGTCGATCATCCCTTCTACCGGTTCAGCCTGATCGGGCAGCCGAGGTTCACGCTGGACGGCCGCCCGCAGGTGGAGGCGGTCTACCGGCACTGGACGCAGACGGACCAGTGTGTCTTCTACGTCGAGGACGAGTCCGTGGCGGTCGGCGACCACCTGATCGTGGGCCGGGGCATCGGCTACCAGCAGCGGCTCGGATCAGAGCTCGCGGCCTCCGGCGCTGACGTGGACGTCGACGCGATGTACCTGGAGCGTTTCCAGATGGTCATGGTCTGGCCCTACGACGACCAGTGCCGCCTGATCGGGGAGGACCTCTGGGAATTCGACGACGCCGAACACGCCCTCATCAAGCTCGATCCGGCTGACGTGCTGACCGCCAAGCAGGCCGCCGAACTGCTCGAGCCGCTGATCAAGCCGCTGCCGCCGTTCGACGCCAGCCTCCTGCCCGGATGAGCGAGGTCGCGCGATGAAGGCGGTCACCTGCCAGAACTCCAAGCTGGAGCTCGTCGACCGGCCGGACCCG
>Ga0302325_10026540_pt1 | contig 12023 bp, 11 predicted proteins | sample Palsa_T0_2_FD_201948 | JGI IMG/M metagenome (GOLD analysis project Ga0302325, IMG submission 201948) | Peat permafrost microbial communities from Stordalen Mire near Abisko, Sweden - Palsa_T0_2 | ecosystem: Environmental > Terrestrial > Soil > Palsa > Peat permafrost | place: Sweden: Abisko...
CGGATCGCGAGTGAAAATCGCCACCAGAATTCCTGGAAAAAACACAAACGCCACCGAGACCAGCCCCATATAAATCATGTTGTAAAAACCCGTCCGGTAAACCGATTTCTCCGCGCGCTCCGGCTTTTTCGCTCCCAGGTTCTGTCCAACGAGTGTGGCCGCCGCATTGCTCAAACCCCAGGAAGGCAGAATGGCAAACACTAATAGGCGCACCGCAATCGTATAACCCGCCACCACAGCGCTGCCGAACGAAGAGAGAATCCGAATGAGCGCTACCCAACTCGCCGTGGCGATCAAGAACTGCGCGATGCCGGTCGATGAAACCCGCATCAAGTGCCACATCACGGGAAAATTGAAACGCATTTGCGCCCGCCGGATGGTGATGCGGTTCGCGCCGGACTTGAGCGCCCACAATTGAAACAATACGCCGACGCCGCGTCCCGTCGTAGTCGCCACCGCCGCTCCTAAGACGCCCAACCTCGGGAACGGTCCCCAGCCGTTAATCAGGCATGGATCAAGAATGATGTTAATGCCATTGGCCAGCCACAACGTTCGCATCGCCAGAGCCGCATCGCCCGCTCCGCGAAAAATCCCATTGATCAGGAAAATCAGGAAAATCACCGCCGATCCGCCCAGCATCACTTGCGTATAGCGCGCATTCGCCTCCACTGCCGGCGTGGCGCCCATTACATGCAGGAGAGCCGGCGCCTCAAGAATCCCGATCGCGCCCACCACTGCCGAAAGAAGCAAGCCAAGCAATATCGCCTGCACGGACGATTCCGCGGCACCTTCCGGATCCTGTTCGCCAATGCGCCGTGCCACAAACGCAGTCGTCGCCATGCTCAATCCAATGGCCACGCCGAACACCAGCGTCAACAATGATTCGGTCAGCCCAACCGTAGCAACCGCATTCGGCCCAAGCCGCGAAACAAAAAACACATCCACCACTCCAAACAGCGACTCCATTGCCATCTCCAGAATCATGGGAATCGCCAACAGCACGATGGCGCGATTCATATCGCCCTCGGTGAAGTTGTAGTTGTGGCCGAAAAGGGCTTCTTTCAACATGCGGCAATCCTGACGCGGCTACGACAGGAGTAGAATGAGCCATGCGCTAAGGCCTACAACTGTGAGACGGCTTGTTCTTATTCTCCTATGCGGGGCCACATTTTGTGAAGCGCTGCAGAACGTCGAAACCCGGCCGAAAGGCGACACGTTCAAATTCGAAAGCAAACTGAATGTTGTGCTTGTGCCGGTGCAGGTGCGCGATTCTCACGGTCAAGCGGTGGGCACCCTCAAGAAGGAAGACTTTCAGGTCTTCGATAAAGACAAGCTCCAAGTGCTGACCGGCTTCACCGTTCAGAAGCGGACGGCTTTTGCAACCGCTGAAGATGCTCCCAAACCAGCGCCATTCGCTCCCGCCAGTACCGCCGGTCCAGCCCCTGTGGCCACGCGTTTCATCGTCTTTCTTTTTGACGATCTGCATCTTTCCACGGGCGACTTGATCCTTGTGCAACGATCAGCCACTAAAATGCTTGCCGGCTCGCTAGCTGAGAACGACATGGCCGCGGTGCTTTCCACTTCCGGCCAAACTAACAGCGGCATGACGCGCGATCAAGCCAAACTTGCCGCCGCCATCATGAGTTTGCGTGAGCAGCGCATCTTCCACCCGGGCCGGCTCTGTCCGGATGTCAGTTATTATCAGGCCGATCTCATTCTGAACAGATATGATCCAAACGCTCTTTCGGTGGCTGCTCAGGAAGCAATTGTCTGCGCCAGCCTCGATCGGCGCATGATCAGCGTTGCCGAAGAAATGGCCCGATCCGCCGCCGGCGAATCCCTCAGGTTAGGCGAACAAGGCACCCGGACGAGCTTAAAAACGCTGGAGCTCGTAGTTAAAAAAATGGCGGCGCTGCCCGGTCAACACACGTTGATTCTCGTTTCACCCGGATTTTTGAGTCTCACGCCCGAGGCGCTGACCGATAAATCGAAAATCATGGATATCGCCGCTCAATCCAATGTCACCATCAGCGCACTGGACGCGCGCGGCCTCTACACTTCCGATTTTGACGCGAGTGAACCGGGCGGTCCGTCGCGCGTCGTGCAGTCGAAGTCCAAATTTCACCGCGAATCCATGTCGGCCGACGAAGACGTGATGGCTGAACTCGCCGACGGTACCGGCGGCACTTACTTTCACAACAGCAACGATCTGGACGCCGGTTTCCGCAAGCTGACTCTCGCGCCCGAATATCTTTACTTACTCGAATTCACCCCGCAAGATGTGAAGCAAGATGGCACCTATCATCGCCTCAAAGTGAAGGTGGATGAAAGCGGGTTCAAACTTCAGGCGCGCCGCGGCTACTATGCTCCCAAGGCGAGCAAGAAGAAGTCATGAGCAGCATGACGGATGAAGAGTTCGCCGCCTTCTGCGCTGAGTATCCCGATCTCTCTTTCGAAATGACAGCCGACGGTGAAATTATTGTTATCCCGCCCACAGCCCCTCTGACAGGTGATCGCAATTCCGAAATTGACTGCCAGCTCCGCACCTGGGCAAAGAAGGATGGCTGCGGGAGGACCTACGATTCGTCCACTGGCTTCGTGCTCCCCAACGGCGCCCGCCGTTCGCCCGATGCCTCATGGATCCTAAAATCCCGCATCGCCCAACTCGCGCCAGCCAAGGGCGAAGGTGCCTGGCATCTCTGCCCTGACTTTGTGATCGAGTTGCGATCCCCATCCGATCGCCCGCGAGTTCTCAAGAACAAGATGCGGGAATACCTGGCAAACGGAGCGCAGCTAGGCTGGCTCATAGATCCGAAGCGCCGCTCAGTTACCGTCTATCGCCCCAACCGTGAGCCGGAGATTCTCACCGGTATCGACTCAATCCGGGGCGAAGACCCAGTCGCCGGCTTCGTGCTCCACCTTTCCGAGGTGTGGAATCCGCTCGACGATTGAAAATCCTCATCGCGTTTGTGCGAGAAGTGCGTGATGCCGCAGTCTCATCTGCCAGCCGCCGTGGTGGCCTACCAATTAGCGATTTTAGTGTGTCCGATGCCTCTGGCTCGCCGTGGCAAACGAAGGTTCTTCAAAGCGAGACGCACCAATGCTACCCGCCGGCAGCTGCGGACCCGGTCGAAGTCGGAATCAGACGTACAAATGCCATCAAGGCGATAAGTTGCTACGACCGCCGCATGCACCGCATCGCGCGCGGAAATGGTAGCGTCTTCGTCGGCCAACTTCTTCGCCGTCCATCACGCTACCGGTGATGGCAAGCACCTCTGGAAACAACTTGCGCGCCAGAGCGTAGACCTGTTGACCTTCCCTCCAACGGCGCAGCGCCCGGTAGCGATGACGACCAGAATCATGGCATCGGGTCGACTGCGGGCACCGATTCCCGCTCCATCTCCTCCAGCGCCCCCACGGGAAGACTGAAACTGGCAAGCTGCTCAACCAACGCCAACCGTTCTGAGGCTGTCGACAAAGAATACTGCACACGGCAAGCCTCGCGCACAAGTTCTCCGACACTTGAATCGCGCTGTCGGGCGAGACGGGCGAGACGGTTGTAGAGGTCCGGTGGGAAGAGAATGGTGGTTTTCTTGGTAAGCTCCATATGGATATCCCCATCCCGACATTAGCACCCGAATCTTCTTCTTGTCGCTGGTGCGCGCATCGTCGAGCCCTTAGCTTTGTCCCGCTACAGCAGCCTCCGCACCCAAACCTTTCCGCAAACAGCGCCTTAATTGCTCGATTTGAAATTGCGGCTGGCGATGGATCATTCTGTGGCAGTTCGAGCACAGGACCGCAAGATCCTCCAGTCGAGTTTCAGCCTCATCGGTGACATTCGACAAAGGGATCAGATGGTGGACTTCGCAAAAGTCGCCGCCCCGGGCGCTATATACCTGCTGGAAGTCAAAAGCGCAGAGCTCGCAAGCCAGCCTGCCATGCGCCTTCAATGCAGCCCGCTTCTTAGCCTCAATCAACCCCCTATTCCTTTCGCGAATGAAATGACGAACGAGCTTGAGCTCACCCTCGCGGCCGGACGAGCCAAAGTCCAAATCGGGAACGAGCGCCCCGAAGACGTTCGTCTCAACGTCAGGCCAGAGCACCGGCAATTCAGGGTTTCTGGCATAAACAAGCCGCACAAGCAACTTCGCCTGCTCATCTGTAATTTTCAGAACCGTCGTGGCAGGCCCCGCCTTCAAGAACGCTGCCTCCTGGATAATTGGAATCAGCCGCAACTCTGTTATCGTCGGTTTCGACGCGAGCATCGGCGTGAGATACTTCACCTGGAACAGCGTTTCTCCCTCCGCATCGACGCGGACCCTAGGGTTGACCAGCTCTGCGAGGCCGACGACCCGGAGCTTGGGATGGCCCTCCCAGCAGAAAAAGCGGTCTGCGACCTCCCACTTGGCCGGAGGCTTTTTTGTGTGCCATCTGGAAGGCGTTCCAAGCCGCAACATCCTTTCCCAATTATTTTGGTCCGGCCGCCCCTTAAGCACCCAATAATTCATTCACGCCTCCAGATCAACTCGATTCGCGATAATCGTATCGAGCGGGCGACAATTCGCTCCGCGGTGAATCATGCGAGGACAGTTCGCACAGACAACCGCCAAATCCGCAATCGTCGTCAAAACTGGGCCGTCCATCTTCGACAGAGAAGGGAGATGATGAACCTCCGCGAACCCCTCCCCGAGTTGGCCATACAAGGCCTCGAAGTCGAACCTGCAACCCGGCACCTCGCAGACCAGTCGTCCCTCCGGATGCGATCGGCGGGAAGCCTCAAGCTTGGCCCGGCGCAAATTTTCTTCACGGGTGCCACTGCGCAAGAAAACATCGGCTGTCAGCTATAAACCGCGACCGCGTTCAGCATATCATCGTTCAAGGTAACACTCACGGGAATCGTCCTTCTATCATGCGAGCAGACGTCATCGCCGAGCCAGCGCAAACTCCTAGAATGTGGAAACCGATTGAGGATCTACCGGGCAACCCTAATTCTCTGAGCGACGGCGAATTGGCGCCTTTACTTCGCTACTGGGAGGATCTGCGCCATGAGCTGGACCAAACCGCACAGCTAGCCAGATTTCGCTCGGAGCTTTCCCGCGAATGGGCTATTGAAACCGGACAGATCGAGGGCGTCTATGACGTAGATCGCGGCGTTACGGCCACATTGATTGAGCGAGGCATAAGCGCCGACCTGATACCGCATGTCGATGGGCAGAAGCCGCCGGAGCTAATTGCTGCGATCATCCGCGATCACCAGGAGGTGCTCGAAGGACTCTTCCAATTTGTCAAAGGCGAGCGGCGTATGTCTAAAAGCTATATAAACGAAATCCAGGTAGCGCTGCTTCGGAATCAGACAACGGCCACGGTTGTCGACCAGTTTAACCGCGTATTTGAGGTCGAACTCTTGAAAGGCCGCTACAAGCTGCACCCCAATAATCCGACCGGCAGGGACGGCACAATACACCTGTATTGCCCGCCGGAGCACGTAGAATCGGAAATGGACCGGCTCCTTGCCATGCACGGCGAACACCTGTTGAACGAGGTGCCCGTTGAGGTGGAGGCTGCGTGGTTGCACCATCGCTTCACCCAAATTCATCCCTATCAAGACGGAAACGGCCGGGTCGCGCGAGCAATCGGAAGCCTCGTCTTTCTTAAGGTTGGCTGGTTCCCTATAGTCGTTACCAGAGAGGATCGCGCGCGGTACATCGAGGCTCTTGAACTGGCAGACGATGGAGATCTCAAGCCCTTAGTAGTCTTCCTTGTGGACATTCAGAAGCGTGCCCTATTCCAGGCGACGAAAATTGCGGCCGACGTACCCGCTCAGACGGTCGACGAAGCAATTGCGAGCGCAAAGCGAGTTCTAACTACAACACCGCGGAGCTTAGATCCAACCGCATGGCTTCAATCCAAAGAGACAGCCGACTACCTAATGGCCATCGCTGTGGCTCGCCTGCGGGAAATCAAGGTCGCCTTAGACGAGGAAATCAACAGCGCCAGGCCGGATTTCACCTTTGCAGTTACCGATATCGCTTTTCCCAATTCAGCACCTAGCCTAAGGCCCTCCGACAGATCGTCTACTCTTTTGCTGACCCACAATCCTTCTAATGAAGAACGCTCGATCATCATTCAAGCCCGTGGGATCGGACCCAACTTTCGCGGCTTGATCGGAGTTGAAACCTCTTTCTGGGACTCTAAGAGGCCGACGCCGTTATGGGTTACAGAACCGCCGTTCCAGATTAACTATGCCGAATCGCGAGGCAATGCTGAGCAGCGTTTTCGGCCTTGGTTAGAGCGGTCCCTGACCCACGCCCTGACCTTATGGCGCCAGAGTCTATAGCTTCTCCGCTTAATCCTTCCCCAATTCCAGTCACAACCCATTTCTCAATTATTTTCAACATCTTGCTTGCAATCGTTTGGTGGCCCCTGCTACACTAGCGCTTACGGGACGAGTTCACCCTCCCGTATCATATAGTTCAAAAAAGCGCCCTGACCGGCTGTGGTCTCAGGGCGCTTTTTTATTTCTACCAAGGAGTTCCCAACATGTCATCTGCCGCTCAAACCGCTGCTAACCGCGCCAACAGTCAACAATCCACCGGCCCCAAAACCGACGCAGGCAAAGCCACGTCCTCCCATAACGCCGTCAAATCCGCCCTCACCGGCCAAACCGTCCTGCTTCCCACTGACGACGTCCCCGCCTACCAACGGCTCGTCCAAACCCTCATCGACCTTCACCGCCCCATCACCTACCAAGAGAAAATCCTCGTGCAGTCCCTCGCCGATACCGAATGGCGTCTCCTGCGCATTCCTACTCTCGAATCCGGCATCTACGCCCTCGGTCGCCACGAGCTGGCCGGTCTCCATCCCGAATGTCCCGACCCGCAACTGCGCAGTGCGCTCATCGAAACGGAGATCTACCTCAAGTACGAACGTCATCTCAAGAACCTGAGCCTTCAGGAAACTCGCCTCCTCCGCATGCGCGAAAAGGATCTGGCCCGCCTCCGCCAGATTCAAGCCGAGCGTCAAGAGGCCCAGGAAAACGCCAAAAAACAAAAGCCCGAAAAGACCGTTCCCGCTTCCGCCGTCGATCTCTTCAATGAAGCCAGACGCGCCGCCGCCAAAAACCCCTCGCTCGATATCTCCGGAATTGGCTTCGAATTTTCAAATCGCGAAACTGAACCGCGCGCGTCAGCAAGCGCCACCGCCAGCAAGGCCGCATGAACGGAACCGCGCCCGTCAGCAAGCGTGTCTGCTATATGCGCTGCCGCGAAAACGTAATCAAATCCACGTTGGGAGGCGTGTGACCCAGGGCGCGGATAAATCCAACCGCCTGCCCGCGATGATGGCTTGAATGATTCACCACCTGCAGCACAATCGTCCAAATGGGCTGCGTGTAGGGATTGCCTTTTAAATCGGAGTATGTAATCTCCGTACCAGGAGTGTCTTCGCCTAAGTCGCGCCCCCAATCGGCCCACCCACCGCGAAGGATAGGCCAATCTCTTTGCAACGCCGCCAGTGTGTCGTCACCCTCTACCCGGAACTCCGCCTTCTGCTCGCGCAACCGCTTCAACCAAATGCGCTCGGCCCGGTAGATGTGAGTCAGCGTGCCCAAAACACTCTTATCGGAGGTCTTAAAATCTTGACTCAGTTCTTCGGGAGTCAGTCCCGCCGCGGCTGTAAGCATGCGCTCCGTCGCCCACGTCGTGAAGTCGAGTTGATAGCGCAGCAACTGTCGAATCGAAACCATGTTACGCCGCCAGTTCCGTATTCACAGTCAATGGCCGCTTCGCTTCATAAGCCCGGATCGCCTCATCCTGTTTCAGAATGTAGCCCAATTCGTCCACGCCATTCAACATGCACTGCTTGGCGAACTCATCTATTGGAAACGTGACGGTCTCCCCATCCGGGAGTGTCAGCTTCTGTTCCGCCAGATCCACTGTCACCTGCGCCGCCGGATCGTCCGCCAACGCCGCGAACAAAGCCTTGTGTGCGTCGGCCGGAACGATGATCGTCAACAGCGAATTCTTCGCCGAGTTGCCTTTGAAGATGTCTGCGAACGAAGTGCTGATCACGGCCTTAAACCCGTATTGCAGCAACGCCCAAGGTGCATGTTCGCGCGAACTCCCGCAGCCGAAATTATCTCCCGCCAGCAACACCTGCGCCGCTTTTCCTTCCAGTTTGTTGAGAATGAAATCCGCCTTCGGCTGACCCTCCGCGTCGTAGCGCCAGTCGCAAAAAAGCTGATCGCCGAGCCCGATTTTAGACGTCGTCTTCAAAAACCGCGCTGGAATAATTTGGTCGGTATCGATGTTGTCAATCGCCAGTGGCGCAAGCCTGCTCGTAAATGTTGTCACTCTCTCCATTACAATAATGTCCTCACGTCCGTCACCACTCCCGTCACCGCCGTCGCCGCCGCTGTCAACGGACTCGCCAAAAACGTCCTCCCACCTTTACCTTGCCGACCCTCAAAGTTCCGGTTACTCGTCGAAACACTATACTCACCCGGCGCCAGTTGATCTCCGTTCATCGCAATACACATGGAACAACCCGCTTCACGCCAATCCGCGCCCGCGTCTTTGAAAATCCGGTCTAGTCCTTCATCCTGCGCCTGCTGTTTCACCAACTGCGATCCCGGCACCACCATCACTCTTAACTTAGGACTCACTTTACGACCCTTAAACACCTCCGCCGCCGCCCGCAAATCGGAGATGCGCGAGTTTGTACAACTCCCAATGAACACCACGTTCACCTCGTGCCCCAACAAGCTCTTGCCTGCGGGCAGATCCATGTAACGCAGGGCTTTGCTCAAAGTATCGCGTTCTACCGGATCGCTAATCGACGCCGGGTCGGGCACCGGCGCGGTAATCCCGATTCCCATGCCTGGATTCGTGCCGAAGGTAATCATCGGCTCCAACGAGTTTGCATCTATAAAAATGCTCTTGTCATAGGTAGCTCCTTCATCCGTCGGCAACTGTCGCCACAACCTCAGCGCTTTCTCCCATTCCTCGCCTTTTGGCGCAGCCGGACGTCCCGCCAGATATTGATAAGTCGTATCGTCCGGCGCCACCAATCCCGCGCGCGCACCGCCTTCAATCGACATATTGCAGATCGTCATGCGCTCTTCCATCGAGAGCGCGCGAATCGCCGATCCCGCGAACTCGAACACACACCCCGTTCCGCCGCCGATCCCGATCCGCGAGATCAGATTCAGAACGATATCCTTGGCACCCACCCCTGGTCTGAGTGTGCCATCTACTCTCACCTCATAGGTCTGTGAGCGGCTCTGCAGCAAGCATTGCGTCGCCAGCACATGCTCCACTTGGCTCGTCCCTATGCCGAAGGCCAGCGCGCCGAACGCTCCATGAGTCGCCGTGTGGCTGTCGCCGCAAACCACGGTCATGCCCGGTTGCGTCAGTCCCTGCTCGGGACCAATCACGTGCACAATCCCTTGCTTCTGACTGTGCGGCCCATAAAACGGAATGCCAAACTGGCGGCAGTTCTTTTCAAACTGGGTAATCTGCGCCTCGGCAATCTTATCCAAAATCGGCAGAGACCGATCATGTGTCGGAATGCTATGGTCGGTCGTGCCGATCGTCAAGTCCGGCCGCCTCACTTTCAACCCCCGCTCGCGCAAGCCCGAAAACGCCTGTGGCGAAGTCACCTCATGCACCAGGTGCAGGTCAATATAAAGCAGCGTCGGTGTTCCCGGCCGTTCCGCCACCACATGGTTATCCCAAACTTTTTCAATAATCGTGCGTTTCATAATGCCTCACACACCGCATCCCCCACCTCACTTGTCGTCGCAGGCGTTCCCTTCGGCCGCAAATCCGCCGTCACTCGCCCGCTGTTCAAGACTTCTTCCATCGCCGCGTAAACCGCGTGCGCCTCCGCCATCAGTCCGAAGCTGTATTCCAACATCGCGCCCACTGACCCAATCGCTCCGAACGGATTCGCCTTATTCTGCCCCGCGATATCCGGCGCCGAACCATGTACCGGCTCATACAAACCCACCCACGCGCCCGACGGTCTCTTTCCACCAATCGACGCTGAAGGCAACATCCCAATCGATCCCGCCAGCACCGCGCCTTCATCGCTCAAAATATCGCCGAACAAATTCTCGGTCAACACGATATCGAAGCGCTTCGGATTCAGCACTAGCTGCATTGCGCAGTTGTCCACCAGAATATGATCGAGCGCGACATCCGGATATCCCGCCGCCACTTCCACCACCACCTTGCGCCACAACTGCGAATTCTCCAGCACGTTCGATTTATCCACGCTGGTCACTTTCTTGCGCCGCTTACCTGCCAGCTCGAACGCCATCTTCGCGACGCGCTCAATCTCCGCCCGCGTATAAACCATCGTGTTCACCGCGCGCTCTTCCGCCCCGCTGCCCGAAATCCCGCGCGGCGTGCCGTAGTAAAGGCCGCCGGTCAATTCGCGCACGATGATCATATCCGCGCCGTCTACCAGCTCATTTTTTAACGGCGATGAATCCAGCAGCGCCTTGTAAGACCTCACCGGCCGCAAATTCGCATAGACGCCCAGCGCTTGCCGAATCCCCAGCAATCCCCGTTCGGGCCGTTTCTCCGGCGGCGCGTTGTCAAACTCCGGCAAACCCACCGCGCCCATCAGCGTGGCATCCGCCTTCAATGCCAAGTCTCTCGTTTCATCCGGAAAAGGATTGCCAGTCTCATGAATCGCAATCCCACCCAACAATCCTTCGCTTAAGAAAACCGTGTGGCCCCAAGCCGCGCTAACATGCTTCAAAACCTTCACCGCCTCGCGCGTTACCTCAATCCCGATTCCATCGCCGGGTAAAGTCAGTATTGATAAATTCATTCAGCTTTACTTGGTGGCGCCCGCCGGCACTCGCTCGGCTTTCACGCTCTTGATCAGCGCCAGGATCTCGTCGTTTCGCAAGCCCTTTTTGTGATCGGCCAAGTGCGTGAACTTCCGGTAAACCTCATCCAACTCTTCTTGCGATAACTCGTAACCCAGCGTGTGCGCGCGATCTTTCAATGCGTGCCGTCCGCTGTGTTTACCAAGGACTAGTCTGCTCTCAGGCACGCCCACGGTAGCCGGGCTCACAATCTCGTACGTCGCGGGGTTCTTCAAGTAACCGTCTTGATGGATGCCCGCTTCATGCGCAAACGCATTCTCACCCACAATCGCCTTGTTCGGCTGCGGCCCGAATGAAATAAACTGCGTCAGCAACTGGCTTACCGGGAAGAGCTTCTCAGTGTGGATCTTTGTCTCAAAGGGCAACCGGTCTGGGCGCACTTTCATCGCCACCACCACCTCTTCCAAGGCCGCATTGCCCGCGCGCTCGCCAATGCCATTGATGGTGCATTCAATCTGCCGCGCGCCCGCTTTCACGGCCGCCAGCGAATTCGCCACCGCCAATCCTAAATCGTCGTGGCAATGCACGCTCACAATCGCTCGATCGCCCAGAGCCTTCACCATACGGGCGATCAGTTCGCCATACTCGTCCGGCACGGAAAAGCCTACTGTGTCAGGCAGATTCACCGTCCTTGCGCCCGCTTCCACCACCGCCTGGCTCACTTGTTCCAAATAGTCCGGATCGGTGCGCGTCGCATCTTCGGCCGAAAACTCGACATCGTCCGTATAGTTGCGCGCCAGCGACACCGCCGCCACTGCTTCGTCCAGCACTTGCTGCCTGCTCTTGCGCAACTTGTGCTTCAAGTGAATGTCGCTCGTCGCTATGAACGTATGGATGCGCGGCCGTTTTGCCGCTTTCAAGGCTTGCGCGGCGCGCTCCACATCCGTCGTGCAAGCGCGCGCCAAAGCGGCCACTTGCACCCATGGGAAACGCCGGCTCACGGCATCCACCGCCTCGAAGTCGCCGTCCGACGCAATCGGAAAGCCAGCCTCCAGAATATCCACTCCCAAATCCACCAGCGCTTCAGCCATTCTCAGCTTTTCTGGCATGGTCATACTGCAACCGGGTGACTGCTCTCCGTCACGCAACGTAGTGTCGAAAATGTAAACTCGGCTCAAGGCGT
>Ga0302325_10026542_pt1 | contig 12022 bp, 7 predicted proteins | sample Palsa_T0_2_FD_201948 | JGI IMG/M metagenome (GOLD analysis project Ga0302325, IMG submission 201948) | Peat permafrost microbial communities from Stordalen Mire near Abisko, Sweden - Palsa_T0_2 | ecosystem: Environmental > Terrestrial > Soil > Palsa > Peat permafrost | place: Sweden: Abisko...
TCAAAGACCTCTGCGAGGAGCTTGGGTTCGCGGCCGTCCGCACCTACATCGCCAGCGGCAACGTGGTCTTCACCAGCCGCAAGTCCGAAACCGCCATCAAAACCGCGCTTGAAAAGCGGCTGGAAGCTTTTGCCGGCAAGCCGGTCGGCGTGCTGGTGCGCAGCGCCGCCGAGATGGCCCAGGTGCTGGCGGACAATCCATTTCCGAAGGCCGCGCCGAACCGCACCATGGCGGTGTTTCTCGATCTCGCGCCGCCGGCGGACACCCTGGCCAATGTTCGCGGCCAGCGGGACGAACAGATCCGGTTGGGACGCCGCGAAATCTACATCCATTACGGAGAAGGCATGGCGGCGTCGAAGCTGGTCATTGCCGCCGCCAAAACAGGAACCGCGCGTAACCTGAATACGGTTGCGACGCTGGCGCGGATGGCCGCCGAGTCCTGAGGCCGGGATCGCTCACGGCCGGGCGATCAGCCCGCCCGTCATCGGAATCGGGACGCCGGTGGTCGCGGGATAGCTGAGCGGCAGGCCTTTCAGGCCGCGTGCGGCCAGGAAACCAAACGCCTGCGCCTCGATCGCATCGGTCGACCAGCCCAGCGCGTCGGCGGCCTCGACAGTGGCCGGCGCCAGCCGATCACGCAGCATCCGCAGCATGGTGAGATTGCGCGCGCCGCCGCCGGCCACGATCCAGCTCTGCGGCGCCTTCGGCAACAGCGGAACGATCCGGGCGATCGCTGCCGCCGTGAAGGCGGTCAGGGTTGCGGCACCGTCGGCCGGAGGCATGTCGCGCAGCGCCAGCGCGGCAAAGTCGTTACGGTCCAGCGATTTCGGCGGCGAACGCACAAAGAACGGATGCTGCAATGCCCGGGCAATCCAGGCTTCATCGGCACGGCCCTGGGCAGCCATGCGGCCCTCGCAGTCGAACGGCTGGCCGGCGACGCGGTGCATGAAATCGTCGAGCAGGGCATTGCCGGGACCGGTATCGCAGGCGATCAGGGTATCGGCACCATCGATATAGGTGATGTTGGAAACGCCGCCGATATTGAGCACCGCCATCGGCCCTTCGCGCTCCAGCGACTGCGCCAGCGCGCGGTGATAGACCGGCACAAAAGGCGCGCCCTGCCCGCCGGCGGCGACATCGGCGGCGCGGAAATCGTGCATCACAGGGATATGGATCGCCCTGGCGAGTGCGGCGGCGTCACCGATCTGGACGGTCATCTTCTGCGCCGGGCGGTGCAGGACGGTCTGGCCGTGAAAGCCGACGATATCGACGTCCTCGCGCGAGATGTGGTGCTGCGCGGTAAAGGACGCGACGGCTTCGGCATGCGCGAGGGTCACCGCACGTTCCGCCTCGGGCAGGATGCCCGGCCGCGCATCGCGCTGCGGCAGGTGGACGGCCTCCGCGAGGGCCTGGCGCAGCAGATCACGTTCTTTTTCGGAATAGGGGCGATAGCCTGAAGGGCCGAACGCCTTGACGCGCTTGCCGTCGGTTTCGATCAAGGCGACATCGACCCCGTCGAGCGAGGTGCCGCTCATCAGACCGATTGCCGTCAACATCATCGCCCTGGTGCCTTCGCGGCGCCCCTGCCCGGGCGCCCAGCTTGTATCGAACCAGTACATCTTATAATGCCACAGCGCGCCGGGCAGCGGCAGGCTATTCCGCAGGGTTCCGCAACTCGTTACAATTACCGTGAAATAAGAATTATCAGAGTCGCATAGAAATGACCGCCTTCAAATCTGATTTTCTCAATGTGCTGCAAGAACGCGGCTTTATTCATCAAATTTCGGATCCGGACTCGCTGGATGCGCTGGCGGCCCGCGGCGAGCTCACGGCCTATATCGGTTTCGACTGCACCGCACCCTCGCTTCACGTCGGGTCCATGGTGCAGATCATGTGCCTCTACTGGTTGCAGCAGACCGGAAACAAGCCGATCGCGCTGATGGGCGGCGGGACCACCCGGGTCGGCGATCCCTCCGGCAAGGACGAGACGCGGAAAATCCTGTCGCTCGAGGACATCGAGCGCAACAAGGACGGCATCAAGCAGGTGTTCTCGAAGTTCCTGAAGTTCGGCGACGGCCGGCATGACGCGGTCATGCCCGACAATGCCGAGTGGCTGACCAAGCTCAACTGGATCGAAATGCTGCGCGATATCGGCCGGCATTTCTCGGTCAACCGCATGCTGGCGATGGACTCGGTCAAGCTGCGGCTCGAGCGCGACCAGGAGATGAGCTTTATCGAATTCAACTACATGATCCTGCAGGCGTATGATTTCGCCGTTCTCAACCAGCGTTACGACTGTCGCCTGCAGATGGGCGGTTCCGATCAATGGGGCAACATCGTCAACGGCATCGATCTCGGCCGCCGCATGGGCACGCCGCAATTGCACGCGCTGACGACCCCGCTGATCACGACATCTTGGGGCGAGAAGATGGGCAAGACCGCCAGCGGCGCGGTCTGGCTCAACGCCGACATGAAGAGCCCCTACGAATACTGGCAGTTCTGGCGCAATACCGACGATGCCGACGTCGAGCGGTTCCTGAAGCTGTTCACGACGCTGCCGCTCAAGGAGACCGAACGGCTGGCGGCATTGCAGGGGGCGGAGATCAACGAAGCCAAAAAGGCGCTCGCGGATGCCGCGACCGCACTGCTGCACGGCGCCGAGGCGGCCCGCGTCGCGGCGGAAACCGCGCGGCAAACCTTCGAGGAAGGCGCGATCGCGGAAAACCTGCCGAGCGTGGACATCTCCCACGGCGAACTGGAAGCCGGCATCGGCGTGCTGGCGTCATTCGTCAAGGCGGGCCTAGTCGCGTCGAATGGCGAGGCACGGCGCCAGATCAAGGGCGGCGGTCTGCGTGTCAACGATGCTGCTGTCACCGACGAAAAGATGGTGCTGAAACCTTCCGACCTCACGCAAGAGGGCGTGATCAAGCTTTCCATGGGCAAAAAGCGCCACGTCCTGCTCAAGCCTGCATAGGCGCATTCGCTTTTGACACTTGCCCGGGAGCGCGGAAACGCGCTCCTTGCGACTGATGGATGAAAAAACGCCAGCGAAAAATCCGGGGGAGGATATCGGCGCGAAGCCGCTGAAACCGGCGCGCGTGGCGCTGAACGTACTGGCGCTGTGTTTTGCGCTATCGGTGCTCGGCCGCGGCCTCGGCGAAAGTTTCACGGTCTTTCTAAAGCCGATCTCGGAAAGTTTCGGCTGGGACCGCGCCCAGGTGGTCTCGGTCTATTCCCTGTCCGCGCTGGCGGGCGGGCTGGCTTCACCGCTGATTGGCCGGCTGTTCGACTATTCCGGACCACGCAGCGTCTATTCGCTCGGGCTGTTGCTGCTCGGCGGTGCGTTCCTGTTCGCCGGGCATGCGCAGCAGCTCTGGCAGTTCCAGCTCAGCCTTGGCGTTTGCGTCGGCGTCGGCATCGCCTTTATTGGCAACGTTCCGAATTCGATCCTGCTCGGCCGCTGGTTCGGCCCGCGTTTGCCGACCGCGATGGCGGTGGTTTATTCCGCGACCGGCGCCGGGGTGTTGATCCTGCTGCCGGCGTCGCAGCTATTGATAGATCATCTCGGCTGGCGCGGCGCCTATCAGGTTTTTGGCGGTGGGGCGCTGTTCCTGCTGCTACCGCTGTTGATCCTGCCGTGGCGGCTGTTCTCCGGCGGTTCCCCCCATCTCGCCAGGCACGACGCCGCCGATTTCGTCGACCAGGGCTGGACCCTGCTCCGCGCGCTGCGCCACCACGCGTTCTGGGCGCTGTTCTCAACCTTCTTCTTCACCGCGATCGGTATGTATGCGATTGCGCCGCAAGTCGTCGCCTATCTGATCGACGCGGGTTTCCCGCCATTGCAGGCCGCCACGGCCTGGGGCTTCAGCGGCGTCGTGCTTTTGTTCGGCATGCTCGGCATCAGCTGGCTCGACGGCATCGTCGGCCGCAGGCCGTCGGTGCTGTTCAGCTACGCGCTGTCGATCGTCGGGATTTTCCTGCTGTGGCTGCTGCAATGGCATCCGAACATCTGGATCCTGACGGGCTTTGTGGTTTGCTTCGGCAGCATGATCGGCTCGCGCGGCCCGCTGCTGACCGCCACCGCGATGAAGATCTTTCGCGGCGAACGGGTCGCCACGATCTATGGCGCGATTTCAATCGGCAGCGGACTGGGGTCGGCGTTCGGTTCCTGGAGCGGAGGGCTGATCCACGACTGGACCCACAGCTATAATCCGTTGCTCGCGTTCGCGCTGGTCAGCGTACTCTGCGGCATGATCCCGTTTCTGGTGGTGCCCGCGCTGCGGCGCTGAAGCGGTTTGCCGCTCAGTTGTTGTTCGACGGAAATTCGACCGGATTGTTTTGCTTGCCGGTGTTGAACTCCATGATTTTCCTGGAGACGCCGGGAAATATGGCCGAGATCGGATTAACGCGAAGCACCGGCTGGCCGAGTGTGCCGACGACCTCATAGGTCACGCCGAACAACCCTTCATTGCTGCCGCCGCCCAGGAACAGCCCCAAAACCGGAATCTGCCCGAACACGTTGTTGATCCCGTACAATGGAACGAAAGTGCCGCTCATGCGCACCTGGCTTGCGGAATCGATGCTGCCTTCGATGGTGCCGCCGATGGTCAGCCCTTTCAGGACGCCCTCTCGGATCGTGAGCTGGCCATTTTGCCGGGTAAACTCCGCGCGCAGTCCCGAGAAGGAAACGCCGCCTGGCGCGCCGGCCGCGCCGCCCGCCGCCAACCGGTCGAGCGCGGCCTCGCCCTTGATGGAGAAGTCGCGAACGCTGATCAGGCCCTCTTTCGCGCTGGGTTCGACGGTCGGCGGATCCATCGCCAATTGTAGCTGGCCACCGACCAGCTTGGAGTAAGTGTCGACGAAGCGGAAGAATGCGCCGGCGTCATTGGTCTCGAGATAGATCACGTCGCGCCCCTGCGCACGGCCGCGCAAATCTCCGGTCAGCTGCGTATCGCGTCCAAGCTTGCCGCTGAGCGCAAAGCTTTTGATCGTTCCGCCGCGGCGCGATAATTTGGCATCGACGCTGCGCAGCGCCTCACCAAAATAGCCCGCGACCGCACCGAGCTTGATGTCGAGATCGAAATCGACGTTCTTGGCTTTGCTTTTGGGGTCGGCTTCCTTGCCCGAAATCGCGGATTTGAGAAAGCCGCGACCATCGAACACGTCGCCGCGCATGACCACTTTGAGCACGCCATCGGGGCCACGATCGGCCCGCAGCGAGGTCTTGTCGCCTTCGGACGGCGAATAGGTCGGGAAGTTCACGTTGACCAGGTCGCCGTTCTGATCGACCTCGACCGATCCCTTGATCGACACGCCGCCGCCATCGACGACGATGTTTTCAAGGCGGGTGGATTGCGGCGTCTGGACCACGTTGAAGACGGCCCGGCTCGATTTGCCCGGCAGCTTGACCCACCCCGGCAGGATGTTGTCGAGCTTCAGCGAGGTCAGATCGGCGTCGATGCCGAGGCGGCTGTCGCCTCCGATCTTGCCGATCAGCTTGATCGGGACCGCGCCGCTGACCGCCGGTCCGAGATCGAAGCCGAGGCGGGCGCGGCTGGCGTCGTCGAGCGTCGCCTGCAGTTTGATATCCGCATCGCCCTCGCTGGGCTTGCGGTAGTCGAGCGAGGCCGGCTGCCCATTGATGCGGACGTCGCCCTTGACCTGATAGCCGGCGTTGTTGGCGACGACCTTCAGCGCGTTGGCCTCGAGCTTTTGATTCATCACCAGGCGATCGGCGGCGAATCCGCCGAGGTCGGCGGTAATGGCATAGGTGGTGTCGGCTTTGGTCAGTTCGCGCTTGATCGGCAGGCCGAGCGTGACCACCGCGGAAATGGTTCCCTTGCTCGAATTGGGATCAACCAGGGTGCCGGAGAATTCGCTGAGCCTGTCGGAGGCGAGAATCTCCGCCGCCGCCGGCACCGGGCCGTCGATCCGGAATTTGACCCGGGCCGGCGACGGCTTCGGCGCCATATCCGGCACCTCGAACACAAAGTCCGAGATGTTGAGTTTGCGGCCGGTGGGCGTATCGACCACCGCCTGCCCGATCGTCACGGTGGCGGTGCGGCCCGTGACATGGGCCTTCAAATCCGCATCGCGCACCAGCGGCAGTTCATCGACCGGACGCAATGTCACGCCGCTGGCCAGGATGTTGACGGCAAGACCATCGTCGGGGATCGGCGGTCCTCGCCGCGACAGGTTTCGAACCGGCGAATTGACGCCGATCTCGATGCGCTGAAGCGAGCCGCGCTCGACCCGGCCGATCACCCATTCGCGGACTTCGGGAACGACCAGGGTCGGCCAGATCCGCTTCAGCGCGGACGCCGACATCGGCGTTCCCGCAAGACCGAGTTGCAGACGCGGTTCCGCCGAATAGTCGACGCTGCCGGTTCCGGCGACGCCGATGTCGCCGTTGCTGATGTCGGCCTGGGTCAGCAGCACACGCCGTTTTTCGGTATCGAAGCGCACATTGATGGCGATGCGATTGAAAATCAGCGGCGGTTCGTTGTCGATGCCGGCCAGCACGATGGTGCCGCCACTGAAGCCCATCTGCCAATCGTTGATGCTGTCATTGGGCGGCTCAAGATGCGCAAGCAGCGTGATCCTGTTCGCGCCGGACAAGATCTTGAAGGGGGCCAACAGCACGCGCCGTCCGGCGTCCCATTCGACGTTCACCTCGGCCGAATCGATCGCCATCGGATAGTCCGGCGTATCGCTGTCGATGATGTTTCCGGCACCTGTGGTGATTTTGCCGCGGAAATAGGTCGGCAGGCCGTCGCGGCCCAATTCACCTTTCAGTTCGCCGCTGAGCAATAGATCGGCGCTGTAGGTCAGGTCCTTCAGCCGCAACACCCGCAGGATATTTGTCGTCGACACCTTGTCGGCGCGAATATCAACCGTCCGCACGCCGTTCGCGGCAGGTCCGACCGCAACCCGAAGCGACCAGGCGTGGCTGCTCTCTTCGCCGACGCTGAGCGCCACCCCGCCGCCGCTGGGCCGACGCAGACTGAGGGTGATATTCTGGAAATTCCATTTGTTGCCGCGCTGCTGATCGTCGACGATCAGGTTGCCGTTCTTCAAACCGATTTCGTTGAGATTTTGTCCGTCGAGCCCGGTCAGGCTCAGGCTGTCGAGCCAGTCAAGGCCGGCCAGCACGCCGCTCGTGGTATCGCGGCTATTGGCGGCCACCGCCGGCGTGTTTGGCTGCGCGCCTGATGAGGGCGGAGCAACCGGGCTGGCAGGCGTCGCCGCCTGGATTTGACCTGACGGTGACGGCGGGCCGCCCGGCTGTCGCTTTGAAGTGACGCCGGTCGCCAGCGGCCGCGTGTTATCCCCGGTGGATACGGTCACATAGCCGTCCGGCGTGATCCGCACCGAAAGCTCGGCGTCCACCAGGTTGAGGCTCTCGGCGCGCAGGCGCCCCATCAGCAGCGCGGAGCCCGAGAGCTTCACCTCGGCTTTCGGCGCGCTCGCCACGATGACATGGTCGCGATCCCTGACGATGATGTCGCGGATACGGACAGCGATGCGAATCCGGCCGGCCCGCTCGATCTGGGTACCGCCGACCTCGACGGTATTGCCGTGGCCGATATTTTCCTCGATCGCCTGGGCCAGCCATGGCGTCGCCATTTCGAGGTTGATCGGACCGGCGCCAAGCCGCCACCATAGTCCGCCGAAGCATCCGGCAAAGATCACCAGCAAGGCGCCAATGACGACGGCCAGCCGTTTCACCCAGCGTTCACTGGCGAGCCACCGGCGAAGCGCTCCGAGGCGATCGCCGAACCGGTGAAAACGGGAATTCGACCTCGACAACAGCCGGCGCGCGCGATGGCCCGCCGCCTCGTCGTGTTCCTGATCCCAACCGGCATCATCCCACTGCGAGAGCTGGACGTCAGCACGCGGATTTGACCCCTGGGGCGACGTATTCCTTGCCATTGCCTCTCGGTGCTGGCGCTGATTGTCAGATCGATCGCCGCCAAGGGCTCGCCCGTCGACACGCAACGAGCGCTCCCGTGCCGGCATTGCTACCAATCCTCACCTATAGCGTTGCTCGTCATCCGACCCAAGGAGCACATTCGAAGAAGCACATTCCAGGAAGCACATGCAACGAGCGGATGGGTGGTGCGTCGAATTCCTTGTAAGCTTATTCAGAGGCCAACAGACTCACCTGACAGTCTGCTCGATTCCATCTTGCCTCAATACCCCAATGATTGATCCGCGGAAAGCGACGAAAGGAAGGCGTATGTCCAAGAAAACGCGCAAGAAATCCTCCAAACCCGCGGCCGGGAAGGCGATCCGCGCCCGATCGGCGAGGCCTGCGAAAGCGGCGCCTTTGAAAGCCCGCAAGGCGACTGCGACCAAGTCAGGCGAGACCAAGTCAGGCAAGAATACAAAAACCAGTCGAACCGGCAACCCGACCGCAAAAGCATCGCATAAGGCCCCGTCGAAAAAGTTAAACAGCCCGGAAAAATCAGATTCGCCGGCGATTGCTGCGCCTAAGGCAGTCGCCGCCAAGACCGGCGCTGCCAAGACCGGCGCTGGAACCCGGTCGTCCGTGAGGAAGCTGCCGGTCGACAAGGCTGGCGCGTCGCCCGCGCCCCGCTCGACCCCTTCCGCACCCGTTTCAGTCCCCGATTCAGTCCCTTTGGCCGAGGGCGCAAAGGCGCCGGCATTCAGCCTGCCGCGCGACGGCGGCAGCACGGTCTCCCTCAAGGACTACGCCGGCCAAAAACTGGTGCTGTTTTTCTATCCACGCGCCGATACTCCGGGCTGCACCAAGGAGGCCATCGACTTCACCCGCCTGGCAAGCGCGTTTGCGGACAGCGGGACGGCGGTCCTCGGCGTTTCGGCCGACCCGTTAAAGGCACAAGAAGCCTTTCGAAACAAGCATCAACTTGCCACTCCTCTTGTTTCAGATGAGCAGCACGCGATGCTGGAGACCTATGGTGTGTGGGGCGAAAAATCCATGTATGGCAGAAGCTTCCAGGGCATTCTTCGCACAACGGTTCTGATCGGAGGTAATGGCCGCGTCATCAGGATATGGCGCAATGTGAAGGTCGACGGCCATGCCGACGAGGTGCTCGCCGCAGCCCGGGCCAGCTGATTTACCGGTTGAATTGCGGGCCCGCCGACATGCGGGCCCGCCGATTTGAGGACCTCGTTCGCTAAAAATTAACCATGAGGAGGTCAAATCACCCCCGTCAATTTGGCCGTACGGAACTCGCCTCCGACCGGCGCGGGAGTGCTGATGTCGTACCGTTCCGGTCATTATACCGAGTATCCCCAGCACCATCCGCACGACCACGGCAGGCTATCCGCCCGCCGTCCGGTAGCCACCAGTCATGCCGCCCCGGGTACCGCGCCGCACGCACAGGCTGGCTATACGCTGGTGCATGCCGGCAAGCAGGTCCGGTTCGGTCCGGTGGTATTCTGGATCGTGATCGGCACCGTGACGGCGCTCGGCATGTGGTCGGCCGCGACCGCGACCTATTTCGCGTTCCGCGACGATGTTCTCACCCGGCTGATCGCGCGCCAGGCGGAAATGCAATACGCCTACGAAGACCGCATCGCGGAACTGCGCGCCAAGGTGGATCGCACCACCAGCCGCCAGTTGCTGGATCAGGAACAGTTCGACCAGAAGCTCGAACAGGTCATGCGCCGCCAGACCACGCTGGAATCTCGCGCCACCGCGCTCGGCACCATTCCGGATGTGCAGGTCACCGGATCGATCAGGGCGCCTGCGCGGGGGACAACCGATCCGGCCCCGTCGGGCGTGCCTAAACCCTCCCCGATCAGCGACACCGTCATTTTCGTGGCGCCGCCGGATCGCGAAGCGCGCCTGGAATCGCGGGCGCCGCTGGTCACCAATCCGCAGCCGAACAAGTTCGCGAAGATCCAGGGCGTCGATAATGTGATTGTCCGCCTGCAGACCTCGCTCGATCAGGTCGAGGGCCGCCAGCTCGCGGCGCTGAGCTCGGTCGAAGACAGCATGGAATCGCGGGTGCGCCGGATGCGCGGCGTGTTCAGCGATCTCGGTCTCGACATGACGCAGCTGGAAGCCGCGACCCCGCGCGCGGGCATGGGCGGCCCCTACGTTCCCGTCAAGCTTGCCGCCGACGCCAGTCCGTTCGAGCGTCAGCTCTACCGGATCAACATCACCCGCGCCCAGGTGGAACGTCTCAACCGGACCCTGGCCCTGGTGCCGTATCGAAAGCCCGTGATCGGCGAAGTCGAATTCACCTCCGGCTTCGGTATCCGCAGCGATCCATTCCTGGGCCGCCCGGCCATGCACACCGGTCTGGATTTCCGTGCCGCCATGGGCGACCCCGTGCGCGCCACCGCCAACGGAAAAGTGGTGTCGTCCGGATGGGCCGGCGGTTACGGCCGCATGGTGGAAATCGACCACGGCAATGGTCTGTCGACCCGCTACGGCCATCTGTCGGAGATCGGGGTCAAGGTCGGTGACCCCATCAAGATCGGACAGGTGATCGGCGCCGTCGGCTCAACCGGCCGATCGACCGGTCCGCATCTGCATTACGAAACCAGGATCGACGGCGAAGCGGTCGATCCGCAGAAATTCCTGCGCGCCGGCGTGCGGCTGAGCGCGGGCTGAAACCGGGCACCGCGCGCTGCGTCAGTCCACATCCTCGACCGCGCCGGGCGATACACCGAAGGCGCGCTGCGCCAGCGTCGCCGCCATGAATTCATCGAGGTCACCGTCGAGCACCCCTGAGGTGTCCGAGGTCTGCACCCCCGTGCGCAGGTCCTTCACCATCTGATAGGGCTGCAGGACGTAGGAGCGGATCTGATGGCCCCAGCCGATATCGGTCTTGGCGGCCTGGTCGGCGGCGGCCTGCTCCTCGCGCTTCTTCAATTCGATTTCGTAGAGCCGCGCGCGCAGCATGTCCCATGCCTGCGCCTTGTTCTTGTGCTGCGACCGTCCGGCCTGGCAGACCACCGCAACCCCGGTCGGAATGTGGGTGAGCCTGACAGCGGATTCGGTCTTGTTGACGTGCTGGCCGCCGGCGCCGCCGGAGCGCATGGTGTCGGTGCGCACGTCGGATTCCTTGATGTCGATCTTGATGCTGTCGTCGACCACCGGGAAGATCGCGACGCTGGAAAACGACGTATGCCGGCGCGCGTTGGAATCGAACGGCGAGATCCGCACCAGCCGGTGCACGCCGGCTTCGGTCTTGAGCCAGCCATAGGCGTTGTGGCCGCTGATCTGGATGGTGGCGGATTTGATGCCGGCCTCTTCGCCTTGCGTCTCTTCCAGATATTCGATCTTGAAGCCGTGCTTCTCGGCCCAGCGCGTGTACATCCGCAGCAGCATCGAGGCCCAGTCCTGGCTCTCGGTGCCGCCGGCGCCGGCGTGAACCTCGAGGTAGGAATCGAAGCGGTCGGCCTCGCCCCCCAGCAGCGCCTCGAGCTCGCGGCGCGCGACTTCCTTTTTCAGGGCCTTGAGCGCGGCCTCGGCTTCGGTCACCACGCCTTCATCGTTCTCGGCTTCGCCGAGTTCGATCATGCCGATATTGTCCTCAAGTTCGCGTTCGACCTTGCCGATGCCACTGAGCGCGTCCTCCAGCGAGGTTCGCTCCTGCATCAGCTTCTGGGCCTTCTGCGGGTCGTTCCAGAGATTGGGATCTTCGGCGAGCTTGTTCAGCTCCGCCAGACGTGCCGTGGATGCATCGACGTCAAAGATGCCTCCTCAGCAGCCCGACTGACTGCTTGATCTCTTCGACGAGGCGTTCGACTTCAGCGCGCATGGCTTCTCTGATCTGCGGCGCAGGCCGCAACGGTAATGGTTGGAGGGGATGTAGCGGCGGGCGTCGCAAAGCGCAATCGGGCTCGTTCTATTTAAGCGATTTCTTGTTGAGCGATTTCTTGTTGAGCGATTTCTCGGCGCGAACCGGCACCTGCATCGCCCGAATCCCGCTAATAAAGCCCGCCGGTACCGGAGCGCATGATGGTGCGGTCGGCGTCCGGCGACACCGTCAGCGAACGGCCGTCGGCGTCGGCAACCCCG